>Ga0075434_100001222_pt1 | contig 21357 bp, 17 predicted proteins | sample RhiMethybrSRZTD3_FD_75298 | JGI IMG/M metagenome (GOLD analysis project Ga0075434, IMG submission 75298) | Populus rhizosphere microbial communities from Tennessee, USA - Rhizosphere MetaG P. TD hybrid SRZTD3 | ecosystem: Host-associated > Plants > Roots > Rhizosphere > Soil | place: USA... | reverse complement strand
CGACCGACGACAGGAACCTCCCGCGTCCCGCGTCGTTGACCTTCTTCAGGTCGTTCGCCATCTGCTCGGCCCTGAGGAACGCGGTCACGGGCACCGCTTCCTTCGTTTCCTTGTCGATCATCACCGCCATGCCGACGCCGCAGTTCGGATGGCAGCCGCAGGTGAGATTGCCCCACTCCGCGCTCGGGCCGTGCACGAGATCGGCCCAGTCCGTGAAGGTGCCGACGAACGAGATCGGGAACCAGTCGCGCACCGGCTCGCCGATGCCGACCTGATCCTTCACGTCGTGCGCGAGGTGCGACAGCGTGTAGCGCTGCGCCGCCCGCCGCTCGTCCGTCACTTCCTCGTCGCGGCCGGTGAACGAGACCGGCTGGAACGACAGGAAGTTGATCTTCTTCGGGTTGTCGAGCGCGAACTGGACGATACGGCCGACCTGCTCGTTGTTCACGCCGTTGACGATCGTCGTCACCGGGACGATGTCGACGCCGGCGTTGTGCAGGTTTTCGATCGCGCGCAGCTTGACGTCGAAGAGGTTCCCGACGAGGCGGTGCGAGTTCGCCGCGTTGCCGATGCCGTCGAACTGCAGGTACGCGTACCGCAGGCCCGCTTCCGCCGCCGCCCGCGCGAACTCAGGGCTCTTGGCGAACTCGATGCCGTTGGTCGCCGCCTGCACGCTGCTGTACCCGACCTTCTTCGAGTAGCGCACCGCGTCCAGGAAATAGGGCGACATCGTGGGCTCGCCGCCCGAGAACTGCACGGACATCTGCCGCTTGGGCTTGATCGAGATCGCGTTGTCGAGGAGCGTCTTGATGTCTTCCCACGACAGCTCGTGCACGAACCCGACCTGGTTCGCGTCCATGAAGCACGGATCGCACATCATGTTGCAGCGGTTCGTCAGGTCGATCGTCAGGACCGCTCCGCGGCCGTACTTGATCGTGCTCGAGCCGTGGTTGTGGAGCTTCTCGTCGTTGTGCGCGCGGATGTCGCTTCCCGGAAACGCCTCCTCGAGGTGCTTGAAGAACGCCGGGTCGATCGCCATGACGTCCTCGAAGTGCCCGTGGATCGGGCAGTCCTTGATCATCAGGATCTTTCCGTCGCGCTCGACAATCTGCGCTTTGATCTCGCCAATCTTCTCGTGAAGGAGAATCTGGTAGTCGCGCTTGCCGTCGAGGATCTCCTGCCGCGCCTCGCGCACGCACTTCGGGCAGAGCGAATCGGTCTCGCGCGGCCAGCCGAGCGGCGGCTTCACCTTCTGCCACGATTTCAGGAGTGGCTTCTCGGACCAATTCGGCGTGAACGACTTCGCCGGTGCAATGCTGTTGACCGTGCTGAACACGCTCCAGGCGCCCCGCGCCGCAACTGTGAGTCCCTTCTCCACATACTTAATCGGCTTGTGCATACGTCTCCGCTGATGTCCGCCTCGCCGGGCGCGTGTCCCACGCGCACACGGGCAGGCGACTCCATTAGTCAGGATATCGGCCGGAATAACGAAAATCGGCCAAATTCCGGTGAATGGGCTGAATCAGCGGCTGAAGTGCCCTATCGGGATCTCAAATGCCACACAATCCGGAAGCCCAGCAGGACACCAAGCGCCGCCGCGTAATAGACGGGCTCGCCGATGACGACTTTGACCTTCCAGATGAAGTGAATGGCGGCCGCGACCCCGCTTACATAAATGAGCCGGTGGAGCGTCTGCCAGCGGCGGCCGAGACGGCGGATCCAGCCTTTCGTCGATGTCACCGCCAGCGGGATCATCGTCACGAACGCGACGAAGCCCGCGGTGATGAACGGCCGCTTCGCGACGTCGGCGACCATTTCGCCGAATGCGAAGTACTTGTCGAGGACGATGTAGGTCAGAAAGTGGAGGCAGGCGTAGAAAAAGGCGAAGAGGCCGAGCATGCGCCGGTACTGGATGATGCGATTCCAGCCGCTCAACCGGCGAAGCGGACTGATGGCGAGCGTGATGAGCAGGAATTTGAGCGCCCACCCGCCGGTATCGAGCTGCAGCGTCTCGGCCGGGTTCACACCGAGATCGTTCGTATAGATGCGATAGGCCAGCCGGGCGGCGGGCACGAGGGCGATCGTGAACGTGAGGCCCTTGAGTACAGCGTAGGGCGGGGCTTTCAAACCCCGCCTCAGTAGTTCCTGCGCAGATCCATCCCGGCGTACAACGAAGCGACCTCGCTATAGCCGTTGAACATCTGCGTCGGGTGGTTCTGGAAAAAGCTTGGCAGCCGCCGCTCGTACTTCTGGCTCCAGCGCGGATGATCCACCTCGGGATTCACGTTCGAATAGAACCCGTATTCGCTCGGCGTCGCGAGATTCCAGGCCGTCTTCGGCTGCTTCTCGACGAAGCGAATCCGGACGATCGACTTCGCGCTCTTGAAGCCGTACTTCCACGGCACCACCAGCCTGATGGGGGCGCCGTTGGCGGGCATCAAGGTCTTTCCATACAGGCCGACCGCGAGAATCGTCAGTGGGTGCATCGCCTCGTCGAGCCGGAGTCCTTCGACGTACGGCCAGTCGAGCGACCCGGTGTTCTGACCGGGCATCTCGGACGGCCGCAGCAGCGTCGTGAACTCGACGAACGCCGCTTTCGCCGTGGGCTCCGCACGCTTGATGACCTCGTTGAGCGGTACACCGATCCAGGGGATCACCATCGACCACGCCTCGACGCAGCGCAGACGATAGATGCGCTCTTCGAGCTGGATCGGCTTGATGAGATCGTCGAGGTGGTAATCAGCGGGTTTGTTGCACAACCCGTCCACTTTCACGGTCCAGGGGCTCGTTTTGAGCGACCCGGAATAGCGCTTCGGATCGCTCTTGCCGGTGCCGAACTCGTAGAAGTTGTTGTAGCCGGTGATCTGGTCGAAGGTGTTCAGCGTCTCGTCAGTCGCGACCGCCTTTTCCTTGTATCCGGCCAGCGGAAGCTGCGGTTTGGCAAACGGGCCGGTCGCCTGGGGCTCGGCCGCCGACGGCTCGCTCGCGCACGCGACCAGCGGCGCGACAGCCGCGGCAAATGCGGCGCCCCCCGCAACCCGCATGAATTCGCGTCGGCGCAGGTAGACTGGTTCGTCCGTGATCTCGCGCGAGGGAATCACCCGGGCGGTCTTGATGAGCATGCGGGATCCTCTTTCCTTTCTATAATCACCGCAATGCCATCCATTATTCCAGCGTCACCAATTTGTCACGTTCCTCGACACGGTGGTCGGGGCTGGTGGAGAATGCGCTGATGGCGTTGATCGAGGAAACTGGATGGCCGAGACTGCTCCAGTTCATCGGACATGAATTCCGCAATGCGGTCGGGGTTGTCAAGGGGCACGCGACCATGCTTCGCGGCGGTCGCGGCGGACCCTTGACGGACATGCAGCGCTTCATGAGCTCCGAAATCGAAAAAGTCGCCGACCGCATGCTCGTGATACTCGCGGACATGAGTGACGTCGCGGCCATAGAGTCTGGCCGCGCAACCTTCAAGCTGAACCCGGTGGATCTCAGGCGCGTGCTGTCGGACGCGATCGCCTCGCTGCCGGCGGACGAATCCCGCAATGCCGAGGTAATTCTCGCAAGCGGGAATGGCGCGATTCAGGTCTCCGGCGACGAGACGCGGCTGAAGTCCGCGTTCACGTCGATCTTCTGGGCGCTCCGGCGCGAGCTCGCAAGCAGCGACCAGCTGCTGGTACGATCTCGAAAAGGCGAATTTCGCGGGAGTGCGGCGGAATGGATCACCGTCGGCGATCCTGAACAGATCGAGGAATTGGAAAGCGCGACGCCGGAAACGCTCACGGAATTCAACGAGTGCCGTGGCGGATGCGGATTGAGTCTTGCCGTCGCCCGCCGCGTGATCGATGGACACGGCGGCGCGTTGTGGTCCCCGGGTCAGGGCACGAAGGCGGGCGCGGTCGTCGCGCTGCCGCGATCGTGATCCAGCAGCATTCGATACACCCGGGTCAACGCGGCCGCGCGCTGTTCCGGCGTGTGCTCCCGCCTCACGGCCAGCTGCGCCAGATGACCGAGGCGTCCGCATCGCTCTGCGTCGCCGAGCAGCATGTCGACGCTGCGTGCGAGCGCGTCTGAGTCGCGCGGCGGCACCAGCACCGCATTCAGACCGTCCGCCGCAATTTCCGGTACCCCGCCGACGTTGGTGGCAACGATCGGCAGTCCCGCCGCCATCGCCTCCAGGAGCGCGTTTGGCGACCCTTCGCTGAGCGATGGGAGCACGAACACGTCCGCAATGGCATAGAACGGCGCGACGTGGGGTGTCAGCCCCGCAAACACAATCGAATCGGCGCAGCCAACTTCACGGGCGAGCCGTTCCAGCCGCGGACGATCCGGTCCATCCCCGGCGATCACGACTCGCGCGCGACCTCGCCACCTGGCCGCGGCTCGAATGAGGTGTTCCTGACCTTTCTCATGTGACAGCCGGCCTACCGTGAGCACCACGCGCTCATCCGGCGAAAGGCCCAGTCGACGGCGGAGGCCGGCGGCATCGTCGGCGCTCGCGTGAACGTCGCGGACGGCATTGTGGAGCACAGTGATCGCGCGACGGTGAACGCCCCGATGCTCGAGCATGCGGGCAAACCGGTGATTCGTCGTGACGACGTGTCCGGCGTGCCGAAGCGACCAGCGGTCGACCTGGTTCTGCGTTCGGACGATGAGGTCCGTCTGCGTGTAGCCGTGGTGAAAGGCGACCCACGGATAGCGGTGCGAGACGCCGCTCATCGCGATCAGGCAGTGAGACTTCACGTGGTGCGTCTCGACGAGATCGGGCTCGTGGTCGTCGACCAGTCGACGCACCGAAAGAAGAAGCCGCGGGTCGTAGCGATGTCGCTCGAAGACGACTTCGAGAGGAAAACCCGCCGCTGCTGTAGCGGTAACCAGACCGTCGGAAGGTCGAGTCGCGTAGCGGCCGCGGCGGATTATTGCGAACGAGAAGAGAATCTGCAGCCCGCCGACCCCCGTTCGAGCCAGCTTCGCGTATTCCAGCACGTTGCGCGCGACCCCGGTCACGCGCGTTGCCTCCATCAGCACAAGGACTCTCAGCGGCCCCGCGGCCTGCAACGCAGGGACAAGTCCGGCGGCAACGCGCATGCGCCGCCGCGATGCATGAGCCGATCCGGCACACAACAGATTTCAATTCTGTGATTCAGGCGCAAAGTCGTAATCGCCCACACAGCAGATCTCAGCCAGCTCAACTGCAATTCCCTCAATGATTTCGCCTGTTTTGACCGCCTCGACCGTGGCATCTCCGTTGCCCTTGCGACTGGCGCCGGTTTAATCACCGGTTTCAACCCACAACCTGCGGAAAGGGCGAGGCTCCCCATGTCGGCAGAAGTGCGTACGTTCGCCTTCAGATTCCTATCGTTTGCCCCTTTCGTTGCGGCGCTATTGGCCCCAACACCGGCGTTCGCGCAGACCCCGACGTTCAAGGTTGCCTGGTTCAACATTCAGTCGGGGAAAGGCGAACCGGCGCTCGCCGGCCATACCTCCACGTTCTCGGACGTGAGCAACTGCACGGACTCGACGCAGCCGATGAACGGGTGGGGGGTGGGCTTCGTGCAGTCGCACCTGCTCAAGAGCGTCGGCGGCGATCCGAAGATCGTCGCGCTCGGTCTCGCCGAAGCGTGGGCGAGCGTCTGCGGATCGCCGGAGAACGTCCGCAAGGTGCTCGGATGGAAATCGCGCACGAGCGAGCGCAACGGCGTGGCGATCGTCGCGAAGTACGGCTTCGCCGGCACGGAAGAGTGGGTGCAGCTCGATACCTCGCTCAATCCGAACCCCGCCGACACGATGTGGGTGCTGCGCATTCCGGTCTGCCTGGATGCCGCGTGCTCCCAGAATATGAACATGTTCGCGGCGCACTGGTACTCGTCGGGCACCAACAAGCTGCCCAGCTACGACCGCCAGGCCGCCCAGACGGCGGACTTCCTCAAGCGCGCCGGCGGCAGCGTGCCGCACATTCTCATCGCCGATTTGAACGTGTGGGATGGAACCACGGCGGTCTGCAGCGAGAACCCGACGAACATCGGTCTCCAGCGGCTGCGCGATGCCGGCTACGTCGATGCCTGGCCGCTGCTGCACGGTTCCGCCGAGGGATTCACCGGCATGACAAACCGGAGCTGCGGCAATCCGGTCGGGTACGTCTGGAAGCGGCCGGACTACACGTGGTCGCCGTCGAACTACAAGCCCGTGTCGATTTCCCGGTGGGGCATGGTGACGCCCGGCGACCAGTCGCCGTCGGATCACTACGGCCTCATTACGGAGTTTCCCTTTCCCGACGCGGCCCCGAAAGTAGACGCGACGGCCCCGACGGTCTCGCTGCTCAGTCCGTATGCTGGCCAGACCTTCACGGGCGGGTCGCTGACGATCTCGGCGAACGCGACCGACGACGTCGGGGTCACGAAGGTCGAGCTGCTGGAGGACGGCGTCGTGACGAAGACGCTGGCGGCGGCGCCCTACCAGACGACGTCGGGCATCGCGTCGATCGACGGGACGCACACCATCGGCGCCCGCGCGTATGACGCCGCCGGCAACGTCGGCGCCACCTCCGAGCAGATCTTCGTGGTGACAGGGCCCGTGATCACGAGCTCTGACGTCGTGCTGTACGCGAAGAACGCGACCGCGGTCGCCGGCTCGTGGACGCGAGTCAGCGACGCCCAGGCGGCGGGCGGCGGACGGATGTACAACCCCGACGCGGCGGCGCCAAAGGTGACGGCGCCGCTGGCATCTCCCGCAAATTACTTCGAGCTCACCTTCAACGCGGAATCGGGGAAGGGTTATCGAATCTGGATCCGCGGCAAGGCTGACAACAACTACTGGGGCAACGACTCGGTGTGGATCCAGTTCGATCGCAGTGTGACGGCGGCGGGCGCACCGGTCTTCCGGATCGGCACGCCCGACGGCACGTGGGCCGGCGTCGAGGACTGCTCGGGCTGCGGACTCTCGGAATGGGGCTGGCAGGACAACGGCTACGGCACGGGCGTGCTCGGACCGCTGGTGTATTTCGCGACGAGCGGGGTCCAGAAGATCCGCATCCAGCAGCGCGAGGACGGGGTCTCGCTCGACCAGATCGTGCTGTCGCCTGAAACGTATCTGACCAACGCGCCCGGCGCGAACAAGCTTGACGCGACCATCCTTCCGCTCACGACGTCCGCTCCGCCGCCGGTTTCGACGACGGAGGTCCTGATCCAGGCGAACGCGCCGGCGGTCGTCGCGGGCGCGTGGCAGCTCACGCCGGATGCGGCCGCCGCAAACGGCGCCGCGATGGCAAATCCCGATGCGGGAGCGGCGAAGATCACGACCGCCTTCGCGGCGCCGGCCAATTACGTCGAATACACGTTCCAGGCTGAGGCGGGCAAGGACTATCGCCTGTGGATGCGCGGCCGCGCGCAGAACGATTACTGGGCGAACGACTCAGTGTACGTGCAGTTCAGCGGATCGGTCGACGCCAGCGGTGCGCCGACGTCGCGAATCGGCACGACCAGTTCATACGTCGTGAATCTGGAAGACGCGGCGGGCGCCGGCGTCTCCGGCTGGGGATGGCAGGACGACGGGTACGGCGCGGGCGTGCTCGGCCCGCTGGTCCGGTTCGCGACCACCGGCACCCAGACGATCCGAATCCAGGTCCGCGAAGATGGATACCGATTCGATCAGATCGTGCTGTCGGGCGAGAAGTATCTGACCACCGCGCCTGGCGCGCTGAAGAACGACACGACGATCCTCAAATAGCGCGGCGCTACCTGGTGACCTCGATCACCCGGATGCCTGCGTAATACGCCAGTCCTGGAAACATCTCCAGGAGCGCGCGATCCGAGCGATACAGTGGATCGACGCGCTTCCGGACGCCGGGCAGCAGCTCTCCGAGCGCGACGTACGGCAGCTTGAACGCACGCGTGCGGTAGGACGTGAACGGCTTCGCGAACGCGGCGAGCTCCGCGTCGGTCAGCGGGCGTTCGAACGGGGAAATGTCCGGCGCTCGATACGGGATGAGCGACCGCACGAACCGCACCGCTGCGGAATTGCGGGTCGGCTCCTGGAAGATCGCACGGCCGCCCTGGCGCAGCACGCGCCGGATCTCGTTCGAGACGAGCGTCAGATCGAGATGGTGCAGGATCGCGATCCCGAACACGATGTCGATCGAGTCGTCGGGAAACGGCAGCTGGTGAGCGGAGGCGGCAATGAACTCGGCGCCTCCCGCGCGGCCGGTCGCCGCCATCCTCCGCTTCGCAAGACGCAGCAGATCCTCCGAGATATCCACTCCCCAGACGTGCGCGCCGCGATTGGCGAGCAGCACGCTGTTCCCGCCCGATCCACAACCGAAGTCGATCACGCGGCGTCCGCGTACGTCTCCGAGCAGGTGATAGCAATATTCGAGCGGATACGCGGTTTCCGCCGGCGGCCGCTCGTATCGGGCAAGCGTGCGCGCGCTGACGCGCAGCGCGCTGTCCGGCGTGAGGCTCGCCTCGACGGCGCTTCGCGCGACCTCCGCGCGTTCCCAGCGATCGATTTCCGGCACGTCCGTATTGTAAGGTCGGCTGCGCCGCGCCCGCTCACTGCGACCCGGGGCGAACCCGGGTGCCAAGCTCCTGCGCGATCGCGGCGATGTCGGCGCCGATGTCACGGCCGTCCGAGGCGGTCGCGCGCGGCGCGTCGTTCCTCAAGCGGTAGTCTCCACCCGCGGCGTTGACGAACCGCGAGTCGAACTCGTCGGCTCGAATGAAGGTGTTGCCTTTGGGGTAGCGCTGCCCGTCGCCGCCGGCAACCATGTTCGACTGGAAGACGGCACCGGGAAAGTACGCGTGAAGCGTGTCGTCGCCGATCGCCCGATCTGCGCCGAGCACGCCGTACTCGTTGTGGCGGACCAGGTTGTCGCGGAACACGAATCCAGCGACCGGCTTCGGGTCCTGCTTCGTGCCGCCATACGCCAGGATGATGTGCCCGCTCTGGCTCACGGTGTTGTGCTCGATCGCAATGTCGCTCGGACCCTCGCCGATCAGCGCGAACGCACCCGTCCCACCCCACTGTCGCGCATCGATGTCATAGAAGAGGTTGTCGGCCAGGCGCACCCGGCTCGTCGATCCGCTCGGGAAGTTCGAGTCCTCGCCGATGATCTGAATCCCACCTCCGGCGTGGCGAATCAGGTTCTTGCGGATCGTCACGTCCTCGACACGGACCCACGGCGCCTTGCCGTCCTGGTTTCTGGGCGTCAGCAGGATGGCGTACCCGACCTGCGCCTCCTGCCACACGTACTCCATCAGGTTTCCTTCGACGAGCACCCGTCGCGCGTTTTTCAGCTCGAACAGGTTCTTCACCTGCCATCCCTGGCTGCGCCAGGTGATCGGCTTGCTCAGATGGTTGCGCCGGAACACGACGTCCTGGGCGATCAGGCTCGCGATGGGCGGATCGGAGCCGCCGAGGATGAAGTTCTCTCCTGCGGCTTCGAGGTAGTTGTTCTCAATCGTGTAGGGTCCCGGGCCATTCCACCCGGCGATCGCCTGCGTGTCCTGCCCCATCGCCTTTATCTCGGAGATGTATGAATTCGTGATCGTCGTCGAGGCACTGTTCAGCGCGATCCCCCGCTTCTGTCCGGCGGCGGGATCCCCATGCACGTAGCACCGATCCATTGCGAGGTCGCGGGCCGCCTGGGAGAGATCGTGCTGGGCCGCGCTGCCGTCGCCAAGCCGGACGATGTCGCCGGCGCCGTTTCGCGTCGGGAGAAACTCGAGCAGCTGCAGGCGCCAGTGATGCGCGCCGATTGCCGTGCGCAGCGCCGGATCGCTGTTCGGCGACTGGATCTTGGCCAGACGCGCGGCGTGGACTGGCAGCACTCGCTGACCGGGCCGGGGCAATCCGTCGCCGTCGCCTGCCGTACGAATGGTGATGTACTGATCGCCCTGCTTCGCCGGCAGGATGAAATTGCCCACATACGTGGCGCCCGGCTCGAGGACGAGCACGTCGCCGGGGCGCGCCCGATCGATGGCCTCTTGCAGGTTGCCGCCGGCCGGCACCGTCACGGTGGCGGTGTCGGCGAACGCGGCGACGACGACCCCAGCCGCGCAGAGGAGCAGCAGCCGCAGCGCAGTCGTGAATTTCATTCCTGGATCATCGAGAACGGTTCAGGCGCGATCGGAGCGTTCCCGGGCGGCAGCGATACAAAGGCTGGGCTAGGCCGCGCGCCGGACCGCGGCCGCGAGGCCGATGAGTGCCGTCCCGACCAGCACCATCGCCGCTTCGTCGCGGATGTGCGTGCCGGGCAGGCTCACTCGCTGGACCGCGACGGGCGCCGACGCTGCCGCTTCGCGCGGCTCATCGGGACCCGGCCGTTCCGCCGCTGCGAGCGGAGCCGAGCACATCAACGCGAACACCAAAAGTCCGAACACCCTACGCATGACTACGACCTCTCCCGGCGTGCCGCCGCTTCGTTGGTCGAAGCGGGCGGACGCGGTACGGCTTCTACAAGCGGTGTGCCACGCATCAAACGTTCGACAATTTATTCAACCCTTCGAAAAAGGACGAGCCATGCCCGGTCGCATTCAGCGATTGAGAAAATTGTTTCTCATTCTCGTGCATCCGCGGGCAAAACACGCCTGTTGAGGTACGACTCTTGAATACCGGATGACCTCGTGTTGACGGCGGAACTCCCCACTGACCTGCTGGCCGGACTCGTTTCAGGCCAAAAACCCTTACAGAGAGCTCGATGAAGAACCCTTACGTCGCGATTGTGGACGACGACTCGTCGTTTGCCGCTTATCTGAGAACGTTTCTTTCCCTTCGCGGATATGAAGCGCGTTGCTACACGCGCGGGGACGAACTGCTCGCGTCGATGAAACAGAGCGAAGCGCCCGACGTCGTGCTGCTCGACGTCATGATGCCGGGACTGGATGGACTCGCTACGCTCAAAGCCCTGAAGGCGTCTCGGCCCGAGGCGCAGGTCATCATGCTGTCGGGTCGCAATCAGGCGTCGACGATCGTGGAGGCGGTCCGGCTGGGCGCGGCCGACTATGTCGTCAAGCCGGATGACCCGGAGGGGCTCGGGGAGATTGCGCTGGATGTCGCAATCAAGAACGCGATCGAGAAAAACCGCCTCGTCTCGGAGTTGAGCGAGCTTCGTCAGCAACTGAGCGACGACGAGGATCGCGCGGTCTGGGGCAACAGCGAAAAGATGCGCGGGATCGCCCAGGTCATCGAGCAGGTGTCCGACAGCGACGTCACCGTGCTGATTCGCGGCGAGAGCGGCGTCGGCAAGGAGCTCGTCGCGCGCGCGATCCACCAGCGATCGACGCGGCGCAATCGTCCGTTCGTGAAGGTGAACTGCGCGGCGCTGCCCGCGGAGCTCCTCGAGAGCGAGCTGTTCGGCCACGAGCGGGGGGCGTTCACGGGCGCCGCGAACACGCGCATCGGCAAGTTCGAGCAGGCCGACACCGGCACGCTGATGCTCGACGAGATCGGCGAGATGAAGCCGGCGCTCCAGGCGAAGCTGCTTCACGTGTTGCAGGATGCCGAGTTCACGAAACTCGGGAGCAACAAGCGAATCCAGGTCGACGTGCGCATCGTCGCGGCGACGAACCGGGATCTCGAGAAGATGCTGTTCAGCGGCGACTTCCGCGAAGACCTCTATTACCGGCTGAAGGTCATCGAGCTGACGGTGCCGGCGCTGCGTGAACGGCCGGACGAGATCCCGACGCTGACCGACTTCTTCGTCGCGCGCTACTCGCGAAAATACAACCGCCCGCTGAAGCCGATTTCCGAGGAGCTGCGCCAGCTTTTCCTGCAGTACGAGTGGCCCGGCAACATCCGCGAGCTGGAGAACATGATCAAGCGCGTGGTGATCCTCCAGGACGAGCATCTCGTCGTGCGCGAGATTCAGCGGAACATGCAGCGCTACGCGGCGTTGGCGTTGTCGGTCGCGGTACCAGCCGCGGTCCCTGCCGTCATGGCGGCCGCCGCGGCCGTTCCGGTCGGCGCAGGCGTCGGCAGCCTGCCTGGTCACTTCGCCGTTCCGCCCGAGCCTGAGGTGGAGATCGACGATGAACCGGGCGCTGATGGCGCGGAGGAGTCGAGCGGGTCGCTCGCGACGGTCGCGAAGGCGGCCGCGATGAAAGCCGAGCGCGCCGCGATCGAGCACACGCTGCGTCAGGTGCACTGGAACCGGCGCAAGGCGGCGCAGATTCTGGGTGTGAGCTACAAGACGCTGCTCAACAAGATCAAAGAGTGCGGCATCAGCCGCGCATAGATCAGCTACCAGCTATCAGCTATCAGCTATCACCTATCAGCTATCTGATAGCTGATAGCTGGTATCCGGTAACTGACAGTGAGCACCTCGCTTCCCACCTCCACAGCAGAGTGAGATTCCCACCGCAGCCATACGCTCCATAAAGCTGGCGGTTTTCCCAAGAACGCGAAAGATTTTCTTTCGTGGCATCTTGCTTGCTCGACTGGAGTGGCGTGCAGTCTACAGAGTCCCCCGACGTCCCGCATGCCAGCACCCGCGGGACCCGCCAGCGCGCGCTCCCGCTGCTCGGCTCGAGCGACAAGATGCGCGAGGTTCGCGACCTCATCGCGCGCGTCGCCGATACGGACGTCACCGTGCTCATCCGTGGCGAGAGCGGCACGGGCAAAGAGCTGGTTGCCCGCGCCATCCATGAATCGTCGCCGCGCCGGCAAAGGACGTTCGTCAAGGTCAATTGCGCCGCGCTTCCGTCGGAGCTCCTGGAGTCCGAGCTGTTCGGGTTCGAGCGGGGCGCCTTCACCGGCGCCATCCAGCAAAAGCCCGGCAAATTCGAGTTCGCGCACGAAGGGACGATGTTCCTCGACGAGATCAGCGAGATGCATCCGCCGCTGCAGTCCAAGCTGCTGCAGGTGCTCCAGGACGGCGAATTCGCTCGTCTCGGCGGCCGCCGCGACGTCCGCGTCGATGTACGGATCGTCGCCGCGACCAATCGCGACATCGAGTGCGCGGTCGCGGAAGGACAGTTCCGCGAAGACCTGTATTTCCGGCTGAACGTCGTGTGCATCACGCTGCCGCCGCTGCGGCAGCGCCGCGACGAGATCCCGCTCCTCACCGAGCGGTTTCTCGAGCAGTACGCCGATCATTACAACCGGCCGCGGCTGGCGCTCGCCGAGGAGACGAAGCGGCTGTTCAACGAGTACGACTGGCCTGGCAACGTCCGCGAGCTCGAGAACCTCGTGAAGCGCGCCGTGGTCCTGGGATCGGACGATTCGATCCGGCGCGAGCTGGCCGATGCAATCGCCGGACGACGCCGTCTGCCGGGGCCGATCCCCGCGCTTCAGCCACGGACCCCTGAGACGGCAGCCGCGCCAGCGGCGGCCCCCGCGCCCGTGGCGGCCGCGCCGCAGGAGCGGGCGCCCGCCGAGGCACCGGCCGTCACCGGCTCGCTCAAGGACATCGCGCGCCACGCCGCACGGGAAGCGGAGCGCGATCTCATTTACCGCACGCTGCAACAGACCCGCTGGAACCGACGCGAGGCGGCGGAAATCCTCGGCGTCAGCTACAAGGCGCTCCTTTACAAGATCAAGGAAGCGGAGCTCGACAAGGCTTCATGATGACCGCCGACCCGTTTCTCGACGAGGACTATCGCGTCTTGACGTCCGAAGCGTTCGAGTTCGTCCTCAACAACGAGCTCAAACGCGCGGTGCGCTCGCAGAATTTTCTGACGCTGGTGAGCGTCAAGCCGCACATGGCGGGCGCGGCTGGCGGCGCGGGCGCGGCGGCCGCTGCCGCGACGGGCGACCGCGACGTCGCCGTCAAACAGATCGCCCGCCTCATCAGCCGCGACGTACGCGAGACGGATCTCCTCGCCGAGACCGACAAAGGACGCCTGTCGCTCGTGCTCCTCGATGCGGATCTCCCGAACTCCATGAACGTCATCGAGCGGCTGCGAACGCGGCTCGACGCGTATGCGTTCCCCAAACCGTTGACGCTCGAAATCGGCGCCGCCACCTGTCCCACCCATGGCGCCGACGTCGAATCGCTCCGTCGGGCCGCCGAGGCCCAGGCCCTGTATTCACGCCGCGACGACCGCGGTACGGCTTCGAACACTCACTAGAAGGTTGCTGCGATGAAAACGACGATTGCCTTCTCTATCCTGTTTTTGCTGAGCACGACCGCGATGCCGGCGGCGCAGGCACAGTCGGCCGCCGCGCATCCGTCAACAACTCCCGCGACGACGACCCCAGTGAAGGACGCCAAAACGAGCGCGGATTACCGCCTCGTCCCGGGCGACAAGCTGCGCATCGAGGTCTACAAGGACGCGCAGCTCTCGCAGGCGCTGCAGGTGAGGCCGGACGGCAAGATCACGCTCCCCCTCATCGGCGACGTGACGGCCGAAGGCCACACGGCGACCGAGCTGCGGGACACGCTCGTGACGTCCCTGAAGGAATACAACAACAACCCGATCGTCACCGTGATCGTCGTCGAGACGGTGCCGCCGGTCTTCTACGTGATGGGCGAAGTGAACAACCCGGGCACGCTCCAGCTGAAGGGGCAGATTTCCGCCGTGCAGGCACTGGCCATGGCCGGAGGATTCAAGGACTTCGCGAAGAAGAAGGACATCGTGATCCAGCGCAAGGGACCCGCGGGGGTCACCAGCGTGCATTTCAACTACAACGACGCCGTCAAAGGCAAGGCGCCGATGGTCTACATGCAGCCGGGCGACACGATCATCGTGCCGTAGCGGCATGCGCATGGACACAGAAAGGCACGTCATGAGCAAGCACTTACGGCGGCAGATCCTGGGCGCCGCGCTGATGCTGGGGCTCGCGGCCCCGGCGGGCGCACAGCAGGACATGAGCGCGGAGGTTCCGTCGCGCACGCCGGGCTGGAGCGTCACGCCGGGGTTCACGTTCGGCACGATTTACGACTCGAACGTCGCGCTCGCGTCGGCGCCGGCGGACACCCGCACGACACAGGGTGACCGCATGCTGCTCGCCGAGCCGTTCGGGCAGCTCGAGTTCTTCTCGCCGCGGACCTCGTTCTCGAGCGGATACCAGGGCTACCTGCGCCGCTACGCGGCCGTGACGCAGTTGAACAGCTTCGATCAGCGCGGGTACGTATCGCTGCGCCGGCTGGTGACGCGGCGGCTGACGTTCTTCCTGAGCGAGAACTACGCGGACGTCCCGACGACCGACGAAGTCGAACTGAACGGCGTGCCGTTCTCGCGAACCGGATCGCGGTTGAACTCGATGACCGCGGGATTCGATGCGCGCCTCACGAAGTACACGGACCTGTCGGTCCGCTACGAGAACGAATGGGTGAAGTTCGATCGCGTGGAGTCGTTCCTGACCGGCGGGTCCGTCAACGGCGTCCGGACGGAGTTGCGCCGCAGGTTGAACAGTCGCCTGTCGGTTGGCGGCGAGTACGGCGCACGGTTCGCCGACATGAACGAGGGCACGCACCACGTGTCGTTCCAGGATGCGGGGGGCACGCTTCATTACGGTCTCGACGCGCGCACGACGGTGTCGCTCGCGGGGGGCTGGGCGTTCCTGAACGATCAACTCCTGAGCGCGCAGCGGAACGGCGCGTACATCCGCGGCGAGATCACCCACGAAGCGCACCGCGCCACGGTCGGCGGCTCGTTCGAGCGGATGTTCGTGCCGTCGTTCGGGTTCGGCGGCTCGAACCAGAGCGACCAGCTCCGCGGCTTCGTGCGGATGCCGTTCGATCGCAACCGTTTCTACTACCAGGGCTCCGCGTCGTGGCGCCGGAGCATCCCGTTGATTCCCAACGAGCTCGAGCTCGACACGATATGGCTTCGCTCGACCGTCGGGTACTCCGCGTCGCGGTGGCTGCGCATCGAGGGCTTTCATGCCTTCACGCGCCAGGACTCGAAAGTCACCGGCGGTGAAATCAACCGCCAGCGCGTCGGCGCGCAGGTCGTCGTCTCTCAACCGGTGAGGATCCAGTAATGGAAGAACGTGCCTTTGACCCGCTCGATTATCTGTCGGTGTTCCACCGGCGCAAGTGGTGGCTGATCATCCCGCTGTCGGTGAGCGTCATCGTCGGCGCCCTGCTCGCCGCCCTGTGGCCGGAGAGCTACGTCTCGGAAGCGGAGATCGGGGTGGCCGCGCCTCGGCTGTCGCCCGAGATCCTGAAGGGCGTGGGATCGATGGACGCGCAGGAACGGCAGCGCGCGGTCTCGCAGCAGCTCCTGAGCCGCAGCGTGCTGGAGCGCGTCGTGCGCGAAGAAAAAATGAATCCCGACCGTCCGGTCGAGGAAAGCGCGGCGCTGCTGCGGAGCAAGGTCGTCATCACCGTCGACAAACCGATCGGCCAGAATTCGGACAATCGCGCCGGCCTCGACAGCTTCAAGCTCGGGTGGATCGACGACACGCCGCAGCACGCGCAGGCGATTGCGAACCGGCTGGCGTACGTCTTCGTCGAGGAGAACTCGAAGACGCAGACGGCGCGGGCCGAGGATACCTCCGAGGTGCTGGGCGCGCAGGTCCAGGCATCGAGAGACCGCCTCACGGAGCTCGAGAACCAGCTGCGGGTGAAGAAGGAAGCCAACATGGGACGGCTTCCCGATCAAATCAACGCGAACGTCTCGATGGTCAACGGCCTCCGCCAGCAGCTCGAGTCGATTTCCATACAGCTGCGCGGCGAGCAGGACCGGCTCTCGATGCTGGAAGGCCGGGTCGACGACATGCGGCGCGGTGCAGGCAACGCGGACTTGCCGGCGTCGACGATGGGACAGATTCGCGCGGTGCAGTCGCGGATTGCCGAGCTGCAGCAGCAGCTGACGGCGGAACGGGCGCTGGGCAAGACCGACAAGCATCCGGACGTCGCGTCGCTGCAGGCCGACATCGCGGCGGCGCGGGCAGAACTGAAGGGTCTCAGTCAGTCGTCTTCGGCGAATCGCGACGAGCTCCTGCAGGCAGACCCCATTTTCCGTGCAGCGGTGATGGAGCGTGACAACTCGCGCGCCCGGATCCGCACGCTCACGGCAGCCGAGGGGCAGGCGCGCGCGCAGATCGCGTCGTATCAGAGCCGCGTCGACGCGGCGCCGATGGTCCAGCAGGACCTGTCGCCGGTCACGCGCGAGGTCGAGCTCGAACAGGAGCGCTACAAGACGCTCAAGGCGAATTACGACTCCGCGCGTGCGACCGAAGACATCGCGCGCAAGCAGGGAGGCGAGCGCTTCAGCGTGCTTTACCCCGCCTATCCGGGACGGCCGGCCAACCCGGGCCTGCCCATCAAGCTGTTCGTGATGGCGCTCGCCGCCGGCTGCGTCCTCGGGGGCGCGCTGATGATCGGGCGTGAATTCCTCGACCGTTCGGTGCACGACGCACGCGCGCTGCAGAGCGAGTTCGCGGTGCCGGTGCTCGGCGAGATTCCCCGGATTTCAGGCGCGGCGTAAGCCGACGATCACGACGAGAGGAAGCTATGAGCCGTATTCAAGAAATCCTGAGCAAGGCCGAGCGCGACGGCACCGCGCGCCGCACGCGGTCACTCATCGACGAGGGTCAGTCCGCTCCCGGAGGCCCGCTGCCGCCGCGGACGCAGCCGGCGGTCGCGCCTGCCCCGTACGAGCCGCTGCCGCACACGCCGGTCTGGACGTCTGCGGCAACGGCGGCTGCCCTGGAGCCCGAGCCGGTGCAGGCGACGACGACGCTCGATCCACATCTCGTGGCCGCGATCGCGCCGCAGTCGTTCGCCGCCGAGCAGTATCGCTCGCTGCGGACGCGGATCAAGCGCGCGGAGAACGGCCGCGCTGTCCGCACGATCGTCATCACGAGCCCGAACAAGGGAGACGGCAAGAGCGTGACCGCCGCGAACCTGGCGATCACGATGGCCCAGGAATTCCAGCAGCGCGTGCTGCTCCTGGACGCCGACGTGCGGCGCCCCGCGATACGCGATCTGTTCGGCCTGCCGGACGGGCCAGGCCTCGTCGACGTCCTCGTCGGTGCGGTCGATCTGAATCAGGCGCTCGTGCAACTGCCGGAATACAACCTCACGGTGCTTCCAGCGGGGACCACGCCCACGCATCCCGCGGAGCTCCTCGGATCCGCGGCAATGCGCCGCGTCCTCGACACGCTGCGCACGCGGTACGACCACATCCTGATCGACATGCCGCCCGTCGCGCCGCTGGCCGACCTGCACATCGTCGCGCCGATGGCAGACGGGCTGCTGATGATCGTTCGCGCGGGCGTGACGCCAAAGCCCGCCATCGAGCGGGCGCTTGCCGGACTCGAAACGTCGAAGGTTCTCGGCCTCGTGCTGAATGAGTCCGGCGGGCAGCAGGACGCCGACTACGACGGCTACGGGTACATTGGAGGATAGGACGCGGACCGGCGCGCCCGAGCGGGATTATGCAGCTGTTCAACCGGTACGTTTCGACACGCAGCCTCACGGTGTTCGCCGGCGAGCTGTGCCTCATTTTCGGATCCGTGGCGCTGGCCGCGGGGATGCAGGACACGCCGGACCTCGCCGCGAACATCTGGAAGATCGGGCTCGTGACGATCGTGTGCCAGTTGTGCCTCTACTACAACGATTTCTACGACCTGACGCTCCTCCAGTCGACGCGCGAGCTCGTCGTCCGGCTTCTGCAGTCGGTCGGCGCCGCCTCGATCGTGCTCGCCGCGCTGTACTTCACGATGCCGTGGCTCATGGTCGGCAACGGCATCTTCGTCTCCGCGCTGTTCGTGTTTCTCGTCGGCATTCTCGGCTGGCGGCTTCTCTTCAACCAGCTCACCGGCTCCCTCAAGCTGCAGGAGCGCATTCTGGTCGTCGGAACCGGGGAAACGGCCCGCAAGGTCGTCCGCCAGATCCTCGACCAGCGAGAGTTCGCCTATCGCGTCATCGGCTTCATCGACGATGATGCCGCCCGCGTCGGGGAACGCATCGTCAACCCCGGCATCGTCGGCACGCCGGCCGACATTGCGGCGCTGATCGATCGCCATCACGTCGACCGCATCATCGTCGGCTTGTCCGATCGCCGCGGGAAGCTCCCGGTCGAGGAGCTGCTGCGCGCGAAGATGGCCGGCATCCGGGTCGAGGACGCGACGACGACGTACGAACGGATCACGGGAAAAATCCTCATCGACGATCTGCGTCCGAGCTGGCTCATTTTCTCAGACGGCTTCCGCGTGTCGCGGATCACTCGGTGGCTGAAGCGCACGATCGATCTCGTGCTGTCGCTCGTCATCGGCGTACTCTCCCTGCCGGTGATGGTGCTCACGGCGATCGCGATCGTGCTCGAGTCGGGCCGCCCCTTCCTCTATTGCCAGGAGCGCGTCGGAGAGAACGGCAAGACGTTCACCCTGTGCAAGTTCCGATCGATGCGCACGGACGCAGAAAAGGGGGGCACTCCGCTCTGGGCGAAGGACGGCGACGACCGCGTCACACACGTGGGGCGGTTCATCCGGACGACACGGTTCGACGAGCTCCCGCAGCTCTGGAACGTCATTCGCGGCGACATGAGCTTCGTGGGACCGCGGCCGGAACGGCCGTTCTTCGTCGCCGAGCTCTCGAAGGCGATTCCGTTTTATCAGCAGCGGCATGCGGTGAAGCCGGGCGTCACCGGATGGGCGCAGGTCAAGTACCGGTACGGATCGTCGCTCGAAGATGCGATGGAAAAGCTGCGGTACGACCTGTATTACATCAAGCATCTGTCGATCTTCTTCGACCTGACGATCGTGTTCGACACGGTGAAAGTGGTGCTGTTCGGGAAGGGGGCGGCGTGAGCGAACACGCGGACGCAGCCTGGGCCCCCGGCAGAGAACGTCAGCTCGTCACCGTCGCGCGCAACGTTACGACACGCTACCTGGCGATCGCCGCGGAGACGGCGGTCGGCCTGGTCATGCTGCCGTTCAACCTCCGGCACCTGGGTACGGCGGACTACGGCCTGTGGGTCCTCCTCGGATCCATCACGATCCACTTCTCGGTGCTGGACCTCGGCTACGCGGGCGCCCTCGTCAAGTTCATGGCGCAGTACCGCGCGCACAGGGACGCGCGAGCGCTGAACGAGATCGCGAGCACGCTGTTCTTCGTCTTCGCCGCGATCGGCCTGATCGCCTACGCGATTGCCGCGGGCGTCGCCTTCAACCTCGACCATCTCTTCAGGATCACGGAGGCGCAGGCGCAGGTCGGCCGATGGGTGCTGCTCATCATCGCGATCCACATCACGATGAACTTTCCGTTCAGCGTGTATGGCGGCGTGATCTCCGGCTTTCAGCGATACGACCAGAACAACCTGGTCGCGATCGCCACGAGCATCGCGGTGGCCGCCGTCAACGCCGCCGTGCTCATGGCCGGCTACGGTTTGATCGCGCTCGTCGCCGCGACGACGTGCGTGCGCGTGATCGCCTATCTCGTGTATCGGCGAAACGCGTACCGCGTCTTTCCCGAGCTGCACATTTCGCTCGCGTTGTTCCGACGCAGCCGCCTCCGTGAGGTGACGGGATTCAGCATCTACTCGTCGATCATCGACTGGGCGAACAAGCTCAATTACCAGCTCGACGAGCTCGTCATCGGCGCGTTCATCGGGAGCGGCGCGGTCGCCGTCTGGGCGCCCGCGGAGCGGATCATCTCGGGCACGCAGCGGTTGACGAACCAGTTGAACGGCGTGCTCTTCCCCGCGATCGTCGACAGCGACACCTCGAACCAGCAGCACAGGCTGCAGGAGATCCTTCTGCAGGGCACCCGGCTGTCGCTCGTGATGGTCGTGCCGATCACCGCGGCGCTCGTACTGCTGGCCGATCCGCTGATCCATGCGTGGCTTCGCGACCGGGCCCCTGCGATGGCGGGAGCGGTGCCGATCATTCAGATCCTCGCGATTGCCGTCGCGATCAGGGTCGGCAACGCCACGGGTACGACGCTCCTCAAGGGGGCGGGCCAGCATCGGATGCTCGCGTTCGTCAATCTCGGCACGGGCCTCGTGAACCTCGCGCTCAGCGTCGCCCTGATCAAGCCGTTCGGCCTGCCGGGCGTCGCCTACGGCACGCTGATTCCGATCGCCCTGTCCTCGGTGTTCATCCTCTATCCCGCCGCCTGCCGCCGCGTGGGGCTGAGCGTCGGCTACGCATTCACCAACTCGGTGCTGCCCGCCGTGTGGCCCGCGGCCGTCGTCGGGCTGGTCCTGCTGATGACTCGGAACATCTCGACCGGCACGCTTCTCGCTGTAGTGCTGCAGGCCGTCGCGGGCGGCGTGCTCTACCTGGCGCTGTTCTTCGCGATTGCGATCGGGCGCCGCGACCGCGCCCTGTATGCGGCAAAGGCGCTCGAGCTGGTCGGGCGCAGGCCGCTCGCGACGACGGCGTAACGGGAGTAGCGATGCGAGGAATCATTCTCGCCGCGGGACGTGGCTCGCGGCTGAACGGTACGGCGAAGGAAAAGCCGAAGTG
>Ga0075434_100001221_pt1 | contig 21360 bp, 24 predicted proteins | sample RhiMethybrSRZTD3_FD_75298 | JGI IMG/M metagenome (GOLD analysis project Ga0075434, IMG submission 75298) | Populus rhizosphere microbial communities from Tennessee, USA - Rhizosphere MetaG P. TD hybrid SRZTD3 | ecosystem: Host-associated > Plants > Roots > Rhizosphere > Soil | place: USA... | reverse complement strand
CGCCGTCCGACCATGTGAAGGCGCTCACTGCGCCACCGCCATCCCGGCCACGACCAGGATGCCTCCCACCCCCAGCCACACGGTCACGGCCTCACCCAGCGTCAGGGCTCCGATGACGATCGCCACGACCGGCACACCGTACAGGTAGGCGACCGTCCGGGATGCGTCCAGCTGGCGCAGCCCGCGCGTCCAGCCGATGTAGCCGGCGAGCGTCGCGGCCAGGCCCAGATAGAGCAGGAGCAGGATGCCGCCGGCGTCCAGGCCGGACACGCGCTGCCATGTGCCGCCGCCTGCGAACGGCACCAGCGCGGCCGTCCCGATCAGCGACGCGGCGGCGGTGACCGACAGGGCGCCGTAGCGGGGCAGGAGCGGCTTTGCGATCACGTTGAAGGCCGCGAAGGCGGCCGGCGCGGCGAGGACGAGCAGCGGCCCGTGCACGTTCGTGAACGAGATCCGCTGGCCCGAGCCGAGCAGCACGACCACGACAACGCCCACGAACGAGACCGCGAGGCCGGCCGCCCGTCGGCGGGAGAACCGCTCCTGGCCGATGGCGACCGCCATCGCGAGCGCGATCCCCGGCGCCGCCGCGACGACGACGCTGGCCGTGCCGGCCGTCGTCAGCCGCTCGCCCGCGTTCAGCGACAGGTGGTAGATGGTGACGACCAGCAGGCCGGCGACGAGGAGCCGGGCGAGGTCGCGGCGTCCCAGCCCGGGCATGCCGCGCGTCGCGACCAGCGCGATCGCGAAGCCGGGCGCGGCCACCAGGTAGCGGCCGAGGGCGATGTCGGGGGCAGCCAGGCCGTCGTCGATCAGCTGCTTGATGGCTGCGTAGGAGCCCGCCCAGACGACCACCACCAGGGCGAGCAGCAGGTGCGGGCTCCGTGGGACACTGCCCCGCATGCCCATCAAGCGGATCGAGATCCGGTGGCGCGATCTGGACGGATTCGGCCACGTTAACAACTCCACCTACCTGACGTACCTGGAAGAGGCCCGCGACCAGCACCTCACCGACGTCCTGGGCGAGGCGGTGCACCGCACGGTCATCCGCCGCCTCGAGATCGACTTCGTCTCCGGCCTGACCCAGGAGGACGACTACGTCGACGTCGACGTCCGCCTGACGGGCGTCGGTACCTCGAGCATCACCCTCGAGGAGCGCATCGTCTCGGTCATGGACGGCCGCGTGGCCGCGACCGCGAAGACGGTGATGGTGCACACCGACGACTCGCGCACCGCGTCCGCGCCCTGGCCGCACGCCTCGCGCGATGCGATCGACGCGACGCTCGCGGCCGCCTGAAATCGGGGACTGTCCCCGCCGAGCGGGGACAGTCCCCACCCTTCTCAGTACAGGGCCGAGGCCAGGCGGCGGCGGTACTTGGCGGCCAGCGGGTGATCCTGGCCGAGCTCGGTGAAGACGCCCACCATGACCTGGCGGATGCGGTCGCGCAGGTCGGCACCCGCGCCCTGCAGGAGGCCGAGCAGCATCTCGAGGCCGCGCTCGGTCTCGCCTTGCTCGAGCGCCTCGAGCGCCGGCGCGAGCACCGGGTCGCCGGCCGACTCGATCCGGATCAGCGCCGCCCGGGCGGCCGGATGGTTCGGCTGCAGCTCGAGCGCCTTGCGTACCGACTCCTCGTCGCCCAGCGCCGCCAGGCGGTCGGCCTCGGAGGGCAGTAGGCCACGCAGGAACGAGTCGACGGCCGCGCGCGGCACCGCGCCCGTGAACTCGTCCACGAGCCGTCCGTCCCGGAACGCCTTCACGGCCGGGATGCCCTGCACGCGGTAGCGGGCGGACACGTGCGGGTTCGCGTCGACGTCGACCTTCACGAGCTCGACTGCGCCGTCGGTCGCCGCGACCGCCTGCTCGAGCACGGGGCCGAGCTGGCGGCACGGCCCGCACCACTCGGCCCAGAAATCGACGACGACGGGCAGCTGCCGCGATCGCTCGATGACGTCGGCGTCGAAGGTCTGGTCAGTCGCGTCGGCCACGTCAGTCGTCCCCCTCGTTGTTCTGCTCGCGCAGGTAGCGCTCGAAGTCGGCGGCGAGCTCCTCGCCGGTGGGCGGGTCGTCGCGGTCGGCGGCCTGCTCCAGCTGCTCCACGTATCCGGCCACGTCGGGGTCGTCGGCGATCGCCGAGGCGACACGCAGCTGATACTCGCTCGCCGCCCGCTCGAGCTCGGCGCTCCCGGGCGGCGTCCCGGCCAGCTCGGAGAGGCGCCCGAGCAGCGCCAGCGCGGCCTGCGGGTTCGGCGCCGCCGAGATGTAGTGCGGCGTCGCCGCCCACAGGCTGGCCGAGGTGAGCCCCGCCCGCGAGCAGGAGTCGTGCAGGATGCCGACGATCCCGGTCGGGCCCTCGTACGTCGAGCGGACGAGCCCGTGACGCTCCATCAGGTCGGGATCGGAGGCGCTGGCCGAGACCGGCACGGGCCGCGTGTGCGGCGTGTCGGCGAGCAGCGCGCCCATGGTGATCACGAGCTCCGAGCGGTAGCGCCGGGCCAGGTCGACGATGGAGTCCGAGAACGCCCGCCAGCGCATGTTCGGCTCGGTCCCGATCACGATCATCAGGTCGTGGTCCTGCGACGCGAACACCTCGGTCACGGGCCACTCGACATGCCGCACGTCGCCGTCGACCATCGACACGGTCGGCCGGGTCTGCTGGTAGTCGACGAACGGCTCGGAGTCGATCACCGCGAAGCGCTCGGCGTCCGTGACGGAGCGCAGATAGCCCGCGGCCAGGCTGGCGGCGCCGCCCGCGTCGTTCCAGCCCCGGAAGGCCGCCACGACCCGCGGATGGCGCAGCTTGGGATTCCCCTCGAGCTCCACGAAGTCCACGGCTGCAGTCTAGGACGGTATAACCCGAACAGTGGCTGTCGACCTGATCGTGATCGCCTGGGTGGCGGTGTCGGCGGTGCTCGGAGCGCGGCGCGGCCTCGTCGCGAACGTGCTCGGGCTGGCCGGCTTCGCCATCGGCGCGGTCGTCGGCGCGCGAATCGCGCCGCACCTGCTCTCCGGCGGGTCGTCGTCGACCTGGCTGCCGTTCGCGAGCATGATCGGCGCCCTCGTCGGCGGGAGCATCGCCCAGGGCGTGACCGGATCGGCGGCGGAGCTCCTGCGCGGGAAGCTGATGCGCGGGCCGCTGCGGATGATCGACACGGCCGGCGGCCTCTTCGTCGGTGCCCTGCTGGGGCTGGCGGTGGCCTGGCTGGCGGCGGTCGTCGCGCTGGCGCAGCCGGGCCTCGGCCTCCGCCGTGACGTGCAGAGCTCGACCGTGCTCCCGGCGCTCATGCGCGAGGTGCCCGCGGACGATGTGCTGAACGAGCTCGCCCGCTTCGACCCGCTGCCGGTGATCCCCTCGATCGCGGACCGCGCCCTCCCGCCACCCGATCCCAGCGTGCTGCACAGCCCCGCCGCCCGCCGCGATCAGCGCAGCGTCGTGCGCATCGAGGGCGTCGCCTGCGGCCTGAACATCCAGGGCTCGGGCTGGGTGGTGCGCCCCGGGATCGTCGCCACGAACGCCCACGTCGTCGCCGGCGAGGACGGCGCCGAGGTCGAGGTACCGGGCGGGCCGACGCTGCCGGGAACTCTGATCGCCGTCGATCCCGCGAACGATGTCGCGCTCCTGCGCGTGCCGGGGCTGCACACGCCGCCGCTACCCCTCGCGAGCCGCTCGCCCTCCGGCGACGCCGTCGTGCTGATCGGCTACCCGGAGAACGGGCCGCTGACCGCCGTCCCCGGCCGTGCCGGCGCCCCTGTCACGGCCCTCGCGCCGGATGCCTACGGCCGCCACATCCATCCCCGCACCGTCGTCCCGCTGCGCGGCGTGCTCCGGCACGGCGACAGCGGCGGCCCGGTTGTGAACCGGGCGGGCCGGGTGGTCGCGATGATGTTTGCCGCCGACGAGGGCGCGGGCGTGGCGGGCGGGTTCGGCGTCCCGCTGGACGCGGTCGAGTCGGCGCTGCACCACACCGGCCACGCGGACGCGGGGCCCTGCCTGGGCTAGCGAAGGTGGGGACAGTCCCCGCATGCGGGGACTGTCCCCGGTTCTACTGGGAGATGACCTCTGCCAGGGCCTCGAGCGCGACCAGGTTGTGGCCCTCGACGAACTCGTCGGAGTGGTGCAGCGCGATCCGCATGCCGCCGGCCAGCGGAGCGAACCCGTCGTGGCCCTTGAGCGGGTTCACCCACACCAGCCTGTAGGCCTGGCGGCCGATCCGGGCGAGCTCGGTGTCGAGCTCGCGCAGGTCGCCCCGCTCCCACCCGTCCGAGACGATCACCACGGTCGCCCCGCGGGTGAGGCCGCGCCGCCCCCACGTCTCGTTGTAGTGCCGCAGCGACTCGCCGATGCGGGTACCGCCGCCCCAGTCGGGCATGAGCGAGCCGATCCCGGCCAGGGCGCGGGCCGGGTCGAGCTTGCGCAGGTGCGGCGTCAGGCGCGTGATCCGGGTGCCGAACGCGAACGCCTCGACGTGCCGCCCGGAGGCGGTCACGGCCTGGAGGAACATCACCATCGCGCGCGCATAGGGCTCCATCGAGCCGGACACGTCGCACAGGAACACGAGCTTGCGCGGCACCTGCTTGCGCCGCCGGTAGGCCGGGTCGAGCGGCAGGCCGTCGGTGCGCATGGCATTGCGCAGCGTCCGCCGCGCGTCCAGCACGTCGCCCGCCGGCGAGGCGCGCAGCCGCCGCGAGCGCCGCGTCGGTGCCGCCTTCGGCAGCCGCTCCATCAGCCGCCGCAGCCGCCGCAGCTCGGCCGTCGTCATGTCGGCGAAGTCGCGCCGGCGCAGCCGCTCGTCGGGGGACGCCGCCAGCAGGAGGGTCAGCTCCTCGCCGTCCTCGCGCCCCCCGCCCTCGCCCTCCGTCGGGCTCGGCGCAGGCGCCTGGTCGGGCTCGAAGCGCGGCACCTCGAGGCCGATCTCGGGCGCCGGCGTCTGCGCGGCCGCCTCCCAGTAGGCGGCGAAGGCGGCGTCGAAGACGTCGAGGTCGTCGCGGCGGGCGACGAGCGTGCAGCGAAGCGCGTGGTAGACGTCGTCGCGGCGGGTGAGGCCGACCACATCGAGCCCGCGCAGCGCGTCCTGCAGCCGCCCCGGGCCGACCTCGAGCCCCGCCCCGCGAAGGACGCGGCCGAAGCCGACCATCCGCTCCAGGACGGCGTCGCCCGGCGCGGGCACGTCAGGCCTCGCGGGCCTGGGCGACCAGCCGCGACAGGTTGCCGTCGCGCACGAGCTCGATGTCCTCGTGGTGCTTCAGCACCGAGCCGAGCGTCGCGTCGACGACGCCGCCCTCGAGCTCGGACTCGCCCAGCGCGACGAGCGCCTGGATCCAGTCGATCGTCTCGGCGACGCCCGGCACCTTGGTCAGGTCGAGCTCGCGTAGCGACGCCACGAACGCCGCCGCCTGCACCGCCAGGCGCTCGGGCACGCCGGGGACGCGGGCGCGGACGATGGCGATCTCGCGCTCCATGTCGGGGTGGCCGATCCAGTGGTAGAGGCAGCGGCGCTTGAGCGCGTCGTGCAGGTCGCGGGTGCGGTTCGACGTCAGCACGACCCGCGGCCGGCTGGCGGCACGCACCGTGCCGATCTCGGGGATCGTCACCTGGAAGTCGGACAGGAGCTCGAGGAGGAACGCCTCGAACTCGTCGTCGGCGCGGTCGATCTCGTCGATCAGGAGCACGGGCGGGACGGCGTCCGTGTGCTCGATCGCCTCGAGCAGCGGCCGCCGCTCGAGGAACTCGCGGCCGAACAGGTCGTGGATCGTCCGCCCGGGGTCGAGCGCGGCGGAGGCCTCGAGCGTGCGGATGTAGAGCAGCTGGCGGGCGTGGTTCCAGTCGTAGAGCGCGTGGGCGACGTCGATGCCCTCGTAGCACTGCAGCCGGATCAGCCGGCCGCCCGTGACGAGCGAGAGCGCCTTGGCCGCCTCGGTCTTCCCCACCCCCGCCTCGCCCTCCAGCAGCACCGGCTTCTCGAGCGCGAGCGAGAGCGCGAGCACCGTCGCCAGGCCGCGATCGGCCAGGTACGCGTGCTCGGCGAGCCGGTCGGTCAGCGCGTCGATCGAGACGGGTTCGGCCACGGGATGAGGGTAGACGCCTAGCCCTTGGGCTGCGGCGGCTCCCAGCCGCTGCTGGTCAGGTCGACGCCGCCGTCGATGGCGATGGTCTGGCCGGTGATGTACCCCGCTGCCGGCGAGGCCAGATAGGCGATCAGGTCGCCGACCTCGGCGGCGCTCCCCAGCCGCTTCATCGGCACCTGCGCCGCCACCACCTCCAGGTCGAGGTCGTAGCCGCGCACGCCCTCGGTGTCGATCCAGCCGGGCGCGACGCAGTTGAGCGCGATGCCGTGCCGGCCCCACTCCATCGCGAGCGTCCGTGTCAGCGCGCCCATTCCCGCCCGCGCGGCGGACGAGTGGGCCATGCCGGCGATGCCGCGCTCCGGGCAGAGGACGACCGAGATGACGCGGCCGCCGTTTGCGATCATCCAGCGCTTCGCGACCGCCTGGGTGAGGAACCAGGGGGCGTCGAGGTTCAGGCGCCGCACCGCCCGCCATCCGCCCGCCGAGATGTCCTCGGCAGCGGCCGTGAACTGGCCGCCGGCGTTGTTCACGAGGCAGTCGATCCGGCCGAAGCGCGACATGCACTCCTCGACCAGCCCGGCACTCACCTCCGGCTCGCGGATGTCGCCCGGATACACGGCGCAGTCGTCGCCGATCAGCGCCCGCGTCTGCTCGAGCGGCTCGGGCCGGCGGCCGGCGATCACGACCCCGAAACCGTCGCGGTGGAGCGCGATCGCAGCCGCCCGGCCGATGCCGGTCCCGCCCCCCGTGACGATCGCGGCGCGCTCCACGCGCTGAACCTACCAGAGCCCGGCAAAATCCCTCTGCACGTCGACTGGACGGGCCCGTACACTTACGGGAGAACCAGGGAGGTCCGCGATTCGCTGTCTGCTGCTCGACGCAACCATGCGACCAACCAGCCTCGTCACGCGCGAGCGGGCGGTGTCGCTGGTCGTGTGCGGCCAGGCCCAGGTGATCGCGGACGAGCCTGACGTGGTCTACCGGTCGCAGCATCTGCGCGTCGCCCTGCCCGTCATCCTGCAGGTGCCCGCCTACGTCGAGCTGCGCCCGATCGTGAAGCGAAACGTCGTCCGCCGCGTCCTCTTCTGCCGTGACAACTGGCGCTGCGCCTACTGCGGCCGCGAGGGCGGGCCCCGCGACCTGACGATGGATCACGTGAAGCCGCTCTCGCGCGGCGGCGCGCACAGCTGGGACAACGTCGTCAGCGCCTGCCGCCGCTGCAACCACCGCAAGGGCAACCGGCTGCCGTACGAGGCGGGCATGTACCCGCGCAAGGTGCCGAAGGCGCCCGACATGGTGCAGGTGGCCTGGGCCGGCCGGCTGACGCACCCGCTCCAGCGCGAGTACGTCGCCGCCTGGCACAAGGTGCCAGAGGCCGTTCTCTAGGCGGCTGCGGCCCGGCGCAGCGCCGCCTGCATGGCGGCAGCGACCGGCCCCGGACGGCCGTCGCCGACGGCGGCGCCGTCCATCCGCACGACCGGCATCACTTCGCGCACGCTCGACGAGGTGAACACCTCGGCCGCCGCGGTCAGGCGCTGCCGCGGGTAGGCGCCCTCCTGGACGTCCATGCGCGCCTCGGCGGCCGCTGCGAGCAGCGTGTCCCGAGTGACGCCGGCCAGGATCCCGAGGTCGAGCCCGGGCGTATGCAGGACGCCCTCGTCGACGAACCAGACGTTCGATGTCGGGCACTCGAGCGCGATCCCCTCGAGCGACAGGAAGAGCGCGTCATCGGCGCCCCGCTTGCGCGCCTCGTGCTGGGCGGCCATGTTCACCGCATAGCTGGTCGACTTGACGCCGGCCAGCAGCCACGGCGAGGCCTGCCGGGCGGTCGTGCCGATCGCGAGCTGGAGCGTCGCCAGCTCGATCCCGCGCGCCCGCATCGCGTCGGCGCCCTCCGGGAGCGGCGTGACGAGGGCGAAGCCGGTCGGGCCGTGCCCCGCCCCCGGCGTCCAGACCAGCCGCAGGACGGCGTCCACCGCGCCGAGATCGCCGAGCGCCTCGCCGACGAGTCCCTCGAGCCCGGGCGCGTCCGGTTCATCCAGCTCGAGCACCTCCGCCGAGCGGGCCAGCCGATCGAGGTGCTCGGCGAGCCGGAACGGGCGCCCTCCGTAGACGCGCAGCGTCTCGAAGGCCGCCCGGCCACGGAGGACGGCCTCGTCGTCGGCGCGCAGCCACGGCCGGGACGGGTCGACGAGGCCGTGGCCGAGCACGGCGAGCGCGAGCGGGTCACCGGACATGCTGTGCGATGCTACCGGCCGTGTCCGCAGTCTCGGAGCGCAAGCGCCACGCCCGCAGCCTCTTCGCCGGCATCGCCGCCGACTACGACCGCTGGGCCCAGCTCCTCTCGTTCGGGCAGGACGCGCGCTGGCACGACGTGATGGTCGAGACGCTCGCCCCGGCCGCCGACCGCGAGGGGGCGGTGATCGCCGACGTCGCCACGGGGACGGGCGCCGTCGCGATGGCGCTCGCCCGCCGCTACCCGTGCCGCGTGATCGGCGTCGACCAGAGCCCCGACATGCTGGCGGGCGCCCGCGAGCGGATCGCCGCCGCCGGCCTGACCGACCGGATCGAGCTGGTCGAATCGGACGCCGAGCGGCTGCCGCTCGAGCCGCGGTCGGTCGACGCGCTCACCCACACCTACCTGCTGCGCTACGTCGACGATCCGGCGGCCGTGCTGCGCACCCTCGCGGCCGCCGTGCGGCCGGGCGGGATCATGTCCTCCCTCGAGTTCGGCGTCCCCCGCGGCGCCGGCCTGCACGCCTGGCGGCTCTACACGCGCGTCGGCCTGCCGCTGGCAGGCGCGGTGGCAGGGCCCGGCTGGCTCGAAACGGGGCGGTTTTTGGGGTCGAGCATCGAGGGCTTCTGGCAGCGGCACCCACTCGACGCCGTCCTCGCCATGTGGGCCGAGGCCGGCATGGAGCGGATCCGGGCGCGCCGCCTGAGCATCGGCGGCGGCATCGTCATCTGGGGCGTGCGCGCCGGCGGGTGAGCCGGCCGCCGGCGGCAGCAAAGTAGTCCTGGGCGCGCTCGGCGTTCCGGGCCACCCACACGCAGATGATCGCGAGCGGCAACTCGATGAAGATCCCGGAGGCGAGCGACATGGCCAGATCCGCGCCGCGGCCGGAGGTGACGATGTCGAACCAGGCGTCGCAGACGAGCATGGTCGCGGAAGCCGCCGCGGCGCTCGGGAGCCAGACCGCCCGGCGCGCCGCGCCGTAGGCGGTGACGAGCAGGAGCGCTGCCATCATGACGTCGAACCCGGCCCAGGCGACGTCCCAGTGCCGCGCCACGTGGCGCCGCGGCAGGTCGTAGGCGATCCAGATCGTCCACAGGACGAGCCCGATGCCGACAACGAGGAAGAACGGCGCCACCCAGCGGGGGACGGGCGTGACCGGCTCGGCCTGTCCAGGAGCGCTCACGACCTCATAGTAGATTCAGCGTTCGTCGTCTTGCAGTAGCTCGATCCGCGCGGCCGCGGCCAGGGTCTCGACCGACGCAAGTGCGTCGGAGAGCGGCATGCGCACGCCGGCCAGCCGCTCCGCGTTCACGATGCCGTCCAGGCGGCAGCGGCGAACCGTGCAATTGGCAAACGTGGCGGATGCCAATCGCGCGCCGGTCAGGTCGCAGTCGATCAGCTCGACCGACGCGAGCACGGCATCCTGGAGGTCGACCTCGGGCATCGCGCACGACTCGAAGCGCACCCGCACCAGGCGCGCGAACCGGAGGCTGGCGAGATCGAGCCGACAGCCGCGGAAGGCGACGTCCTCGAGCTCGGCGCGCGCCAGCCCGACCCCGGTCATGCGCACGTCGCGCAACTCGACCCGGCGCAGGCGCGCGTCCTCCGCGTCGGCGTTCGCCCAGCTGCCGCCCGCGATCGCCGCGTCGCGCAGCGAGGCGCTGCCGAGCTTCGCCCCGGTCAGGTCGACGTCGTCGAGGGCGGCCTCGATCAGGTCGACGCCGTGCGCGGCCTGACCGGCCAGGTCGAGCCGGGTCAGGCGCACGGCGCGCAGCGCCGCCGCCCGAAGCCCGCCGGCCGCGGGTTCGATCAACTCGAGCTCCTCGCCGAGATCGGGAGGAGCGATGGCCTCACTCAGCCGGAACCATCTCCTCCAGATAGCTCGCAGACCGCCTGGCCAGGCGGCCGTCGGCGCCGGGCTCGTAGAACCCCATCCGCCAGATCGGCGGAGAATAGACGTGCAGCGACACCGCCGGCTCGGTGCCGGCGTGGCGCACGTCGTGGATGCGCGAGGCGTCGAACTCGAAGCTGTCGCCGGCCTCGTAGATCGTGTCGTCGAGCTCGCCCTGCCCGAGCATCATCCGCAGCTCCGAGAGCTTGCCCTCGATGACGCGCACTGCGCCGGAAGAGAGGTCGTGGTCGTGCAGGCCGGTCTCCTGCCTCGACACCCAGCAGAGCAGCCAGACGTCGAGATGGTGGTCGCGGTGGAGGCGCACGTAGACCCGCTCCTCGGCGTCGTGGCGGACGAGCCCGCGCCAGAGGTCGGGCCGCGCGGCCAGCTCCTCGGCGAGCGCTCGCAGCTCGTGCGGCTCGAGGTCGCGGTCGTCGCGGCAGCGCTCCGCGATCCATGCGGAGACGGCCTGGGTGTCGGTCATGGTGCACCTCCTGGGTGGTTGAGCACGCGCTCCGGGTTCTGCTCGGCGACGGCGCGGCCGACGAACGGCCCGAGCCCGTCGAGCGTGCGCAGGAGCGGCGCCGGGTCGATGACGGGGACGTCGGTTCCGAGCACGATCTGCTCGGCGCCGTAGGCCGCGAGCGCGAGCTCGAGGTCGAGCCGCTGGCACGAGGCCGTGTCCAGGAAGATGTTCGGGTCGATCGCCGGCGCCGTGCCCGCGAACGTCCGCCAGCGTCCCTCCAGGAACGGGGCGCCGCCGGCCATGATCGCGAAGACCACGCGCAGCGTCGGGTAGGCGGCGGCGCCGAGGGCGCGCCACGTGGCGAACGCGCGCAGCGACCAGGCCGGGTACTGGGCCAGCGGCGTCCACCAGGCGGGCAGGCGCACGTCGGCGGGGTCGGGACGCGTCCACGGCGCAGGGCCGGGATGGACGAAGAGCGGGCAGCCGGCCTGCTCGAGCGCCTCGAGGACGGGCGCACAACGGTCGAGCCCGGACGGCGTCGCCAGCGCCTCGCTTGGCAGCGAGAGGCCGACGAAGCCCTCGCCGAGCCGGCGGGCGACGTCGGCGGCGCCGGCGTCGGGCGCGGCCAGGCAGGCGGCGGCGAAGGCGCGGATGCGCCCGCCCGACCCGGCGGCGATCTCGGCGATGCCGTCGTGATAGGCGTCGAGCAGCGGCCGGGCCTCGTCCTCGGGCAGGGACTCGACGCCGAGCGGCGTCGAGATCGAGATGACCGCCCCGTCGATCCCGCCCGCGTCGAGGATCGCGATGCGGCGGTCGGGGTCGTGCGCCGCGGCGGACAGCGGCCCGCCGGGCTCGAAGCCGAGCTCGAGGCGCATGCCGTCACCCGCTCCGTAGACGCGCGGCGGCCGGTCGCGCGCGGCGAGCGCCGAGATGAAGCTGTCCGGCCACAGGTGCTGGTGCAGGTCGACGCGCGTCTTGCGCACTCCCGGGTCTTGTGAAACGATTCACCTTGATTGTGACGGATGAACGCCCCCGACGCAAGCGGGCCACGCTGCGCGACGTCGCGGAGCTGACCGGCCTCTCCACCGCCGGCGTCTCGTACGCCCTGCGCGGCCAGCGCGTGTCCGCCGCGACCGCCGAGCGGGTGCGTGACGCCGCCGACAGCATCGGCTTCCGCTCCGACCCGATCGCGCGTGCCCTGCGCAGCGGCTCGACGGGCGTCATCGGCGTGATCGGCGGGAGCCTGGCCGACTACTGGCACCAGGAGTTCGCATCGGAGCTCCAGCGGCACCTGCGCCGGCGCGGCCGCCACATGCTGCTCGCCGACGCCGACGGCGACGCCGAAACCGAGCTCGAGCGGGCCCGCGGCCTCGTCGACCAGCGCGTCGACGGCCTGATCGCGCTGCCTGTCGCGCCGGAGTCCGGCGGTTGGCAGGAGATCGTGGCGGAGGTCCCGGTGGTCGCCGTCGGCCCGGCGCTGCCGGCGCCGGCCGGGGCGATCCGGTTCCCGGCCGACGCAGGCTCCGACCTCATGCTCGACCATCTGCGCGACCTCGGCCACGAGCGGCTCGCCGTGCTCGCGTCGGGCATGCACCGGCCGCGGCGCAGGCGGGGCGTCCACACCCAGGTGTGCGGCTTCTCGGCCGCAGACGGTCGTGCGGCTGCCCTCTCGGCACTGCGCCGGCCCGGCCGGCCGACGGCGATCTTCGCGCTCTCGGACGCCCTCGCCTATGGCGCCTACATGGCCTGCGCCGAGCTCGGCCTGCGCATCCCCGGCGACGTGTCCGTGGCCGGGTTCGACGACCACCCGATCTCCCAGCTGGTGGCGCCGGCGCTCACCACGGTCAGCTGGGACACGGCCCGGGCGGCCGGCGCCGCGGCGGCGATGCTGCTCGATACGATCGAGGGCCGCCGCCGCGTCCGTCGCGAGCTGGTGATGCCGCCGCGGCTGGTGATCCGCGGCTCCACGTCCGCCCCGTGAATAAACGGGGTCTGACCCCGTTTATTCACTCGTGAGCATGATGTACGTGCGGTCGACGGACATGCCGACCCGCTCGTAGAGGCGCACCGCGCCCGTGGGGTTGTCGGCGTCCACCTTGAGGGCGACCGTGGCGACGCCGCGGCGGCGGAACTCGGCGAACGCGGCGCGCAGGAGCGCCTCGCCCAGGCCGCGACCGCGCGACGACGGCCGCACCGCGAGGTCCTTCACCCAGCCCTCGCGCCAGCACAGGCAGGCGCCGGCCAGCTCCGCCCCGGCCTCGGCCAGGAACCACACACCCGCGTCGAACCCCGGGTCCTGCGTCATCCAGGGATGCCAGCGGGCAAACGGCGGCACCTCCTCGGCGTTCTCGGCGAAGGCCGCCACCAGCAGCTCGTGCACCGCCGCGGCATCGGCGTCCGTGTACGCGCGCGCCGCCACACCATCGGGCCAGGCCGGTGCCGGCCCCTCGGCCGAGACGTCGATCTCCATCCGCAAGACCTCGCGGGTGCGGCGCCAGCCGCGCAGCGCATACAGCGCGAGCAGGTCGTCCGCGGCCGCCGGGACGATCGTCTCCAGACGTCCCCCGTGCCGCGTCACCGCGTCGAGCAACGCGCCCGCCACGGCGCCGCCGCGGTGGTCGGGGTGCGGCCACACCTCGACGTAGCCGTCCTCGAGCGTGGCGTAGCCGACGACCTCGTCGTCACCGTCGAGCGCCACCCAGGCGCGGCCGTAGTCCCACGCCGCCCGCAGGTGCTCGACGGTCGTCTCGGAGCTGCCGTGGAGCGCGACCGAGAAGGCCTCGGAGACCCGGTGCGCAGCCGCGACGTCCGACATGCCTGCCGGACGCACCAGCAGGTCGTCGCTCACGAACCGCTGAACTCGAGCAGCACCTTCCCGAGCTTGCCCGGCGCGGCCAGGTGATCGAACGCCTCGTTCGCCTGCGCGGCCGGGAACACGCGATCGACGAGCGGCTTCACCTGCCCCCGCTCGAGCAGCGGCACGACCTGCTGCGCGAACGCCTGAACCGCGGCCGCCTTCTGCTCCAGCGGCCGCGCCCGCAGCACGGTGCCCATGACGGTCGCCCGCTTGCCCATCAGGGGCCGCAGCGAGATGTCGGTGTCGGCGCCGGCACCGGTGCCGACCACGATGATGCGGCCGAGCGGTGCCAGCGCGTTCAGGCTTCCGCCCAGGTTCTGGGCGCCGACCAGCTCGAGGACGACGTCGACGCCTGAGGCGTCGTCCAGGCCGATGGGCTCGGCGCCGAGCCCCTTCAAGGCGTCCTGGTGGGAGCGGGCGTTCGCGAGCACCCGGGCGCCGATGGCGACGCCCATCTGCACGCCGGCGGTGCCGACGCCGCCGGTGGCGCCGTTCACGAGCAGCGTCTCGCCCATGCGCAGGCCGGCGCGCGTGAAGACCGCGTCGTGGGCGGTGACGAACGCCTCGGGCACGGCCGCGGCATCGCGGTCGGAGAGCGAATCGGGGACGCGGGCGAGGTGGCGCTCGTGGGCGACGACGGTGTCGGCCAGGCCGCCCCCGCCGACGATCCCGAAGACGCGGTCGCCCTCGCGCCAGGCCGTGACGGCGGCGCCGCAGGCGACGACGCGGCCCGAGACCTCGAGCCCGGGGATGTCCTGCGGCGACCCGGCCGGAGCCGGGTAGTGCCCGGCCCGCTGGGCCAGGTCGGCGGGATTCAGCCCCGCGTGCGTGGCGCGGACGAGGACCTCGTGGTCGCCTGGTACCGGATCGGGGCGCTCCCCGACGGTCACGACCTCGGGGCCGCCGGCGCCCGTATAGGTGACTGCAATCATGCGGGCAATCCTAGAAGGCTCACTCCGGAGTCCGCCCCGCCAGCTCCGCGTCGATCACGACCACCGTCCGGGCGCCCTCGCCCCGGCGCAGCCGCTCCATCGCCTCCTCGACCCCGTCCAGGCCGGCGACGTGGGAGACGACGCTCGCGAGGTCGATCTCGCCGGCGGCCGCGAGCGCGACCAGCCCGGGCAGCTCCGCGGCGACATCGCCCGAGCCGTAGTAGCAGCCACGCAGGGTCTTTTCGCTCAGGAGGTCGAGCGCCCGCAGCGACACCTCGACCCCGGCCGGGGCGATCCCGACCACCGTCGCCTGGCCGGCCGGGCGGAGGACGTCCCAGGCGAGCCGGATCGTGTCGGCGCGGCCGATCACCTCGAAGGCGTGGTCGAACCCGCCGGGCACGAGCTCCCGGGCGGCGGCGCGGACGTCGGGCCCGGCCTCGAGCGTGTCGGTCGCGCCGCGCTCACGGGCGAGGAGGAGCTTGGCCGGGTCGCGGTCGATCGCGACGATGCGGCCGGCCCGGGCCAGCCGCGCGCCCGAGACGACCTGCAGGCCGACGCCGCCGCAGCCGATCACGCACACCGACTCGCCCTCGGCCACCCGCGCCGCGTTGCGCACCGCGCCGACGCCGGTGACCACGCCGCAGCCGACCAGGGCCGCCTGCCACAGCGGCAGCTCGGCGCCGATCGGCACCGCGCCCGCCGCGGGGACGACGCAGCGCTCGGCGAAGCAGGACACGGTCAGGAAGTGTTTGATCGGTGAGCCGTCGGGCCGGTGCAGCCGCGACGTGCCGTCCATCAGCGTCCCGGCCAGCGACCGCTCCGCGGCGGGCTGGCACAGGTGCGGGCGCCCGGCCGTGCACATGCGGCACTCGCGGCACGACGGGACGAAGCAGAACGCCACCCGGTCGCCGGGGCGGACATGGGTGACGCCCTCCCCCACCGCCTCCACGATGCCGGCGCCCTCGTGACCGAGCACGACGGGCCAGCGGCCGTCGCCGAGGTGGCCCTGGGCCAGATGTAGATCGGAATGGCACACACCCGCTGCGGCGACGCGCACCAGCACCTCCTCGGGGCGGGGCGGGTCGAGGACGAGCGTCTCCACGCGCAGCGGCTCGCCTTTCTCCTCGAGGACGGCGGCCCGGATCTCGATGGGGCCGGCGCTCATTCGACCCGGTAGCGGTCGAGGGCGTCGAGGTCGGGCTCGACGCCGAGCCCGGGCCCGGCCGGCGGGCGGATCGTGCCGTCGGCGGCGATGTCGACGGGCGCCGGGAGCAGCCAGTCGCGCCGCGCGGCCGGCAGGGCGGGCGGGTCGTACGGCACCTCGACCCACGGGCACGTCGAGAAGGCAAGCGCCGCGTGCAGGTTGGCGACGAGCCCGTAGCCGTTCGACCACGTGTGCGGCGACCACGTACGTCCGTGCAGGTCGGCCAGCGCGGCGATCCGGCGGGCGCCGCCGATCCCGCCGGCGAGCACGACGTCGGGCTGGATCACGTCGACGCCGCCGCGCACGACCAGGTCGCGGGCCGCGGCGGCGTCGCGCACCATCTCGCCGGCGGCGATGCGCAGGGACGTCGCACGGCGGAGCGCCGCGTAGCCGTCGACGTCGTCGGTGCGGAGAGGCTCCTCCAGCCACTCGACACCGAGCGGCTCGAGCGCCCGGGCGCAGGCGATCGCCGTCGCCACGTCCCAGCGCGGCTGCAGGTCGCCCGGCATGCGCCAGCCCTGGTTCGCGTCGACCATGATCGCGAAGTCGGGGCCGACCGCCGCGCGCACCGCCTCGACGACCTCGACGCCGGCCCGCCAGTCGTCGGCGGCGAAGCGCAGCTTGGCCGCCCGCACCCCCGCGTCGCGCAGGGCGGCGCAGCGGCGGGCGCGCTCGTCCGCCGGCACCGGCTCGGCGCTCGACGCGTAGGCAACGAGCGATTCGCTGCGCCCGCCCAGGAGCCGCCACAGCGGCTGGCCCAGCGCCCGGCCGACGAGATCCCAGACGGCCACCTCGAGCGTCCACGGCCGCCCGCCGTGGAAGTCGACGGTCTCGCACACCTCGCGCACAGCCTCGGTGCGGAAGGGGTCGACCCCGGCGAGCAGACGCCCCAGCAGCTCCGCGTCGGCCAGCGCGTCGCCGCTGGCGTAGCCGCGGCTCCCGTCGTCGGCGACGACGCAGACGAGCGTGGCGTCCTGGTACATGCGCGGCACCGGGTCCCAGGCGGCCCGCAGCGGCGGCTCGAACGGGAAGCGGTAGCGCGTCGTCTGGACGGCCGCGATCCTCACGCCGCCCCTTCCGGCCCGAGCGCGAGCACCGCCCGGCGGGCGCCGCCCTCTCGCAGGAGCGCGAACGCATCCTCGATCTGCTCCAGCGGCAGCCGGTGCGAGATCAGCCGGTCGAGCGGCAGCCGTCCCCGCCGGTAGGCGTCGAGGATCAGGCCGAAGTCGCGCTCCGGCCGGGCCGAGCCGTACAGGGCGCCGATCACGCGCCGCTCGCCGCGCGGGATCAGGCGGGCGGGTACGCGCAGCTCGGCGTCGGCGCGCGGGATCCCGATCAGCACGGCCTGGCCGCGCGGGCGCACCGCGAGGAACGCGGCCCGCATCGCCTCCGGCCGCCCGGTCGCCTCGAATGCGTGGTCGACGCCGCCGCCCGACGCCGCCTGGACGGCCGCACCGGTGGCGTCGGCGTCGCCGGCCCAGGCGACCGCCGCGGTCGCGCCGAACTCCGCCGCCGCCCGGGCCCGCTCGAGGCTCACGTCGACGGCGACGATCGGCTCGGCCCCGGCGGCCGCGGCACCCATCACCGCCGAGAGACCGACGCCGCCGCAGCCGAACACCGCCACCCGCTCGCCCGGCGCCACCCGCGCGGTGCGCCACGCGGCGCAGACGCCCGTCGTGATCGCGCAGCCCACGAGCGCCGCCACGTCGAACGGCACGTCGTCCGGGACGGGGATGCACGAGGCCTCGGGGACGACCGTGTGTTCGGCGAAGGTCGAGAGCAGCGAGTAGTGGTAGGCCGGCCGGCCGTCGTAGGAGAGCCGGGTGGTGCCGTCGAGCAGCCCGCCGGCGTCCATCGCCGGGAAGGCGGCCGCGCACAGGTGGGGCAGATCGCGGCGGCACTCCTCGCAGACGCCGCAGGCGGGCAGCCACGAGAGCGCCACCCGGTCGCCGGGCGCGACAGCGGTCACGCCGGGCCCGACCGCCTCGACGACGCCGGCGCCCTCGTGGCCGAGCACCGCCGGGCAGCGCGTCTCGGCGGTGCCGTCGATGGCGTTCTGGTCGGAGTGGCACACGCCGCTCGCATGCAGCCGCACGAGCACCTCGTGCGGCTTCGGCGGGTCGAGCTCGAGCTCGACCACCCTGAAGGGTGCCCCCGTCTCAGGCAGGAGTGCGGCTCGCGTCCTCAACGGCGGGGCGAGGATACACTCGCGGCCGTGACCACCGCCCGCACCGACGTCGTCGGCAGCCTGCTGCGGCCGCCGGAGCTGCTCGAGATGCGCGACCGCTTCGACCGCGGCGAAGCCACGTCGGCCGAGCTGAAGGCGGCGGAGGATCGGGCCGTCGACGAGGCGGTGCGGATGCAGGAGGACGCCGGGATCGATGTCGTCACCGACGGCGAGATGCGCCGGCTCTCGTTCCAGAGCGGACTCCCCGACGCGGTCGACGGCTTCGGCGATGTGCCACTTGACGCCTATCTGTGGGGTGACTGGCACGGCGACGAGGTCGGTGACCGTTCGACCGAGCGGCCCGCCGGGCTGGGGGTGCGCTCGTCGCTGCGATGGCGGCGCCACATCGCCGCCGAGGACTTCACGTATCTGCGTGGCCGGGCGACCGCGATCCCGAAGGTGACGCTCGCGAGCCCGAGCCTGTACGCCAACCTGTGGTCGCCGGATCTGTCCCGCGAGGCGTACCCGACGCTGGACGACTTTCTCGAAGATGTCGCCGGACTGATTCGCGCGGAGATCGACGAGCTCGCCCGGCTCGGCTGCACCTACATCCAGCTGGATGCGCCCCACTACCCGCTTCTGATCGACCCGGCCACGCGCGCGTTCTACGAGCGCCAGGGTTGGGACGCGTCGCGGTGGCTCCACCGGGGGATCGAGCTCGACAACTACGTCATGGAGGGCCACCCGGACGTGACGTTCGGCTTCCACCTGTGCCGCGGCAACCAGGGCAGCCGCTGGCTCGTGTCCGGCGGGTACGAGCCGATCGCCCGCGTCGTCTTCCGCAACGTCGCCGCCCACCGGCTGCTGCTCGAGTACGACGACGAGCGCTCCGGGTCGTTCCAGCCACTCGACGAGGTGCCGGACGACAAGATGGTCGTGCTCGGCCTGGTGACGACCAAGTCGCCGCGGCGGGAGACCGTGGACGAGCTCGAGGGGCGCGTCCGGGAGGCCGCCCGGTACGTCGACCTCGAGCGCCTGGCGATCAGCCCGCAGTGCGGGTTCGCGACGTCCGTCGTTGGGAATTCGCTGTCGCATGACGACCAGCGGGCCAAGCTCGAGACGCTCGCGCGCACGGCCGAGCGGGTGTGGGGCTGATCACCCCCGCCGGGCCACCGGTTGGCGATCCCGGAACGCATCCGTCACAATACGGCCGGTGGACGGACCGTCGTACGGGGCCGTGCCCAGCGTGCTGGTCGTCTGCCCCGGCCAGCGGGACCGGCTGAACTTCGCCGACGAGCGCATCCTCGATCGGTATGCGCTCCGCTTTGCCGGTCAGCCGATCGGGTCGGGCTTCGACGCGCGCACGTTCGTCGACCACATGATCCGGTTCGGGCCCGCGGCCGACGGCATCTTCGGCTCGAGCGACGCGACCGGGCACATCGCCTCGATCCTGGCCCACGCGGCCGGCCTGCCCGGCCCCGGCCGGGAGGCGTTCATGCGCTGCCACGACAAGCTGGCGTCGCGGGAGATCCAGGCCCTGGCCGTGCCCGACGCGACCCCGGCGTTCGCCGCCGTCGACCTGGACGATCCCCATGTGCGGCCGCCGCTGCCGTTCCCGTTCTTCCTGAAGCCGATCGCGGCCCATCTGTCCCAGCTCGCCTATCACGTCCGCGACGAGGCGGAGTTCGCCGGGGTCGTCGCCGAGGCCCGGCGCGAGATCGACGCGATCACGGCGCACGACCGGGCGCTCGAGGGACGCGAGTTCCGCACGCTGATCGCCGAGGAGCTGCTCGACGGGTCGCTGGTCACGTTCGAGGGTTGGATGCAGGGCGGCCGGGTGACCCCGATCGGCGTCACCGACGCGGTCATGCACCCGAACGGCATCAGCTTCCTGCGCTTCGAGTACCCCAGCCGACTGCCGGAAGGTCAGCAGCGGGCGATGGCGGACGTGGCGGAGCGGCTGATGCCGGCGCTCGGCTTCGGCGACAGCATGTTCAACATCGAGTTCTTCGTCGGCCCGGACGGGGCCCCCAGGATCGTCGAGGTGAACGGCCGCATGGCCTCGCAGTTCGCGCCGCTCGTGCAGGCGGTGCACGGTGTGTCGAGCTACGAGATCCAGCTCGACCTGTGCACGGGCCGGACACCCGACCTGCCGCCGGCGCGGGACGACCTGGTGGCAGCGAGCTTCGTGCTGCGGACGTACACCGACGCCGTCGTGCGCTCGGTTCCGGATCCGACGACCGTGCTCGAGCGCTATCCGCACGCCCATGTCGAGGTGCTGGTCGGCCCGGGCCGCCGGCTGAGCTCCTACGACGACGACACCGCCAGCCACCGCCTCGCCGTCGTGGCGCTGGCGGCACGCGACCGGGCGTCACTGCTGGCGCGGTTCGGCGAGGCGGTCGAGCTGCTTCCGTTCGAGCTCGAGCCGGTCTCGACGCCCGTGCGCTGACAGGAGTGGGGACTGTCCCCGCCGGGCGGGGACAGTCCCCGATTCCCGGCTTTAGTCTGTCCGCTTGGGGATCCGGGCGACTGCGCTCACGTCCTCGTCGCCGAACCCGCTGTCCATGAGGCCGTCCTCCTGGGTGGCGACGAGCGCCGCCACGTCCATCGGCACGCCCGCGCGGGCGGCCTCGTCGAGGGCGATGCCGAGATCCTTGCGGTGGAGCGCCACCTTGAAGCCGAGCGGGTAGGTGTTCTCGATCATGTTCGCGGAGCGGTTCTGGAGCACCCACGACGCCGCTGCCCCGCCCGAGAGCGCCTCGACCAGCTTCTCCAGCGGCAGGCCCGCCGCCTGCGCGAGCGCGATGCCCTCGCCGACGGTCGCGTAGGTGCCGGCGATCATCACCTGGTTCACCGCCTTGGCGACCTGACCGGCGCCGCTCGGGCCGAGGTGGGTGATCTTGCTCCCGATCGCGTCGAGGATCGGGCCGGCGCGCTCGACGTCGCGCTCCTCGCCGCCGCAGAAGATGGTGAGCGTCCCCTTCTCGGCGCCCTCGGAGCCGCCCGAGACGGGCGCATCCACCATGCCGATGCCGCGCTCGCGCAGCTTCGCGGCGATCTCGGCGGTGGCCGCCGGGGAGACGGTCGAGCAGTCGACGACGAGGCCGCCGCTCGCAAGGCCGTCGGCGACGCCGTCGGGGCCGAGGATGATCTGCTCGAGGTCGGGCGTGTCGGAGACGCACGTGAGCACGGCCTCGGCGGTGGCGGCGGCCGCAGCCGGCGTCTCGGCCCGGGCCGCGCCGGCCTCGGCGAGCGGCTCCTCGCGTTCGCGGGTGCGGTTGTGCACGGTCACCTCGTGCCCGGCGGCGAGCAGGTGCCGCGCCATCGGCGCGCCCATCGTCCCGAGCCCGATCACCGCCACTCGCATCGCCGCGAGTCTACCCAAGCGGGGTCAGACCCCGAACGGACCCCGTGACGCAGTCGTGATGGTTCCGGCCAGCGGGAGGCTGGATCGGGCCGCCGTCGATGAGTTTTCTCGGACTGCGGGTCTGTACGCATGGTGAAACTTCTCCTGACCTCAGGCGGCGTCACGAACCCGAGCATCTA
>Ga0075434_100001211_pt1 | contig 21442 bp, 22 predicted proteins | sample RhiMethybrSRZTD3_FD_75298 | JGI IMG/M metagenome (GOLD analysis project Ga0075434, IMG submission 75298) | Populus rhizosphere microbial communities from Tennessee, USA - Rhizosphere MetaG P. TD hybrid SRZTD3 | ecosystem: Host-associated > Plants > Roots > Rhizosphere > Soil | place: USA... | reverse complement strand
AAGGAACTGCTGCTGACGCTCGGCGCCCGCTGAGTGCGCGCTCGTCTATTCGTCTTCTAAATCCTCGGCCTCTACTTCCTCGAAATAGTCGCATTCCGGGCACAGCCATTCGTGGAACTTCCGCGTTTTGGTTTCTGCCGTACCCGGAACGCGTTCCGTCACGTCGCCTTCGCGTAACTGCATTGTCTCGCCGCACATCGGGCACTCTTTGGCCGCCATTGACTTCTCCTGAACCCACCCCTATGGTACCAGCAGGCTGATGCGGGGACGGGCTTTTCACTACGACGGCGGCGATCAGATCGCACTGCGTGCGACCGATGACGGTCGTCACGAAGCGAGTTGTTTTGCCGACGACGTGGTGATCGATTTTCCGTCGATGGCGACGGCGCTCGAACGTATGCGGCAGGCGTTTGTCGCCGATGAAGTACCTGCGCGATTGAGTACGACGGTGACCGTGTCGCGGGCCGCGGCGCTCGCCGGTGCGAGGGTGCCCGTCGATGTGCCGCTGCGGTGCACGTGTCCGCAATGTGGCGGCCGCGGCGAATCGTGGACCGAGCCCTGCCTACGATGTCACGGCAGCGGCGAAGAATGGCGCAGCCTTCCAATCCACATCACGCTGCCGGCCGGCGTGATGGACGGCGCACGCTTTCATTTCACGGTCACGCTGCGACAGGATTCCTCAACCCGCATCGAGCTTCAGGTGCTCGTCACGTAAGTGGAACGCCACGTCCGGCTTCTCGGGATTCTTTCCAGTCTCGGCGGCAAGCTGGCGATGCTGGTCGGCGTGTCGATGCTGTTGCTTTCTGCCGGCGCACTGGCCGAGCTGCTGGAATCGCTCGGCACCGGCGTTGAGTTTGCGGCCGGAGTGACGACGGCTTTCTTTGCGGCAGCAGGCGTGTTTGCGCTGCTCTGGGGCGGCGCGCACGTGTGGGCGGCCATGCTGCTCGATCGGCGCCAGCCGTTCGGGCGCGTCCTGACGCTGGGTCTGGCCGTGGTGAACCTGGTCGCGTTGCCGTTCGGGACCGCCTTCGGAATCTACGCCTGCTGGACCCTGCTCGCCAACGACGGACGCCGGCTGTTCGAGCCTGCGCGCTAACGTTAAGATACAAAACATGGCCTCTGTACCTGACCGCGACGCGGTGCTGAACGCGCTGCGCGTGGTGGTCGACCCCGATCTTCGCAAGGACATCGTCTCGCTCGGCTTCGTGAAGGATCTCACTGTGGCCGAGGGACGTGCGTCGTTCACCATCGAGCTGACGACACCGGCGTGCCCGGTGAAGGACCAGATGCGCGATCAAGCCACGCAAGCCGTGCGCGCGCTCGGGTTCGCCGACGTTCAGGTGCAGATGAGCGCCAAGGTCAGGGCGGCGGCGGCCATTGAATCCAATCGGCCGCCGGTCGCAGGTGTGCGCAACATCATCGCCGTGGGCGCCGGCAAGGGCGGTGTCGGCAAGACCACGGTGGCCGTCAACCTGGCGTTGTCGCTCGCGCGGTGTGGCAGCCGCGTCGGATTGCTGGATGGCGACGTTTACGGCCCGAACATCCCGATCATGATGGGCCTGAACACACAGCTCGGTACCGACGGGAACCGCATCGTGCCTGCCGAGAAGTACGGCCTTCAGGTGGTCTCGATTGGATTTCTCACCAGCGACGACGCGCCGATCATCTGGCGCGGGCCGATGCTGCATCAAGTCGTGCAGCAGTTCGTTCGCGATGTCGCGTGGAAGGATCTCGACTATCTGATCATCGACATGCCGCCGGGCACAGGCGATATCGCGTTGAGCCTGAGTCAGACGGTGCCGGTCGCCGGCGCGATCGTCGTGACCACCCCTCAACGGGTGTCGCTGGCCGACAGCCGCCGCGCGGTCCGCATGTATCAGAAGCTCAACATCCCGACGCTCGGCATCGTCGAGAACATGAGTTACTACACCTGTCCGAACTGTCACTTCGAGACCGATCTGTTCGGACACGGCGGCGGTGAAGCACTGGCAACCGATTTGGAAGTGCCGTTCCTGGGACGGCTGCCGATCTATCAGCCGATTCGCGAAGGCAGCGACTCCGGCGTGCCGTTGATCGTGGCAGAGCCGACGTCGCCGGCTGCGAAGTCGTTCCTCACGGTGGCCGAGCGCACGGCGGCGCAGATCTCGATCGCCGCGCACAAGACGGCGGAAGCCAACAAAGGCAAGATCCCGCTGATTCCGGTGCGCTAGCCACCGCCCCTTCACGGCGCCCACACCATGACGACGAGCGACATCGACCTTCCTTACACGAAGCGCACGCTCGCCAACGGTCTCGATGTGACCGTTCACGAAGATCACCACGTGCCGATCGTGGCGGTGAACATCTGGTACCACGTTGGCTCGAAGAACGAGCAACCCGGCCGCACCGGCTTCGCGCATCTGTTCGAACACCTGATGTTCGAAGGATCGGAACACCACAACTCCGGCTTCTTCGTTCCGCTGCAGCAAGCCGGCGCGCTGCTCAACGGATCGACCAACACCGATCGGACCAATTATTGGGAAGTGGTCCCGACGAGCGCCATCGATCGCGCGCTGTGGATGGAATCCGATCGCATGGGGTATCTGCTGCCGGCGCTGACGCCGCAGCGCTTCGAGACCCAGCGCGACGTGGTGCTCAACGAGCGGCGTCAGAACTACGAGAACCGGCCGTACGGGCTGTCGGCGATGGCGCTCTCGTCTGCGCTCTACGCTCCCGATCATCCCTACAGTTGGACGACGATCGGATCGGCCGACGATATTCGTGCCATGCAGCTCGACGACGTCCACGCCTTCTTCCGCACCTACTACCATCCCGCCAATGCGTCGCTCGTGCTGGCCGGCGACATCGAGACGGAGCGTGCCTTCGATCTCGCCGAGAAGTACTTCGGCGAGCTTCAGGCCGGCACGTCTCCGGCTCGCGTGTCGGCGCGGGCGGCTCTTTCGCGTGACGTCAATCTCGTGCTCGAGGATCGCGTCGAGCTGCCGCGTGTGTATCTGGCATGGCACTCGCCGGCGATGTATGCCGACGGCGATGCGGATCTCGATCTGGCCGCCGACCTGCTCGCCAACGGCAAGACGTCGCGCTTGTATCGCAGTCTCGTGTACCGATCGCGCATCGCCCTCGATGTGTCGGCATTTCAAAACTCTCGAGAGCTCACAAGCTTCTTCCTGCTTGCGGCGACTGCCGCACCGGGTCAGGCGTTGAGCGACATCGTGACGCGCGTCGACGACGAGCTTCGGAATCTGGCGGCCACGGGGCCCGCTGATGACGAAATGGAGCGCGGACTCGCGCAGGCCGAAGCCCATTTCATGTATCGCCTGCAGACGATCGGCGGGTTCGGCGGCAAGTCGGATCAACTCAACGCCTACAACGTGCTGCTCGGCACGCCCGGTTTCTTCGCTCGGGATCTCGATCGCTACCGTCAGGCCACGCGCGAGTCGGTTCGCGCGGCGGCCGCACGCTTCCTGGTTGGCGCCTCGCGCGTGACATTGAGTGTCGTGCCACGCGGCCGCCGCGATCTCGCGATGGCCGGAGCCGAGCCGGTGTCGGTGTCCTGATGGCCGCCGATCGATCGCGGCTCCCCGATGTCGGCGTCGATCCGGCGTTCACGTTTCCGACGATCGTCAGACACGTCATGCCGAACGGGCTCGCGGTCCGCACCGTCGAGCACCACAGCGTGCCGATCGTGACCTACGTGCTGCAGATCGAAGGCGGGTCGGGTGCCGACGGCCGCGGACAGGAAGGCCTCGCGGCGATGGTCGCCGACATGGCCGACGAGGGCACCGGATCAATGAGTGCCATCGACATCTCCGATGCCTTGTCGCGGATCGGCGCCGATTACGACGTCGACGTGGGCGCCGATGCCACCGTGTTCACGCTGACGACGCTCACCAGATTCGCCGAGCGCGGTGCAGCGCTGCTGTCGGATATGACGGTGCGGCCGAGTCTGCATCAGGAGGATTTCGACCGCATCCGTCAGCTTCGGCTCGATCGGCTGAAGCAGCTCAAAGACTCGGCGCCGGCCACCGCTGAGCGCGCGTTCCTGCGTCTCATCTACGGTACGCATCCCTACGGACATCTGGCGATCGGTGCCGATCCCGCGCTGCGAAGACTCTCGCTCGACGATGTGCGGTTGTTTCACTCGCAGTGCGTTCAGCCGACCCGCGCCACGCTCGTGATCGTGGGGGCGCTGTCGCATCAGCAGCTGCTCGACGCGGCGAAGAGATTCGTCGAGTGGCCACAGGCCGGCCTCTCTGTTGACGGGGTCGTGCCCGCATCGAAGGTCGCCCCGCCGGCGCAGCCCGGCGCACGACTCGCGCTCGTGCCGCGCGAGGGCGCAGCGCAGTCCGAGCTTCGCGTGGGGCATCTCTCAACCCTCCGGACGACACCCGACTATCCGTCGCTGTTGGTGATGAACGCGGTACTCGGCGGTCAGTTTGCCAGTCGCATCAACCTGAAGCTGCGCGAAGAGAAGGCCTTCACCTATGGGGCGCGCACCGGGTTCGACTGGCGCCGCGGGCTCTCCCCGTTCGTGCTGCAGGCGAGTGTGCACACCGCGGCCACGGCCGAATCGATCGCCGATTCCTTCGCCGAGATCGAGGGCATTCGCGCCACGCGTCCGCCGACCAGCGACGAGCTCGCACTCGCCAAGGCGTCGTTGACGCGCGGTTATCCTCGCAACTTCGAGACGACGCAGCAGGTCGCGCGATCGGTGGCCCAGCTGGCGCTCTACGATCTGCCCGATAGTTACTTCGCCGACTTCGTACCGAAGATCAATGCGGTGAGTGCCGCCGACGTGACGCGCGCGGCCGCCACCCATCTCGACACGTCGAAGCTGGCGACGCTGATCGTCGGTGATCAGTCTGCCATTGCAGACTCGCTTCCTGCGCTCGGGCTTGGCGAGCCGCACGTGCTACCGCTTGAACTCTGACGTAGAGTAAGGGGTAGAACTTCACCCCTTGGCTGAAGACGTCGCCGCCACCATCGATCCTGAACGCGGGGCCGATCGCGTCACGAGCGTTGCCGTACTGATCGGCATCGTCGCCGCCGTGGTGGCCAGCGCGACGATCTGGCTCGTGTTGACCGATCCGGTGACGGTGGCCAATGCCGTGAACGAGGGCGAAATCTCGCCGCTCGTTCGTCAACTTGCCGACATCATCTACAAAGCTCTCGCGGGGTTGCTGGACTATTTGTAGGGCGCCCGCTACGCGGGCATGGGGCGGGTCCGCCAACGTCGTCGGCTATGGCGGACCCGTGGGGCCGGCGCGTGTTCACGCGCCGGTCGGACTCGCGCTGCGCGCGAGTGGGGCCAGGGGTGTTCGCATTCGAAGCATGCGCGCGATGAAGGCGATCGCGGCGGCCGCGGCGAGGTGCTTGAGCGTGTGGCCGCTGACGATTTCACCGAATTCAAAGATCGGTCGATCGGCCAGCTCGAACAGTTTTGCGACGCCGTAGGCGACCAGGCCGGCGATCAGGTACGTGTTGTCCGTGTATCTCGACTCGTACAAAGCCAATACCAGTGCTACGACGACGAGCGAGCCAAATTGCACGATCACATAGAGACGCAGATCCCCAGCCGCACGAAGCTCACCCCAATACCAATACAAAACACTTCCCGCACCGAGCGCGATCAGCGGCCAGAACAGGCGGCGGCCCACCTGACGATTGATGCGTTCGGCGATCAAGGCGGTGAGGAGTCCCATGAACCCCAGCGTCATCGGCAGCCGATCCCACACGAGACGCGCGTTGTCGGGGGCGAGATGGTAGTAGCTCGAGCCGACCGCAGTGGTCAGTACGCCGACGAATAACACGGCGTACGGCAAACGCACCCACGGATCGCTCGAGAACGACCGCACTGATCCAGGGCCGAGGGTCGCGATCAGGCCCAGGATGCCGATGATCGCAAACGGGACGTTCGACAACACGTTCAAGCAGTTGGCGATGCCAAGACACGTCCGTTGATCGGCCATCACGTGATAATCGGGCGCCTGAGAGATTGGAGGCCACAGAAACACCGCCAGCGTCGCAATCGCGCCAGCGATCAGCGTGGGTGTGCGCATGTAGCTGTTCTCTGACTTTCCTACCATCGAGGGGCAATACGGCGCGTGCCGGCAGTCGAAGCGTTCGTCTGGCCCCATGCGGGCGTTTCACAGGACAGAGGAGATTCCCCAATGCCACGCTGGACGACTGTTCCCCCGACTGTGTTGTTGTGTCTGGCCGTCGTGTGTTGGACGCTTGCGAGCGTCTCGGCGCACAAAGAGGCGAACGCCCAAAACACCCAGAGTTGGTTCAAAAACAGATACACGCGTGGTTCGCTCGCCGCCACGCTGGCGCAACGGCATCAGCCAGAACAGTCGCCGAACGCGTTGCCGGTCCCGGCGCTTGCCGCGCCGCGCGACCTGCTCGAAGGGCGAAGGCTGTTCGATCGCGAGACTTTCGGTGGCAACGGCCGTACGTGTCTCACCTGCCATGGCGCCCAGACGGGAACAGTATCGCCCCAGGACGCTCGTCTTCGATTCAAGATCAATCCTGACGATCCGCTCTTCGTGCACGATGGCAGCGACGACGATGACGGCGATGGCTTCGGAGACGGCGTGCACGTCACGCGAATGCTGACGGATGCCACGATTCTGATGCGCATCGAGCTGGATCCAAAGGTCACCCTCAAGAACGATCCCACGGCCCGCTTCGTCACGGTGCGGCGCGGCATTCCGACCACGCTGAACACGCCGGCGCTCGATGAAGTCCTCATGCTCGATGGCCGTCAGCCCAGCCTGCAATCACAGGCGCTTGGAGCGATTACTGATCACGCGCAGGCGACACGATCCGTACAGGCGCGCGAGCTGGAGCTGATCGCGCGATTCCAACAGAATGCGCCGCGCTTCTTCACGTCACCCGGGCTCGACTTCTTCGCGCACGGCGGCCCGGCGCCGCGCCTGCCGCTCGGACGTACCGCCTCCGAAAAGCGCGGCCGCACGTTCTTCGAAGACGTGCCGCCGGATTTCTCGGTCACGCCGCCGAACTTCAAGGTCGGTGCGTGCGCGTCGTGTCACAGCGGACCGCTCCTGAACCAGACGAACCAGTTCCTCCCGCTGCCGCTGCCGCCCGGCACGCGGTTCCAGTCGGTACTCGTCTCGGAGCTGAATGAAGGCGGCAACACGCCGATCGATTTCGTCTTCCACGGCCAGAACGTCCCTGGCGGGATCATCGAGCTGTCGAGTCCCGATCCCGGTCGCGCGCTCATCACCGGACGCGCGGACGATTCCGATCCGACCAGCCCGGCATCGACGTTCGACAATCTCAACGCGTTCAAGATCTCGCCGCTGCGCGGGATCCGGCACACGGCGCCGTACTTCCACGACAACTCGGCAAAAACTCTCGAGGACGTGGTCGAACACTATCGTCAGTTCTTTGCCATCGTCAGCGATCCCGATGGGCCGGGTCCGCAGCCGCCCCTCATCCAGCTGACCGATCAGGACAAGAAGGACATTGTCGCCTTCATGAAACTGCTGGATTGATCGAAGCCGTGTGGACGGGTCGATTTCGATCGGCTCGTCCGCGTCGCTACAGATTCTTCAACAGGAATCGGGTCAGCACGAAGCCGTCGATGAATTTGAACGGCGCCACGCCGCTGCTGTAGTGACCGCACGGCAGCGTGGCGACTTCGTGCGTGATGCCGCGGCGCGCGAACTCGTCGACGAGATGTTGCGAGAGATCCACGGGAAACGTCAGATCGTAGCGGGCGTAGACCAGCAGCGTCTTCGTGTTGCCGACACGATCGAGATACGAGAACGGGCTGATCGGTCGCCACAGCGCGCGCAGTCGTTCGAGGTCGACATGGCCCTCGAGGCCGGCGCGGACGTGCCGTGTGGATAGACCGCGCCACACCACGTCGGCAAACCATGGCGAGACATGGTTGAGCGCTTGCGTGCGGATCCGCGGCTCGTGCGCCGAGGTCAGCATCGCCAGGCACGAGCCGAGGCTCGTACCGAGAATGCCGATCCGCTCGAAGCCTTGCGACGACAGCCACTCGATCGCGCGTCGCGTATCGAGCACGGCCTGCCGGCACACCTGCACCGTGCGGGCGATATTGGAACTGACGATGTAGTCGGCACGCGTGAGCTCGGGCGGCATCCGCGAATCGTGATAGGGCAGGCTCAGTCGAAGCGCCGAGATGCCGAAGCGTGCCAGCAGCTTCGACAACCCGATGTGGCCGCCGGGATCGGAATTCCACTGCGGCAGCACGATCACGGCCCGGCCGCCACGGCGACGCGATCCGACAGACGCTTCCTCCGTCGAAGGAAACCAGCGTCCGACCGCGACGTTGTTGGCCTGGTGCGGCGTGACGAGTGCGCTCGGAAAGCGCAGCGTGCCGGCCTCGCCGTTGCGCCGCACGTCGGCCGCTGCCTCGTCGAACGTGAACGCCTCGCACGGCGGCGGCGTGAAGAACGCCTGCGTGTCGCCCATCACCTCGTTGACCCAGCCTTCGACAGAGGCCGCGTCGTCGATGCCGTGATGTCCGTTCGACGGAATCCAATCGACGCCCCACTCGAACGGACGGACGACGCGATCCTTCGACACGTCCGCGAGCCGCCGTTCCCATTGATGGAAGAAGTTGGCGATCACTGGTCCATCACGGGTTCGAGACACGCCGCAATCTCGAGGACGTCGGCAGTTTGCGCGCCGACGATCTGCGCGCCGATGGGAAGCCCTTCTCTGGTCTTGCCACACGGGATCGAGATCGCGGCGTGACCGCTGATGTTGAATGGTTGCGTGAGGCGGAGCATCGCGTTGCGCACGGGCTCTTCGGTTCCGCCGAGCGAGACCGTGACTGCACCGAGCTTCGGCGCGGGAATTGCCATCGTCGGGAGCAGCAGCCCGTCACGACCGGCGAGTGCCGCCTTGACGTCCGCGATCAGTGCCTCGCGGCCGAGCAGCGCCCGCACATAGTCCTCGGCCAGGATGTAGCGCCCGGTTTCGATGCGAAGCCGCACGTTCTGCGAATAGTCGTCCGGCCTCGAGTCGAGCGTCGAGGCGTGATACGCGGCCGCCTCGGGCAGCGCGAGGTGCACGTAGATGGCTGAAGCGTAGTTCGCGTGCGGAATGACGACGTCCTCGAGGACCGCTCCCGCTCGCGAGAGACGCTGTACTGCGGCTTCGAACGACGCGCCGACTTCGACGTCGAGCAGGTCCATGAGGTACCGCCGCGGGATGCCGAGCCGAAGTCCGCGGACCTCGCGGCGCTGGATCGAGGGAGGATTGGCCACGCCGCGAAGCGCGTGATACACGATGCCCGCGTCTTCGACCGATTGGCAGAGTGGACCGACATGATCGAGCAGCATGCTCAACGGCACCACGCCGTCGATCGGAATTTCGCCGAGCGCCGGCTTCAACCCCACGAGGCCGCACACCGACGAGGGAATGCGGATCGACCCGCCGGTGTCGGTGCCGATCGACGCGAACGCCATGCCGGCAAGCACGGAGGCGGCCGACCCCCCGGACGAACCTCCTGGCGACCGTGTGGGATCGAGCGGATGGTGCACCGGTCCGTAGGCAGAATCTTCGTTGGTCGTGCCGAAGGCGAACTCGTGAAGGTTGGTCTTGCCGACGAACACGGCGCCCGCCTGCCGGAGCCTGGTGGTGACGAGCGCGTCCGTCGTGGCGATGTGTCCGGCGCGGACGCGCGACGCGGCTGTGGTTGGCGTGCCGCGGACATCGATCAAATCTTTGAGCGAGATCGGCACCCCGTGGAGCGGTCCGCGATCGCGTCCCGCCTTGAGCTCGCGATCGGCGTCGCGCGCCTGGGCACGCGCCTCGTCAGCGGTGACCGTGATGTAGGCGTTGATGTCGCGGTCGCGCTCGGCGATTCGCGCGAGACAGTGCTCGGTCGCCGCTTCGGCGCTCAGCGACCCGGCGCGGATCTGACGCGCCAGCTCACTGATGGTTCGTACGTCAGCGTCCATTCGGGCTGGATGTGGTGCCGGACGTGCCCGACAGATCTCGATTCCAATCTGCGGTGCGCAGCGCGCTCGTCGAGCGGGCCAGCGCCTCGAGCAGAGGCGTCAGTGCGGGCAAACCCCGCCGCTCTGCATCGCGTGTCGCCTGTTCGAGCCACTGTGCCACGGTCATAGCCGGTTTTCATCCATCATCTCCCGCCTTCGCACGACAGGCAAATCCCGTGCTTCGGCGAGGCAGGCTCCTCCTTCGCACCGCGCGCATAGTGGTGCTTGAGCGAGTCAGGCTATAGCCTATTACATCGATGCGGAAGACGAAGATCATCGCGACGTTGGGTCCGGCCTCCGACAGCGAGGCGGTCATCACAGAGCTGATAGCGGCCGGCGTCGATGTATTCCGTTTCAACTTCTCGCACGGCACGAGAGAACGTCACCGCGAGATCATGGAACGCGTCCGGCAGGCCTCCCGTGCGAGCGGCCGCTTCGTCGCGCTGCTGCAGGATCTCAGCGGCCCCAAGATCCGCACCGGCACTTTGCATCACGGCGCGGCAATCACGCTCGCCCCTGGCGATCCGCTGCGCATCGTCATCGGCGATGTTCCAGGCGAGCCCGGCCGCATCTCGACCACGTATGCCGATCTGCCCAAGGCGGTGAAGCCCGGCAGCACGCTGCTGCTCGATGATGGACGTATTCAGCTGCGCGTCGATCGCGTGAGCCCGAGCGAACTGCAGACGAGCGTCGTGTACGGCGGCGCCCTCGGCGAGCACAAGGGTATCAATGCTCCCGGCGTCGAGCTGCCGGCAACAGGCCTGACGGACAAAGACATCCAGGACCTTCAGTTCGGCGCCGAGTGCGGCGTGGATTTCATCGCCTTGAGTTTCGTGCAGAGCGGGGCCGTACTTCGTCAGGCACGGACGCTCTTGGCGAAGGCCGGTACGCCCGAGATTCCGCTGGTCGCGAAGCTCGAACGACCCGAGGCGATTGCCCGTCTCGAGGAGATCGTCCGCGAGAGCGACGCGGTCATGGTGGCGCGAGGCGATCTCGGACTGGAGCTGCCGCTCGAAAGCGTTCCGCGCGTGCAAAAGGCCATCACGCAGTGGGGCCGAACGCTGGAAGTGCCGGTGATCGTTGCGACGCAAGTGCTCGAATCGATGCGCACCGAACCGCGCCCGACGCGCGCCGAGGTCAGCGATGCGGCCAACGCGGTCGACGACGGCGTCGACGCGATCATGCTCGCGGGAGAGACGGCGGCGGGAGCATTCCCGGTCAAGGCCGTGGAGACGCTCGACCGCGTGATTTGCGATGCCGAGTCAGTGCCGCCGAGCCGATTGCGTCTGCTCGAGCAGGCGCGTCTGCTCAGCGGGCACTTCCACGCCGTCTGTGAATCGGCGGTCACGCTCGCCGAGCGCGGTGATGCGGCAGCCATCGTCGCCGTGACGCGGGGCGGTCAGACCGCGCGCCTCTTGTCGGCGCTGCGGCCGCGGGTCAACGTGTTTGGCGCAACCGATCGCGGCGAGATCGCACGTCGTCTTGCGCTGGCGTGGGGTGTGACGCCGGTCCTGACCGATCTGAGCGGCGATGTGGACGAGGCTGCCAGTCGAATTGGTGCCGAGCTCGTGACCCGCGGTGTGATCGCGCCGGACTCGGTGATCGTGCTCGTCAACGTGACGCCCGATCTCACGCACGGGCCATCGAACTTCGTGAAGGTACAACGGGTGTGATTGGTGAGGCAGGGTTCGTGTTTCGTGCCTCATCGTCCGATACTGTCTCTGTGCCTCGGTGCCTCGGTGTGTCGTAATCGGCGTTAGCGACTTCGCATCGCGATGCGGGAATTCACACACAGCCTCACGATCCAGGCGCCGCCAGCCGCGGTGCTCGATGCGTTCTTCGATCCGGAGGCGTTGGCGTCGTGGTGGCACGTCACGCGGTCGCTGTGCGTACCCCGATCGCTTGGTGTCTATGCCATCGAATGGGCGCCCACCGAGTGGAAGGACGATGTGCTGGGGCGACTGGGCGGGGCGTTTCGCGGCACCGTCATCGAATTCAAGGCCGGCCGCGAGTTCTTCATTGCCGACGCCTATTGGCTACCGCCCGATGGCGAGCCGATTGGGCCGATGGCGCTCGAGGCGACGTGCACGCTGCTCGGCGATCGCACGGTGCTGAAAGTGCGCCAGTCAGGCTGGGAGTCCAGCCCGCGATGGTCGCGCTATTACGATCTGATTGCCACCGGGTTCACGCTGGCGCTCGACGAATTGAAACGCTACACCGAATCTCACTGGAACGACTGACACCAACATGCATCCCCAGCCGCTTGCCTATCGCGATCATGAATTCCTCGAAGGCGAGGAAGCCCGTCCGATCCGGATTCTCGCCGAGTACCTGGAGCCGCTGCGCCGCTTCAAGGCGCAGAACATCCAGGACACGGTGGTGTTTTTTGGATCGGCGCGCATTCACAGCCGCGAGCACGCCGAGCAGGCGCTCGAGCGTCTCGAGCGCCGTTTCGGATCGGCGGAGGCCGCCGTCAACGAGCACCTGACCCGCGGCCGCAAGGCGGTGGAGTGGTCGAAGTACTACGAGGACGCGCGCCGGCTGGCGTTTCTGCTCACTGACTGGGCGCGCTCGCTCGACGCGCCGCACCATCGCTTCGTCGTCACCTCGGGCGGCGGCCCTGGGATCATGGAAGCCGCCAATCGCGGTGCGCACGAAGCCGGGGGCAAGACCATCGGCTTGAACATCAAGCTGCCGTTCGAGCAGGGCGCCAACCGTTTCATCACCGACGGCTTGCACTTCGAGTTCCACTACTTCTTCATGCGCAAGTTCTGGTTCGCGTATCTCGCCAAGGCGCTGGTGATCTTTCCGGGAGGGTTCGGCACACTGGACGAGATGTTCGAGATTCTCACGCTGATGCAGACGGAGAAGCTGACGAAGCAGATTCAGATCATCCTCTACGGCACCGAGTACTGGGACGCGATTCTGAATCTCGAGCCGATGGCCGAGTGGGGCGCGATCAACCCTGCGGACATGCGGCTCGTGACGCGCGCCGACACGCCGGAGCAGGCATTCGAGTACCTGAAAGACCACCTGGCGTCGCATCACCTCGTCGCGCCGGCGGAAGAGACGAGAGCGCCAGGGATTACGAAGACGCGATCCTGAAGGCCTCAGGGCCCAGGCCTCAGGCCTCAGTGCTGGTCTAGGCGCCAGGCCCGATGACTGGCCCAGCCCTGGGGCCTGAGGCCTGGGCCCTGAGGCCTAGTAGAGCAAGTACTTCTCGCGCAGCCGTCTGAACGCGGCCTCGTCCTCGGACCAACCCGAGGCGATGTCAGCGCCCGATGACCCCGCTTCGATCTGCTGTCTGAGCTGCTGCGATCCTGCCAGGATGTCGATCGGCGTCTTGTCGTGCTCGTACTCGTACGGCGGCTGACGCCAGGCGAACTTCGACGGGTTCGTCTTGTGGAACATCGCGATCAGTGCCGCGCCAGTGAGCACCGGACGGAACCCGGCGCGATCGGTCACGTGGATCTGGCAGCCGCCGCACGCCTGCTTGGCGTGTTTCTGAAACGTCGGCTCGAAGACGGCGGGGCGGAAGAACGCACCGGGCAGATGCAGCGCATTCATCTCGCGCGCGAATCGCTCCGCTTCGATCCAGGGCGCGCCGACGAGCTCGAAGGGTCTCGTGGTGCCACGGCCCTCTGAGAGCATGATGCCCTCGAACAGCACCGTGCCCGGATACACGATGGCGGTGTCGAGCGTCGGCATGTTGGGCGACGGCATCACCCATGGCAGTCCTGTGGCGTCGGCGTACATGTCGCGGCGCCATCCCTCCATGCGGATCACCTCGAGCGTTGCGCCGATGCCGAACTGCTCATTGAACAGGCGGGCGAGTTCGCCGATGGTCATGCCGTGGCGCATCGGAATCGGAAACTGTCCGACGAACGACTCGAACCCCGGCACCAGTGCCGCGCCCTCGACGTCGACGCCGCCGATCGGATTGGGCCGATCGCAGACGATGACCGGCACGCCGTGCTTCGCGCCGGCGCGCAGGCAGTTGGCCATCGTGTAGATGTAGGTGTAGATGCGCGCGCCGATATCCTGCAGGTCGATGACCAGCGCATCGAGGTCCTTCAGCATCGCCGCTGTCGGTTCGCGCGTCTCACTGTAGAGCGAGTAGATCGGCACGCGCCGGCCGGGATCGTCGACATGTGGCGTCTCCACCATGTTGTCCTGCACGTCCGAGCGGAATCCGTGCTGCGGTCCGAAGATCGCCCCGAGCGTGACGCCCGACGTGGCCGCCACGCGATCGAGCACGTGCACAAACCCGCGGTCGACCGACGCGTGATTGCAGACGACGCCGATTCGTGTGCCCGTTAGACGCGGCGACGCAAACAGGAGATCCGAGCCAAGTCTCACCATTGGCTCAATTATCGGCTCGACTGTCGTTTCGCTTATCGAAACGTTGACCGAAGCCAGCCGGAAAAAGTACTGTCGAAAGGTTGTATCAAGCCTTGGAGACTGACGAATGCTGAAGGCGACTGCGGGACTGACGCTCCCGACGACGATCACGGGCTCGCTGCCGCGCCCGAGTTGGTATACGGAAAACCTGGGGACGCGGTCCTTCCTGGATGCGATGGTGACGTCGCGGTTCCGGGAACAATATGTGGACGCGCTCTCCGTCTATCTGCGCGAGCAGGAAGTGGCGGGCCTCGACATCGTCACCGATGGCGACTGCCGGTTCGATCAGGACATCGGCGGGCAGAGCTGGACCAGCTATCCGCCGCACCACATGAGCGGGTTCGAGACGCAGCACCCGAAGCTGGCGAAGGTCGGCGCGGGTGGAATCGCGTTTCCGCGCGGGCACATCCTGCACGACTACCTCGAAGCGCGGGTGATGCCGAAGCTGGTGGGAGCGGTGGGCCGCGGCGAGATGCAGTACGCCGAGTTGTTCAAGGCGGCGCAGCGGATGACGGGCAAGCCGGTCAAGTTCGGCACCGTCACTCCCGAGCTCGTCGCGTTCGCGGTGCAGGACGAGCACTACAAGGGACTGCCGGACCGCATCATGGCGCTGAGCGACGCCTTCAACGAGGAACTGCACGACCTGGCGGACGCGGGCTGCCAGGTGATCCAGATGGAGGAGCCCCAGATCCACCTCCTGGCGGCGCGTGGTTATAAGGACCCGGTGATCACGCCGGAGTTCATGCTGAAGGTGTTCAACAACACCGTCAAAGGGCTGCGGGCCAAGACCGAGGTGTGGTGCCACACGTGCTGGGGCAACCCGTCGCAGCAGCGCATGTTCGGATCGGTGCAGACCTATAAGCCGGCGCTCGAGCTGCTCAATCAGGTTGACGCCGATGTGATCACGTTCGAGATGAAGAGCTCGGACGCGCAGGACCTGGAGGCGGTGGGGAAGGCGATCACGAGCATGAAAGTGTGCATCGGCGCGATCGACCATCACACACTGCAGGTGGAATCGCCGACGGAGGTGGCGGATCTGATTCGCCAGGCGCTGAAGGTGATTCCCGCGGAGCGGCTGGTGCTGTCGTCGGATTGCGGCATGGGCCGTGAGGGCATGAGCCGGCGGCACGCCTTCTACAAGATGGTGGCGCTGGTGCAGGGCACCAACATCGTCAAGAAGGAGCTGGGCCTGCCGGTGACGGAGAGTCTCGGCGCGGATCCGAAGTTCTCGCTGATTCGGACGACGTAGAGCGCGGGCTTAAGCCCGCGCGCTACGAAAGGGGCGCGAATTGATCAACGCGGCAATCGTAGGAATGGGATGGTGGGGCCGGACGCTCGTCGAGTCCGTGCAGAACGACAGCGACATCATTCGCTTCGTCGCGGGATCGACGCGCACGGTGTCGCCCGAGGTGAAGGCATTCGCCGACGCGCAGAAGCTGAAACTCACCGACTCGTATGAGGCGCTCCTCGCCGATCCCAACGTCCACGCCGTCGTGCTGGCGACGCCGCACTCGATGCATGCTGCGCAAGTGATTGCTGCGGCCAAAGCCGGTAAGCACGTCTTCTGCGAGAAGCCGTTCGCGTTGACCAAAGCCCACGCCGAAGCCGCCGTCTCCGCGACGACGAAAGCCGGCGTGACGCTTGGCCTCGGCTACAACCGGCGCTTTCATCCGGAGATGACCAAGCTGCGCAATCAGATCCGCAGCGGCGATCTCGGCACGGTGCTGCACGTCGAAGCGACCATGACGTTTCCCAACGCCCTCGCGCTGAAGCCCGAAGCCTGGCGGGCGCAGAAGGACGAGACGCCATGCGGCGGGCTGACGCCGATGGGCGTACACGCGATCGACGGGATGATCGATCTGTGCGGCGAGATCGCGTCGGTCTACTGTCAGAGCTTCCATCAGATCGTGCCGGTCGACGCCGATGACACGACGTCGATGCTGTTCCGCATGAAGAACGGGTCGTCCGGATACCTCGGCACGATCACCGCCACCGGGCCTGGCTTCAGCTTCCAGGTGTTCGGTTCGAAGGGCTGGGTGCGGCTCGAGGGTATGACGCACGTCGCCGGCGCATCGTCGGAAGAGCGCCGCACACGACTCTTTGGCACGTGCAAGTTTCAGCCGATCAAAGGTCCGGCGGAAACGTGGGAAGCCGCGCGGCTTGACGTCACGCGCGCCTGCCTCGACGCGTTCGGCACGGCCGCATCGGGCGGCGCGCCATATCCGATCACGACATCGGAAATGATCCACGGAGCTGCAGTGACCGAAGCAGTCGTCCGCTCCGCCGAGTCGAAGCGGACGGAGACGGTCACTTAGCAAGTGGAAAAGTGGAAAAGTGGAAAAGTGGAAAAGTGGAAGTGATTAAGTCTTCAAGTCGGCAGAAAGTGCGTCCTGCTTCTCGACTTACTTCCGTTCACTTATCTACTTCCCCTACTTCCGTGACTTCGACTTTTCCACTTTTTCCACTTTTCCACTTCTTCCACTTGTAAAGGACACGCCTCGATGGATCTAGGGAACGGCCTGGGCCACCTCACGTATTCGACGCTGGTACATTCGACCGACAACTGGGAGCAGCTGTGGAAGAGCGTCAACACCTATCTGCCCGCGGTGAAGGCGCGTGTCGCTCCGCATCAGAAGTTTGGCGTGTGTCTGCGCACCTCGGCGCCCTCGGCCGCGGCACTTGCTGCCGATCCCTCCAAGCGCGCCGATCTCAAGACGTTCTTCGCCGACAACGACCTGTATCTCTACACGTCGAACGCGTTCGTCTACGGCGTCTTCAAGAAGCAGATCATCAAGGAAGAGGTCTACGAGCCTGACTGGCGGACGCCGGAGCGCCGCGAGTACACGAAGCAGGTTGCCGATCTGCTCGCTGAACTTGCGCCGGAGGGCGTGAACCCATCGATCCAGAGCGCGCCGCTCGGCTTCAAGCCAAGAGTCACAGGAGACGACGTGGTCGAGGCCTATACGGCCAATGTTGTCGACGTCGTGAAGCACCTGGTCCACTTGGAGAAGAAGACCGGCAAGGTGGTCACGCTTGGCCTCGAGCCCGAGCCGCGGTGTTATCTCGAAACCACCGACGAAACGGTGGAGTATTTCACGCGCCATCTCTTCTCGCCGCAGACCGCCGAGCGTTTGGCGAAGTCCGCCGGCATGAACGCCGCCGACGCCGCCGCCGCGATGAAGAAGCACACCGGCGTCGTGTTCGACATCGGTCACCAGTCGGTTGGCTACGAGGACATCCCGCTATCGCTGCAGAAGCTCGTCGATCACGGCGTGCAGATCGTCAAGCTGCAGGAAGCGGCGGCAGTGTACATGCCCAACGTCACGCAGAAGACGGTCGACGCACTGCAGTCGTTCGCCAAGACGATCTATCTCTCGCAGACCTGTCAGAAGAAGAACGGCGAGACGACGTGGTTCCTCAATCTCGAAGACGCGTTCGAGGCGTTCTACAAGGATCCCGGTCCGCGCGAGTGGCGCACGCACTTCCACGTGCCGGTGTTCCTCGATGATCTCGGTGCGTTCGGCACCACGCGATTCGCGCTCGAGCAGGCGCTGGCCTTCCACAAGAAGATGCCGCTGTCGACGCACCTCGAGATCGAGACCTACACGTGGGACGTGCTGCCCGATCATCTCAAGACCGGCGATATCGTCGACTACGTCACCCGCGAGCTGGAGTGGGTGAAGGGGCAACTCGTATAAGTGGAAGAAGTGGAAGAAGTGGAAAAGTGGAAAAAGTGGAAGAAGTGAAAGTGCTCATGTACGGAAGTCGGAAAGTGCGACGAGCTTTCCACCGGTCTCTCGCCACTGCTCCGCGTACTTCCGTCCACTTCTTTCACTTGATCACTTCCACTTTTTCCACTTTTTCCACTTTTCCACTTCTTCCACTTGTAGAGTTCCAAGTATGAAAGTGGGTTTTATCGGCCTCGGCCGCATGGGCTCGGGCATGGCGCGTCGCATTCTCGACGCCGGGCACGATCTGCTCGTCTACGACGCGCTCGCGTCGCAGACGACGGCGTTGGCCTCGGCAGGAGCGCGTGCGGTTGGATCGATCCGTGAGGTCTGCGACGGTCGCGACGTCGTGGTGACGATGCTGGTGGAGGATGCGGCGGTGGCGGACGTCGCATTCGGCGCGAGCGGTTTGTGCGCGTCGTTGCCACGCGGTGCGATTCATCTGGTGATGGGCACTCATGGCGTGTCGATGGTGCGCTCACTCGAAGCGCGTCATGCCGACGCAGGTCAGACGCTGGTCGCCGCGCCGGTACTCGGACGGCCCGATCTCGCCGCGTCCGGTCAGCTCGGCATCGTCGTCGGCGGACCTCCCGACGCTGTGCTTCGATGCGAACCGCTCCTCGCCGTCATGGGACGACGCGCGTTTCCGGCAGGACCGAAGCCCGAATCGGCCACCGCCATCAAGCTGGCCAACAATGCGGTGCTGGGCTGCGCGATGGTGGCGATGGCAGAAGGGTTCTCGCTCGTACGCAAGTACGACGTGGCGCCGCAGGTCTTCTTCGACGTGATGACCGAGGGGCTGTTCTCAGCCCCGGCCTACAAGGTGTACGGTCAGAAGATGGTCGACGAAAGTTACGACCAGGTGGGCTCGCCGATTCACGTCGGATTGAAGGATGCGAATCTCATCGCAGCGGCAGCGGATCTGGCGCGCGTGCCGATGCCCAGTCACAACGTATATCGCGATCGCCTGCTCGGCGCAGTTGCGCACGGCGATGGCGATCGCGATCAGGCCGTGCTCGCCAGAGAGCAGGCTCGCGCCTGCGGTCTCTGATCGAGCGCGGTTGCTACTTTTTGTCCGCCCCGCCGCCTGCGCCGCCGCGGACGTCGATGCTGGTGGCGATGTTGTTCGCGCCTTCCTTCTTGAAGTTGACCGACACCTGTGAGCCTTTCATCGTCGCGAGCCCGGCGACGCCTTTCTGGGCCCCGGTGACTTTGGTCTGATCGTCATAGCGGAACTTCATGTCCTCGGTCGCGGTCTTCACGGTGATCGTCGCCGCCTTGGCGTCGACATCCGTGAGTTCGCCCGACGCCGACTGGCTGGCTTGTGCGCCACCCGGAGCACTTGGCGGCGCGCCCGGCTTGTCCTGTGCCTGAGCGGCTGCGGCGACCATGAACACGACGGCCGCCAGCATGACGAGAGTTCTGTGAATGGCGTGCATAGAAACCTCCGTGGGGAACTCGGGGCGACCACGAGGCAACCCATGTACCAAAGAATCAGATCTGGAAACGCCGAGTGATCCGGCGAGCGCCGCGGTTGAGGCTGCTTCACTGCGTGCAGGATCACGACGTATTCCTTACCCGAGATGCACTCATTCCTTACCCGAATACGTGTCAGGTTTTTCCCTGACGTGCTATTCTTTTTCGGCGGGCACTCCGATATGAACTGAGTGCGTGCATGCACTTAGTCATCGCGTGCTCTTGAACACAAACTCGGCAAGGCGTCCTCATGTACAGTCCGCAAGGTCATAACCTCAGCATCCGTGTGTACCGGCAGAGCTGGTTGCGACATCCCGCATCGATGATGTGGGTCCTTGTGCTGTTGTGTTTTCCCAACCTCGGCCACGCACGCGGGCGCACGGACACGACACCGGCCACGCCGCGCGACCTCAAATGGATTCAGCGCATCGTCGACGACTTCCGTGAGCAGCTTGGTGTCCCGCAGAAAGTCGACGTCGAGATCGTCGATAAGAACCCTCTGCTCGTCTCGGTCGCGCCAGTCGACGATCACGTCAGCGCGTTCACGATGTCGATCGAAGCGTCATTCCTCGCCGGGCTGACCGATGTTGAAGTGCGAGGGGTCATCGCGCACGAGCTCGGGCACGTGTGGATCTTCACGCACCATCCGTTTCTGCAGACCGAGGGGCTCGCCAACGAGATCGCCAGGCGTCTCGTCGACCGCGACAACCTTGTGCAAGTGTATGAAAAGCTTTGGCAGCGCCAGGGCACTACTGGCGATCTCGCGCGGCTTGTCGGCGATTGATCGGTCCTCTCGACGGGGCAGCGATCTCACCCCGTAAACCGCGCATTCAACGGCTCAGATAACACCGGGTGATGCAGCACTCAGTCTTCCCTGGAGAAGACTGAGTGCACCGGTTTGTTCGAGTTCCGACGCCATTTGATGGCCTTTCTCTTGCTGATTTAGGCGTGAAATGCTCCCCAGGCTTCGCGCTCTCTCGCTGTCAGTTCCTGTCGTCATCGCCATCCTCGGTACCGGATTCGTGTCGCTCGCGTCGCTTGCGGCTGTCGGCTACATTCCGCTGCCCGATAGTTTCCGCCTGCGTAGCCAAGTGCACATCCCGCCGGTTCCCGAGTTGTGGGATGCGACGATTCCGTCAATGCTCGATGATGTCCAGCTGACGTCAGTGGCACTCATTGAAGAACGCGACGCGCGTCTGGCGCGACTGGCCGTGCAGCTCTCGTTGCAGCTGCTCAACCAGCCCGTGATGCCATCCGGATCGGGAAGCCACGCGGCCGCCGATCGATTCCTGTACGACAGCCTGCGTCGCTCCGAGGCTAACAGCGATTCGTCCTCGGTTGCGTCGTCGGACGAGGAGATCTCTGGCGCGAATCAATTTGCTGGTGCGAACGGTCAAGTTGGTGCGAACGGGGAACTCGATGGTGCGGACAATGCGTCGGCTCCGGCGCACTCATACGGCGGGGGCAGGCCATTCGACTCCGTCCGGAGAAACGGCCAGACCGATCTCGCGAACCTTGGGTTGTTCCAGGAAAGCTTCGGTCGGGGCGGTCTTGCCAGCGACACCGCCGCGACGATCTTCCCGACCGTGCCGCCACCAACACCCGAAACGCCGGCACCTGTGGTGCCCGGAGGCGGACCGAGCAATTCGACTCCGCCATCAGGTGGTCCACCCAAGGACAACCCGCCAAACGATCCGACTGATCCCGGCGGTCCGGTCGATGTGCCCGAGCCAGCGACGATGTCGATGTTGGCGCTCGGGATGGGGATGCTGTGGCTAAGCCGCGGCCGACGTGGTCGCGGCCTCTCGCACTACTGAGACTCGAGCCACCACATCG
>Ga0075434_100001209_pt1 | contig 21447 bp, 19 predicted proteins | sample RhiMethybrSRZTD3_FD_75298 | JGI IMG/M metagenome (GOLD analysis project Ga0075434, IMG submission 75298) | Populus rhizosphere microbial communities from Tennessee, USA - Rhizosphere MetaG P. TD hybrid SRZTD3 | ecosystem: Host-associated > Plants > Roots > Rhizosphere > Soil | place: USA... | reverse complement strand
CGCCTTGCAGAGCCTCGGTCAGGCGCTGCAGCCGATCGCTGGCGAAGCCGACGCTGGCCGGCGTGCCGGCGGCGAGCCGATCCGCGGCGGCGGGCGCGGCAGCCAAGAAGAAGAGGACCCAGAGGAGACGGACATAGTGCGGCATCATGGCGCTCCCTCGGCGTTGGCGATGGGGCTTGAGCATGACACAGAAAGGCGCGGCGGAGAACGGCGCCCGCCGCCTCAACCTTTCGTCGTCGGCTGGCGCGGGTGCACGACATCCTTGAAATCATCAAAGCCCTTCCACGCCGGCTCGACCGGCTCGACGCCGGGCGTCGGGGTAAAGGGCGATGCTGCCAGCAGCGACAGCTTGGGAATATAGCGCGGACAGTTGGGGAAGATGGCGCGGGCCTTGACCCTTACCATCAGCTGGGCGCCCACCGTCGCGGCGAGTAAGGGGTCGTCCTCGACAACGCGAGCCTCGCCGTTGACGCGCAACCGCCGACCCGCGCCATGCATATCGATGAACAGGAGACCGACGCTCGGGTTGACCAGAACATTGCCAAGGCTCTTGAACATGCCGTTTCCGTCATAATCGGGAAACGCCAGCTCATCGGCGCCAGTGACGCGCACGAAGCCCGGCGGTCCGCCTTTGAACGAGCAGTCCGGCCGGCCGTCGGCATCCGCCGTGGCTATGAAGAAGTAGATGGTGGCCTCGATCAGCGCCCGGTCCTGGGGGCTAAACTGGCTGCGGGCCAGCTTCGCCTCCAAGCGGTCGGCGATGGGCCGGCTCTGGAAGGCATCTTGCAACCGGCGATTGCCGTCGTGATAGATTATGCTTTCGCTCATGTCACACCTCGCTCGAGCCGCGAGCCTCCCCACACCCCAAGGCCACCCCCCGCGACCGCCGGTCACAGCCCAGGGACGGATACTTACAGCGCGGCGAAGGATACTTAAAGGACGCGCCGGCGCACTGCTGCCGAGGCGGCCGGGCGGGTTTCGGCAGGCTTGCCCGACCTCGCCTTTGTAGGCTAGGCAAGGACATGGCATACTGTATGCCGCGGATGCCGCCAGGAAGGCACAAGGGAAGGCATAAGTAACGAGCGGACGTTCGCGCAGGGAGATAGCGCAGGGTGAGTAACGAGGTTGTTTCGCGCCTCGGCAGTCGGATCATTACCCAAGCGGCGACCAGTCCGGTAGCTGCCGGCGCCGTGCCGCCCCTGCTCGAGATTGAAGACCTCAACGTGCAATTCGTCACCTCGCACGGCACCGTGCGAGCCGTCGAGGACGTGAGCTACGCCGTTCGGCCGGGCGAGATGGTGGCGATCGTGGGGGAGTCCGGCTCCGGCAAATCGGTTTCCGCGCTGGCGATCATGCGCCTGCTGCCGCCCGGCACGGCGCGCATCACCAAAGGCTCGGTGCGCTTCGACGGGCGCGAATTGCTAGCCCTGTCGGATGAGGAGATGCGGCGCATCCGCGGGCGCGAGATCGCCATGATCTTTCAGGAGCCGATGACGTCGCTCAACCCGGTCCTCAAGATCGGCTTGCAGATTATGGAGCCGCTCACCATCCATTTGCAGATGGACGCTGCGGCAGCCCGTGCGCGCGCCATCGAACTCCTCACCCTCGTCGGTATTACCGACCCGGAAAGCCGCCTCAACCAATATCCGCATCAGCTTTCGGGCGGCATGCGCCAACGCGTGATGATTGCCATTGGCCTTGCCTGCAATCCGAAACTCCTGATCGCCGACGAGCCGACGACCGCGCTCGACGTCACAATACAGGCGCAGATCCTGGAATTGATGAAGGATCTGTCGAAGCGCCTGGGCGTGTCGGTCATCATCATCACCCACAACCTCGGCATCGTCGCGCGCTATGCCGATCGCGTAAACGTCATGTATGCCGCGCGCATCGTCGAAAGCGGCACCGCGGAGCGGGTGTTTTCGCGGCCGCTGCACCCCTACGCGCGCGGCCTGCTCACGGCCGTGCCGCGGCTCGATCGCGGCCGCAGCGCCAAGCTCGCCACCATCGATGGTGCGCCGCCCAACCTGCTGGCACCTCCCTCGGGGTGCCGCTTCCGTCCTCGCTGCCGCTTTGCCATCGACAAATGCCAGGAGGTGCCGCCCCTGGAGCCGGCCGAAAACGGCCACCTGGTTGCTTGCCATCGCGTGCGCGAGATCGAAGCCATCGATGCCCCCTCAGTGCGCGGCGATAACGTGGCGCGCATGCCGCTGGAGGCGCGCGGCACGGATGCGATCCTCAGCATCAAGAATGCGCGTAAATTCTTTCCGGTGCGTGCCGGCTTCCTGCAGCGCTCGAAGGTGGTGCGCGCCGTCAACGACGTTTCTATCGACATCAAGCGCGGCGAGACATTGGGCCTCGTCGGCGAGTCGGGGTGCGGAAAATCGACGCTGGGCCGCCTCGTGCTCCGCCTGGACGAGCCGACCGGCGGCGCCATCCAATTCGAGGGCATCGATCTGGCCGGCTTGAACCGCGGCGACATGATCGCGGTGCGCAAGAAGATGCAGGTCATCTTCCAGGACCCTTACTCCTCGCTCAATCCGCGCATGACGGTCGGTCAGATCGTGGCCGAGCCGATGCGCGTGCACAATATCCTGCCCAGGGCGCAGATCGAGCCGCGGGTGGCGGAGCTTCTGCAGCTGGTCGGCCTCTTTCCCTATATGGCGCTGCGCTATCCCCATGAATTGTCGGGGGGTCAGCGCCAGCGCGTGGGCATCGCCCGGGCGCTCGCCGTCAACCCGGAGGTGATCGTTTGTGACGAGGCTGTCTCCGCGCTCGACGTCTCCATTCAAGGGCAAGTCATTAATCTGCTCGAGGAGCTGCAGCAGAAGTTAGGCTTGACATACCTATTCATTGCGCATGATCTGGCAGTGGTGCGGCACATCTCCTCGAAGGTGGCCGTCATGTACCTGGGACGCATCGTGGAGTACGCGGCAGCCGACGAGCTGTTCGCCGATCCAAAGCATCCCTATACCAAGGCGCTGTTGGCCGCAGCGCCTATTCCCGACCCGGTCATCGAGCGCGCGCGGCCGCGCTCGATCATTAAGGGCGAGCTGCCGAGCCCCCTCAACCCGCCACCGGGCTGCGTCTTCAACCCACGCTGCCCACTGATGACCGCCGAGTGCAAAGCCGCGGTACCTGCGACGCGGGAGCTCGGTCCAGGCCATTTTGTCGCCTGCATTCACGCGTGAATCATTTTCGCGCCTGTCACGATTTGACAACGGAGGAATAGAGTCAATGAAGCGAACTGTTCTCGGCATGGCCGCGGCAGCGACCCTCGCATTAGCGATGGGCAGCGGCCTTGCTTTCGCGCAGACGCCAAAAAAGGGCGGCACGCTCAATTTCAGCGTCGTAGCCGAACCGCCAAACTACGATTGCCACGGCAGCACGACCTTCGCGCTGATCCACCCGATCGCCCCGCACTACTCCTTGCTGGTGAAGTTCGACGGCAAGGACTATCCCAAGGTGGTTCCCGACCTCGCCGAGAGCTGGTCGGTCGCACCCGACGGCATGAGCTACACCTTCAAGCTGCGCCGCGGCGTGAAGTTCCACGACGGCAGCCCGCTGACCTCCGAGGACATCAAGGCCAGCTATGACCGCATCATCAGTCCGCCGCAGGGCGTGGTGTCGATCCGCAAGGCCTATTATTCCGACCTCGACGTCTCCGCGCCGGACCCGGCCACCGTCGTCTTCAAACTGAAGAACCCGATGGCCGGTGTGCTGGAAGCCCTGGCCTCGCCTTACAACTGCATCTACAGCGCCGCCAAACTCAAACAAAACCCGCGCTACCCCGAGACCGAGATCTTGGGTTCGGGTCCCTTCACCTTCGTCGAGCATGTCAAGGGCACGAGTTGGTCCGGCAAGCGCTTCGATGACTACTACGACAAGGGCAAGCCCTACCTCGACGGCTACAAGGCCTTCTTCGTCAAGTCGAATGGCGTCGTTCCCGGCATTATTGGCGGCCAATTCGACGCCGAGTTCCGCGGCCGCAATCCGCAGGAAAAGGCGCAGCTGCTCGACAAGATGAAGGACAACCTGAGCGTGTTCGAGGGCACCTGGGTCAACAACTTGATGCTCGTCTTCAACACCACGCGCAAGCCCTTCGACGACGTGCGCGTACGCCAGGCGCTGAGCATGGCGATCGACCGTTGGGGTGGCTCGGAGGCGCTGTCCAAGATCTCCATTTTGAAGTTCGTCGGCGGCGTCATGCGGCCGGGCTATGCCATGTCGCTGCCCGAGGCCGAGCTGGTCAAACTGCCCGGCTACGCCAAGGACATCAACAAGTCGCGCGATGCGGCCAAGAAGCTGTTGGAACAGGCCGGCGTCAAGGACCTGAAGTTCAAGCTGCTCAACCGGAATATAGCCGAACCCTACACCCCGGCGGCGATCTATGCGGTCGACCAGTGGCGCCGCGTTGGCGTCACCACCGAACACGAGCAGCTCGAGACCAAGCTCTACCAGGATCGCGTCGCGGCCGGCGACTTCGACGTCGCCATCGAATTCCAGGCCGATTTCATGGACGATCCCACCGCGCAGTTCTCCAAGTTCCTGACCAAGAAGCTGTCGCCGTCGGGCTATTCCGGTCATACCGACAGCAAGATCGACGAAATGTACGAAAAACAGCGCCGGACCATCGATGTGGCCGAACGCACCAAGCTCGTACGGGAGATGGAGCGCTATGCGCTGACGCAGGCCTACAACGTACCCCTGCTGTGGTGGCAGCGCATCATTGTCATCAACAAGAAGATCCACGGCTGGTATATGACCCCCAGCCACTACCTCTGGCAGGACCTGTCCACGGTTTGGCTCGATCCGCAGTGACAAGAACAGCCCGGCGGCGCATAATCGACGCCGCCGGCATCATGTGACGGCTGCCGCCCATGTTCTGGTATCTGCTGCGTCGACTGATTTTGGTGATCCCGACCCTGATCGGGGTCGCCATTGCCGTGTTTTTCCTCATTCGTGTGATGCCCGGCGACGTCGTCGTCGTGAAGCTCAGGGCCGATGGGGCGGCGGTCTCGGAGGAAACCATCGAGGCCGAACGCAAACGGCTCGGCCTCGACAAACCCCTCTATCAGCAGTTTGCCGACTACATGATCGGCCTGCCCCGGCTCGATCTCGGCAAATCCCTGTGGACCGGGGAACCGGTCACCAAGGAGATCGCGCTTAGGGCACCGGTGTCCTTTCAGATCGCCATTATGGCGGGCGTGATCGCCATTCTGATCGCAATTCCGCTGGGGACCCTCTCGGCGCTTTATCGCGATAGCTGGATCGACCATGGGATACGGGTGGTGGCCGTGTCGGGCTTGGCCATCCCCTCGTTCTGGCTTGGCATGTTGATCATTCTTGGGCTCTTGTCCCTGTTCAACTGGCTGCCGAAGATCGGCTACGTGCCGCTTTGGGAAGACCCCATCACCAACCTTTCGGTTACCATCTGGCCGGCCGCCTCGGTCGGCTACCGCTATGCCGCAGTCGCCACGCGTATGATGCGTTCCTCCCTGCTGGAGGTCATGCGTGAGGACTACATCCGCACGGCCCGCGCCAAGGGCGTATGGACCCGGCTGATCATGCGGCGGCACGCGTTGCGCAATGCGATGTTGCCCGTCGTCACCGTGATCGGCCTCGAGTTCGCCTTCCTGATCGGCGGTCTCGTTGTGACCGAACAGGTGTTCAACATCAACGGCATCGGCAAGCTGTTCGTCGATGCCACCGCCCGCGGCGACTTCAATCTCATTCAGGGTCTCGTGCTGTTCATCGCCACCTGCTTCATTCTCATCAATCTTGCCGTCGACCTGCTTTACGGCTGGCTCGACCCGCGCATCCGGCTGAACTGAGGGACGGCTTGCCATGGCCACGATCGCCACCACCGCTGTGGTCGATACTCTACCCAAGCGACCCAATGCGCTTTGGCAGTTCATCAAGGCCCAGCCCTTCGGCATGGCCGGCCTGTTTATGATCCTGATCTATGTTGTATGCGCATTTGGCGCCGCCTGGATCTCGCCCTTCAATCCCGAAGAGATCGATTTTGCCGCCATGCTGAGCCGACCCAGCGCCGTGCACTGGTTCGGCACCGACCAGTACGGTCGCGATGTCTTCTCCCGCATCGTCTACGGCTCACGTACCGCCCTGGCGGTCGGCATCCTCTCAGCGGTCATCGGCTGCACGGTTGGGGCACTGATCGGCGCGGCCTCGGGATATTTCGGGGGCCGCATCGACACGGCCATCCAGCGCGTCGTCGATATCATGCTGTCCTTCCCGATCATCGTGCTCGCAATGGTGGTCGTGGCCGTGCTCGGCAAACGCTCGGCGTTCGGCGTCGACTTCAACCTGATCGCCGCCATCGCCCTGCCGATCGTGCCGCGCATGGCACGCGTGTCACGGGCGTCGACCCTTTCCATCGTCGCCATGCCCTTCATCGATGCGGCACGCGCGGCGGGTTTCGGCCATAGCCGCATCATTCTGCGCCACATCGTGCCCAACATCGTGGCGCCCTACCTGATCATGGTCTCCGCCTCGATGGCGCAGGCCATTCTGCTGGAGGCGAGCCTCTCCTTCCTGGGCTTGGGCGTGACCGAGCCGACGCCGGCTTGGGGGCTGATGCTGTCGGGCACGTCGGCCGATTTCTACCAGACCGCGCCCTGGATGATCCTATTTCCCGGCGTGGCCATAACGCTCGCCGTCTTCGCCTTCAATCTGTTCGGCGATTCGCTACGCGACTGGCTCGATCCCAAGCTGAAAAGCTGAAGCGTGCACGAGGCTTTGGCCGCCTGTGCAAGGCTTTAAAATTCGAGCGTCTTTTTCACCTCGTAGACCTCCATGATGCGCGCGCTGCGGTGCGGCCCATCGCACACGAACTGCCAACGCCCATCCGAGAAGGTGTCACAAAGCTTGACACCCTTGATCAACACCCAATGGCCTTCCTTGCCCTTGTGAATGGCCAGGATGTAGTGCGCCCAGGCGTTGCGGGGTTTCTGCATCCAGCTCCAGAGCGTGGGCCGCTCCTTGCGCGCGCGATCAAGGTAGCTGGCTTTGAGTTGCATGCCGTAGCCGAAGTGCGCCAGGGCGGCGGCGACCTCCTCGGTGTGCGTGCCTTTGACGACGGGCTTTTGCCACTCGGCAAGGTTGCGCACGCGGCGGATTTCGTCCTCAACCCTGCCGATCGAGTAGCCGGTGATGGCGCTCAACACCACCGGGCCGCAAAAGGCGATGCGTCCGGTATCGTTGATGGCCTCGTTGAGGCTCGAGGTGAGACGGGCGGGCTCGTCCATGAAGCCGGGCATCGGTACGGGTCCTGACCGCAGCAGGAGTGCTGATGGTTAAGCGAATCTTTCCACGCCCGCGTTAACAAAAGGTTGCCGCGGCCTCGCCTAGGGGATTGTGAGGTCACCCAGCCCCGCCCGCGCCGCCGGCGCGCCTGGGCCGCGCGCCGAGCCCGCTCCCCCGTCGCCTCCGGGCGACGGGGGATGCCGGCGTTAGTCCAACGCCTTACTTGAGGGGCGAGTGCGGGGCCGGGAGCAGGACGGTTGAGTGCATCTCCTCCAACAAAGGTGCGCTCTTGCCGAGGAAAGCCTGCCAACCCGGATCCTTGACCGCCGCACCGCGGGCGGCGGCGCGGGCATTGAGGTCGCGATAGGCCCACAGATGGCAGACTTCATTGGGCTGTCCCGCCTCGGTCTGCCAAAGGGCGACGATCTTGGAGTACTTCTCGCGGTGCTCCAGGGCGCCGGTGAAGAGATCGAGCCATTGCTTGGCGGCCCCCGGCTTGGCGCGGTAGTTGCGCAATTCGTAGACATTCGGCGTCTCCTGGGGCGCCACCGGCGGCTTGACGGCGTTGAGCAGACGGATGTCCTGGCGGACCAAGTTGGGACGGATCAGGGGGATATACTCGCTGTTCCAGCGCGCGTTCTTGGCAAGCTCGGCGCGCAGGCGCGCCCGCTCGTTGAGATCGCTATAGCTCCACAGGTGCATGACCTGATTGAGCGGGCCGATCTCGGTCATCCAGTAGCCCTCGAGCTTACCGTAGTCGTTCCCACGGATATTGAGGGAAACGGTGGATGCCGCTTTGACCACATCCCCGAGCGTTCCAGCTTTCAGCGTGTAGGTTCGCAGTTCGTAGATCATCTGGTCTTCCTCCCGGCGCACAGGCGATGCAATGTTTGAGCCCATCCTCAGTTGGACGGCACCTAGGGTAGCCTCCGCCTGGCAGGACGACAACAGAGGCGTGAAGCATGATCGCAACCGCGAAGCCGGTAGGCCCGCAGCGCTGGCGGCAGAGCCATGGGCGCTACTTTGAGGAGTTTAGCCCCGGCGATGTCTACGAACATCGGCCCGGGCGCACCATCAGCGAGGCCGACAACACCTGGTTCACGCTGATCACCATGAACCAGCATCCTCTGCACTTCGACGCCAGCTACGCGGCCAAGTCGGAATTCGGCCAATGCCTGGTCAACAGCTGCCTCACGCTGTCGATCGTGGTCGGCATGAGCGTGAGCGACGTTAGTCAAAAGGCAATTGCCAACCTGGGCTGGAGCGATATTCGTCTCACCGCGCCCGTCTTCATCGGCGACACGATCTATGCGGAAACCGAAGTGCTTTCCAAGCGCCAATCCGCGAGCCGGCCGACGCAAGGCATCGTGGAGGTGCGCACGACCGGTAAGAAAGCCGACGGCACCGTGTTCATCAGCTTCACGCGCACGGTGCTGGTCCCGAAACGCGGGCACGCCAGCGACGACTGAGCTTGAGCCGCCACGCCGGTCACTCGCGTTCAGACCCCGTCGGCGCCCTCGCCGGCCTCCGCTTGCGCCAGCTTGGTGCGCCAGTCGCGACGCTTCATGAGCAGCGAGAGGGCGGAGAGGCCGAGCAGCACGAGGCTTACCGCGAGTAACGCTTGCGCGATCGGCCGTTCCAGGAAAATGAGCCAGTTGCCATTCGACATGATCAGGGACTGACGCAGGCTCATTTCGAAGATCGGAGCGATCACCAAGCCCAGCACCAACGGCGCGGGATCGAAATCAAACTTGCGCAACAGGTAGCCGACCACGCCCATGATCAGCATGATCCAGACGTCGACGATCGAATGGTTCACCTCGTAAACACCAATGATCGAGAACATGATGATCAGCGGATAAAGATAGCTGTAGGGAATGCGCAGCACCGTCACGAACACGCCGACCAGAGGCAGATTGAGGGCGAGCAGCATCAGGTTGCCGACATACATCGAGGCGACAAACCCCCAAAACACCTGCGGGTGCTCGCTGACGAGCATGGGGCCCGGCGGCACGCCATGGATGAGCAAGGCGGCCATGAGCACGGCCGTGACAGGGCCGGTCGGCAGCCCGAGCGCCAGCATGGGTACAAAGGCGCCGGTCGAAGCCGAGTTGTTTGCCGATTCCGGACCCGCGACGCCCGCCACGGCACCCTTGCCGAACTCCTCGGGCCGCTTGGCGAGGCGCTTTTCGACGGCGTAGGACAGAAAGCTCGCAATGATATGGGCGGAGCCCGGCACGATGCCGACCAGAAAACCGAGCACCGACCCGCGCGCGATCGGCAGCGCCGACTGGCGCCACTCCTCACGGTTGGGCAACAGCTCGGCGAGCCGCGGCGGCGCCACCTTTCCGGTCACGGTTTTGCTGGGGGTGGCCAGGATTTCGCCCAGCCCGAAGAGACCGACGGCGACCGGTACGATGCCGATGCCATCGCCCAACTCCTTGATATCGAAGCTGTAGCGAAAATGCCCGGTCATCACATCGATGCCGATGCAGCCGAGGAGGAGGCCGACGGCTGCCATCAGCAGCGTGCGCGGTAGGCCCGTGGACGACATATAAGCGAGGAAGACGAGGCCCAAGACGAGGAGCGCCGTATACTCCGGTGGCCCGAAGCCAAGCGCAAATTTGGCGATCGGCGGCGCCACGGCGGTCAGCAGCATGACGCCCATGGTGCCGGCAACGAACGAGCCGACGGCGGCGATGGTGAGGGCAGCCCCGGCCCGCCCGCGTTGCGCCATGGCGTAGCCGTCGATACAGGTCATCACGGATGAGGCCTCACCGGGAATACGCATCAGGATCGAGGTGGTCGAGCCGCCATATTGGGAGCCGTAGTAAATGCCCGCCAGCATGACGATCGCCTTGGTCGCGTCGAGACCAAAGGTCACCGGCAAAAGGATGGAGATCCCGGCGAGCGGGCCGATGCCCGGCAGGACGCCGACCAGCGTGCCGACCAGGCAGCCGAGAAAGGCGTAAAACAGCACGTCCGGGCGCAAGGCCACGGAGAAGCCCAGGAGCAAGCTGTCGAAGGTGGTTTCCATCGGTTAGTGCCATAAACCGCGCGGCAGCGGCGCATTGAGCGCGCTGGCAAACACCAGGTACGCCAGCAGCGTGGCCCCAGCACTAAAGGCGAGGGAGCTGAGAAGGGATTTGCGCTCCACCAGAAAGGTCAGCACGAACAGCAACAGCGCAATGCTGGCGATAAAGCCAAGGGGAACATAAAGGGCGACCGCGGCCGCCGTCGCGCCCACCACCCGCAGGGCATGGGCCGCATCCGTCCAAGCAATGGCGCCCAGCGGCGGACTGGCGCCGGCGCCGAGCAACAGGACGCTGGCGAAGGCCATGAGAAAGACCACCACCACGGTCGGCAACATGCCCGCGCCGGGCGAGGCCAGCGTGCCGAACGGCAAGTCCGTGCTCGCGGCCAATACGAGCGCGCCGGCGATGAGCATCGCGCCGCCGGCGACATGATCCCTGCGCACCTGCACCGCCGTCCTCGTCGCTCGAGCCTGCCCGCTCCCCGCTTCCTCAAACCTTGCCGATCGATCGCACCGCGTCTTCCACGCGCTTGGCATCCTCATCCCAGAATTTCACGAACTCCGGCTGATCTTGATAGGCGAGAACGTCGCCGATGTTCTCGATCGCCTTGGCGAACTGCTCGCTCGCCGCGGCTTTCCTCGCCTCCTCGCGCAACTTGGCGATGATCGCATCGGGCGTACCCTTGGGGGCAAACAGGCCGACCCACAAGGAGAACTCGACGTCCAACCCGAGCTCTTTCAGGGTTGGCACCTCCGGCAGCGCTTGCGCGCGTTTGGAGGAGAAACAGGCGAGCGCGCGCGCCTTGCCGGCCTTGATGTGGGCGTTGGCGGCCGCCACCGAGGACACGAGCACTTGCGCGTTGTTGCCGAGCAAGGCCGTCAGCGCCGGGCCGCCGCCGTTGGTCGGCAGGTGCCGCATTTCGATACCGGCGGCCTTGGCGAGCAGCGCGGTCGGCAGATGCAGGGCTCCGTAGAGCCCGGACGAGCTGAAGATGATCTGGTTGGGCCGCTTCTTGGCGTCATCAACCAGCTCCTGCAACGTCTTATAGGGCGTGTGCTCGTTGACGAGCAGCACCATTGGCCCCTCGGTAAAGCGTGCGATCGGCACGAAATCGGCGCGCGTGAACTTCGGGGTTCGCCCGAACACCCGGTCCACCTCGGCAAAACCCGAAATCGAGACGATATGCACGAGCAGCGTGTAGCCATCGGGTGCCGCGCTGGCGGCAAACTGGGCCCCGACTTGCCCGGCCGCACCCGCCTTGGTCTCGATGACGACCGGCTGCTTCAGGATGGGCTCGAGCACTGCCGCAAATGGCCGCGCCACCACGTCGGCGGCTCCGCCTGGCGGGAACGGATTGATGATCGTAATGGGCCGGGTCGGGTAACTCTCTTGCGCGATGGCGCCCAGCGTCGACAGGGCCGCCGCCGAAGCCGCCCCACCGGCCATGAACCTGCGCCTATCCATGCGTCCTCCCTTGGGCTTTGGAGCCGCGCCTTGTCTCATGCATGCCCTCGGCCCCGCGACGGTCTTCTGCGGCGCCGGGACCGCGGGGGATGCTACTGATGCCGGTGATAGCTGGTCAAGGATCGAGCGCGGGGGCTGCCAGCTGGCGGCGCCTGGCTCAGCGCTGGACAACTGCCACGGCCAACGGCTAACTCGCCTCGGCTCAAGGAGGAGGCGATGAGGCAAATCGAAGTGGCCGTGATCGGCACCGGTTGGTGCGGGGGCATTCGAGCGGAGACTTTGGCGCGCTCGGCGCTGGTCGACAAGCTGCACGTTTGTGAAATCCGTCCCGACCGCCTGGCGGAGATCGCGCGCCTCACGCAGGCGGCCAGCGCTACCCTCGACTATCGCGACATCATCGCCAATCCGCGCATCGAGGCGGTCTACATCTCCACCACGCCGGAAGGCACGCACTATCCGATCGCGCGCGACTGCCTCAACGCCGGCAAGCACGTACTTTTGGAAAAGCCCATTGCGCTGACCCTCTACGAGGCCGACGAGCTGATCCAGCTGGCCCGGCGCGGCAACCTCAAATTCACGATCGGCTACTCCCAACGCTTCAACAGCAAGATCGCCTACGCCAAGAAAAAGCTCGCCGATGCCACACTGGGCCGACCGGTGAGCGTTATGGTGAGCCGGCATCTTTCGCGCAGCCTCGGCAAGAAAATCGCCTCGCGCGTCCGCTTGTCACCGGCGGCCATGGAATCCACGCACGATCTCGACTTCGTATTCTGGCTGCTCGAGCCGGCCAAGCCGATCCGCGTCTATTCGCAGGGCGCATACGGTTACATGCGGCCGATCAATGGTTCCTACGACATCATGTGGACGACGGTGACTATGGACAACGGCGTCTTGGTCGCCATCGGTGGCGGCTGGAATCTACCGCCGGGCTATCCCAACTACTGCGCCACCTGGATCGAGATCACCGGCACGGAAGGTTCGCTGTTTCTCGACGACACGCAGCGCGACAATTGGCTCGCCACCGTGGCGCACGGCACGCAGTTTCCGATGTCGACCATGCCCGGCGAGCAGGTGGATCACGTCTTTGCCGGACAGATGGGACCGGAGACGCTGCATTTCCTGGAATCCATTCTGTTGGATCGGCCGGTGATGGTGACGCCCGAAAGCGCGCGCACGGTGATGGAAGTCTACTGCGCCGCCGATCTCTCGGCCGAGCGCAACGAACCGATCGATCTGCCGCTTTCCAATGCGGCGCTGGCCGGCATTGCCGACTTGGCTGAGGCAAGGCGTTAGGCCCGGTGGGGTAACACTTTAAGCGGATGACCCAGCATGGATGACCGCAAAGCCGCGATCGGCGCCGCCATCGAGCATCGTTTCGGCGCGACGCCCAGCACCCCCAGTGCCAGCGAAGCCCCGACCGCCTGGCCGCAGGTCTGGGCGGACCTGGCGAGCCGCGGCTCTTGCCGCGCCTTCACGGCACAGAAGGTGGCGCCCGAGCTCATCGAACTCTTGTGCGCCCTGGCGCTCTCTTCGCCCAGCAAAAGCGACCTGCAGCAACGCGACATCGTCATTATCGAGGATGCCCACATCCGCGGCACGATCGACCGCCTGCTCGCCACCGGCCCCCTCGCCCAGGCCTGGATACCCGGCGCCCCGGCACTCCTCATTTTCTGCGGCAACAACCGCCGGCAGCGCCAGCTGCACGCCTGGCGCGGCAAGCCCTTCGCCAACGATCACCTGGATACCTTTTTCAATGCGGCCGTCGACGCCGGCATTGCCCTGTCGGCGTTCGTGATCGCCGCCGAAGCTGCGGGGCTTGGCTGCGCTCCCATCAGCGCCATCCGCAATCATGCGCGCGAGATCTCCGACCTGATCGGCTTGCCCGACCACGTCTTCCCGGTCGCGGGTCTCGGGCTCGGCTGGCCGAGCCGCACGGGCCGCATCAGCATGCGCTTGCCGCTGCAGGCCACCGTGCATCACAACCGCTTCGACGAGACCCGCATCCAAGACGATGTTGAGGCTTACGACCGTCGCCGGCATGCGGCTCAGCCGATCCAGCACCAACGGCAGGTAGAAAGCTTCGGCCAGGCGGAATTCTATGGCTGGTCGGAGGACAAGGTGCGCCAGTATGCTAGCCCCGAGCGGGCCGACTGGGGCGCGTTCGTGCGCGCCATAGGCTTCCGGCTCGACTAATGCGAGCCGCGCCGCCGCGGGCGCCCTTGCGCAGGCCCCGATGCATGAGGGAAGGAGACAAGGCATGCAGGTCCCGGCCCAGCCTGGTGGGAGGCGCATTGTACAAGATCTCGTGTCCGCCCCACGCGCCTGGCACGGGCCCGACCTCAGCGAGGATGACTTCAAGATCGGGCTCTCTGCTGCGGCGCTTGCCGAACTTGAAGCGGTCGTGGCCGAGCAGCGCAAAGCGCCGGTGCCGACCCTGGTGCTGGAACCCAAGCACTTCACAATGGAGGTTTGTCGCGCCCTGATGGCCGACGCCCGCCAGCGCCTCGATGCTGGCCTCGGCTTTGTGATTTTCGACCGTCTGCCGGTGGCGCGCTGGAGCCCACAAGAGGTGATCGACGTCTATTGGCTGCTTGCCAGCCTGCTCGAGGTGCCCGTCGCCCAGGAATGGAAGGGTACGATGATCTACGACGTGCGCTGGGACGGGCAGGCCTACGGCGCCGACACGCGCACGGCGCTGACGCCGGAAGGCCTCGACATGCACAACGACAGCTCGATGGGCGAGGCGCCCGCGAACTATGTCTGTTTGCTTTGTCTCAAGACGGCGAAATCCGGCGGCATGAGCTCGCTCGCCAGCGCCTACGCGGCGCACAATCATTTCGTGCGCAACCACCCGCAGCTGCTGCCGCGTCTCTATGCGCCTTTCTACCGCGACAAGCAGGAGTACCAGGCCCCCGATGCCAACAACTGGTACCCGATCTTCGCGGCGGAGGAGGCTGGGCTGAGGATCCGCTTCAATGCCCGGGTCATCCGGCGTGGCTACCAGAAAACCGGTCGGGTGCTCGACGGCGAGGGTGCGACAGCGGTCGACGTCCTGAACAAATTCCTGACCGATCCGGCGCACCGCCACGACTTCTGGATGGAGCCTGGGCAGATCCAAATCCTGAATAATCGCAGCATTGTGCACGGGCGCACGCCGTACGAGGATTTCGCCGAGCCGGAAATGCGCCGCCACCTCGTGCGCCTGTGGTTGCGCGCCGGCGACCGGCGGCAGTTTAGAGGTTAGGCTCTGCCAATGCGGATTATCGACGCGCAGATCCATCTATGGCGCTAGGGCGTCGTCGTCCCGCCACACCGCACCGAGCCCTATGCGCTGGAGGAGACGCTAGCCGATATGGATGCCGCCGTGGTGCACGACGCCATCCTCAATCCGCCGAGCTGGGACGGGGATGCCAATGCCCTGGCGGTTTAGGCCGCACGTCGTCATCCCGAGCGTTTTGCGCGCCAGCGGCGGCCGCAAGCTTCCGTTCACTGCCGAGGCGGAGGCTCTGCCCCGTCGTCGCATCTGCTTCTCTGCAGGCCAACTTGTGTTCGGGGACACTTGCAAGCAAGCTAGCAAGGCAGGCCCATACAGAGGCGAGGAGGACGTGATCCATGTTTGCTAGGCCTTGGGCGAAAGCCCTGATGCTGGCGGCATTTGCACTGACGAGCGGGGCAGCGAACGCCGAGCTCAACGAAATCAAGATCACCAAGCAGCCGGGCTTGTTGTTCACCCCGATGCTGCTGATGGAGCAGCATAAACTCGTGGAGAAGCACGCCGGTCAGGCCGGTCTTCCCGATCTCAAGGTCGCATGGGTGACGATCATGAGCGGGGGCGCCAACAACGACGCGCTGTTGTCGGGGAGCGTGCACATCACCACCAGCGGCGTCACCAATATGTTGCTGCTGTGGGGGAAGACCAACGGCGACGTCAAAGCCATCCTTGGGGTCAGTGGGCTACCCTTCAAGCTCCTCACGCGCAATCCGAATATCAAAAGTATCAAGGACTACACGGCGAGCGATCGCATCGCCGTGCCGACGGTGCGCCAGTCGATCCAGGCGATCACCCTCGGCATCGCCCTGCAAAAGGCCTACGGGGATGACAAGGCCAACGAAAAGCTGGTCGCCAATCAGGTGACAATGGGCCACCCCGACGCCCTGATGGCGCTCCTCAATCCCCAGCACGAAGTGGCGAGCCATTTTGCTTCCTCGCCATTTCAAGAAATCGCCCTCAAGACCCCAGGTATTCACGTGGTTCTTGAATCGCGCGACGCGCTGGGCGGCGATTGCCACGTGGCGCTGGCCTACGCCACCAGCAAATTCTACGAGGAGAACCCAAAGACGGTGCGCGCCTTCCTGGCCGCCTACGAGGAGGCCGTGGCCATGATCAAATCCGACCCTAAAGGCTCGGCGCAAACCTATCTTAACATGGTGAAGGAGCGCGCGACGGCCGAGGAGGTCGAACAGCTGTTGACCCAGCCCGGTGCGATTTTTCAGGCGGCACCGGTGCGCACCATGGTCTATGCCGAGTACATGGCCAAGGCGGGTTTCATTAAGCCAAGCCCCAAGAGCTGGAAGGACTACTTCTTTCCGCTGCTCCACCAGCGCGACGGCAGCTGAGCGCGCCGCCGGCTCTTTCTCTTTGGCGCTTGCTGTAGGGGCTAGTCGCCGGGCAGGGCGTGCGCCTCGGCGAAGTACATCTCCTTCCAGGACTGCGGCTTGGTTTTGAGAATGCCGGCCTTATGCATGATTTCGATCGCCGCGCCGACCCGGTGCGGCGTCTTGCCAAAAATGTAGTCGGGCGCCATCAGGATCTGCGTCAAGTCCTCGAGCGAAATCTTGTCCTTGGTAACATCGAGATAGAATTGCGCCGCGCGGGCCTTGTCCGCGTTCACCCAGTCGACGGCTTCGTCGAATGCGGCCACCACGGCGGCAAAGGTGACGGGGTTGGCCCTGCGGAACTCTTCGGTGGAGACGAAATTGAGACCGGTCACGGCGCCGCCCTCCACCGCATAGAGGTCGGTGATCACTTTGAGCCCGGCCTTCTTTTCCAAATCGGCGTAGGGCGAGGTCGCCGCATGCACGGTAATTTCTCCCCCGGGATTGAGCACGGCGGCCATGGCATCGGGGTGGGGCAGCGATACCGTCAAATGGTCGAGCTTGCCCCACTGACCGGCCCCGAACTCCTTCTCCGCCGCCGTCCACAGGAACAAGGCTTGCGCCGAGGTTTTGATGGATGGCAAGGCGATGCGGTCCTTGTCCGTCAAATCACGCAAGGATTTGAGCTCGGGTTTGCGCGTCATCAACCAGATGTTGGAGGCAACCATAGCCGATATCGCCTTGGCGCCGATGCCGTTGCGCGTGCGATCCCAGATCAGCGCGGTCGAGGGCACGCCCTGACCCGAGAAATGCACGGCACCCGCCAAGAAGGAATCGATGATGGCGGATGGCCCCGCGAGTTTCGCCCAGGTGACGGTGGTGCCGGCCGGCCCCTTGGCGGCCAGGTGCTTCTCCACCAGTTTCTGGTTTTGCATCACTATCAGCGGCAGATAGTTGGAGCCGTTTTGCAGGGCGAGCTTGACTTCTGCGACCTCGGCGCCGCCGGGGCGGGCCGAGGTGAGCCAGAGCGCGATCGCGATCAATGCCGTGGCAACGCTGCGAACCATGTCCACACCTCGTCTGGGGCTTGGCGCTTAGGCTTTTCCTGGGCTGTCCAGCACCGGTGCCACTGTGCGGCGGGGCGCGGCTGCCGTGCAAGCGGCAATCGGCCTCAGCTGGGGCAGGCAGGCTTTACGGCAAGCAGGGGGCGCTCGCGGCGTCTGTCGTTTTCACCTATGTTCAATGTCAGTTCCGCCACTGGGCCGGCGGAGCCGCTCTGGGCTAGACAGGCGCCGCGGCAAAAACCATCCGAGAAAGCGAGGTTGTCATGAAGCGGTATGTCATCGAACGTGAAATTGCCGGTGTTGGTAGGTTGACGGGCGCCGAACTCAAAGGCGCCGCGCAGCAGTCCAACGCGGCGCTGGCAAAGCTCGCCGGCAAGGCGCAGTGGATCCAGTCCTATGTCGCCGGCGACAAGACCTTTTGCCTTTATCTCGCGGAGAGCGAGGCCGCCGTGCACGAGCACGCGCGGCTCAGTGGATTTCCGGCCAGCAAGGTGACGGAAATCTCCAGCATCATTGATCCAACCACCGCAGGCTAAGCCGTGGCGGCCCGAGGCGCGCGCTGCCCTGCACGCCGCCTGCCTTCGCGCTAGCCCGAGCGGGCTAGCGCACAACTTATGGATCGGCCCATGTTGGACGTCAGCGTCATCCTGCTCAGCGACAACTACGCCTCCACGGCGATCGGACCGATCGAGGTGTTCCACAGCGCGGGTTTGTTGTGGAACACGCTCAATGGCACGCGCCCCAATCCGCGCTTCCGTGTGACGATTGCCTCGCCCGATGGCGACACGGTCAGTAGCCCCTACGCGCTTCGCCTCGTGCCGCAGGTCCCGCTGCGCAAGGTCAGGCATGCCGACATCGTCATAGTACCTGCCTCCGGCCTTGACCTTGACGCCCAACTGGCGCGCAACGCTCAGCTGCTGCCCTGGCTCCGGCGCAAGGCAGCGCAGGGCGCGCACATCGCTGGTATTTGCACCGGCGTCGCCTATCTGGCGGCGGCCGGTCTGCTCGATGGCCGAGAGGCAACCACGCATTGGGCCGTCGCCTCGCAGTTTCGCCAACGCTATCCCAAGGTCGATTGGCATCCGGAAAAGTTCATCACCGAGGACCGGCGCATGTTCTGCAGCGGCGGCGTCTATGCCTCGATGGACCTTAGCCTCTATCTGGTGGAGAAATTCTGCGGGCACGAGGTGGCGTTGCAATGCGCCAAGGCCCTGCTCATCAACATGCCGCGCCTCTCGCAATCCGGCTATGCCACCCTGCCGCTGTCGCGTCCGCACAATGATGAAAAGGTGCGCGCGGCCGAACATTACCTCGAGAAGAATTACGCCGAAGACGTTTCACTTGAGTTGCTGGCGCAGGATCTCGGCATGAGCCCGCGCAATTTCAGCCGGCGCTTCAAGCGCGCCACCGGCCGGCTGCCCGGCAATTACCTGCAGGGCTTGCGCGTCGCCATCGCCAAGGAAATGCTCGAGGATGGGGCGCGCTCGGTGCAGGTGGTCAGCGCCGCGGTCGGCTACGAGGATGCTGCGTTCTTTCGCGGCCTCTTCAAGCGCAGCACCGGCATGACGCCGGGTGAATACCGCGAAAACTTCGCTGGTAGCCACGGCGCCACGGGCCGCTCCTTGGGCGCAACGGTGGGGCGCCGGCGCGCGGTAAGCGTGGCGCCCGCACGTTTGGCCTCCGCCTGAGGCCGGCGCGCCATTGAGAGCCGCGACGGCGCGGCCCGAGCATTGGTCGTGAGCCCCGCATTGAGGCGGCAGGCAAGGCAGCCAAGCTGTCAGCTACGGCGCGGTGGCCGCACGCGCGGGAGCTGGATGAAGTCCCAGGGCGCCGGGGTTTCACCAATCGGCACCTCGATGACCACCGGTCCGGTCTCCTTGAGGGCACGGCGCAGGCAACCACGCAGGTCGGCCGGCGAGGTGGCGCGCAACGCCATGGCACCAAAGCTTTCGGCCAGGCGGACGAAATCGGGGTTAGCGAGGTCGCTGGCGATGAGGCGCCCGCCGTAGAGATCCTTCTGCATGCGGCGCACGTTGCCGTAGGCGTTGTCATTAAAGACAATGCTAACCACACCGATATGGAACTGCACGGCGGTGGCGAGCTCCTGCACATTGAACATGAAGCCGCCATCGCCGTTGACCGAGACCACCGGCACGTCGGGTCGCGCGATCTTGGCCCCGAGCGCGGTCGGAAAGCCCATACCCAGCGCGCCCTGATACCCCAGCGTCAGGTAGGTGCGCGGCGCGTACACGGGATAGGCGAGCCGGCTGACGTAGCCGACCTGGGTGAACTCGTCCACGAAGATGCCATTCTCCGGTAGCTCGGCGCGTATCGCCTCCAGGTAGGCCATTTGCGGCTGCAGCTTCGAAAACGCCAGCCGCGTCTGGGCCTTCAGGCCGGCAATGGTGTCCTTGAAATCCGCGCGCTTGCGGTTGTGAGCGGGAATGGCCGCGAGCAACCGGCGCACCACCGCGGCCGCGTCGCCAAGCAGCGCCACCGAGGGGCGGCCGTGCCGCACCATCTCCTGTGGATCGATCTCGACACGGATCAGCTTGAGCGTATCGTCGACCCCCCAGCCCGTATATTGCGCGTGCAGCCGGGTGCCGATGCCGATCGCCACATCCGCTTCGGCCCACAATTTATGCCCGGCGGGAAAGGGCAGGCTCAGTTCGTGGCGCGCATCGAGGACACCGTGCCCCATGCGATAGGCAACGACCGGCGCTTGCAACATCTCCGCCAGCAGCGTCACCTCGCGGGAGGCATGCAACGCCCCGCCGCCCACCAAGATCATCGGCCGCGTGGCTTGGCCCAGGGCCTTGGCGGCGGCGGCGATAGCATCATCGTCGGGCTCGGGCTGAGGCAAGGGCTCGGGCGGTCTCGGCAGCGCAAGGTTCGCCGTCCTACCCCAGACATCGAGGGGACACTCGAGCGCCGCCGGCCGCGGCCGGCCGGCCAGCATCTGGCGCAAGGCCTCGTCGGTCAGCGCGGCCGCCTCGTGCGCGGCGCTGATGCGCGCCGCCCACTTGGTAAGCCGTTGCGCGATACCGAGCTGATCAGGAATATCGTGCAGAAAGCCGGTATCGCGGTTGACGTAGGCGAGCGGGATCTGTCCCGCGATCGCCAGCACCGGCGCGTTATTGCCGTAGGCTTGCGACAACGCCGCCGTGGTATTGAGAAAGCCCGGCCCGGGCACCACGCAGTAGGCGGCTGGTTTACCGGTGGCCATGGCCGCGCCGAGCGCCAAATAGGCAGCGCCCTGCTCGTGCCGGGTATGGATCGGACGCAGGCGATTTCTCTCCGCGAACAGGGCATCGAAGAAGGGATCGTTCTGCACCCCGGGCAAGCAATAGAGGGTGTCGATGCCATGGGCGATCAGACGCTCGATGACGATTTGAGCGGTTGAGCGCCTTGTTGCATCCGCCGTGGCTGACGCCATGGTATTCTCCCACGCCTAAGGTTCAGAGCCGAGGCTGCTTGTTGCCGCGCAAGAGCCTGCGTTTCCTGGGCATCCGCGTCAAGGCAGTAGCCGGCGGCAGGACAGAAAGGCGAAATCGCTTGATGCACCGGCGGCCCAGGGACGTTACAGTCGTTGCCCCAGCACAAGCAAAACGAGGGAGGCGCGCGATGTCGGTGATCTTGGGCAGCGGCGAGCATCGCTATCGGGTGGTGGAGAACTGGGCCAAGCTGCCCGACGGCTGGAGCTTCAAGGACGTTGCCGCCGTCGGCGTCGACAGCAAGGATCAGGTGTATGTCTTCAATCGCGGCGAGCACCCGATGATGGTGTTCGACCGCGACGGCAATTTCCTGCGTTCCTGGGGCGAAGGCGTCTTTCATCGCGCGCACGGTCTCGATATCGACAAGAACGACGTGCTGTACCTGACCGACGACGGCGATCATACGGTTCGCCGCTGCAGCACGGCGGGCAAGGTCGAATTGACGATCGGCGTCCCGGGTAAGCCCGCCCCGTTCATGAGCGGGGAGCCCTTTCATCGCTGCACGCATACGGCGCTCTCACCCAAGGG
>Ga0075434_100001207_pt1 | contig 21477 bp, 20 predicted proteins | sample RhiMethybrSRZTD3_FD_75298 | JGI IMG/M metagenome (GOLD analysis project Ga0075434, IMG submission 75298) | Populus rhizosphere microbial communities from Tennessee, USA - Rhizosphere MetaG P. TD hybrid SRZTD3 | ecosystem: Host-associated > Plants > Roots > Rhizosphere > Soil | place: USA... | reverse complement strand
CCGAGGATGCCGCCGGCGCCCGGACGGTTCTCGATATAGAAGGTCTGACGGAAAGTCTGGCTGAAATTCTCGGCGAGCACGCGCGCCAGCGTGTCCGACGTGCCGCCGGGCGCGAAGGGCGCGACGATCTTCACCGGCTTCGCCGGCCAATCCTGCGCGCAGACATTGCCGGCGAGCAGAGACGGCCATGCCACGAGGGCGGCAAAAAGTGAAAGCCGCCGCCGCATGGCGCCGCGTGACGAGGATGGCATGGCCGGAGCCGGCGCGCGCTATTCGGCCGCGATGTGGGCGTGGCTCTGAATGTCGGCGTTGACGAGCTGCAGCGGCGACGCCGTCTCGTCCAGCATGCCCCAGCTCTTGAGCCAGTCGAACGTGCGGTGCATCTCGTCGAGCGGAATCGGCGCGGGATCGCACACGACCAGCCGCCCCTCGCGCAGGTCCTCCACCTTCAGCGCCGCAACCTCGGGGTCCGTCGCCTTGTGATAGTCGATGAAATAATGGAGGTACGCGCGCTTGTTGGCATTGATGCGCCGCACCGCCTCGCGCACCGCGCGGTTGAACGCCGCGTAGGTCTCGGCGTCCACGCGGTCGGACGCGACCTCGGTGCCGTGGAAAAACGCCGAGCAGATCGTGCGGCAGCCTTTCTTTTCGGCGAGCGTGATGTGCGGCTCGGTCAACGTGACCGCGTCGACCTCGCCGTCGAGCAGCGCCTTGAGCCGATAGCGCGAGCCGTTCGGCGCGCGGCAGAGCTTGATCATCTCGCGCGGCACGAAACCCTCCAGCATATGCAGCGCGATGTAGTGCGTGCCGAAATAGAACGGCACGCCGATGGTGCGGTTGGCGAGCTGCTGCGGGGTATGGACCGGCGAATCCGGCGCCACCACCATGGCCGCGTAGCTCACGATCGCGCGGCGACCGAGCTGACGGCTGCCCGTATCGGTGTCCTGGACGCGGCAGTAGTTGCCCCATTCGCAGGCGTTGTACATGTCGGCCTTGCCCTGCTCGAGCAGCCGGCCGTGGCTGGCGAACGGGTTGACGGCCTTCGGGCTCGTTACCGTCGTGTCGAGCGACTTGTCGACGCCCTTGTCGCGGTCGGCCCACTCGACCTGCAATCCCTCCTCGGCAAAGAGACCTTCGTCATAGGCGACGAGCTCCGGCAATCCCTGAAACGGCGCCGTGGATTCCAAGACGAGTCGTTTCATCGCTCTCGCTCCATCAAGCCGGGCGTCCAATGCACGCTGGGCAATGCGTAAGGTTATCAGGGGGCCACCGGCGGTCAACAACGGCATGGACGAGGCTGAGCCCGCGGCCACAACCACTGCGGCAACTTGCGCAAGCGGCGCGGCCCTTCCCCGCGCGGCGGTCGCGGGGTACAGTCGTGAAAAGGCGGGGAACGCTCCAAACGGGGGAGGCTCATGAAAAAATCAGCGAACACTCTGGGCGCCGTGACGGCATTCGGCGCCTGCGTGCGCGTGCTCGGGCTCGCCGCTGTCGTGCTCGCGGGCGCGACTGGCGGCGCGGCGGCGCAGACGGTCGTGATGAAGCTCGCGACCGCGACGCTCAACGACGCCCAGCACGAATGGATGAAGCGCTTCGCGGCCAAAATCCAGCAGAACTCGAACGGACGCATCAAGCCCGAGGTCTATCCGGCGAGTCAGCTCGGCGCCATTCCGCGCATGATCGAGGGCACGCAGCTCGGCTCGATCCAGGCCTGGATTGGGCCACCTGAATTTCTGGTCGGTCTCGATCAGCGCTTCGAGCTGTTGAGCGTGCCGGGCATCCTGCAGGACGATCAGCACGCCGTGAAGGTCGTCAATGATGCCGCGTTCATGAAGGAATTTCTCGCAGTCGGCACCAACAAGGGCCTTATCGGTGCCAGCATGTTTCTCACCGGCCCGACGGCTTTCGCCATGCGGACCCCGGCCCGCACGCTGGCTGACTTCAGGGGCAAGAAGATTCGCGTTCTGGCCTCACCCTTCCAGATGGAACAGATGACGCGACTGGGCGCGACCGGCGTGCCGCTCTCGCTCGGCGACGTGCTGCCGGCATTGCAACAGGGAACGCTCGACGGCGCGTTCGGCTCCCTGCCCGTATTCGCGGCGCTGCAGTACCACGGCACGACAAAATACATGACCGAGACCGGCCAGTCCTACATCTTCAGCGCCGCCATGCTGAGCAAGCGCTGGTTCGACGGATTGCCGGCCGATCTTCAGACGGCGGTGATGAAGACGGCCGATGAGGCTCAGAAGGAAACCCTTCCATGGTCGCTCGACTTCCTCGTGTCGCAGCGAAAGGCATGGGCCGAGAAGGGCGGCGAAGTCATCAACCTGTCGGCCGCTGACAAGGCCGAGCTAATGAAGAAGTTGAGCACGGTCGGCGACGATATCGTGAAGACCAAGCCGGAGCTCAAGCCACTCTGGGACAAGCTGGTCGTATCAGTGAAGCGCTGAGGTCGGTGTCCCGCATTTCGCTTCGCTCAATGCGGGTTAGCGGCTACGGCATTGAACGATGCGTGAGGCGCAGCTCATGGCAGTATTGAGAGGTGTCGCGGCCGTCGTCCTGGCCCTGTCCGCCATATCGCTCCTCGTCGCGGTGGCGCTGAATTTCGCCAACATCGTCGGCCGCTATATCTTCTTTGCGCCCATCGCGTCGGCCGAAGAGGTCATGCTGTTTCTATTCGTCGCGACCGTCTTCCTCGGGCACAGCGTGGTCGGCTTCCGCGGCCAGCAGATCCGGATGGATGTCCTGCTCTATGCGCTTCGGCCCGCACTGCGCTTCTGGCTCGAGGTCGTTGCCGACGTCGTCGTGATCGTCGTCAGCGTGATCCTGATCATGGCCGGCTGGCCGGTGATCCAGATGCTGGCCGAGTTCGATCAGCGCAGCCAGGCGGCCGACATCCCGCTCGTCGTCCCGCAGGCGCTCATCCCGATCGGCCTCGGCCTCAACGCAATCCTGGTCGGCGCCCGGCTCATCCATGACATCGCGACGCGGCGCCACGCCGCCGCCCACGCAGAGACCCGCTGACGTGTCTGTTGCGCGACCCTCGTCGACGAGCTGCGGGGCGCGGTCGTGCTAGCGACGTTTGTCTATTTCGTCCTGCCGGTCATCCTGCTCTGCATCGGCTTTCCCATCTATCTCATCCTGCTGATCACGTCGCTGATCGCCGTCCTGTTCGTGGCGGACGTGCCGCTGACGACGCTGCAGACCAACATGTTCGGCGGACTCGACAATTTTCCGCTGCTCGCCATTCCTTTCTTCATTCTCGCCGGCGAGATCATGGGCCAGGGTGGCATCGCCAAGCGCGTGATCGTCTGGGTCACCGCCCTGACCGGCAGCGCGCGCGGCTCGCTGCCGATCACGACGATCGCCTCCTCCGAGCTGTTCGGCGCGATGTCGCACACCGCGGTCGGCACCGTCGCGGCGGTCGGGCGTCTCGTCTACCCGGCGCTCAAGAGCGGCGGCTACGGCGACCGCTTCACCGTCGGCCTGATCGCGTCCTCGGGCGCCATCGCGGTCGTGATCCCGCCGTCGATCGCCATGATCCTCTACAGCATGTCGGCGCAGCAGTCGGCGGTCGACCTCTTCACGGCCGGCATCCTGCCCAGCCTGCTGATCGGTCTCGTCGACTCGGTCTATGTCGTCTTCTATTCGCGCACCCGCAACGTCGCGGTCGGCGAGAAGGCATCGTGGCCGAAGATATGGAAGGCCACCAAGGAGGCCGGCTGGGCGCTCGGCACGCCGGTCGTCATCTTCGGCGGCATCTACGGCGGCATTTTCACGCCGACCGAGGCCGCCGGCGTGGCGGCGGTCTATTCGATCGTGGTGACCATGTTCATCTACCGCGACATCGGTTGGCGCGAGCTGTGGCAGATCACGCTCTCGTCGGTGTTCCTGATCTCGCAGATTCTGATCATCGTGACGGCGGCCGGAATCTATTCGTGGCTGCTGACGACGAGCGGCATTCCGCAGAACATCGTGACGACGATGAATTCGCTCAATCTCGCGCCGTGGCAGATCCTGCTGATCGTCAATCTCGGCCTCCTGCTGGTCGGCAGCTTCCTCGAGCCGCCGGCCGCGATCATGATCCTCACGCCCCTGCTGCTGCCGATGGTCCAGGCCGCGGGCGTGCACCCGATTCACTTCGGCATCATCATGGCGGTCAATCTCAGCATCGGAATGTACACGCCGCCGTTTGGCCTCAACCTGTTCGCCTCGCAGGCGATCTTCGGCCAGCCGCTCGCCTCGATCTATCGCGGCATCGTCCCGTTCGTATTGATCAATTTCATCACGCTGATGGTGATCAGCTACGTGCCGGCGATCTCGATGGTGCTGGTGGGCACGGGGCGGTGATTTCGCAAGCCATGGATCGGCGATGGTGAAGCCGATCAGCCCTGACCGTTCGTCCCGTCGACAGTAAAGCGAGCCGTGATCAATTGAGCGACGAGCGCGGCGCGCTTGCTCACCTTCAATTTATGAAAGATGCGCCGCATATGCTCGCGGACGGTGTATTCGCTGATCCCCAATTCGTACGCAATCACCTTATCGCATTTTCCTTCGGCCACCGAATATGCGATTTGCAGCTCGCGGCTGGTGAGCACGCTGGAGATCGGCGAGGGGGATTCCGCCGCCTCATCGAGATGATCCTGCTCGACCAGCACATGGCGGACGCCGGCGAGCCGCACATAACCGACCACATGCAGCCGTGTACCGTTATTGCCGCGATATTGCGCCGGCGTCCATCGGCTTGCGGGGACAGCCATGAAAGCCCGGCCGTCAATCGTAAAGGACATGCGGGGCGTGTCGGCGGCGTCGGACCGTGCAAGCACCGGCGACGCGCCCTTGGAGTCGGTTGCGTCTTGTCCTCCAGCCGGCTTCGTGACGATGCTCACGACTTCCTCGCGACCACATACAGCCAAGCGCTGTCTCTGTTCGGGCCGATCGGTCTCATGTCGAGCACGCGAAATCCGCTGGCGCTGAGCAGCCGCGCGATCATCGGCGCGCTGAACCAGCGTTGGCGATGCACCTCGAGGACGCGCCCGCCCGGGTTGCGCGCGCCCGCGACGCCGATACGGATCGTGGACCGCCCGCGCGCCGGATCCACCACGCCATCGAAGCTCACCTTGTGATGCGGCAGCCGGATGATTTCGCGGATCCTTTCCGTTGCGGCCGGACGCATCTGGCCAATCCGCGCGATGAAATCGAACAGGAAAGCGCCGCCGCGCCGCAGGCTGCGCGCGATTGCCTGAAACGCCCGCGCAAGATCGTCGAGCACGGTCACATAGTTGATCGTCTGGTTATGGCATGTGATCAGATCGACGGGAGCCGGCAACGACAAGCTTCGAATGTCCTGCCGCAGCAGAACAGTCGGTCGACCGGCCATGCGGCGGCCGCAAAGGGCCAGCATCGCGGAGGATCGGTCGACACCGATGATGTCGATCGGCAGGTGCGCGAGCCCCGCAATGAAACGGCCGCTCCCGCAGCCAATGTCGGCGATGCTGCGAAAACTCAGATCGAAGCGCCGCACGCTTTGATCGAATGCCTTTCGCAGCTCGAAATGAGCGGGATCCCCGATCAGAAAATCATAAACTTGGGTGAAGGAGGAATAAGGGCGAGCGGTCTGCGCCTCTTCAGCAATCGCCGCAGAACTGACGATCCTGGCATGGCGTTGCGAGCGAAGACCAAACTGACGTTGAGCCATCGTGCCCTCTCCGATGGTTCAAGACTCTACCCGGCATCTCAACACGGTGATTTTGGCGCATGCTATTATTGGTAGTATCGGACCATAGCTGCGACGCCGATGCAAGAAATTCGCGATCAAATGTCCGTCAGATCGCGGCACGCGTGTTCCCGCGCGGGTTTGGCATCGGCTATTCGTCAGCAGCACTGACGAGATTATCATCGTCATGTCATCTACCGTGCAGCGGCACCAACATTCCATGCGGACGGCCGCGTGCGGCCAATTCGGTCAAGGAAATCAAATCGCTGGTCATCCGTACTCCGCGATTCACCGTGCCCGCCGGCGCGACTGGCACACCGGGTCTGCAACCCCACGCGCCGCGCGCATGCGGCGTCGGCCCGGCCACGTGAATGCCGATCGTGTCGATGGCGCCGGCTTGATTGCGCCTGACGATGACTGGACTGCCCGAATGGCCGGGGCACGTGTCGACGCTGTAGTAGAGCGCACGCGGCGTCATACGATCGAGTCTCTCCGAGTGCTCCCACATCGTGCCTTTGGGCTTGTCGCCGGGAAAACCCGCGATATGGAGCAGCCGATGCGACCGCACATTCCGAAGCGTCGCGTCGCTGGGGGCGGAGAGCGCGAGGACTCTCGGCAAGCGAGCGAAGGGCCGCGGCAACACGATCACTCCGAAATCGAACATCACGTTTCCGGCCCTCACGAAATGCCGATGCGCGTACCAGCGCGCCGCCCATTGCGATCCGAACGGTCTTTGGGTAGTACCCGATCGACCAGGCGTGACGCGAATTCGCCTCGGCGAGCCGCGTCCAAGCAGCCGCTGCCGCGGCCGACTGAAAATGCAATGCCCGGCCGTGACGATCGCCGTCGGAGAGACGAGAAAACCGGAGCACCCTGACAGGCGACCATCGCCGAAATCGCGTTGGATGTGGCAGATCGCCGCATAGGGCGCGACGGTCGTATTGAGCACGCGCGTACGCCCGTCCACCGGCCCCACGATCGCATAATCGAAGCGATCGGCAAGCCGGTCGAGAGTCAGAGCGGGCGTCTCGTCCGACCAGGTCATTGTCGTTCATCCTCCTGCGGGGTCCCGGCGTCGCCGGCTTTCGGCCCGCGCCGGTCATTCTGCTTGCTCTCCGGCTCGGCCGGCGCGGACGCAGGGGGAGCCGCACCCTTGCCGAAGCGGGCCGGGCGGATCCGAGTGACCTGTCGCTGATGACGCCCATCTGCCTGCTCGCCGCCGCTGTCGGCGGGCAAAGCGTCCTCTTCCGTGACATCCCCATCCGGCGCCGGCTCGGTGAAATCTTCGGCCAGCGCGACGTCGGCGATGGGTTCGTCGACGGCATCGTCGCGGTCGAGTACCGCCTGAGCCCAGAGCTCCTCGATGACGACATCTGCATTCTCGCGTCCTTTCAGGAACGCGAGCGCTTGCTCGATGAATTTCTCTTCTTCCGCCGAAAATCGAACGTCGCCCATCTGGTCCGCATCGGCCCGCCGAATACCGACGACGTTGTCCTCATCAGGCCGTCGCTGCTGTGCTGTGGCCGCATCGGAGCGGCGCGCCGATTCACGCGGTCGCTGCCGCTCATCGTCCCTTGCCCTGCGGCTTTCGCCCGGCGCATCCGGCGCGAGCAGTTCGGTAGTTTCGGAGGGCGCTTGCCGTCTCGCAGCCGGAGCGTTGCGGCGCGCGGACAACGCGTCGACCTCGCGCGCCACCAGGGCGTCGAGCTCTGCGTCGAAGGCAAACAGCTTTCGTCGTGCATTCCGTCCAGCGGGTTCGAAGTTCATCGTAAGCACTCCCTGGTTGGCGATGGCGCGCTCATGATTCACGCAAGTCCGATCTCCTTACGGCCGGCCACCGGCACTGACGGGCGCCCGGCTGCGGCCGCCGGCCGTCCTGCCAAACGTGGTGACCCGAAATCGATTTCGGCCGCGGCACCGCCGGCACCCGCCGCCGCAACCGCAGTCGGCCGATCGAGCCAGGCATGTCGCGCAAGAGCCGCAATTGCACGATCGCATTCGCGAGCGACATTGCGGGCAAGTGCCGCCGGTGAGCCGAATCTGCTCGTGCAGGGCGAGATGATCGAGCGGATTGGAAAAGCGGGGCATCGGCGCCTCCTCATCGACCCGCGATCGCGCGATTTGGGGCGGCGGCAAGCCAGCGTCGCTCCCGCGCGGCAAGCGGCAGCGCGAAGCGCGGCGCCGGCAGCGCGCGGATCTGCAACACGCTGGCAAGATTGGCGCGGGCGTCCGCCCGGAGCGACAACGCGCGCTCCGGCCCGGCGAGCAGCGTCACGACTCCCGGGCCGTGGCCGGCAACCGTGCTTTCCCCATGCACCACGCAGCCCACGGCGATGAAACCCCGCCGATACGAGCGTCCGAAACGATTGTCGGCGTCGGCGATCGCGACAAGATCGCCGAAGCGGAGATTGCCGAGGCGATAACGGCGCACCGTCTCGGCGTCGAACATCTGGATGTCGTAATCGCCGCGGGCGACGTCGGCCTTGCCAAGGCCCGATCCCATCAATGCGGACGGAATGAGATGAGTGACCGGAACGACCAGCCGTCCACCGTCGCGGTTGAGACCCCAACGCGCGATCAATCGCGGCGAGGAACTCGTGACCTTGACCTCCGGATGGTCGACCAGCCGTAGCCCGGTCCCGTAAGCGTAGATCTGAATACGGTCTCCGATCGCAAGTCGACGCAATATGTCGGTCGGGAAATCAGCGAGAACGGTGTCGATGCCGCCGTGCTTGCCAGTAACGACACCGACCTTGCCGGCGCACGAGCCGGACAGCACCCGCGCCGCATTGCCGATGCAAGTGAGGGTCTGCAGGGCCTGATTGGGGCCGTCGCGCTCACCCTTGATCGAGCGTCCTTCGTTGCGGATGGACACCGCCGGCTCGATGTGATCGCCGGCGATGCCGACGCATGAATCGCCGACCCGGTGCGACAACACGATGCCGCCGGTGCCTGGAAGAACGCGCGGCACGCCATCCTGACCGATGCGGTAGGGCGACGCGCCGACCAACGGCGATGCGACCTGTCCAAGCACGGTGATCATCACCAGCTCGTCGGCGTTGATCCGGGGGGATCCCGGAGTTCTCGAGGGAAGTACCGCCGAGCGGGTCACGGTCGCCTCCCTAGGACAGCTCGTGCCAGAACACGTGCGCGCTCTTCCAAGCCGACCGGTCACGGCAGCGCTCTGGACGATCGGGATCGACGTTCTCCTCGGGCGGCGGGCACGGCGCCAGCAGCAGCGCCTGAGGAGCGAAGGTGTGGACGGCGGCAATGCGCGTGCCGAGGCGCTCGAGCTGTTTGACGAGCGGCTTGGTCCTGTCCGGCATGATCAGATCTGCCCACGCGGGATCGGCGGACCAATCCAGCGGACCGTGGACGTGAATGAGCGCTGCTTCGCTCGCCTGAGAACATAAGATCGGCGATTGACCGCCCTGCGATCCCGCCACTGTCAGGATGATCGGCGCGTCGACCGCCAATGCAGCGGCGAGCGCCAACGCCTCCTGTCCGCACGCCGCCAAAGGTTCAACTGCGCGACCGGTCTCACCGTTCGCCGCCAGCGGAAACGACTCGGCAAGACGCTCGTAGCGCGAAATGACCTCGTTGTTGCAATGGATCGGAAGAGCGCTTTCCCGCCGTGCATCGCCGATCCAATGGAACGCGCCGTCGAGGCCGCCATTGAGCCACGCCGTGTGCCACGTCACCAGTGCATCGACGATCGCCGTCACGTCGGAATGTCCGTTGCATTCGGGCGCAAGCTCTTGCGGATAGCTGCGATAGAAATAGGCGCCGTCGACAAGCTCCCAGAAACGCCGCGTCAACCAGCACTGGACGATACGCGCGAGCTGGAGCGCCAGCACGAGACCGCCCGGCGCCAGGGCAAGGCGCGCATCGATGATGCAGGTCGAGAGCCCGTCGGCCGCTTGCACCGGGACAGGGAGCATCGCGGTCATCGTTCAATTCCTTCAAGCGGATATGCGCGCCTGCCCCATGCGGTCGGTCACTCCGAGCGACCATTGAAGATTGCGGGTGACGCCCGGGAACCGGCGGCCTTCCTCGGTCAAGCGATAGGCGGCGATCCATGCTTCCGCGTGGGCGGCGAGCGGCTTTGCCTCGGCACGGAATATGTCGGGGTTGAGACTCGTCTTGAAATCGTTGGAAGCGACGAACTGCAGAAGGCGTCTTCCCGCGTCGGCCATCTTGGCGCGCTGCGAAAGCTCGGCCATGCCGCCCAGATGCCGGATGGACACCGCTTCGATGACATCCCACTTCGTCATGGCGTCGAACGATTTCTTGATATCGGGGGTATCCAGGAGCTCCATGCATTCCTGCAGGTAGTTGCCGACTTCCTGCGCGAGCGCGAGCACGTTGCCGTAGCTCGCGCGATCCACCGCGTAACGCAGATCGGTGCCGAGGCGCTGCACTGTCGCGATCGTTCCGAACGGACGGTCGGCGATCTCGGTCGAGCCGCGGATGACCTCGGCCACGACGAGGTCACGGAAGTACTGCGCAAGCGCGGAATTGAACGCGACGAACTGAAAATGGAAATTGCGGTTGACGACCGCGCCCTGGGGCGCGGGCATGTTTCCGTAGTTGAAGACACGCCGGTAGGCGGTCATGCGGTCGCGCCGCGAGTAGCGCAGCGGCTTCCATTTCTCGAGGATGTAGAGGCCGAGGGCGCCGGGACCGCGCTGGATCTTCATGCGGCCGAGGGCGAACAGGCGGCGGAGCACATCGACCACCTGGAAGACCTTCATGCGCTCATGCTGATAGATGTAATAGAGCTCGGCCGAGGCATGGACCTGGCTTGGCGTGACGGACTCGTCGAAGTCGGCTTTCAGCCGCGGATACGGCAGCTCGTCGAATGGCTTGACGCCGTCCGGGCCGAAACCGATGAGGTTCGGAAAGCTGTAGCCGCCGCCGTTCGTCGACTTCTCGATCAGGTCGCGGAAACGATCCTCGAACTGCGCCTCGACAGCCGCGCGGTCGTTCGGCGTCAGATTCGGCAGCTCCTCCCGCAAGAACCGTTGCAGCAGCCGTTCGAGCACATCATGGGTTGCCGAGGTGGTCATGGTGGTCCTCGCTCATTTGATCGGCGGCGGAAGCGTTCGCTGGCGAATTACAACGCTATGCCTTTGGGGTCCTGTATTTGGCGGAGCGGCCGCGCTGGCCGGATCGATTCTTGGGCGGCGCCGGAGCCGGGCGCCAGCGATGCGCCGCCGCCGTGATGTGTTTGAGCTCGTCGAAGCTCGGATATTTCGGCTGCTTGGCGGGCAGCGCTGCCATCTTGTCGTAGATGAGCTTTGCGCAGGTGTTCGGATCAGGGTCGATTCTGGCGATGTCGGTGAAGCTCTTGATTTCCGCTTCCTGCAGGCACGCGCCGTAGACATGCTCGGTGGTGATCTGTCCGTCGCGCGTGACGCCCTCGACGAAGAACTGGTGAACCGTGTGCAGGGATTCGAATTCCGCCGACGCGGTTCGCGGAAGAACTTTTCCCGCCAGATCATCCATCTTCTCGCACAGCCTGTCGGCAACGTGGTCGAGTTGATCGCAGATCAGCTGAACGTTGCCTTTGCCCGTTTCGTAGCTCCTGTGCGCCGCATCCTTGAGGATGTGCCCGATCTGCCACAGGCGGCGGTCGATCAGCACGGTTTGGGGTTCGGGCCCGAGATCGATTTGGTCCATGCTCGGTCTCCTTAGGGGCGTTTGCCAAAGACGAAGGTGTCGACGGACGTGGCGATCGGCTGCGGCAGCCGGAGAGCGGGCAGACTGCCGATCGGGATCGGGATTCCGGTCCCTCTGATCGTGTTCACCGCATCCGAAAGCAGGCCGCCGATTGGATCCGCCGGCCGGTTGACCAGATCGATTCCCCTGAACAGGAGGTCTTGGCGGCACAACGGCGCAATAGACGACACGAGATCCGACCAGCGCCGTTCGTCGTCGATCTCGACGTTGATCACGGCGGCGAGCTGATCGACGGTGACTCCCGGTGGCGGTGGCGGAGGCGCAGGCGGAGGATTGGCGATGATGCCCGGGGGAACATTGAAGATCGCGGGCCACATCAGCTGTTTCTGCACGAGATCGGTGATCGTCGGCAGCTGCGCCTGAAGCGACACATTGGTGAAGAGATTTGCCGCCGCTTCGATGAGCGCGCCGTAGATCCCGGCCCGATACTCCGGACCGGTGTTGCCGTTCGGGCTATCGCCGAGCGCGTAAAAGTCGATCGCGCGATCGAGATTGGAAAGGAGATTGCCGGCGATGACCATGTCCACCGCGTCCGCCTGGTCGCACAGACAGCACAGGCAGTCGATGGCATCGGCCAGTGCAGTCCGTTTGAGCGCCATGTCGAGCAGACGCTGCGTCGGCGCATCGATGCCGAGGCTGGCCGCCATGCTGGAGACGAGCAGCGGCGAGCGGGCGAGATACGGCAGCCGGTAACCGACATTGGCGCCGGCGAAGCCCTGCATGAACAGCTCGAGCTGGGTGAAGAACATTGCGGCCGGCGGCGACGACTGCGGCGGCGAGACCACCTGCGCGACGAACAGGAATCGCTGCATTCTCTGCACTGTGGTGATTGCTGCCGAGCCGAGCGCGCGGAGCGTGTCGGGCGAAGCTCCCGTCGCCATGTCGATCAGGTCGTCGAGCTGCCGCGACAAGTAGGCTTCGTCGAGCAGCGCCCGCAGGTCGGGAGCTCCGGCTTTGTCGAGCCCGTTATAGAGGTCGAAGAGAGCCTTGGCGCCGCGCGGCCAGCTTTCCTCGTCGTCGCCGTTCGCCGGTTGCGACAGGTTGCGCAGGGCGACGATCACGCCGTCGCGCCGCGCCTGCAGCAGCCCGGCGGGCACCTGCAGGATGGCGCGCGAGCGCGTCAACCCGGCGTCCGCGAGGGCATCGCCGATCATGACCAGAATGATGTTCGCCATGTCGTCGCAGGCACGGGCAACGGCGCAATAGATGTCCGGCGCGCAGGAGGTGAGCGCGCCCGCATAGCGCGCCAGCCGGGAATAATCGCCGAGGGTGCGCCGCGCGCCGAAGGCGCGGTCGCGCTCGCTCGCGTCGATCGCCTGGCGGGCCGAGGCGACGCCTTCCGACGCCGCGCTCTGGATCGTGTGGCTCCAGCCGCGCAATTCCGGGGCGATATCGGCCAGCTTGGTATTGGTGGTGAGATCCGCCAGGGCCGCATCGAGCGCATTGGATGCCGAGGTCAGCTCCGGTCGCGGTGTGCCGGCTTGCAGCGGAGCGGCAGCGGTCTGCGCCTGATAGACGGTGAACGGCAGGCCGAGCCGCTCGCGCTGAATCTTCTGCGCCTCGTCGGTGTAACGGGCGAGCAGCGCACGGGCGACCTCTTCGGCGTTGCGAGGATCGGAAATCCTGAGCAGGCGGCGAAAAATGCCATCGACGGCCGCGGTGGCGGGCGAACGATCGCTCGTCGAGGGACGTGTCGAGAGATTTTGCGAGTCCATGTCGTCCTCACCTTATGCGGCGGCTGCGAGCCATGTGCGGGGTTGATCGCGTTCCGCCGCAGCCTGGTTGGAGAGATGCAGGATCACCCGGTTGGAGAGCTCGGCGGCGGGTGCGCCCGCCGCCAGCGCAAGGGCTGATGCGCTGACCAGGAAACGCGGCGGCAGATCGGCTGGCATGCGACCGGCCGCGAGCTCGATCGCGCCGCGGCGAATCGCGACCTGGTCGTCGCGGCGGAACGGCAGGACGTCCACCAGCGCGCGCTGTCCGAGCGAGCGGCGGGGCTGAAATGCGATCTCATCGACCACCGCGGGAATGGCGCGGCCTGACAGCCGCAGCAGTCCGACCGGCAGGCGGTGGCCGCGGCGCGGATCGTAGAGATCCCGCCAGATCCGTCGCGCATTCGCGGCATCCTGGCCGAAGCCGATCCGTTCCATCATTTCGGCCAGGATGAAGGCGCGGAGATAGCCGGTCGGATGGGCGCCGCCCGGCCGATAGGTCAGCGTGCGCGGCGAGGGGTGCGAGAGGAAATTCATCATGCCGGCGGCGGATGTCGGCCCGCCGAGCAGAATCGCAGCAAGATCGGCGAAGATTTCCTTGTGCCAGCGCCGGAAGATCGAAACGATCGCGGGATCCCGCGTGGCGCCCATCATGCGGTTGGCCACCGCCGACTGGTTTTCCTGCCACAGCCCCATGTCGGCCTGCAGGTTGTGTGCAACCTCATGAAGGAAGACGGCTTGCCACGGATTGTCGCGGTCCCAGGGAATGCGGATCACCGGGAATGGGTTGCGGTCGCCGAGCAGGCGGGCGAGTTGGACGCCCCGGCGTTGCGTCGCCGGGGAGTAGCCGTGCTCCATGTAGGTCACCGGCTTGAGCAGCCGGCCGGCGAAAAGATCCGGCGCTGCGGCGCGCACGGCGCGATAGCAGTCCGCCGCGATCGTGTCGTGCGCCGCAAGCGCGCGGGCGAACGATGAGCCGCGTTGACTGAAGATTTCGAAGAACATGCCGAAGCTGCGGCGCGCCCGATCGATTTCACGCTCGAGCATCGCCGCAGCGATCAGCTTGGGTTCCGTGGCGCGTGACGACCAGATCCGGTTGAGGTGCTTGAGCCGGCGGGCGATGCGCCGCGATATGTCCGCGAGCCGCCGATTGGCCGCCCGGAAATGGTCAGCCGAGGGCGAAAACGGGGTGTCCTGGGGCCGCAGTCCGACTTGGCGGGGCGTGAGTTGCGAAAGACGTCCCGCGCGTGCGTCGAGCTGGATGCGCTTGGCCTCCAGGAAGTCGCGAGTCACCGCTCCGATCATGGATCCCTCCAGGACCGCATTGACCACGGACCGACGTTCAGGCGGAGAGCAGCGTGATGCGGACAGGACCTCTGATGAAGATGCTGCGTCGGCGACCAACCCCGCGCAGTCCCGCAATCCCCGGCCGCATCAGGCCGCCGCGCATCGCACGAGCGGCGCCGCCGACTGCTCGGGGGCCCAGGCGGCCGCCGGCCACGGCGCGTCGCACGATCGCGCGGCCGCGCGGCAGCGGTCCCGTCAGGCGGCGTGCCAGGCGGGGACTGGCGGCAACGCGCCGCGCGGTATTGAGCGCCACGCGCGGCCGCACTGTCGGCGGAGTCCGGCGGACCGCCGCCGTCCGGCGAACGCTGCGCACGACGCGCGGCAAGGCGCGAATGCCGGCCGGTCCTGTGTTGCGAACGAGCGTACGCGCGGCGCGCGTGACCGTGCGGACGGCCTGACGCCGCACCGGGGCCGGGAGCGCCGGACCGGCACGACGGACCAGTGCCCGCGCCGCAATGCCGGCGACGATCGGAACGGCCCTCGGGTTGCGGGCCGCGAATTCTGCCATCGCCTCCAAGGCCTCCTCTTCCGACGCGCCTTCCATGCGGAGCCGGCCGAGCAGATTCGCCGCGGTTGCCGCGCCTTGCGCCAGCGGATGAGGAATGACGCGCAGAACGGGGGCGACTGTGCGCGCGATGCGGCCGACGATCGGGGCCGCGCGCCGCACGGCGCGGACGACGCGACGGAAAAATTCGTCGGTGTCCTCGGCCGCGAGCGCATGGGCCATGGCCGTCTCGAGCGCCTCATCGTCGCCCTCGAGGCTGTCCACGTCCTCGTAGGCATCGATGTCTTCGTCGCCGAGATCCCCGGCTTCCATTTCGTCCACCTCGTCCAGCTCGTCCATCTCATCGCCTTCATCGAGGGCGTCCATCTCGTCGGCCGCTTCCATTTCGTCGACCTCGTCGGCTTCGTCGTATTCATCGTACTCGTCGACTTCATCGACCGCATCCGCGGCTCCTTCTGCCTCGTCGGCGAGATCCTCGTACAAATTCTCCTCGTAGAGCGCCATGGGAGATCTCCTGTTGCATCAAGGGCGGAACGCGGGCACCGGCACGGTGCACGAGTGGTCGGTCGCACCGGCCAACATCGTCGCCGAGTTTCTCTCCACACGCCGGGAATTCCAGTCGCGAGTTGCTGGTGCCACCAACGTGGTCGTCGGAAATACCGACTTGACAGGTCCCGGCGCGCCAATAGGAAAATCGCGGAGACGCTGAAACGCGTTGCTACCGCAGGCTTTGCTCCACGCAATCTTCGTAGCGCGGCAGGCGCGAGAGAAATTTTCCCGATACCAAGCTTGTCGCCAGCCGCGAAAATCCTTCCCGCGACATCGCGGGCGTGCGTGCCCAGATTCCGGCCTCGGCGTAGCGGCGAAGCGAGCGCGTCAGGGTTTCGGAAGGAACATCCGGATAATACGGCGCCACCGCCTCCGCCAGCTCCGCGGCATCGTGAGCGGCGAGCCAGTCCTGCATGTGTCGGACGGCGCGCACCATGCCCGCGAAGGCGGCGCGCTCTCGTGCGACGGCGGCGCGCGTCGCGATGAAGCTCGTGTAGACGGTCGGGCCGCGCGCGCTCGCGGCGTAAAGAATGCGCGCGCCCGCGTCGAGCGCCAGCGAGACGAAAGGCTCGAACACCTGAATGACATCGACGCGGCCCGCGCGCAGCGCCGCAAGATTCTTCGTCATTGGCTGATCCGCGACGCGCTCAAGGCGATCGGGATCGAGACCGTGCTCGCGCAGATCGTGCTGCAGGCACATCCACGGCGTCGGCACCTCGGATACGGTGGCGAGCCGCAGACGCGACAGCTCCGGGAGCTGAAAGCCCGCGCTCTCCGCACGGCCGACGAGATAGAACGGATCGCGCGCGACCACCTCGCAGAAGCACACGAGGTCCGAGTCCGGCTGCTGGTCGCGCGCCTTCATGACGCGCATCGGCCCGCCCCAGGTGAGGTCGATCGCGCCCGTGGACAGCGCCGCGACCGCGTCGCCCGGCACCGACGAGCCGATGAACTCGATGTCGACCCCTTCGCGCTCGTAGAATCCGAGCGCCTGCGTCGCGTAGAACGGCGCGTAGAAGACCGCGCGGAAATTTTCGGCAAGCCTGATTTTCATGCGAGTTCCCGGCGGGCTTTCTCGTCTAGTATGGACCGGGACAAAATCGAGGACCAGCGGATGCGAATTTCGAGGTGGCTTATTCTGGCGGCGGCCGTGATCATCCCGTCCGCTCCCGGCGCGGCTCAAAGCGACTATCCGGCCAGGCCCATCACGCTTGTCGTTCCGGTGCCGCCCGGCGGCGCCGCCGATTTCATCGCGCGCACGCTCGGGCAAAAACTCAGCGACGCGCTTGGCCAGCCGGTCGTGATCAGCAACCGCGGCGGCGCCGGCGGCACCATCGCATCGGCCGGCGCCGCCAAGGCGGACGCCGACGGCTACACGCTGCTGCTCAACTCGATCACGACGCACGGCATCGGCCCTCACCTCTACACCGGTCTCTCTTACGACTCGCAGAAGGATTTCGCGCCGATCGCGCTCGTTGCCAAGCTGCCGCTGATCATGACGGTGAACAGCACGGTCGCTGCCAAATCGGTAGCCGACGTGGTCGCGCTCGCCAAGGCGCAGCCCGGCACGCTCGCCTTCGCGTCCTCGGGCAACGGCGGCGCGCCGCATCTCGCCGGCGAGCTGTTCAAGCGGATCACCGGTACCGACCTGCTGCATGTGCCTTATCGCGGCAGCGGGCCCGCCGTGGTCGACGTCGTGGCGGGCCGGATCGCGATCATGTTCGACGCCGCGCCCGCGCTGCTGCCGTTCATCACCGCCGACAAGCTGCGCCCACTTGCAGCGGCGAGCGCAGAGCGTAACCGGCTCCTGCCGGACATCCCCACCTTCGCCGAGCTCGGCTATGCAGGCATGGACATCTCGCTGTGGTACGGCTTCGTCGCGCCGGCCGGAACGCCGCAGCCGATCCTGCAGCGCCTCAATGGCGAGCTCGTCAAGATCCTGGCCATGCCCGATATCCGCGAAAGCTTCGCCAAGCAGGGCGCCGACGTGGGCGGCGGCAGCCGCGAGGACTTCGCGGCGTTCATGCGCGACGAATACGTGCGCTGGGGCGCGGTCGTGAAGGATGCGGGCATCAAGGCGGAGTAAGTAGGGATCGTGGGCACGGCGCTGGGCGCCTTTGCCCACCCTACGATGCTGGCGCCAGCTCCGTCCTGATCTCGATCTCCGACGTCAGCGTGCGGTGGACCGGGCATTTGTCCGCGATCTCCAGCAGGCGGGCGCGCTGCGCGTCATCGAGCGGGCCTTCGAGCGCGATCTTGCGGTCGATGCGGTCGAGCATTCCCTCCTTGGTCTCGCAGTCGGCGCAATCCTCGGCGTGGATCTTGCCGTGGCGCAGCGTGACCGACACGCGCTCGAGCGGCAGCTTCTTGAAGTCGGCATAAAGCCGCACCGTCATCGCGGTGCAAGCGCCCAGCGCGGCAATCAGGAGATCGTAGGGGCCGGGTCCGCTGTCGAGGCCGCCCACGGACACCGGCTCGTCGGCCGTGAAGCGATGGGGGCCGGTCGTGACGGCCTGCTGGAACTTGCCTGCGCCGGTCTCGGTGACCACGACGGATCGCGGCTCGGCGTCGGCCACGGCCGCCGGCTGCGGCGCGGGCGCGAGGTAGCGCTCGGCCCAGGCGGCGATCACGTGCGCCGCATACATCGCATCGCTCCGCCGGCTCAGCAGATGGTCGGCGTCGGCGAGCGAGACGAAGCTCTTGGGATGCTTCGCGGCCAGAAAAATGCGGCTGGCATTGTCGATCCCGACGATGTCGTCGGTCGGCGAATGCAGCACGAGCAACGCCTTGTGCAGGCCCGCTACGGCATCCACCAGCTTTTGCTCGGCGACGTCGTCCAAAAATTCGCGCCGGATGCGGAACGAACGTCCGGCGAGCGTGACCTCGCGCTCGCCCTGCGCGCGGATGTCATCGACGTGGTCCTTGAACAGGCCGATCACGTGGCCCGGATCGGACGGCGCCGCGATGGTCGCGACCGCCTGCGCCTCGTGAATACGCGCCGCCGCCGCCAGCACGGCCGCGCCGCCGAGGCTGTGTCCGATCAGCAGCGCCGGCGCGCGCCGCGTCCGCCGCAGATGATCCGCGGCGGCGACGAGGTCGGCGACGTTGGAGGAAAAATTCGTGTTGGCGAACTCGCCTTCGCTCGTGCCGAGGCCGGTGAAGTCGAAGCGCAGCACCGCGATGCCGCGCTCCGCCAGCGTCTCGCTGATCCGCTTGGCGGCAAGATTGTCCTTGCCGCAGGTGAAGCAGTGGGCGAACAGCGCATAGGCGGCCGGATCGCCCTCGGGCATGTCGAGCAAGGCGGCCAGCGTGTGTCCGCGCGGATTCGGAAAGTCGAAGCGCTCGGGCCGCATGGGCACACCTCCTCGGCTTGATCGCGGGCGCACGGCTCGTCGTGGTCACCCACTCGAACATGACGCCCAGATGCGGTAATCTAGCATTCGGGGATGGAGCAACACAGCAGCCGAAGGAGCGGATCGATGACCGGGACGCAGACCATGAGCTACACGCTGGAGCAGCTTGCCGCCGACATCCGCGCGGCGCTCACGGCCGATCCCGGTGCGACCGGCAAGGCGAAGGTCGGCCGCTACGTGTCGTGCGCGCTGACCGATGGGGACTTCATCGCGAGGCATCTGAAGGACCGCGCGGCCGGCGCCAACCCGCGCGAAGTGCTTTACGAGGACCCGCAGCTCGGCTTCTGCATCTGCGGCCATGTCTATGAAGGCGCGGCCAACGGTTCCCCGCACGATCACGGCGAGAGCTGGGCCATCTACGGCCAGGCCACCGGCGTCACGGAAATGACCGACTGGAAGATCGTCGAGAAGGGCGCGGCCGGAAAGCCGACGCTGGTCGAGCCGGTGCGCACCTACGAGATGAAACCGGGCGACGCGCATCTCTACGACGTCGGCGCCGTGCACTCGCCGCGCCGCGCCGCCGCCTGCAAGCTCGTCCGCATCGAGGGCAAGAACCTCGACCACGTGAAGCGCTCGAACATCAAGGCGAAGTGACCGCCGTCATTGCAAGCACTCGTAGGGTGGGTTAGGCGCGAAGCGCCGTAACCCACCAGCCGAGTCAGCCGTTTGCGATTCAGCCGGTGGGTTACGCGCCACCGATCTCGGGCTTGCTCGAGATCGGCATCGATAATGCGCAAGTCGGGTAAACCCGACTTGCATGGCGCTAACCCACCCTACGAAGGTCGCGAGATCGAGAACACCCCCCGCTCCTGCGCGTCGAGCTGGCCCAGAAGGCTCGTCTCCCACGCGAGATATTGCCGCGCCGCGGCGGCGTCGCCGTCGTGGCGGCCATGGGTGAAGAACAGGAAATCGATGCACTCGGCGTCAGGCGGATGATCCGGCGTGGCCGCGACCGGCAGGCCGGCGGCGCGCCAGGCTTTGAAGCCGCCGGTGAGATTGCAAAGATCGCGGAAGCCCGCTTCCTGAAGCTCGATCGCGGCAAGACCGGCCACGAACGCGTCGTCATAGAGCAGCACGATGGTCTTGCCGCGCTCCGCCGCCGCCACGACGCGCGGCCGGATCGACCAGGTCGCCTGCGGGATGTGACCTTTGCGAAAATCCGTGCTGGGTCGAAGATCAATCACCTGCGCCGTGCCCGCCGACAGGGCGGACGCGAGCTCTTTCGGCGTCAGCGAACGGACGGTCCAGTCACCCCGCCTGTCTTCAGCACCAGGATCTGCAAGTTGGACCCACACCTTCGGATTGGGTCGAGATCGCTCGGCGCGCTCCAATATGTCCTCCGCGAGCACATAGGCCTCATGCCCGAGTTGGCGCAGCCAAGCGGCAACCACGGGCGCCCGCACGAGTTCGTCATCCATCAGCACCAGCCGCGCGCCCTTCACGCCGACCCACTGGTCCGTTGCCTGAATGAGCTGGCCGCCCGGCGCATGGCGAAAAATCGGCGCCGGAGTCGCCGCGTGCTCTTCCTCCGTCCGTACGTCGAGAAAGTATGTCGTGCGCGGGTCGTCGATGGCCCATGCGTGAGCCTGTTTGGCGGTGATGAACGGAACGTCGAATTTGGTCGCAAGGGCACGCGCGCGCGTCCGCAGCTTGTCCAGATCCGCAGAATCCACGGCATCGGGATAGCGTCGGCTCGCGCCGTGCTCCAGCTCGAAGCCCGCCAGAAACCATCCCTGCGTGCCGTTCTCGAGCGCATAGACCGGATTGGGCACGCCGAAATCGATCAAGGTCTGCGCGCCGATGATCGAGCGCGTGCGGCCCGCGCAATTGACCACGATTTTGGTCGCCGGGTCGGGCGCGATGTCCTGGATGTGCAGCACGAGCTCGCCGTTCGGACAGCAGACGCCGCCGGGAATATTCATCTTGCGGTATTCCGCAAACGGCCGGCCGTCGACGATCACGAAGTTCTCGCCCGCCTCACGCATGGCTTCGAGATCCTGCGCCGACAGGCGGGGCGTATGGCGCTCGTGCTCGACCAGCTCGCCGAATGTCTTGCTCGGGACGTTCACGCCGGCATAGAGCGTGTAGCCGGCTTGGCGCCACGCCGGCGCGCCACCCCGGAGGATATGGACATTGCGATAGCCCAGGTCCTGCGCGCGCTTGGCGGCGCGCTCGGCCACGCCGTCGCCGCCGTCGCACAGCACGAGCCGCACCGCGAGGTTCGGCACGAGCATCGGCAGGTCGAGCTCGAACCGGCTGTAAGGCAGCGGCACCGCAAAGAACAAATGGCCTTCGCCGTATTGCCCATTCTCGCGCACGTCGAAGAGCGCGATCTCGGACTTGTCCGAGAGCCAGGATTTCAGGGTGGCGGCGTCGACGAAAGTTGGCACAGGCATGATCAGAGCCGTTTCCGTATCCTGAACAAGCAGCAACCGCGTGGCTATCTCGGCGGTCCGGCAATTATACCCTTATGGCGGCGGCAAAGCTTTTTGC
>Ga0075434_100001206_pt1 | contig 21500 bp, 10 predicted proteins | sample RhiMethybrSRZTD3_FD_75298 | JGI IMG/M metagenome (GOLD analysis project Ga0075434, IMG submission 75298) | Populus rhizosphere microbial communities from Tennessee, USA - Rhizosphere MetaG P. TD hybrid SRZTD3 | ecosystem: Host-associated > Plants > Roots > Rhizosphere > Soil | place: USA... | reverse complement strand
CCAGATCGCGGTTGGTCGCGGCGACGATGCGCGCGTCCGTGCGCAACACGCGTGTCCCACCGAGCCGCTGGAATTCGTGTTCCTGCAACACGCGCAGGAACTTTGCCTGCGCGGGCAGGCTCATCTCCCCCACTTCGTCGAGAAACAGGGTGCCGCCGGCGGCCTGTTCGAGCTGCCCGGGTTTGCTCTGCACGGCGCCGGTAAAAGCGCCGCGCTCGTAGCCGAACAACTCGGCTTCGAGCAGCTGCTCGGGAAGCGCCGCGCAATTCAGCGCGATGAACGGCCCGTTCGCACGCGGCGATGCTCTATGCACGAAGCGCGCGACCACCTCTTTACCCGTTCCTGACTCACCGAGAAGCAAGACCGTTGTCTCGTTAGGCGCGACCTGCGTCGCGTGCGTGAGGACCGAGCGCCACTGTGGCGACTCACCGATGACGCGGCGATATCCCGTCCTCGCATCGAGCTCCGCGGTCAGCGCGCGGACGCGCGATTCGAGCCGTGCCGCCCGTTCCGAGGCCTCGTCGGCGCGCTTCGATGCCTCGGCTCCCCTGTCACGCGCGATGAGAAGCGTCAGCCGGTCGGCGATCCGACGCGCGATGAGAATGTCTGACGCCGTGAATGCGGCCAGCGTTCGGGAACCAAAGATGACGGCACCGCCATATCGGCCTTCGAGCTTGAGCGGCACGCGGAGGAGAGACTTGAATCCCTGTCGCGCGGCGCGGACGTGATGCGGCTCGGTACGGATCGACGTGTCTTTGACGATCTCGTGCTCCCACTCCGGGTTGCTGATCAGCTCTTCCGGCACGTCGACGATCTGGGGCTGTGACGAATCGACCCCCACGCTCGCATAGATGCGCGCATGGCGGCCGTCCGGCAGGATCACCGGCAAGGACGCCGCGTCATGAGGCAGGACCTTCTGCGCGATCGCGCACATGCGCTTGAACACATCACTCAAATCGTCAGTGTCACTGAGTGAATTGAGCAGATCGTCGAGCAGCTCGAGGTTGGCGGCGCGGGCGCGCAGTTCGTCGGTGTGTCGCGCCCGCTCGGCCAGTCGCTGATGCGACAACGTCACCGTGATGAAGTCCGCCAGCCGGAGTGCGATCTCGACGTCGGCGCTCGAGTACGTGGCGCACTCGAGCGACATGAACCCGAGACCGCCAATCACACGATCGCCGAGGCGCAGCGGCACTCGAATCGACGAGCGGCTCCCGGCCTGGGTCGCCGGGCGATCGCGCTCGAGTGGATGGCGCAGGTGGTCGTCGACGATGTCGAACTTCCACGCGCGCACAATCGCAGGCGGATAGGGTTGCGGAAACGTGCCTCCGAGCTGCGGGGCCGAGCCGCTCCGCGCCTCGATCGTCACGTGAGTGAGATCGTCGTCGAGCAGGCTCAGCGTCAGGATGTCATGCGCCAATGCCTGTTTACTGATCTCGGAGAGTGAGTCGAGGACGTCCCGAATGTCGAGGACCTGCATCAGTGCGGGCAGAAGCCCCGATGCCAGCTCGAGCCGCTCCAGGCGCATGCTGCGATCGGCTGCGGACGTCGGGCGATCGAGAAGGTCTAAAGCACGTGTCGCCACGTCCTCGAGCCCGCGAATCTGATCCTGCGTTGGGGGATTCGTGCCAGCCAGTCCGGCCCAGAGCCGCGTGGCAGCATTACGGTGCGGGATTGGCACCGACACGAGTTGACCCGCTCCGGCAAACGCGGAACGCCACTCAATCGGGCTCTGAACCCTGGAGTCGATCAGGGTGCTCGGGCCACGCTCGCGCGTTCCCGGGCGCAGCGCTTCAGGTATTTCCTCAGTTGGAATGACGTAAGACCCGAATCCGAATGCGTACCAGTACAGCAACTGGACTCTTTGATGATCGACCGGGCGCACGAGCCCGACAATTGCGGTGGGAATCACCACGTCGATGGCCCGTGTGAGACCCGTCAACGCTTCCCGGGCCGGAAGTTCCAGCATGCCTAGCAATCCTGTCACGTGAATTCTTTTAACAGTTGGTACGTTCTTTCAACGTAGTGCTTGAAGCTTACTCTCGCAGCCCGCATGTAACCCCTGTAGGGAAACGGAGGAGACGGAGGAAACGGCTCACCACGGAGACACGGCGAAACGGAGATTCAACGGCGGGAATGCCATGCCGGTGAGGCCGGCCATTCGGCCGGCCGTCGGATAGAGCGACGCGCAAATTCACAAGCCTTCCACGATCGATTGTCGGCTTGTGATTGCGCGCCGCTCTATCCCACCCGCGCGAAGCGCGTCACCGGCATGGCACCCCCCGTTCGTCCTCCGTGCCTCCGTTCCTCCGTGTCGATCCGTTTCCTCCGTGCACTCCGTTACGGCGTTACGGACGATATTGCGCGGCGAGCACCGTGATGTCGTCCGACTGTTTCGCGCCGGCCGTGAACCCGCGCACATCGGCCAGCACGCGCCTCACCGTTTCAGCAGGCATCGCATTGGACAACGAGCTGAGCGTCGCCAATAGCCGGTCCTCGCCGAAGAAGCCCTTGTCGGGATTGATCGCTTCCGAGACACCGTCCGAATACAGCACGAAGGTATCTCCCGGCGTGAGATCGAAGGTTTCGGCGTCGACCGGATTGCTCGGCAGCAGCCCCACGGGCCTGCCGGACGAGGGGCACGCGAATCGCGGCGCGCGTCCTGGCGACAGAATCACCAGTTCGTGATGCCCTGCGCACGCACATGTCACGCGCTGTTTTTCGAGATCGAAGACGAGGCACTGCAGTGTGACGAACATGCCGCGCGGATTCTGTTCGAGCAGTTCGTCGTTGAGGCGACGCAGGATCTCGTCCGGCTCGGGGATCTGTCTGGCCAGCGTGCGCAGAACGGTCATGGCAACCGCCATGAACAACGCGGCCGAGACTCCCTTTCCGGAGACATCACCCAACGCCACGACGATGCGACCATCGGCAGCGCGCAGGACCTCGTATAGATCGCCTCCAACTGTGCGAGCCGGCTCTATGACCGCCTGCACATCGAGACCTGATCCCTTCGTGACGGCATCGAGATCGGCGGGCAGAATGCCCATTTGAATCTCGCGTGCGACCCTGAGATCACGCGCCATGGCCTCTCGAACGGCGTCGGCGTAGGCCTTGGCCCTGAGCAGCGATCGCGCCCTCGCCTTGATCTCCAGGACCTCGAACGGCTTCGTCAGGTAATCATTGCCGCCGACCTCGAAGCCGTGCGCTTTGTCCTTCACGTTCTCCAACGAACTGAGAAACATCACCGGCACTTCACGCGTCGCCTCACGTGAGCGCAGCCGCCGGCACACTTCGTACCCATCGACACCCGGCATCATGATGTCCAGCAGCACGAGGTCCGGCGGACTCTTTTCGACGCTGCGAAGGGCTGTGTCGCCGTCGAGCGCAACGCTCAACTTGTACTCGTCGCGCAGGGCCTCCACCAGGATGTCGATGTTCTCTTTCGCATCGTCGACGATGAGAACGCGGCTTTCGGACAGATCCTTCACGTCAGACCCCCTGCACACCTTTGAGTGCCTGCTCCAATCGCGTCTGAGCATCGGCGAAGGCGTAACCCTGAACGAGCTTCTCGAAGTCCGGCCAACCCGCGTCGCCAAACAGTGGCCGCAGCGCCGCCTGATTCGCTTCGACGAAATCGGCTGCGCCGGGATCGAATTCGGAAAGGAGCGTGGTGAGCCGTCCTGCCGCTTCGCGGCTCTGAGGCAACTGCACGCTCGTCGGCGTCGTGGGATTCACCTTGTCTTCGGCGGGGAACACCTCTGGGAGCGCTCGTAACGCGGTCACCAACGGATCGAGCGTTGCGGCGACGCGCCGCTTGGCCGTCTCGACGTCCTTTTCAGTGGCGCCGTCACGAATGCACTTTTCCAAGGCGCCCGCTGCGAACTGCACCTCCGTGGCGCCGATATTGCCCGCCACTCCTTTGAGCGTGTGCGCGAGTCGTTCCGCTGTCTGTCGGTCGCCTGCTCCCTGAGCCTCGGTCACACGTGCGACCGCCGTACCCTGGTTCTCGACGAACTGACGAAGCAGCTTGAGGTACAGCTTCCTGTTGCCGCCGACTCGCGACAGCCCGGCGCTGGCGTCGAGATCGGGGATCTGGTGCAGACGATCGGGGGCGGCACGCTCCGTGCGTTTGTAGAATCGTCCGACGGTCTCGAACAACGTCGCTGGATCGATCGGCTTGGCAATGTGGTCGTTCATGCCGGCATCCAGACAACGCTGACGCTCCTCGACCGTGGCGTGCGCCGTCATCGCAATCACCGGCAGCGTTGCGAACCGATTGTCGGAACGTAGCTTCGCCGTCGCCTGATAACCGTCCATCTCCGGCATCTGGAGATCCATCAGGACCAGATCGAATGGCGCTGGCTGTGGTCCGTTCGACAGGCTCTCGACCGCTTGTCGACCGTTGTGAGCAATCGTAACGGTGGCCCCGGCACCCTCGAGCAGCTCGACGGCAATCTGCTGATTGATCTCGTTGTCCTCGGCCAGCAGGATTCGCGCGCCCCTGAGCGGCGTTTCCTGCTCTCGTTCCGCTGACACCTGGGCGGCCTCGCCGGGCTCGGCAAAGACACTCACGAGAGTATCCACGATTGTCGATCTGGTAACTGGCTTGATGAGAAAGCCGTCGAGTTGGAGCCGCTCGGCTTCTTCGCGAATGTCTTCGCGTCCGAAGGCCGTGACGATGACGATGGCCGGCTGATGCGAGAGCGTCTCGTCGCTCTTGATGTGTCGACTGGCTTGCAGGCCGTCCATGCCCGGCATGCGCCAATCCATGAACACGATGTCGTAGGCTCCGCTGGAATCGCATTCACGAATCGCGGCAATAGCTTCCTTCCCGGACTCGGCCAGGTCCACCCGCGCCGTGATGGTGTTGAGCGATTCCCGCAGGATCTCGCGGGCGGCCGCGTTGTCGTCGACGACGAGGGCCCGCAGTCGCGCGAGTTTTTCAGGAACGATCTTGCGGGACTCCTTCGCTTCACCCACACCGAGCCACAGGGTGAAGTAGAAGGTCGTCCCGACACCCGGTTCGCTTTCGAGCCAGATGCGCCCACCCATCAACTCGACCAGCCGCCGGCAGATGGTCAGCCCCAGGCCGGTGCCGCCATGCTTGCGCGTGGTGGACATGTCCGCCTGTGTGAACGGCCGAAACAACTTCGCGGACTGTTCCCGGGTCATGCCGATTCCCGTGTCACGCACGGAGCACTTCAATTGCACTTTCTCGCCAGTCCGTTCGACCAACTCGATGTCGACCCGGATTTCGCCCCGCTCGGTGAACTTCACGGCGTTTCCGATGCAGTTCGTGAGGATCTGACCAAGGCGAACCGGATCGCCCAGCAGGTGTTCAGGGATCCCGGGCGCGGCGTGCACCAGGAACTCGAGCCCTTTGTCGTGGGCCTGTTGCGCCGTCAGCGTGGTCACGGAGCTGATGACGTCATCGAGCGTGAAGTCGGTCGATTCGATGTCGAGCCGCCCTGCCTCGATCTTCGAGAAGTCGAGGATGTCGTTGATGACGGCGAGCAGTGATGTGCCGGCGTTATGAATCTTGCTGACGTAGTCGCGTTGCTTCCGCGAGAGATCGGTCTTGAGGGCCAGATGCGAGAGGCCGATGATGGCATTCATCGGCGTCCGGATTTCGTGCGTCATGTTGGCCAGGAACATCGACTTCATCTCGGTCGCTTCCTCGGCCTTCTGCCTCGCGCCGACCAGTTCTTCCGCCTGCGCCTCGAGTTGGTGCGCTTGTGCCTGCGTCTGACCAAGCAACTGCTGCGTGTGGAGATTGCGCTCCAGGATTTCGAGGCTCATCCCGACGACAGGCAAGACCTCGTCGAGCAACGCCTGCTCGCCGGTCGTGAACGGCCGAAACGTCGCGACTTCGAGCACGGCCTGCAGTGTGTCCTTGGACGAAACGGGCAGCGCCGTCGCCTGCGACGGAAGTGCCTGACCCAGGCCGGACGCAATGCGCAGATAACCAGGAGGCAGATTGGTCAGCGCCACTGCTTTCCGCTCGTGTGCACACTGCCCAACCAGACCTTCGCCGAGTTGTATAGGTCCGGCCGAGTCGGCGCCGCCCGAAACGCCGTACGCGGCCACCCGCCGCAGCTGGTTGCTCTTGTCGTCAAGCCAGTAAAAGCCCGCCACACCCCCACCCAGCATCGGCACCAGGTCGGACAGCAGTCGCTGGCCGAACTCCGGAAGTGAGCTTGCGCCCTGTAGCACTCGTGTAATCCGGGACACGTTGGCCTTGACCCACCGTTGTTCGTCCATGGCGGCCGCGCCCTGTTTCAGGATGTCGATCGAGCGGGCGAGCTCGCCCGTCTCATCGGTGGCGCGAACGAACGGTACGGCTTTCGCGTAATCGCCCTCGGCGATTGTCTTGACCGACGACTCCAGCGCCCGGATGGGTGTGACGATGCGTCGGAGAGTCAGAAATCCGAGAAGCAGCGTCAGGACGAATGCTGCCGAGTTGGCAATCAGCATGTCGCGGCGAAAGCGATTGATCACGGCGATCGATTCACTGGCGGCGGCCGCGGCCGACTGCTGGTCATACCCGATCCATTCGTTCGACACGGCGCTCAGGCGGAAGCCGAGCTCGGTGATGCGCCCGTTCAGGAATCTAACCGCTTCCCGACCCTGCCCTGCGTCGAGCAGCGCCATCGCCTGCTTGGCGTCGCCGATCCAGTCGCGGCTGAGCGTCTGGTACTCGTCGAAAAGCCGGCGCTCCTTGTCGCCGAGGATGAGGCCGTCGCCGTACTCCTGAAGCAGGCGGGTGACATCCCGCTCGTCCTCATCGAAGGCCGCCCGCGCAGCCGCCCGCTGCGTGTCGTTTTCGGCCAGCAGGTAGCTGCGGACGTTGACTCGCAGTTCGGAAAACCCGCGAGAGAGATTCCCCAGCGTCGCGAGCGCGACGATCCGTGATTCGGCAACGAGGCGGCTGCGCTCCTCAATCTCGGCAAGCTGCAGGCGCGTGAAGACACCGAGACCCAGCAGCGCCACGAGCGGCACCGTCAGCAGGACGACCAGACGCCTGGCTATCGTCACGTTCGAGGCGAACTCTACCGCAAGCTGCATGCCTGCGTGGCCATACAGCGACCGACGCAAACGCCCGCGAATTGTACGCGGGACTTCCGTTGTATTGGAGGTCCTCCGTTATGACGGAGGCGTCACGCCTTTCTCGGTGAGCTCATCGCAACAGAGAGCCGTATTTTCGGGAGTTTCACGTAGCCGGAAACTGGTTCGAGATCGGCATTCAGTGTGCTTCCCGCAGCGCGTGCAGAGAGGGCGGAAAGGACGCGAGATGACCAAGCCAGCAATCGTCGACGTCACGGAACAGGCCCGGTTGAATGATGCGCGGGAGGCAGGGATCCCGTGGAAGAAATGGGGGCCATATCTCAGCGAACGACAGTGGGGGACGGTCCGCGAAGACTACAGCGACGATGGCAATGCGTGGGCGTATTTCTCGCACGATCAGTCACGCTCGCGCGCCTACCACTGGGGTGAGGACGGCCTCGGCGGCATCTCCGACGACAAGCAGCGTCTCTGCTTCGCGCTCGCCCTGTGGAACGGGCGAGACCCGATCCTGAAAGAGCGGCTGTTCGGACTCACCAACAGCGAAGGCAATCACGGGGAGGACGTCAAGGAGTACTACTTCTACGTCGACAGCACGCCGACGCACTCCTACATGAAATACCTCTACAAGTACCCGCAGCGGGAGTACCCGTACAGGGACCTTCTCGAGAAGAACCGGATGCGGTCGCGGGAAGAGCTCGAGTACGAATTGCTCGACACCGGCATCTTCGACGACGACCGCTACTTCGACGTCTTCGTTGAGTACGCCAAGGCTGGCCCCGAAGACATTCTCATCAAGATTACGGTGCACAATCGCGGCTCCGAGTCGGCGCGGTTGAACCTGTTGCCCACCCTCTGGTTCAGGAACACGTGGTCGTGGGGGGAAGACGACCGCAAGCCTTCGCTCAAGGCAGCGGGGCCGGGCGCGATCGAAGCGTCACATCACGACCTCGGAAGATACGTGCTCAGTTGTGATGGGGCGCCAGAGCTCTTGTTCACCGAAAACGAAAGCAACGCGCAGCATTTGTGGGGGCAGCCCAACGCGTCACCCTATGTGAAGGATGCCTTCCATCTCTACGTCACCACAGGCAACCGGGCATCGGTCAATCCCGCTCACGTAGGGACCAAGGCGGCCGCCAACTATGTACTCGATGTACCTGGAGGCGGAAGCCAGACGGTGCGTCTGCGACTGACGGGCGTGCCGCTGAAGGACGCATTCGGCGGCTTCGAGCAGATCGTCAACAGCAGGATTCAGGAAGCGGACGAGTTCTACCAGCGGATTACGCCGAAATCGCTCTCTGAGGACGAGCGTCGCGTCCACCGCCAGGCACTGGCCGGCATGCTGTGGGGCAAGCAGTACTACTACTTCGATCTGGAGAAGTGGCTCAGCGAGCACCGGAGTCATCCCTTGACTGACGCGGCGCGGCCAGGCGTGCGGAACGCCGAGTGGTTCCACATGCTGAACGCCGAAGTGATCTCGATGCCGGACAAGTGGGAGTACCCGTGGTACGCGGCGTGGGATCTGGCGTTCCATACGATCGCGCTTGCGCTCGTCGACTTCGATTTCGCCAAGGATCAGCTGCTATTGATGCTGCGCGGCCTGTATTTCCATCCTAACGGACAGATCCCCGCGTACGAATGGAACTTCAGCGACGTCAACCCGCCGGTGCACGCGTTTGCGACGCTCTATCTGTTCAAGATGGAGCGCACGCTCGGGCGCGCCGACATGCGCTTCCTGGAACGCTCGTTCCAGGGGCTGATGCTGAATTTCAACTGGTGGGTCAATCGGAAGGACCCGAGCGGACGCAATGTCTTCGCCGGCGGGTTCCTCGGATTGGACAACATCGGTGTATTCGACCGCAGCGCGGAGCTTCCGACCGGCGGCTCGCTCGAACAGGCGGACGGGACGGCCTGGATGGCCTTCTACTGTCAGTGCATGCTCGAGATGTCGCTGATCCTCTGCGATTACGACTCGATATACGAGGAGTATGCGTTCAAGTTCGTCCAGCATTTCATGTGGATCGCCTATGCCATGGATCGCATCGGTGACAATCACGACGAGATGTGGGACGAGGAGGACGGTTTTTTCTACGACCTGCTGCGCCTGCCGGGCGGCGAAGCGAATCGCCTGAAAGTCAGGTCGCTGGTCGGGTTGTTGCCGCTCTGCGCCTCGACCGTCTTCGAAGAAGAAGGCGTGGTCGCGAATCACCCAAGGCTGAAGGAGTTGATCGAGCTCGCAAGGAAGCGTCACAAGGAAGTGCTCTCACACATCGCTCCCACAGACCAGGGGTTCATTGGGTACAAGAACCGGCGTCTGCTTTCGATTCTCAACAAAAAGAAGCTCGAACGGGTACTCGCCTACTTGTTCGATGAAAGCGAGTTTCTCGGGCCATATGGCATCCGTTCGCTCTCGCGATATCACCTGGAGCACCCGTTCAAGTTCTGGGTCGGCCACCAGGAGTACAGCGTGCAGTATCTTCCCGCCGAATCGAACACGGGAATGTTCGGAGGAAACTCGAACTGGAGGGGCCCGGTCTGGATGCCTGTCAACATCCTCATCATCAGGGCGTTGCTGAACTTGTATACGTTCTACGGCGATGACTTCAAGGTGGAGTGTCCGACCGGTTCCGGGCGCTACATGACGTTGTTCGAAGCCAGCCAGGAACTGTCGCGCAGGCTGGCAGGCACGTTCCTGCGCAACGCCGAAGGGAAACGACCGGTCTACGGAGGCACAGAGAAGTTCCAGAACGATCCTCACTGGAAGGACCTGATCCTTTTCTACGAGTACTTCCACGGCGACAACGGAGCCGGCCTGGGGGCCAGCCACCAGACGGGATGGACGGGCCTCGTCGCGCCGCTTCTCGACCTCTACGGGCGACTGGACGCGAAGACTATTCTGGAGACCGAACGCCGAAAGCTGCAGACGCGGATGATGATGGAGCAGGTGGCCGGAGAACACGTGCAGACTTAATACAACTCCCAACTCCCAACTTTCAAAACCCGAAATCCAACTTCCAACGTCGGCACTGGGAATTGGGAATTGGGGATTGGAAGTTGGGAGTTGACCCAGCTTCAAGCTACTTCGAAAACGTGATAGCCCCAGGCAGGGACGTCGAGATACAGACCGCGCGAGAGCACGTCATGACCGTCGCGGTCGTAGACGGCAGATCCCATCAGGTCGGTCAGTCGCGCAGACTGGCCGGCCAATTCGGCGAACGGCAGGCGGACATAACACTGGCTCTGATGGTCCGCGAAGTTCACCGTCACGAGCACGCGATCGCCGTCGCTTCCCCGCCAGGCGAACATCACGAAGTTATCCCACGTCCAGTTGCCTTCCCATGCCGGAGCGCAATGGAGCAGCTGCCATTGGCCGTCGCGAAGAGTTGGGCGGCGAAGTACAGAGAGCAGCCGGTCGTAGAACTGGTGTAACGCTTCGTTCGTCGATTCGATTGGCGCACGGACCAGGTGTGGCGAGATGCGTTTCAGTCGCCCACCAAATTGTCCCTGGTGAAAGAAGCGCAGCCCCGGCGAAAGAAACGTGATGACTGCTGCCGCCTGATGAATCGCTGGAGGAAACGTCGCGGCAGCGCGCGGCTCGTCGTGGTTCTCGAGAAACCGGGCCAGCTTGTCCTGGTAATCGAGTCCAGCGTGGAAGTGCTCACGCACCGGCCGGGCATGCCCCTCGCGCAGGCGGTCGTACAGCCTCTTGTCGTACGCGTAGTTGAAACCCTGCTGCTGCAGCGTCCACTCGAGATCCCAATAGACCTCCGCCATGAAGCAGAAGTCAGCCACCTTCTCTCGAACACAGCGGATCGCCCTCGGCCAGAACGGCTGCGGCCGCCGGCCCCACGTTCGCTCGAACACGTCCGGGAGTACGAGCATCGCCATGTCGCAGCGCACGCCGTCACATTGACCGGCAATCTTCATCAGCGCCGCAATCATCGCGCCCTGCGTCGTCGGATTGCTGTAGTCGAGTTGCAGCGTGTCCGGCCAGCCGGGAAAGTACGGGTCGCGGCCGTGAGCCAGGATCACGTCGCCGTCCGCGCGCGCGATCCGCGTGTAGTTGTGCGGCGCGTGCTCGAGATCGGCCTCGGTTCCCTGGATGTAGTACTCAGGATCGACCTGAGCCCAGGGATGGTCGAGACCGGTGTGATTCGGTACGAAGTCGAGCATCAGCTTCAGGCCGCGCGTGCGCAGCCGGCCGCGCAGACGCGCGAGCGCAGCATCGCCTCCCAACCGCTGATGCACGGTGTAGCCGGTGATCGCAAACCCTGACCCCGCGACATCTTCTTCACGAAGATCGGTCAGCGTCTCCTCGAATTCCCTTCGCCATTCAAGTTTGCCGCGGGAGACACGCTGCCCCGCTGGACCGGTCTGCCAGACACTCAATAGCCAGATCCAATCGAATCCCATCGCAACGAGCCGATCGAGCTCGGTGTCAGGAATGTCGTCGAGCGTGGCCGATCGCCCCAGGCCGCGAGAAAGCTCGGTCAGCCAGACTCTCGTATTGATTTGATAGAGCGACGCGTATCGGGTTGCAGGATTGTGATGCTGGTCGCGAGACAAATCACTGTACCCGGCGCCAGGATGAGTCGGGATTGTAGGCCGTCATCTTTCGCGCAGTGGCGTCCGTGCCCGCTCCGAGATCCTTTTCATGGACGATGCCGTCCTGATTGACGATAAAGGTCATGACGCCGGTCACGTCATATTGAGCCGGCCACGCGACCAGTGCGAATCCGCCGGACATCATGCCCTTGACGACGTACTGCTTCGGGCCGCCGGCTGCGGCAGATCCCTGTGACGTCAGGATCTTGAAGTAATAGCCATTGTAGGGTGATGGTTGCGAGCGATCGCCACCCACCGCCCGACCTTCTGTCGCCGCCTGCGCGACCAGATCCCCGAGTGGACTTCGCTTCTGACCCTTTTTCACCGGCCAGTACAGACCGTTTTCCTTCCCGGGATCGCTGGCGAACTTCGTGGCGTGTACGCCGGGGGGGTTCCCGTCATGGCCCTGTTCCGCGTAGCGTAGTTGCGCGGTCACGTACGCATGGGCTGTGGCAATGGCGGCGAGCTCGTTGCGCCCGACCCGCCGCGCGATCACCTCTTCCTTCCCCGCCGCCGTATCAAAGTGCCACCCGGTTCCCGCCTTTACGATCGGTACAGGAAACGGCCAGTCCTCGTTGCCAATCACGAGCGTCTTGGAATCCGGCGTCGTATCCTCGAGATGCCACTTTTCGGCCACCGCGACGGTGAACACCTGTCGGTTCTGGCGAGCGGTCGCGGGATCCGAGGATTCGATCAACTCCTTGCCCTCTGGCCCGAAAATAGCCACGAGATCGTCGACCTTCCCCGCCTTGACCGTGTCGATCAGCGCCTTGACGGCTTCTTCAGGCGACGCAAACTGACGGGCCGCCTGGGCCGCGGCACTGCTCGAAAACGAGGGAGCTGCTACCAGCGCGCACGTGCACCAGACGACGAGGCTCGGCCAGATGACCCTGCGGACGTTGCCCGATCGATTCTTCATGCCCATGTCGACCACCTTTGCAAACGCGTAGGTCATCGCCGGCGCCCACCGCCGCTACGCGAAGCTCCTCCACGCGACGCAGCGCTGCTGCGGCTTGCCTGCCCTCGAGAACTGGTGGCGCGTTGCGAGGAGCCGCTCGAGTAACCGGAGAAGGCGTCCGAGCTCCGTTGCGTGGACTGAGTCGCCGCCGTCCCGCTGCTGTAGCCGCGAGCCTCTGTGCTTCCAGTGCGACTGCGCTGCGTCGAGGCGCTCTGCGTCGAGGCACCCTGCGTCGAGGCACCCTGTGTCGAGGTGCGTTGTGACTGCCGCTCCTGAGACCGCTGCTGTGCCTGCTGCTTCTGCGCGTCGGTCGCCTGCCGTCCACTCTCCTGCCGGTTCTCCTGACGTTCGGTGCGCTGCTCCTGGGTATTCTCACGGCGGTCGGTTCGCTCCTCGGCGAGATCCTCGCGGTGATCGATATAGTCCTCGCGCGCGTCCTCCCGGTGGTCGTAGTAGTCGTCCCAGGCGTTGGCATACATGTAGCCGCCACCGTGCCAGCCATATGGACCGTAGTAGTAGTTGTTGTCCATGGCCGCGCCTATCGCAATGCCGGCAGTAAACCCAATCAGGCCGGCCGCGACCGCGACATCGGCATCGTTATCTTCCTGAACGATCACGGTCGTCGTTGGAGGTTGCGTGTAGACGACCTGCGGGTTGTATTGCGGGACGTAGACGATCTGCGGATTCGTCGGCTCGATGACGATGACCTGCTGCCCGGATTCGGTCGTTTTCTTCTGGACCTCCTGCTGCGGCGTGCTCTTGAGCGTCCCGACGCTCGCCGCTTGCGCCCTCAATCGTTGGATGCTGTCGAACAACGCGTTCCGATCGTTCGTGAACCACTGTCCCAGCGATTTCGTCCACTCGATGTTCTGCGCCATGTACGTGACGACCTGCGGGAATATCGCCAACGCGACATAGCTCGCGTCAAACCCCGCCTTCACCGCGGCGTTCTGAAGCTCGGTGCCTTTCAGATTGGTGCTCAACCGCAGAAACTGGTCGAGCTCGGACACCTTCGCGGGATCGACCGCGCTCATCATCATTTGCGCCAGGAGCGGATCCGGATAGAGCGCGATCGGCGCGAGCATCTGATCGAGCGTGCCCGTGGCCGGCTGCTGCGCCGTTTGCTGCGCCGCTGAGCCACAGGAGACGAACAAAAGCGCCAAGAGGGCGATCATGCGTTTTGCCATATAGACCTTGCCAGCTTCGGAAGAGCACGTGCCATGCCGGAACGCCGGGGTCAGGGCCCGGGCGCTAACTCGTTTAGATCGAAAGAAGTTGACTGATTTCGACAATCAATGACCGCGGCTTCGCCGCTCCATTTCGTGGGAGACCCTCCTAAATGCCGGAGGCGAACGGAGGTTGCGGAGGAAACGGCATGACACGGAGCAACGGCGGAACGGAGCACGAACGGAGTCCATGCCGGTGATGCGCTTCGCGCGGATTGGATAGAGCGCCCCCGCAATCACAAGCCACAAACGATCGCGAAAGGCTTGTGAATTGCGGTGTCGCTCTATCCAGCGGCCGGCCGAACGGCCGGCCTCACCGGCATGGCTCCGTTCGTCCTCCGTGTCTCCGTTGCTCCGTGTCGGTCCGTTGCCTCCGCCTCTACCGCTCCCCAGTTTAGAAGTTAAACGTCACATTGAAGCGCGCGAGACGCGGTGCCGCAATCGCCGTCGGCGTGAGCCAGGCAGCGCCGTTCGTGCGGTACTCGTACGTCTGTTGGTAAGCGGTCGTGACGTTCGAGTTGAACAGGTTGTAGAGGTCCACACCGACGTCCGTCCGCGTGCCGCCGAATCGCAGGATCTTCGCGAAGCGCATGTCGACGAGATTCATGCGCTTCAGCGTGTAGAGCTCACCAGGATTCAGCAGATTCACGGTCGTCGTTCCGCTCGCCAGCGCGTTGGCCGGCAGGCGGCCGAGCGCGTCCTGGATCACGGTGTTCGGCACGACGTAGTTTGCGGCCAGCGAGCCCCCGTTGGTGGCCACGCCGCCGCCAGGTATGGCCTCGAGCGATCGCATGCTGGCGCTCACGAGCACGCCGATCTTCGGCAACGTGTACGACGCGAGGCCTCTGAACACGGTGGTCCACTTCTCCGTGACGTCGCAGGAGTCGACACGCGCGGTGCCGAGCAACTCGGGCAACGCCTTGGTCACGTTGCAGATGTCGCGGACTGCGCGGCCCGTGCTCGTCCCACCCTGAACGGTCAGCCCGTTGGCCAGACGCGCCGTGCCGGTGAAATCGAAGCCGTGCCAATACGCCGTCCGCGCATCGCCGTAGTCCTTCTCGCTCGTCATGTAGTTCTGCGCGCCGCGATTGCTCGCGGCCTGCGTGATCGCGACAAACGGCGCCATCTCGCCCGCACCTGGAAGATTTTCGTGAGTCGGGATGACGAGGGAGTAGGTGTCGTAGTCCGCCGCCGTCGTGAGGACGTTGTCGGTGACGAAGAAGTTGCCCCACCACCGGCGGTTGTAACCCGCTTCGACAGACACGCGCGGCACGAGCTCGTGCTGGATCGATCCGCCGATCTGCCAGTCGTACGGACGCACGCCCCAGCCGCCGAGGATGTCGGGATTGACCGTCGTGCTGTTCGGGTTGGCGCTGCCGAAGTTCAGCTGCGGACCGCCGAGCGCCACGCACTGATCGCCGCCGGTCGCAAGATTGTTCTGTCCGGCCGGATTCAACAGATCGCAATCGACGACGAAGTTGCGGTTGCCGTCGGTCCAGGCACGCGCCGCCGCAGGCCCGGAGCCGATGCGCGTGATGATGCGCGCCGCCGGGTTGTTGGAGCTGTAGATGAGATCGCCGGTTGCGGCCTCGAGGTACTTGCCGCCCTGCACCTTCAGCGCCGTCCTGCCGTTGCCGAACAGGTCATACGAGAGACCGAAGCGCGGAGTGATGTCGTTGAAACCGCGGACGCTGACGGTCTTCTCGAACGTGATCGGATTCGGGTTGAACTTCGACGTCTCGGTCGTGCCATTGCCATCGGCCGGCGCCCAGCTCCACGCGCGATCGTACCGGACGCCACCCTGCAAGGTGAGCTTTCCGAGCGTCCACTGATCCTGCGCGTAGAACGACATCGTCTCGGTGCGATCGTGCTGGTCCCAGCGGGGTGACAGGAAGTACGACACGCTCACAGGACACAATCGGTTGCCATCCTGAATCGTACAGGGCGTGGTTGCGGGCGCGGCAGAATTGAACGTGTAGCGCAGCTGCTGGTGGTTGGGCACGCGTCCGTTGCGCACATCGACGAAGGACCCCATGTAGCCGACCTTCATGTTGTGTGCGCCGGTGACATATGACACCGCCGCCCGCCAGGACGTGTTGAGCGCCGAGTTGTCGTTGAAACCGAAGTCGAGCGGATCGAAGACGCCGCGATACGAGAAGTTCGGACGCCCGTAGATGCCCGTCTGCTCGGTCACCGGGACCAGATCCATCAGGGCGTCGGGCGCGGCCATGCCGAACCGCGCGTAGTCGTACTGGAATCGTGAGTAGCCCCCTTCAATCAGCGTGCGGCTGCTGATCGGTGACGAGTAGGTCGCCTGCGTCGTGTTGTACGGGAAGTTGTGATAACCGGGGAACGTCTCAGGCGACACCGTATCGGCGCCAAAGGTTCGGCCGGACGCGATCCAATCGTTTCCCGCCTGACGGCATCCATCGCCGTCTGTCTTGACGGTCGAACCGCCGCATCGGCGCTGATAGTCGTGCGAGAACGTGATGCGATTCCGCGGCGTCACCTGCGCAGTCAGGCGAGCCGCGATGATCTTCCTGCTCTCAGCCACACGGGATTCGACCGACTGATCGGGCGAAGGATCCCAGTGTGAGGGGTCGCCGGCAAAGCGATTCGCGAAAATGCCGTCGACGACCGATGCGTTGGCCCAGCCACGCACGTTGGCAAAGAACCAGAGACGATCCCGCTTGATCGGGCCGCCCATGCTGTAGCTTGCGTCCCAGTTGGTCCGCAACGTCGGCGGCTGCGTAATCCCAAGGGCTCGCAGCTCGTCGTCAACATTGTTCGACGAGGCCCAGTCACCCGATGTGCTGTAGAACGCAGAGCCACGGAAATTGTTGCCGCCAGACTTTGGCACGATGTTGATGCTCGGGCCTCCGGTCTCGGCTTCGGCGAGGCCGCCCGAGATCAGTACCTGCATTTCCTCAGCATTCGCGGTGTCGTATGTCACGTCCGAGACGCCGCCGCCGCCGAAGGGCGCCGCAACCGTGAGGCCGTTGGTCATGACACGCCCTTCCCCACTGGCGCCGCCATGTGTACTGAAGAACGTCATCGAAGGAGTGGTCGGCGCCGTGGTTGCGTTCGCACCTGCGACACCACCGGTGTTCAGTGCTGGAACCGCTGCCAGCGCGGAGCCGTAGCCGCGCGTCGCCGGAATCGTGCTCAGGATCTCGTTGTCCAGCACGACTTCACGTCGCACCGATTGCGTATCGACGAGGGGCGACTCGCCCGTCACGGTAACGGTCTCTTCGAGCGCTCCGACGCGTAGCTCGACGTTCACAGGCGTCACACCGGAACCTGAAACGACGAGGCCGTCGCGCTTCACGGTGCTGAAGCCCTGGAGAGTAAAGGTCAGGACATACGTCCCGGGAGGAAGATCGGTGATTCGATACTGCCCCGTTCCGTCGGTCACGACGGTGCGGGTCTTCTCGATAAGGACGGGGCTGGCCGCCTCGACGCTGACGCCGGGTAACACGGCGGCGGATGCATCTCGGGCGACTCCTGCAATAGTGGCTTGGGCAAACACGAGACTGGGCAGCAGCACGATCCCAGCAGCTGCTGCGACGGCTTTCACGACTCGGTGCATCTGTTTGAACCCTCCTCGGACCATCACCAGCGATATGCGACTTTGCGGAATGCGAAAAGGAGGCTACCACACCTCGGCCTCCTCGTCGCGATACGAGTCCACGGGCACGCAGGTTGCGTATCCCTGCCTCGACACGGACCAAGGAGCCACTACGAAGGCCCAAGGTCTCGCGCGCTAGGTCGGTTTCAAAGGCGCGATAGCGATCCGCCGGTCGGCGGACTCATCGAACGATCGATTCAGGGCAGGCGGTACCGACGGGCTGCAGCGAGGTCAGGTTGATCGCGCTGTCGCCCGTCGCGCGGAAGATCAGGCCTCTCGCTTCGACCTTTTGCCCGGCGCGGCTGTCCGCCTGGTAGCCAGCGACGACGCTGACCAGATCGAAGTTGAGACGACCGAGCGGCTGCGCGGTCGCCTTGGCGATCGCGGCCGGCGTCGACGTTTCTTCCTTGGTGACGACCGGTTCGCTCGCGTTCGTCAGTTTCCAGCCCTTGTCGCTGGTCGGTGCCAGGCAGCCCACGAGCTGCACGAGGTTGAAGTTCGACACGCCTTCGGGCGTCCCCCCTTGTCTCACTATCGTGATCGACTCGAGTGCCGGGAGTTCGAGGCTCAGTTCTTCCTTGCCGGCGGGCGCGCCGTTGACAGACAGCACATAGGCGAGGATGTCGAGCTTGCCGGCATCGGTCACGCTTTCGATACCACCCGCCGGCATGGTGTCGCGAATCTTCGTGAACAGCTTGTCGAGCGTGTCGTTCTCCCAGTGCGAGAAGAAGCCGTCCCCCTTGAGCGCGGGAGCACGCTCCGAGCCCACAAGCGCATTGTTGTGGCAGCGCCCGCAGCTGGTTTCGAACGCCGGCTTGCCACGCGTGGCCTGCGCCTCGGTGTAGACGCCGTCCCAGATCTTGCGGCCGCCGGTCTCCTGCGCGGTGACGACCGGCCGCAACGCGATGACCATGGACGCGGCCCACAGCAAGACCGCAATCGAAACGCCATTTCTCGTGTGCATCGCGTCGCCCCTGATTGGGGTCAGACCCCTTGAGTCAGTCCCTGTCAAGGGGTCTGACCCCTTCTCATTTTTGCTCGATCGAGATCGCCTCGAGCCCTGCGGGCGCGTCGGGCAACGCCGACGTGCCGGCGGGGACGTCGTTCACACGCAGAAGATAGGCAATCAGATCGGTGTACGTTCTCGCGCTCAAGCTCCCGCGATTGTCGGCAGGCATCGAGCGTCTCAACAGATCGAAGAGCTCCTTGAGATTCTTCCCGCGCCAGCTCCGCATGAACGGATCCGAGACGAGCGGCGGGATCTCGCGCCCGCCATCGCCTTCGAGGCCGGGTCCGTGGCAGTGCTCACAGCTTCTGCCGTACTCGCGCTCTCCGCGATTGGCCTGCTGCTCGGTGTAGACGCCATCCCAAATCGAACGCTTGCCGCCGGGCTCCTGCGCATCGCCCGAAGCGATCACGCCAAACGCCACAACCAGGGCGAGCGCCGCCGTGAGCACGACGCTACTGCAGCGTGGTGTTCGTCCGGCCACTTTCGCTCATGAGTTGTCGCAACAGCGCCGCAGTGCTCTCGCGCGGCCCACCCGCGTTGCGGTTGTTGCCGCGGGCTGCGCCCGCTCCGACCCCGAGCGCGACATCGAGAGGGGTCCGTCCCTGCTTGTCGGTCCTGTCCAGCTTGGCGCCATGTTCCGCAAGGAACTTCACGACGCCGTTGAGACCACGGCCCGCGGCGACGTGCATCGCCGTCTGCCCGGTCGTATTGAAGGCGTTGAGGTCGACGCCGCGATCGATGCAGATCTGCAACGCTTCGAGAGTGGCAGACAGCGCCGCATCGGGACCGGGGCCCAGATAGCCGGCATTCGCCTGGCCCGCCGCGACCAGCATTGCCGCATTGGTTCGATCTTTCTTGGTCAACGTCGCGTCGGCGCCCCCCTCGAGCAACACTTTCATGAACGGCACATCGACAGCCTTGGCGGCGCGGAGGAACGGCGTGGTCCCTTCTCCGAGCGTCGCATCTCCCGAGCCGTGATATCGCCCCAACATCGGCCGCAATAGCCGAGCATTTGGATTGGCGCCCTTGGCCATCAGTTTCTTGAGCAATCCTTCCGCATCGATGGCATCAACCAGCTTCGGCGCCGGACGTCCCTGCATGTTACCGAGGGTGTGCATGTCGACCAGGAAATAGAGCGCGGCAGTTCCCGTGCCGTCCGCGACATTCGGATCGGCGCCCTTGTCGAGCAGCATGGCGGCGAAGTCGTAATGCGCGTTGATGATGGCCACGACGAGCGCCGTCGTGCCGTCTGGATCGACGACATTCAGATCGATCTGGGGCGCGTCGGTGAGAGCCTTTCCAGCCTCGAGCGCGCCTTGTCGCGCCGCATGCATGAGCGGTGTCCAGCCGCCGCGCGGAAGCGCCGTGCTGACCATGCCGGAGGTCGTCCACTTGAACTCGGGGAAGTTGAGGACCTTCGACTTCGCGTTGACGTCGGCACCGAGCTCGATGAGCGCCTTGACGGCATCGGTATGGTTCTCGGCCGCCGCCCACGCAATCGCGCTCTCCCCCATCCAGCTTTCGCGCACGTTGACGTTGGCACCACTCGAGGCAAGCACCTTGATGGCAGAAGCACTGCCCGTACGAGCCGCCGTCATGAGCGCCGTCTCACCTTCGGGCAATGCGGCATTCGCGTCTGCGCCAGCCTTCAACAGCAGATCCAGCATTGGCGCGCTGCCGTTTCGCGCGGCGAGGGCGAGCGGCGTGAACCCGTAGCGTGTGGTTGCCTTCGCATTGGCGCCGGCGCGAATGAGTAATTTTGCCGACTCGATATCGTTGTTGCGCGCCGCCCAGTGAAGGGCCGTCATCCCGTCCGCTTCGGCGATGTTGACGTCCGCCCGCTTCTGGACGAGCGCGCGAACGGCTTCGACGTTTCCGGACTTGACGGCGTCCACAACCGGCGTTCCGGCGGCCCCGAGCGTGACCGCCGAGCAGATCACCACAACCGCGATGCGAGTGACAACGAGTACAAAACTCTCGCAACCAGCCGCATAGCGCTCCAACACGTTGCGCATGGCTCGTCTCCGGACGCTCACTACGAGACCTCTAACCGGCCCGTGCTGATGCCGTAGGACTTGGCATCGGAACCGAACTTGTTGGCCAGATCGAGGAGGAAGTTGGCCATCGGCGTCTCTTTCGGCGCCACGATGTGCTGGTTTCCCCTGACCATCCCGGCTCCCTTGCCGACGAGCAGCGTCGGGATGTTCAACCGGCTGTGCGTATCGCTCTCGCTCATGCCGCTGCCATACAGAATCAGCGAGTGGTCGAGCAGTGTGCCGTCGCCATCCGGTGTCTTCGCGAGCTTCTCCACGAAGCCGCGGAACAAATCGACATGATGCGTATTGAGCTTGACGAGATTCGCCAGCTTCTCCGGGTTGTTACCGTGGTGCGACATCGCGTGATGCGGCTCGGTCACGCCGATCTTCGGGTACACGCGCTGGCTGGCGTCGCGAGACTTCATGTAGGTGACAACGCGGGTGAGGTCGGCCTCGTAGGCAAGCGCCATCAGGTCATACATCAGCGCGGCGTGGTCCTCGAACTCCTCCGGGATACCGACCGGCGCGTCGGGGACTTCCACGTTGGTGAGCGACTGCTTCTCGGCCTTCTGGATGCGCTGCTCGATCTCGCGGACGTTCTCGAGGTAGTCGTTGAGCCGATTCAAATCCTTGCCACCCAGCCCCTTGCTCAACCCCTTGAGCTCCTCGAACAGTGAATCGAGCACGCTGCGGTCGGTTGCCATCCGCGCGAGGCGCTGCGCGCTCGTTCCGGGACGCCCGAACATGCGCTCGAAGACGCTACGGGGGTTGATCTCCATCGGCATCGGCGTGGTCGCGTTCTTCCACGAGATGGTGTTCATGTAGGCGCAGCTGTACGACGGGTCGCAGCCGCCGATCCATCCGGTGAAGTCCTCGGTCGCGAGCTCCAGCGACCGCATTGGCGTGTCCTGTCCAATCTGATCGGCGATGACCTGATCGACGGTCACGCCGTTGTTCACGTTCTCGGCCAGCGTTC
>Ga0075434_100001205_pt1 | contig 21511 bp, 17 predicted proteins | sample RhiMethybrSRZTD3_FD_75298 | JGI IMG/M metagenome (GOLD analysis project Ga0075434, IMG submission 75298) | Populus rhizosphere microbial communities from Tennessee, USA - Rhizosphere MetaG P. TD hybrid SRZTD3 | ecosystem: Host-associated > Plants > Roots > Rhizosphere > Soil | place: USA... | reverse complement strand
GAGGTGCTCTGCCCGCCCGCGCTGTACTGCGCGCCCTCGAACGATCCCGCGGCGAGCGTCGGCGTGAGTCCGGGAACGAGCTGCAGCAGCGCGTACTGCTGCCGTCCGGCGGTCGGCAGCGCGTCGATGTTCTGTCCCGTGATGTTGGTGCCCACCTGGGTCTGGGTCACCTCGACCAGCGGCGCCTCTCCCGTCACGGTCACTTGATCGGACAGGCCGCCAACCGGCAGCGCGAGATTGAGGGTGACCGCCTGGCCGACGTTGACGACGACGCCCGTACGATTCTGCGTCTGAAAGCCCGCAAGCTCGGCCTTCACGGTGTAACGGCCCGGCTGCAACGCCGGCACCACCCAGCGGCCCGCCTCGTTCGTAATCACCGTACGAACCAGTCCGGTTGTTTCTTCGGTCAGCGTGATCGTCACGCCGGGAAGCACGGCGCCGGATTGATCGGCCGCAGTTCCGTTGACTTCCGAGAGCGCGCCTTGTCCGAGCACCGCGGTGGTGGGGACGAGCGTGAGAAGGGCTCCGACGACAACGAGGCATACCCGACGACGAAGCATGCGTGCCTCTCTTTCCGCTTTCCGCGAAAGCGTTGGGTTACGGTGGGGTGTTTTTCAGCGGACCCTAAGAGACACCGGTGCTGTTCCGGTGTCAATGGAGAATCGACAGGAGTTGCACCCACCGGTGCAACTCCTGAATCGAAGGATGTGTCCTATCGCGTGGCGTTGGTGGCGGTTAGACGCCGTCCGGCGATCCAGACGGAGTCGATTTGCCGCGTGTTGCGGATATCGGTGAGCGGATTTGCGTTCAGCACGAGCAGGTCCGCCTGCTTGCCGGCTGCGATCGTGCCGAGCTGCGGCTGGATGTTGGCCGCCTTGGCCGCACCGCTGGTCGCGGCGACGAGCGCCTGCATCGGCGTCAGCCCCGACTTGACCATCTCCTCGAGCTCCATGTGCTCGAAGTACCCCTGCCACTGGCCTTCATTGGTGCCCGTGTCGGTCCCGAGCGCGATCGTCACGCCCGCGTCGGAGAGCGTCTTGAGGTTCTTGCGCCCCTGCGCGAGCCACTGCTTGGTGGTCTGCGCGGTCTGATCTTTCTTGATCTTGTCCTGGTTGGCCGGATCCTTCAGCTTCGCCATTTCGTCCTTGTAGTACGACCCCGGGATGTGGCGCGTGAAGAACGGATCGTTGAAGTACGGCGGGTTGCCCTCGTAGATGAACTGCGCGATGTCGCGCGTCAGCGTCGGGATGTATTCGACGTCGCGCGACTTGATCGCCGCAATCGTCGCCTGATCGACGGGCTGATCCCGGATGCTGTGCGCCAGCACGTCGATCCCCTTGTCGAGCAGTCCCTTCGCGTCCTTCAGGTAGAGCATGTGCGCGGCGGCGCGAATGCCGCGCTTGTGCGCCTCATCGATGAGCGCGCCGTACACCGCCGGCGTCATGTCCATCGGGCTGCCGGTGATGTGCATCTTGATGATGTCCACCTTCATGTCGGCGTACTTGTTCGCCCAGTCGCGCGCTTCCTGTTCGGTCTTGAGGTTGCGGAGGCTCGCGGCGGCGATCAGCACGCGCGCGCGATCGAGCGGACCGCCGCCCGGCCGCGATTCGTCCCGCAGCTTGATTCCGTCCGGAACATCGTCCAGCGGGAGGCCCAGCACCTGCACCGTGGTGATTCCATAGTCCGCGTACATCCGCAGCTGGGCTGATAGCCGGTCACGTGCCGGCCGTTTCGACGAATCGGCCTGCAGGTGGCCGTGCGCGTTGATCAGGCCGGGCACGATCGTCTTGCCCGACATGTCCATCCGCGTCGCTCCGGAGGGAATCGTCACGTTCCTGCCGACCGCCTGGATGCGGCCGTCGGAGACGACGATCGTCGCGCCTTCGACAGGCGCCGCGCCGGTGCCGTCGATCACGCGCGCGTTGGTAAATGCCACGGTACCGCCCGCGGGCGCCTGCGCCTGTGGCGCGTCGTACGACACGCCTGCCCAGATCAAGCCGGTGCCGAGGAGAACCGCTGCGAGACGTGTGGCGATGCGCATCATGTGAACTCCTGAGATGTAGGGGCCGACCTTAAGGTCGGCCCCTACGATAACCCGAGGTCGTCAGAAGGTGTAGCGGAGGCCGATCTGCATCGACCGCGCCTCGTCGGCCGTGATCGACCTGAGGAAATCGGCGCTGCTGCGTACCCCAATCGGGTTGGCGAAGTTGGCGCGGTTCAGGGCGTTGTAGATCTCCCAGAACACGCCGGCGGTCCGCTCACCCTTGATGCGGTGCACGTACTGCAGGCGGAGATCGAGGAGCATCTTGTCGCTACCCTTGATCCCGTTGCGGATCGCCGTGCCGGTCGAGTCGAGCTTCGACACGATCGGCTTGGTCAGGTCGTCGCGCCCCTTGACCGGCCGGTCGGTGTTATCCCGGTCGCGATTGACGTCGGTGCCCACCGTTTCGTTGACCGGATTGCCCGAGTAGTAGCGGAAGGTGGCGCCCAGCCCGAGGTCACGCCAGGCGTTCCAGTTGCCGCCCGTGGTGAATGCATGCCTGTTGTCGAACGTCGCCAGGCCGTAGTCACGGCGCGGGTTGAAGTCGTCGTTGACGCGCTTGTTCACGATCCCGAAGCCGCCCGCGCTGGCTGCGGCCACATCACGCGAGCGCGACAGCGTGTAGCTGGCGCGCGCAGACCAGCGGTTGGAGAAGCGCTTGTCGAGCGACAGCTCGAGCGCATCGTAGTCGCTGTTGAAGACGGAACTCGTCGTGTACTGCAGCACGCGCTGGAACGCGGCGTTGCGGGCCTGCGTCGGAATCAGGGTGCCATCGGGATCGAACACCGACGGACCGGGCCGGCCGATGGTCCCGTTGGCGAGCAGCCGCGGCTCGTTGATGTCGATCCGCCCGGTCTGATCGTGTCCGCGGGAGCCGACATAGTCGGCAGTCACGGCCATCCCGTTCATGATCTGGCGCTCGACGCCGAAATCGATCTGATAGAGGAACCCGAGTTTCCGGTTGCCGGGCAGCAGCGGCTCGGTGTTGATGAAGCTGCCGGCGGCGAGCTGGCTCTGCGCGGTGACGAGCTGCGCACGGCACGCCGGGCTGATCTTCGCCATCCCGGCGCTGCCCGCCACCGCGAGCAGACACGGGTTGGTCGGCAGCACGCCGCGCGTCGCGCTGAGGTCCTCGCCGGTGTCGAACGTGAACACGCTCGAGATCACCTTGCCGGCGAACAGGTCCGAGATGATCGACGTCGGCGGGAACTCGTAGAACTTCCCGAACCCGGCGCGAATCACCGTCTTGTCATTCGGCGAGAACGCCGCACCCAGGCGGGGCGCGAAACCGTCCTTCGTGTTCGACGAATTGTCGTCGTAGTCGTAGCGCACGCCGAGGTTCAGCGTCAGTTGCCTGGTCAGCTGCCACTTGTCCGACGCGAACGCGTTCATGCGCCACGTGCCGATCGGGATGAACATCTCGCCCAGGCGGATCCGGAAGCGCGTCGGATAGGTGGCGACGACCGCCGGGTTGAACGGCGCGTTGTTCTGGGCAAATTCGAACGTGCCGATCTGGTTCGTCGACACGACACTGGTCCCTTTGTTCTGGCTGCCGCCCACGCCGAGCTTGAGATTGTGGTTCGAGGGCGTGTAGGTGAGCTGCTCGCTGTACACGTTCGCGGTCAGCGCGTTGCCGTTCATGCCGGCCCGCGGGCCAGCCGTATAGTCGGGATGCTGCTGCGCCGACCCGAAATCGATCGGATCGGTGCCTCCGAGCGCCGTCCACTGGTGGGCCTTGAGATCCCACGGCACATCCTTGCCGTTTTCACCGAAGATGCTGCGGTCGCCAATCCACAGGTTCTCCTCGACCGTCCCCACCTTGACCTCGTTGACCAGCTTGTTGTTGAGGATGGACGTCCACGAAAAGCTGGCGAGGGCCTCCGGCGCAGCAAGTTCATATCGGAAGCCTTGCTTGGTGAACCGCTCGGCCTCCGCGTTCTCGCCATGCCCGTCATTCGGTCCATAGATGAAACTACCGTGAACCGTATTCGACGGACTGAACTGATAGTCACCGCGCACGAAGTAGTTGTAGAGATGTACGTTGTACACGTCCGAGAACGACGTGGCGAGCGGCGCCGCCGCCGGCGGAAAGCTCAGATGCACGGCGTCGCGCGAGTGCGTGTACTCGTAGTTGAAGAACCAGAACGCCTTGTTCTTGATGATTGGTCCGCCGATGTTGCCGCCCATCGACTTGGTCCCGCTGTCCGGCTTCTCGTCGCCGTTGATCTTGTCAAAGTAGTTGATCGCGTTCAGCTTCGAGTCCTGCAGAAAGTAGAACCCGCGGCCGTGCAGCTGGTTGGTGCCGCTCTTGGTGATGGCGTTGACGATCACGCCCGATGCGCCGCCGTACTCAGCGCCGTACTCGTGCGTCAGGATTTGGTATTCCGCCATCGAGTCCACCGTCACGCGTGATTGCGGGAACGTGCCGGTGCGGTCGTCCTTGTTGTACTGGCCGTCCACCAGATACAGGTTGCTGCCGCTCTCGCGCCCGTTGGCGTTGTACGCCGAGCCTTCAAACGATCCAGGCTGAAGCGCGGGCGTGAGCCCGGGAACGAGCTGCATCAGCGCGAACTGCTCGCGTCCCTGCATCGGCAGGTTCTCGATGTCTCTCTGCGACATGTTCGTGCCGATCTGCGTCTGCGTCGGCTCGATGAGCGGCGCCTCGCCGGTGACGACCACCTGGTCCGTCAGCTGGCCGACGGGCAGCGTAAAGTTCAGCGTCACCGCCTGGCCGACGGCTATGATCACGCCGGATCGCGTCTGCGTCTGGAAGCCGGAGAGCTCCGCTTTGATGGTGTAGCGACCGGGTGTCACGGCAATCGCGACGAAGCGTCCGCGATCGTTGGACACCGTGGTACGCGTAAGACCGGTGGTTTCTTCGGTCATCGTGACCGCCACACCGGGCAGAACGGCCTGCGACGAGTCGACGACGGTGCCGTTCAGTTCGGAAACTGCTTGTCCTGAAGCGGAGCCCGCTACGAGGAGCGAGAGAAGGGAACCGACGCACGCGGAAACCAGGCGACGCTGCATGTCTGCCTCTCTTTCCGGAAGGCCGATACTATGGGGGAGGTCTCTTACAAGGCGCTCAAAATAGCACTTCGCGGAAGATAATCAAGGGGATTAGCGGGCGACATGCTTAGAACGGATCAGAACGACCTGCTGACGCGGACCGGGCCGGACACCCCGTTTGGGCGGATGTTCCGGTGCTATTGGATTCCGGCGCTCCTTGCCGAGGAACTGCCGGAAAACGACTGTCCCCCGGTGCGCGTCAAGCTCCTCTCGGAGCGGCTCATCGCCTTCCGCGACACCGAAGGGCGGTACGGGCTGATGGATGAGTTCTGCGCCCACCGCGGCATCTCGCTGTGGTTCGGCCGCAACGAGGAGTGCGGGCTGCGATGCCCGTATCACGGGTGGAAGTACGACGTGACCGGGCAGTGCGTGGACATGCCCAACGAGCCCGAGCACTCTGCATTCGCGAAAAAAGTGAAGCTGAAGTCGTATCCGCTCGTCGAGCGCGGCGGCGTGCTCTGGACCTACATGGGGCCGTTTGAATCGCAGCCGCCGCTGCCCGAATACGAGTTCGCGATGGTGCCGCCCGCGCAGACCTACACCTCGAAGCGATGGCAGGAATGCAACTGGATGCAGGCGATGGAGGGCGGCATCGATTCAAGTCACGTCTCGTTCCTGCACCGAGGCGATCTGCACACCGATCCGCTGTTCAAGGGGGCGCGGGGCAACCAGTACAACCTGGGAGACATGCGTCCGGTGTTCGAAGTCGTGGAAAGCGAGGGAGGCCTCTACATCGGCGCGCGGCGCAACGCGGAGGACGGCAACTATTACTGGCGCATCACCCAGTGGGTGATGCCTTCCTACACGATGATCCCGCCGCGCGGCACGCATTCCGTTCACGGCCACTTCTGGATTCCGATTGACGACGAGAACTGCTGGGCGTGGAGTTTCGACTACCACCCGACACGCGATCTGACCGACGCGGAGCTCGCGGCGATGCGATCCGGCAAAGGCATCCATGCAAAGGTCGATGCGAACTACCGTCCGCTTGCGAACAAGGACAACGACTACCTGATGGATCGCGCCGCGCAGAAGGCGGGCAGGACCTACAGCGGCATCGAAGGCTTCGCCATGCAGGACGCGTCGCTCCAGGAGAGCATGGGGCCGGTCGTCGATCGCGCCAAGGAGACGCTCGTCTCGACCGACAGCGGCATCATCATGGCGCGCCAGAAGCTGTTGCGCGCGATCAAGGCGTTCACGGAACAGGGCGTCACGCCGCCGGGTGTCGCACTCGATCACCAGCGTGTCCGCTCGGCGGCAGTCGTGTTGCCGCCCGATCAGCCGTTCAAGGACGCCGCGCGCGAAGCGCTGATCGCGCACCCGGGCGTCGCGCCCGCCTCGGTATGAAAATGATGAAAATGGGGTCGGGAGTCATTTTTGGAGGACAGTATTTTTGCGCGCACATTCCAGAATGACTGTCCTCCAAAAATGACTCCCGACCCCATTTTCCGGAGCGAGTCCGCCCGCATGAACACCGCCGCGGAGGCCCGCTTCCGAATCCAGTCGCCGCCGGATACTCATCGCGCGGTGAAAGTGATCGACCTCGACACCGCCAGCGCGTCAGAGATCACGCGACTGCTTGGAGAGGTCGATGAGGCGGATCTCGTGCTGATGCTGGTCAGCGCCGGCGCCGACGCGGAAGCCGCCGCGCGGATCGGCGAGGCGTGCAGCGCGCGCCGCGTGATGACGCATACCGTCATCGTCCGTGCGTCGGCGGTCAGCGATGAAGCGCTTTCAAGAACGCTGGCGCAGGTCCGGCCCTGGTCGCTGATGGTCGTCGTGGTCAACGACGAAGACTACGTGGACGATATCCTCAGGTCCTTCCGATAATCTTCCGGCACGTATCGAGGCCGGCATACGTGCGGGCCGGCGCAGCCATCAGGAACTTGTAGCCTTCGTCGATGACGCGCTGCGCGTTCTGCGGATCAACGTGCGGGTGTCCGCACACGACGTGATGCTCGGCGCAGATGCGGCGGATCGCCGTCATCGCCTCTCCGACGGCGGGGTGATCGTACTGCCGCGGGAAGCCGAGGTTCTGTGACAGATCGCCCTCGCCAATCAGCACGACACCGATGCCGGGCACTTCTTTGAGAATGCGCGGGAGGTTATCGATCGCCGCCACGTCCTCGCACATGATGATCACGAGAATCTCGCCGTGCGGCGCGAGCGGCCAGACGTCAGCTTTGTTGTAGTACTCCTGCGGTGTGATCCCCCAGTAGCGCGCGGCATGCACCGGCTGATCGCCGCGGATGCCTTCGGGCTCGTACGCGGCAGCGCCCTTGGGGCGCGGATAGCGGCATGATCGCACCGCGTTGTAGGCCTCTTCCACGGTGCTGATATGCGGCCAGACGACACCGTATGCGCCGATGTCGAGCACCTGCTTGGCGAGCCACTGATTCATTTCGCCGCCATTGGGCGGGATGCGGACGATCGGCGTCACCGCCGGCGACACCGATCCGCTCTCCACGATCTGCCTTCGATTCAGCATGTACTGCAGGCAGTCGCGCAGCGCCTTGATGTCGTACGGGTTGTGCTCCGCTTCGAAGACGACGCCGTCGTACTTCGTCGTGGCGAACTCGATCGCGCTCTCGATGACGGGAGGCGAGAAGACGGCAACAGGAGTCTGCCCCTGCTCGAGCAGGGCGATGACGTGATTGAGGCGCATCGCGGGATAGTATTCCTGAGGTGAGGCCAAAAACCACAATCGCAAGCCTGCAGGAGATGAAGCGCAGTGGAGCGAAGATCGTCGGCGTCGTCGTCTACGACTATCCGATGACGCGCGTTGCCGATCGCGCCGGTGTCGACATCGTCTCCGTCGGCGATTCGGTCGGCGTGAACATGTGGGGCCACGCGGCGGAAGAAGATGTGACGCTCGACGAAATGCTCGTGGTCTGCAAGGCGGTCCACCGGGGCGCGACGCACGCGCTCGTCAGCTGCGATGTTCCGGCCGGCGTCCGTGACGTCGTTGAAGCGGCGCGTGCGCTCGTTCACGACGGCGGCGCTGCCATGGTGAAGGTGGACGCTGACGCCAGAACGATTGGCGCCATCGTGCAGGCGGGAATTGCCGTCTGGGCGCAGCTCGGGACCGAGCCGGCCGGACTCAGCGCCGATGCTGCCGTTCGGCGCGCGCAGGCACTCGAACAGGCGGGCGCATCGCTGCTCGATTTCAGACATTCAGGTCCGGTCGCCGGTCCCGCAGTCGCGCGCGCAGTCTCCATTCCGGTGATCGGCGGCCTCGGCGGAGGACCGTGGCTCGACGGCCGCGTGCGCGCCGTCGTCAACGCAATCGGATACAGTGCGACGGCACTGGACGATCAAGCGGATCGCTACGCCAACGTCGCGCGCGTCGCACTTGAGGCGATCACCAATTACACAGCGGACGTACGCGCTGGACGTCAGGTCCGCGGGAAATAACGTCGTGCCCACCGCGATCATCGACGGCATCAGCACGCGCTACGACGTCATTGGCACGGGCCCACCGCTGCTGATGATGTCGCCAGGCGGCTTCGACGCGACCATCGACAAGTGGCGGACGCAAGGTGTCTACACTCGCTTGAAGCTGCTCGACCATCTTCCAGCCAGGTACAGCTGCATCGTGTACGACAGGCGTGAGAGTGGCGAATCGGGCGGACGCGTCGAGCACATTACCTGGGCGACGTACGTCGCGCAGGCGAAGGGGCTGCTCGATCACTTGAGGATCGACCGTGCGCACATCATGGGCGCCTGTATGGGATGCTCGCCGGCGATGGCCTTCGGGGTCGCGCATCCGGAGCGCACGCGACGTCTCGTGCTGTACTGGCCGGTCGGCGGCGCGCACTACCGCATCAACGGACACGCGCGCATTGCGGAGCATCTCGCCTACGTCGAGCAGCAGGGGCTGCACGGTGTCGTCTCGCTGGTGGCGTCGGAAGGGAAAAGCTACAACCAGGATCCGCGCGGCGGGCTGTGGGCGTCGGTCATCCGGCACGATCCGGTGTTTGCGACCGACTACATGCGGCTGGATCTGAATGCTTACAGGAAACTGGTCATCGCGACGCGCGATGCGCTTTTCGACCGCGACACTTCACCGGGCGCAGAGCCTGAGGATCTGTTCCAACTCGAGGCGCCGGCGCTGATCGTGCCCGGTCGCGACAAGTCGCACGCCACGTCGGCGGCGCGTTACGTCGAGGAGTGCCTCCCGAAGGCAGAGTACTGGGACATTCGGATCGACGATCAGACCGAAGCCAACGTCCCGAGCCGAATCATCGAATTCCTTGGCGGGGCATGACCCGCTCCGCCCTGGTCATAGGGAGATGCACTCCTTAGCGAGCCGGAGAGCACCAGAAGAATTCAGATTCGTTGGATATCCCTTCGGTCAGCGTTTGTTGCGTAAGGCTGGCGACGTTGAGCAAAACCAGGTGCGACACCCAGACATGAATCTTTCCCAGCGGCGCCAGATCTCGGACGGTTGTCCATACGATTTGTGAACCATCCGGCGACCATTGCGCGCTATTTCCGCCGCCCGCGTACTGCCACTTCTGATGAGTCCAATCGAGCAGCCAATAGTCTTCAAAATGGGAACTGCTCGAGCCGGCTTCCGCGCCGGCGAGAATCAGCTTGCCATCCGGAGACCATGCAAGGCTGGTCGAAACGTTCCAATGCTCGCGGTCAGTGGGCAGTTGAATGGTGGCAATCTCTTTTCCGTCGGTGACATTCTTGATTCTCAAAGGCGAGCGATCAAAAGGCTCGTGAACAGAGATCTCGGCCAATTCCCTGCCGCTCGGGGACAACACACTTGATACTTTCTCGAAACGCGAAATCGTTTGTCCCGCTCCCAGACACGTCGATCGCTCTTGGGCGGCGTCTGCATCGGAGATCCGCATCTTCTGCCGTGTCGTGAGATCCATCTCCCACCACTGTTCACGGCTTGCACCCACGCGCTGGTATGCGCGGCTTCGATACACGATTCGGGGATCGGAGGTCTGTGCCGCAAGCGAGGAGACTGAGAAGAGGAACGCAGCAGCAGGTAGAAACCGCCGGAGGGGTTTCATCGGACCATTGTACGATCCACGCAGTCGACGCTCGGCAGATCAGTCCGGTGTTTGTCCGTGTTTGTCTGGCCGCCGTGCTACACGGCAAATAATTCGTCGACGGTCACGCGCTTCGGGATGATCCCCTGCTCGACGGCGTAGGTGATGACAGCATCGAGCATCTTGCGGTTCTCCTCGATCCCATAGGGCAACGGATCGCCGGTGACGTCCATCACAGCTTTGAAGAATGCGTCATCCGCATTCTCGATCTCGCCGGCAACGAGGCGCGCCAGGTATCCGGTCTTCGCTGTGCTGAATGCATCGAACAGGTCGGAGGCGATCTCAGGGCGTTCGGCCAGCAGCGCGTCTTTCACCACGACGGTGTGATTGATCGGATAAAGGCCGCGCTCACGCAGCGCTGCGAAGCCGGCCTCGCGCGGGTTCGGAATGAGCGGCTTCACGTCTGGCGAATCAACCTGGACGCCAATGGCGGCCGGGATCTCCCCGGACACGAGCATCTCCTCCATCTTCTTGCCCTTTTCGATCGGGACGACGTTGCTCGGCGGCTGGTATTCGGCGACATGCTCGTCGCCGGACAATACCCAGGTGACCCGATTGAGATCCACGCCGTATTGGTGCTGAAGTATGCTGCGCGCCCAGAGGCCTGTGGTCACCGTATATCCGCGATTCACTCCAACCCGCTTGCCCTCCAGGTCCTTCGGGCTTCGAATGCCTGTCGTCGTGTTGTAGAGGATCGCGCCGTGGTGGAACGCGCGCATCGGGAATACCGGAATCGCCGTGAACGGCTTGCCGTGCGCGCGCGCGCAGAGATACGTCGTGATGGCCATCTCGGAGATGTCGAACTCGAGCCCGCGCACCATCCGGCGGAACGCGTGAATGATCTGGGGGACGTCTTCGAAGCCGAAATCGAACGTGCGCGGCGTGATCGTGCCGTCTTTCAATGCCTTCGTATGGCCGCGCGTGACGAGCGCGGTTTTGAGCGTGGTTCGGTCCACCGGGTCCATATGATATTCACCGTATGATGGCGACTGTCCTCTAAAAATGACCTCCGACCCCATTAAGCGGCACACGCTCGCGGATCACCTTCTCGGCCTCGACCCAATGCACTCACATGACGAGGGCGAGGCGGATCACGATCACGATCACGACGACCTCGGCGGCGAGTACGACCCGACCGAGTCCAGCCTCTGGGCGCAGGACAACATCTCGCTGCTTTCGGTTGGGATCGATATCGGTTCCGCCGGCACGCAGGTGATCTTCTCGCGCGTGCAGATGCGCCGTCTCTCCGAGGACCTCACCAGCCGTTACTTCGTCGTCAATCGCGAAACGGTGTATCAGTCGCCTGTGGCGCTTACGCCGTACGCGGATGGTGAACGCATCGACGACCAGGCGATCGGCGCGATCATCGACGCAGCGTATGAGGCCGCCGGCCAGCACCCCGACAACATCGACACCGGTGCGGTGATTCTGACGGGCGAGGCGCTGCGCCGCGAGAATGCCAAAGCGATCGCCGACGTGCTCGCGGATGTTGGCGGCGAATTCGTGTGCGCGGCCGCCGGACATCACATGGAGTCGATGCTCGCGGCGTACGGGTCCGGCGCGGCAAAAGCGTCGCACGACCGTGGCATACCCATTCTCAACATCGACATCGGGGGCGGAACGACCAAGCTCGCGCTCGTCGAGAATGGCAAGGTCCTCCACACGGCGGCGATTCACCTCGGCGGCCGCCTTGCGGTCTTCGATGCGGAGGGCCGCATTACGCGTCTCGATCCTGCCGGGGAGCGACTCGCGTCGCTTGCCGGTTGCACGTGGGCGATTGGTAAGGTGGTGACCGAGGCGGACATTGAGCGCGTGACGTCATGGATGGCCGACGCCCTCGTCGAGGCGCTTACCCAGGCGCACCCCTCGCGCGATGTCGAGAGCCTGTGGCTGACCGAACCGCTCGACTCGCTTCTTCGTTCGCTCGGCGCAAACCGCATGACCGGTACCGCGCCAGGCGTGCTGTCAGTAATGTTCTCTGGCGGCGTCGGCGAGTACGTCTATCAGCGCGAAGCACGTGACTTCGGCGATCTTGGCCTCCGGTTCGGCCACGCCATTCGCGAGCGGCTCGACGCCGGCCGTCTGCCGTTCGCGTTGCTGCCGGCGGGCGAGTGTATCCGCGCGACGGCCGTCGGCGCATCCGAGTACAGCGTCCAGCTGTCCGGCAACACGATCTATCTATCGAACCCCGGGCATGTGTTGCCTCGCAAGAATCTGCAGGTGCTGCAGCCGCCGGTCAAGTTCGGCGAGACGATCGAGGCTCGCGATGTTGCCGCGGCCGTTCGCGAGCACTTCCAGAGGTTCGATCTCGTCGAGGGAGAATCGGAGGTCGCGCTCGCGTTCCGCTGGCGCGGCGCGCCTGCCTATCGACGCCTTGCAGGCCTTGCGCGAGGGATTGTCGACGCGATGCCGCGGACCATCGCATCGGGCAAGCCGCTTTTCATCATTCTCGACGGCGATATCGCGCAGACGCTCGGCGCCCTGCTGAAAGAGGAGCTCGGCGTTGCGTCCGAGGTGCTCGCGCTCGACGGCGTCTCACTCTGGGATTTCGACTACATCGACCTCGGTCGCGTCAGGATGCCGTCGTTCACCGTGCCGGTCACCATCAAGTCGCTGGTGTTCAGCAAGGATCCGCGGATTCCACACAGACACCATCATCACCATCACGCCCCGACCAACGTCGAGGGGCATCACGAGGGTCACCATCACCACGATCACCACACCGCAGGTTCTTAGCCACAGCGGCGCGAACCCTTCGGGCTCGCGAGTGGATGAGCGGCCTTCCTTCGACTGGAAGTGGGTCGTCATCGGCGCATGCGTGGCCTTCACGGTCTACATCGCCGTGATCCCGCTCGTGTTCCTCCTGTGGCAAAGCTTCCGGACGCCGCAGACGGCGGCGACGCCCGCCGTCTGGACGCTCGGGAACTACGCCGCGGCATACGGCACGGCCGAGACCTTTCGTCTCTTCCTCACCTCCATCCGCTTCGCCTCGGGCGCGTCTTTCTTCGCGTTCATCGTCGGCGCCGCGCTGGCCTGGATGAACGAGCGGACCAACACGCCGTTCAAGTCAATCTTCTACGCGCTCTCACTCATTCCGCTGGTCATCCCGTCGATTCTGTTCACGGTGTCGTGGATTCTGCTCGCCAGCCCGCAGATCGGCATCATCAACCAGCTTCTGCAGAACTGGTTCGGATTGCAGCAGCCGCCGTTCGACATCTACTCGATGGGCGGAATGATCTGGGTGGACGGCCTGCACTATTCCCCGATGGCCTTCCTGCTGATGAGCGCCGCGTTCCGCGCGATGGATCCGTCGCTCGAAGAGTCCGCGACGATGAGCGGCGCGAATGTGTGGCAGGTGCTGTGGCGTGTCACGCTGAAGCTGACGTGGCCGGCGATCTTCGCCACCATACTGATTCTCTTCGTCCGCTCCATCGAGTCGTTCGAGGTGCCGGCGCTGCTCGGCTTGCCGGTGGGCATCGAGGTGTTTACCTCGTCAATCTACACGGCGGTGCACCGGTACCCGAGTCAGGTCGGTCTCGCGTCCGCGTACGGCGTGGCGCTGCTCGCTGTCACGACGGCCGGCGTCTACGCAGTGGCGAGGCTGTCGGGCAGAGGGTCGAAGTACGCCACGATGACCGGCAAAGGCTTCCGTCCGCGCCAGATCGATCTCGGCGCGTGGCGCTGGGCCACGGCAGCCGGCTTCATCGTCTATTTCGTAATGATCGTTGTCCTGCCGTTCCTGGTGCTGCTCTGGTCGTCGTTCCAGCACTTCTACACGGTGCCCTCACGTGAAGCGCTGCAGAACCTGACCCTCGATCCGTACCGGTTCATCTTGACGTACCCCGATCTGCCGAGCACTGTGTGGAACAGTCTGGTGCTCTCGTTCGGTTCGGCCACGGTCGTCATGCTCGTGACGTCGGTCATCTGCTGGCTCGTGGTGAAAACGAAGATTCGCGGGCGCTGGCTGCTCGACAACATCGCATCGCTGCCGCTCGTGTTTCCCGGAATCGTGCTCGGTCTGGCGATCATGATCTTCTACCTGAACATCGACATCGGCATCTACGGGACGATCTGGATCATGTTCATTGCGTACGTCACGCGATTCATGCCGTACGGTCTGCGCTACAACACGACGTCGATGCTCCAGATTCACAAGGAGCTCGAGGAGTCGGCGGCGATGTGCGGCGCGTCCTGGACGACGACGTTCCGGCGCATTGTGCTGCCGCTGCTGAAGCCGGGACTCGTGGCGGGATGGATCTACGTGATGATCGTTTCCATCCGCGAACTGTCGACGTCAATCCTGCTCTACAGCCCGGACACGCGCGTGGTGTCGATCATCATCTGGGAACTCTGGCAGAACGGACAGTACGTCGAGCTCTCCGCGCTCGGCGTCCTGTTCATCGTGTCGCTGTTCTTCCTCGTGCTGATCGCTCGATGGGTCGGCGGGAGATACGGGATCAGGGAAGCGTAGTGCTGACCGTTCAAGGCCTCTACACGGAATATCCGAACGAGCGCGGCGAGATCGTCAGGGCCGCGCAGGACGTCACCTTCACGGTCGAAGAGGGGCGCCTGTTCACGCTTCTCGGCCCCAGCGGCTGCGGCAAGACGACGACGCTGCGGTCGATCGCCGGCCTGGAACGGCCGCGGGCGGGAGAGATTTCGGTCAATGGTCGCGTCGTCTTCTCCTCGTCGAAGGGCGTGTTCGTGTCACCCAACCGCCGCGGCTTCGGCATGGTGTTCCAGTCCTACGCCATATGGCCGCACATGACCGTCTTCGAGAACGCCGCGTTTCCTCTCGAAGTGGGCGACAAGAGGTATTCGCGGACGCAGATTCGCGAGAACGTCATGCGGGTGCTTACGGCCGTTCAGCTCGATGAGCTCGCCGACCGTGACGCCACGAAGTTGTCAGGAGGGCAGCAGCAGCGCCTTGCGCTCGCACGCGCGCTGGTGATGGAGCCGGCGCTCCTGCTGCTCGACGAGCCGCTCAGCAATCTCGATGCGAAGCTGCGCGACCGGATGCGATTCGAGCTCAAACGGCTGCAGCGGGATCTCAAAATCACGACCGTCTATGTGACCCACGACCAGAGTGAAGCGCTTGCGCTGTCGCACGAGATCGCAGTGATGAACCAGGGGCGCATCCAGCAGATTGGGCGGCCGCGCGACATCTACGAGCATCCCTCGAATCAGTTCGTCGCCGACTTCGTCGGCAACACGAATTTTCTCGAAGGCGTCGTGCTGCGGCCGGACGGCCCCGAGCACTACGTCGCGCGGGCCGACATCGGCGAGATTACGGTGCGAGCGCCACGGCCACTGAAGGTGGAGGAACGCGTCGCCATTTCGATTCGTCCCGAAGACGTCGAACTGACCGAAACACGGCCATCCGGCGCAAACGTGTGGCAGGCAACCGTCGAGCAGAAAGTGTTTCTCGGGGAGGCGATCGATTTCCGCGTCGCTGTTGGATCGCGCCCGTTGCTGTCGCGTCAGCACCCGACGCTGCGCACGCCCGTCGGCGGCGCCATCTTCGTTCGGGTGAACCCGGAGAAGTGTGTTGTCTTCTCCACCTCATAAGCCGGGTCCCGGGGCGCAACGGGTGCCTCTCGGCGCGGACCCGATCGCCACGGTCGGTGTCATCGGCTGTGGTCGCATCGGCCAACCGATCGTCGGACATCTCGTGCGGAAGCACTTCACGGTGCTCGCCTATGACGTCGATCCCGCGAAACGGCAGGAGGCTGAGGCACGCGGCGCCGGATGGGTGGCGCTGCCGGAACTGGCACGCGCCGCTCAGGCGATTCTCATTTGTGTCGGCTACGACCGCGACCTCCGCGCATTGCTGGCGACGGACCTCATTAATAAGGTGTCGCCCGGCGCCGTGGTAGCGGTTCTCTCGACGGTTCAGCCGCGAACCGTCCAGGAACTGGAGGGGCTGGCGGCGCCCATCGGTATTCGCATCGTCGATGCAACGATGTGCAGGGGCGGCCGAGCCGCCGACGCGGGGACGATGCTGTCGTTCGTGGCAGGCGACCAGGACGCTGTCGAGCGCCTGAAGCCCGTGATCGCCGCCTATTCGACCGACATCGTCTACACTGGCGCGGTTGGAACCGCCCAGGTCGCCAAAGCCGCCAATAACCTCTTGATGTGGGCGTGCCTTATTGCCAATCATGAAGCTTTGGCCCTTGCGCGAAGATTTGGCGTCGACGTCGAGCTGCTTCGCGAAGCGCTGCTGAAGACCGGCGCGGAGAATGGCGTCCTGCGATACTGGGGGACGAGCACGATGGCGTGGGCCGACGACGACCTGGAGATCATCCAGGAGATGGCGCGCCAAGTCGACATGTCGTTGCCGCAGGCCGACTTGAACCGCGAGCTCTGTCGTCAGTTGAAGCCGAAGAAGTTTCGTCTTGATAAGTACGGCGTGTAAACCGTATCTGGAGGGCGGGTCTTTTCAGATCCGCCAGGTGGAGAGCCATGGCTGTTAAAGAGGTGAAAGGCGCGGCGGTTGCCGACGAGGTGATCGTCAACGAGTCGCACTATCACAGCAAGAAGGATCGAGTCTTCGTTCGCGCGATTGCGGGTCCGTACAACCTGAAGGACGAGCTCGCGCGTCTTCGTGCGATGCCGCGGGTGCGCAAGGGACGGCTCATCCGCTTCAACGACGGCCCGCAGACCTACAGCCGCCACTACATCGAGCCGAAGGACGGCATCACGCAGATGTTCCATATCCACCTCGAGGAATACGCGCCGGGCGGCCATTCGCAGAAGCACGGCCACGTCAACGAAGCGGCTTTCTACATTCTCGATGGTGAGGGATACGAGATTCACGATGGAATCCGCTACGACTGGAAGGCCGGCGACGTCGCCATCGTCCACAACAACTGCGTGCACCAGCATTTCAATGCGAGTACGACCAAGCCGGCGCGTGCGCTCGTCATGAAGACCAAGCCGATGTTCATGTTCATGAACATGCTGTTCCAGAAGGTGGTCGAGCCGCGGCCCACGCAGCCCGCTCCCGGCGCTGAAGGATTTCAGGCGCGGGAATTCGAGCAGAACTTCAACCACGGCGAATAAGCGTAGAGGAGAAGTAGGCGGACGTTCAGCAATAGGAGTAGAGCCGGACGTTCAGGAATAGGAGTAGAGGCGGACGTTCAGCAATAGGAGTAGAGGCGGACCTTCAGGAATAGGAGTAGAGGCGGACCTTCAGGTCCGCCCAGAGGAAAACGACAATGGCGTGGAGCGAATCGAAAGCGTGGATGAAGGGGCGCGTCAACCAGAAGCTGTATCAGGCGCTGCTGGACGATGCGACCGAAGCGCCGGCGCGCAATTCGAAGCGGAAGAAGATCGTGCATCCCGAGGACATGCCGTGGGAGATGGCGCGGCAGGGATTGCTGAAGCATCTCGTCAACGCGGCGATGAACACGCGCATGGAGACGGTTGACGCCTACATGCAGATCATTCCGCCCGGCAGCCGCTCGGGAAAACATCGTCACCTGGCCGAGGAATGTCTCTACGTCGTTGAAGGACACGGCTACGACCTGCACCAGGACTGTGACGTCGAGATTACCGACACGTATCACTGGAAGCCGCAGGACGAAGTGAAGCGCTACGAATGGGAAGCAGGCGACGTCATCTACGTTCCGCCCAACACCATTCATCAGCATTTCAACGCGAGCGCGGACAAACCGGTCCGCATGATTTCAATCATCAATCGCATCTTCAAAGCCTGTGGATTGAACGACCTGGAGCAGATCGAAAATGCCCCCGAGTACGATCCCGCGGTGGAGTTGAACGCCGAGGTTATCGAGGCGTATCTGCGCGGGAGCCGCGCGACGACGACGCGCTGAGTGATGGCCAAGGACGCGCTGGTCTCGGAGGATCTCGCTCAGAAGTTCGCGTCTGAAAAGGAGACGCCGTACACGCGGTGGGTGCGGTCGGAGGGGTTGGACATCATCAGCTCCTTCTACGTGCCCGACCTGCATACGGTCGAACTGAAGCCATGGGCGAGGCGCGGCGGGCGCGGCGTCTTCCTCAACCACGATGCGTCGCGCACGTCCAACGATTGCTACGTCTGCGAGATTCCACCCGGCCAGGAGCTTGCGCCGCAGCGGCAGCTCTACGAGGAAATGGTGTACGTGCTCGACGGCCGCGGCTCGACGTCGGTGTGGAACGATGCCGGCAAGCGAACGACGTTCGAGTGGAAGGCAGGGGCGATCTTCGCCATTCCGCTCAACGCGTGGCATCAGCACTTCAACGGATCGGGTGTTCAGCCCGCGCGATACGTGGCGGTGACCAACGCGCCCGTGGTCATCAACGCATTCGGCGATCTCGGCTTCGTCTTCAATACGCAGTACGACTTCAAGGATCGCTTCAACGGCGAGCCCGATTACTTCGCCAACAAGGGCGAGCAGAAAGGACTGCTGCTCGACACGAACTTCGTGGCGGATGCGATCAACCTGCCGCTGGTCTCCGCCAAGGAGCGCGGCGCGGGCGGTTCGCACATTCGGTTCGGTATGGCGAAGGGTCACATGAACAGCCACATCTCGCAGTTCGGTGTCGGCCGCTACAAGAAAGCGCACGCGCATGGCCCCGGCGCGCACGTGATTATCATGAGCGGCGAGGGCTACACGCTGATGTGGCCCGAAGGCGAGGAGCCGCGCCGCTACGAATGGAAGGAAGGCTCGATGATCGTGCCTCCGAACCTCTGGTTCCACCAGCACTTCAACACGGGCACGACGCCGGCGCGGTACCTGGCGTTCAAGGCGGAAGGCGTGGCCATTCGCAACGCGCAGGGTGTGCCGAAGGCGTGGATCTCGCGCCGGGTCGGCGGGGATCAGATCGACTACGCCGACGAATCTCCGCGCGTGCGGCAATGGTTCACGGAAGCGCTCGCCGAGCGGGGGCTCACGCCGCGGATGGATGACGCGTACGAGGCGGAGCTCGCCGAGCTGCCTGCCGCGCCGAAGCGCGGTGAGGCCATGCGCGACGGCGGGCCGCAGGTGGTGACGCGATGAAGAAGACGTTCATCGTTCTCGCGTGGGTGGCGGCCGCGACGATCGTGATGACGGCCCAGGTCAAGCCTGGCGCGACGACGGCCGACGTCGCGAACTACGCCGGCGCCGACCGGATGCAGAAGCTGATTACCGGCGCGAAGAAGGAAGGTACCGTCAGCATCTACACCTCGCTCCAGCAGGCCGACATCGGCAAGCTCGGCGCCGCCTTCGAGAAGAAATACGGCGTCAAGGTGATTGCGTGGCGAGCCGGGTCCGAGGACATCGTGCAGCGGTCGGTGCAGGAAGCGCGCGCGAACCGGAACACCGTCGACGTGATGGAGACCAACGGGCCCGAGCTCGAATCGATGCATCGCGAGAACATCCTGCAGGCGGTGAAGAGCCCGTACCTCGGCGATCTCATCGGGCCCGCGATTCTTCCGCACGGCGAATGGGTCGGCACGCGGCTCAACGTGTTCGTGCAGGCATACAACACGAACAAGATCAAGAAGATCGATCTGCCGAAGACGTGGGAAGACCTGGCGAATCCGAAGTGGAAGGGGAAGATCGGCATCGAGCAGGAGGATTCCGACTGGCTCGCGGGCATCTTTGCCGACATCGGCGAGGCGCGCGCACGCAAGGTCTTCCAGGACATCGTCCGGACCAACGGCATGTCGGTCCGCAAGGGGCACACGCTGCTGTCGCAGCTCGTCGTCTCCGGCGAGGTGCCGCTCGCGCTGACGGTCTACAACTACAAGGCCGAGCAGTTGAAGAAGCTGCGCGCGCCGATTGACTGGTTCGTCATCGGCAACGCGATCGCTCGCCCCAACGGCATGGCCGTCGCGCGCAGGGCGCCGCACCCGCACGCGGCGGTGCTGTTCTACGACTTCGAGCTGAGCCCCGAAGGCCAGCAGATCATCGCGAACCTCGAGTTCGTCCCCACGAGCAAGAAGATCGATACCCCACTCAACAAGGTGCCGATGAAGTTCGTCGACGCGAAGGTCGCGATCGACGAATACGACAAGTGGAAGGGGCTGTACCGGCAGCTGTTCAACATCCGCGGCTCGTAGCCACGAAGGCCACCAAGACGATTGAGCCACGAAGTTCACGAAGACGTTTTGAACCACAAAGGTCACGAAGCACACGAAGAGCGGTCGCCGGTCGGCCTGCGCAGCAGGCCGACGGCGCGTGGGGGCGCGCCGCCGGAAACAAACCGCAGGTTTGTTGACGCGGCTTGTTTCCGGCGGCGCGTCCCCACGTGCCGGCCGCCTTCGGCGGCCCGGCGACCGCTTCGGACCTTTGTGTTCTTCGTGACCTTCGTGGTTCCAATCGTCTTTGTGTTCTTTGTGGCTAACGTCTTCGTGCCCTCAGTGGCAGCGCAAGCGACCGATCGCATTGCCGCGGCGAAGAAAGAGGGCACCCTCACCGTCTACACAACCATTGCCGAGAAGGACTGGCCGACCCTCGTCAAGCCCTTCGAATCGAAATACGGGATCAGGGTGAACGTCTGGCGCGCGGGCACGTCGAACGTGCTGCAGCGAGCGGTCGCGGAGACCTCCGCGAAGAGGTACGACGCCGACGTCATTCACATCGGGTCGCCTGAAATGGAGGCGCTCGCGCGCGAGCAGATCCTGCTGCCGATGACCTCACCGGTGCAGAACGATCTGCAGCCCGGCTCGGTGCCCGAGCATCATCAATGGGCGGCGACCCTGCTGTCGGTATGGGTGCAGGCGTACAACACGAAGCTGATCAAGAAGGAAGAGCTGCCGAAGACGTACAGGGATCTGCTCAATCCGAAGTGGAAGGGCAAGCTCGGTGTCGAAGGGAAGGACGAAGACTGGTTTGCCTCGGTCGTTGACGTCATGGGCGGTGGAGAGACCGGTCTGAAATTCTTCCGCGACCTGATGGCGACCAACGGCCTCTCCGTTCGTCAGGGGCACACGCTGCTGAACAACCTCGTGATTTCAGGCGAGGTGCCGCTCGCACTCAACGTGTACAACTACATGCCCGAGCAGGCGAAGAAGAAGGGCGCCCCCATCGACTGGTTCGCGCTCGAACCGGCGATCGCACGGTCCAACGGCGTCGGCGTCGCGCGGCACGCTCCGCACCCGAATGCGGCGATCCTGTTCTACGAGTATCTGCTCGGCGAGGGACAGCGGTACTTCGTCAGCATGGATTACGTGCCGAGCAACACGAAGGTTGCGTCTCCGCTGAAGGGCATCAGAATCGTTCAGGCGAGCCCTGCGCGGTCCCTCGACGAATCAGCGAAATGGACCGCGCTCTTCGAGCGCACGCTGACACGGCGTTAATCACCGCCACGCTCTGTTATCGACGGTGTTCTCGTAGGTCGCGCC
>Ga0075434_100001204_pt1 | contig 21512 bp, 19 predicted proteins | sample RhiMethybrSRZTD3_FD_75298 | JGI IMG/M metagenome (GOLD analysis project Ga0075434, IMG submission 75298) | Populus rhizosphere microbial communities from Tennessee, USA - Rhizosphere MetaG P. TD hybrid SRZTD3 | ecosystem: Host-associated > Plants > Roots > Rhizosphere > Soil | place: USA... | reverse complement strand
GTTCCCGCTGCTGATCGACGCGCCGCTGCTCGAGACGCGCTCCTGCCACTACGAGCTGTCGGTGACGCGCAACTTCTACATCGACACCCACCCCGACTGGTCGAACGTGTGGATCGCCGGCGGCGGGTCGGCCGAGGGGTTCAAATTCGGCCCGATGGTTGGCGACTATACGGCGAAGCGCGTCATGGGAATCGAGGGCGATCCGGCGGTCGCAAAGGCGTTCCGAATCCCGAAGGAGGAGTTCGAGGAGCCGCCACGCACTGCGGCCGACTCGGCACGGGTGAAGGCACGTGCCGACTCGGTTGCGAAGGCGAAAGCGGATTCCGCGAAGGCAGATTCGGCGAAGCGCGTGATCCCCGAACAGAACGTCCCGCCGGCGACGAAGCCGGACGCGTCGGCCAAGAAGCCCGCTCTTCGGTAGACGTGACGCGTGTCGTCGCGCCACCGGCGGCAAGGCAGGTAGACTCTCCCCATGCCTCCCCGCCCCGGCGCCACGACCGCGCGCATCGCTGTCTTGACCGACGTGCACGCGAACCTGCCCGCGCTCGACGCCGCGTTTGCGCAGATCGACCGGCTCGGGGTTGACGCGACATACCACACCGGCGACGCCATCGGCATCGGCCCGTTTCCCGCGGAGTGCCTCGACCGGCTGTTGGCGCGGCCGGCGATGCATCTGCTGATGGGCAATCACGACGCGTGGTTTGCCTTTGGTCTGCCTGACGAGTCGGGAACATGGATGCCGCCGGACGAGCGCGAGCATCAGCAGTGGGTCCACAGTCAGCTCAATCCCGAGTTGAGACAGATCGTTGCCGCGTGGCCGTACGCGTCGACACTTCGAATCGAGGGGCTGCGACTCGATTTCCTGCACTATCCACTCGACGACGGCGGCACGTTCCGGTCGCCGCAGGATCTCTCGCCAGAGTCCGCGTCCGCGCTGTTCCAGTTACCGACATCCACCCTCGTGTTCTTCGGCCACGATCATCGACTGTGGAACGTGACTGGCGGGAGCACGCACTTCATGAACCCGGGCTCCCTTGGCTGCTCGCGCGACCCGATCGCGCGCTTTCTGATCGTCGAGGTGGAGGCGGGCGGAAACTGGTCGGTGTCGTTCCGGAGCGCACCGTACGACCCGGATCCGGTATTCAGGGCGTTGAACGAGCGCGGCGTCCCGGCGCGCGAATTCATTCGGCGGACGTTTCTGCCGACGGACGACGGCCCGCTGATCGCGTGACCGACGAGCCTGGGCCGAGACGGTTCGGTCGCGCGCTACGCCTTTCGGCGAAGAAGCGGCGGATGGAGCAGCTGTACGACCTCGTGTACACCGGCGGGTGGCCGTCGTGGATCGCGAGGCCGCTCGGGCTGCAGGGGAGGCTTCGCCTAACGGCGCATCGGCTTACGATCGCGAACGACGGCCTGCCAGTCCCGCCGCTCCGCATTGCGTTCGCGTCGGACCTCCACGGCGGGCCGGGCACTCATCCGGCAACGATCCGTCGCGCTTGCCGGCTGCTCGCCGAGTCGAAGCCACACCTGCTGCTCCTCGGCGGGGACTTCGTATCCTTCCACGCGCGGCACGTGGAGAACGTGCTGGAGGCGATCGACGGGATCGACGCGCCGTTAGGCAGGTTCGCCGTGCTCGGCAACCATGATCTCATCGCCGATGACGCGTGGCTCGTGCAGCGTCTCGAGACGATCGGTGTACGGACGCTGGTCAACGAGAACGTGCGCCTGGCCGCGCCCTATGACCGCGTGTGGGTATGCGGGCTGGACAACACGGAGCAGGGGACGCCGGATGGGTGGCGCGCTCTCGCGGGAGCCGACGGGATTCGGCTTATCCTCATGCATTCCCCCGACGGGCTCACGGCGTTAGGCGGCGAGCCGTTCGCGATGGCATTCACGGGGCACGTGCACGGCGGGCAGTTCGTGCTGCCGGGCGGCGCGTCGCTCATCGGCGCCAAGGGACCGCTCAGTCAGCGCTACCTGTACGGCGGTTTGTTCGAGCTTGGGGCGCCGGGTGAGCGGATCCTGCTCGTGAGCCGAGGGATCGGGCAGGGGTCGTTACCGATGCGGTTCCGGGCGGATCCGGAGGTGCACGTCTGCGAGGTGGGGTTTACCTAGGAAGGCGCTGGCGACAAGCAATGCTTGTCATCTCGCATCGACGTGGAGCGCCGGCGGCGTAGCATCCACAGCGACCACATACGCCTCGCTGATGTTGACGACGTCCGAAGACGAGCCGGGCGCCGCGGTCGGCATCTCCAAACCGCATCATCTGCCTACTACGAGCGCGACGGCGCCAGCCCCCCGGGCGCTCCTGGTCGAGCTGGCGAAAGCGCTCCGCGTCTCCACCGACGAGCTGCTCGGCGTCAAGCGGGTGCGCGAGACCATGGGCCCGCCGGGATCGCGCGCGAGGTTCATGCAGACACCAGTGATCTGTCAGTGTCTTTGCTCGATAGATCCGCCGACCGTAGGGCGCCATAAGCATCTCGCTCGATCCGCCCGTCTTTCACGTGCGCGTCCGTGACGGGCGCGCACGCGCGACTGAAGCTGAGTACTGAGACCTGCATTCCCAACTCGCACTCCAGTGGGCAGATGCTCTAGAGCCACTCGATGGCGAGTCTCGTTGTGTATCGCTGCCGCCGCATCTAGAAACCGGCGCGCCGTTGTCAGCGAACTTCAACCAGCTCCGCGTTGGCCAATGCGACGACCTCCAGGTCCGATCGGGATAGCAAGTCTCTCGTTGCAATTGTCATAGCCAACTCTCCATTGTCGGCCCCAAACACTCGGCCCCCGAACGCCTGGTCGCCCGCGTTGCAAGCATCATCGATCGCGGCTTCCGAGATCCACACCTCCAAACCATCCCCCACAAAGCGGAGATACGGGCGCGGAGCTAGCGAGGCAACAAGCATCTGTCCGCGCTGCGAAACAGGGGAGATAAAGAAACCAACCAGCCGCTCCTCTTGGTCGAGCAGGCGATCGACGAAGGCGGTGAGGTAGTCCGGGTCGTCGCAACGGTACTCAGTGGCGCCGACCCGGAACTTGTCCTCCATCGCCTTCGGCGCGAAGCCAATCTTGAGTGTCTGCCCAAAAATCAGAACCAACCAGGCGTCCGACTCGTTCTCCACAACAACTCCGCTGTTCACTTTGGTAGGCTCTTCAGTGCTTCGTCGATCCACTGGATCCGCTGATTCTGCACGCGCAGTACGGTCTCTGTAACCCGCTTATTGCCCACGCCCGCGAGCGCGTCCTCCGCTGCCGATCGATACTTTAGCAGCATTTCGCGCGTGACGTCGGTCAGGTCCTTGCCCTCGCTCCTGAAGAACCGACGAGCGATCTCGGTCTCGGCCCGATTGAGCCCAATGGCGGATACTCGTTCGGCAACGACTTTCTCTCCCGTTTCCGCTGCCGAACTTGCGAGTCTCTGGGTTAGCGCCTCCCATCCAGCAGCCACGCCCACGCGCGCCGCACCCAAGATCCCAGCAAAGAAAAGGAAGGTTTGGAGCGAGACATCCTTTATCCCTTGCCCACCGGGACAAAACTCAATCCCGCGCTCCACACCGCTCTTGTCTTTGCACAGCCCGAATGGGTCACTGAAATTCACGGGATCCCCGCCGGCGAATCCGTACAGATTCAATCCACCCGCCATCCCGATCGGGTCTTCCTGCGTGAAAGAGACCGGTCGGCAGGCTCGCGTTAGGCCTGGGGCGCGTCAAGCGGCGACGGCTTCTCGCTTTAGCCGCTCCGCCGCTCGGCCTTCTTGTCATACTTCGAGGGGTCGAGCCCTGAGGTGCTGTTTCGAGGGGCCGAGGATGGCGCGTTAGGTGCGGAGCACGGCGTGCGCACCCGCTAGACGATGAGAACTCTCGCGCGCATCACCATCGCGGGCGCTCACCAGCAGCCACCCGGAGCCTCGATCCACTCCTCACAACACAAGCCCGGCCGATCGTCTGGCCGGGCCTATGTCGCGCCGCCAATAGTGAGTTCGCTGCCGGGACAGCGCTACGCGGTCGTGTTCAAGTCTGATAGCGCCGTGCGTGCCAACCGCAGTTCCACTATGTCGCGCGAAGACCAACCACGGCGATCGCACTCGTCAATCAGGCGCGTAGCTGCACCAACGAATGCGGTCATTACATCGCGGAACACAAAGTCCTCAGCAAAAAACTCCACTGCGCTTGGTAGACGAAGACACGACAGCCGGTACCGGCCTGCTTGCAGGCGCCTAACCTCTAGCGCAAATGGACCGTCCATGAAATGCAGTCGAACTGCGTCGCTATTCCCGCGACAGAACGCGACCAGGTCCACCATCCAGCCGTGCAGTACAGCCACTACCAGATCAGACCACTCCGGCTCCGGGAACGGGTAACCATCTAGTAGCGCGTAGATTGTCCCCGAGGTTTGGCCACGGCGCGACTGGGACAATGACACCGGATCTACAATTACGGAAAATCGCGCGGAATCGCCTGATGCGCCGGTCATCTGATTACAGGGTACGCGGTCTCGATGGTTCTCGTCGTCTTGTTCAGCCACATCTGAATGACCAGGCCGTTTGATTCTCCCTCCATCAGGACTCTCTCGCCGCCTTGGGCTTCCGACTTTGCTCCCATAGCGGTAGGCCTGTCGGATCGCGCGTTCAATCTGGGTCTCGGTCATGCCCGATGGGAACAGTGTCTTGCGAGAGTTTGGACGGAGGCGCGCACCCCCGGCCGTGTGCCCAGAAACCACTTCTTCCATGTCGATTGCGACTCGTCTCCACGAAGGCAAATTGATCGCCTTGCCGACCTTACCAACGAAGTTCGCAAATCCCTCCAACGCCGCTTCCTCCACCAGCCCCGTGGCAGCGAACGCAAGGTTTTTCGGTATGAACGTGGCGACTTCCCGGTTGATCTGAGGCGCCATTTGTCCAAGCATCACGAACGCGCCCATCTTCCCCGGGCAATCGTACGGATTATCGTCCGCCGGTGGACAGAGCCCAAACGGATCGCTGAAGTTGACCGGATCTCCCGATGCAAATCCGTACAGATTGAGCCCCCCGGCGAGCCCGATCGGGTCCTCCTGCGTGAAAGAGACCGGTTGGCGGGCTCGCGTTAGGTCCGGGGTGCCTCAAGTGGTCATGGCTTCTCTCTTTAGCCGCTCCGCCGAGCCGATTCTTGATCGTACTTCGTGGCTCGCGGCCTGGAGGTGCTGTTTCGAGGGGCCGACGACGAGGCGCCGTGCGTGAGAGGACTTGCAGGAGCGCTTGCCGTTAGGCGACGTGGGCGCCCTTGCCTTAGTTTGCCGCCGCCACGATGCAACGTGCGGCCGGCGCACTTCGGAGATTCAGAGGCCCGCGACCCAGACCGCCTAACGCCGCGTTACGCAAAACCCGCAGCCCGATCGCGCGGGTTGAGGCTGGGTGCGTTTGGGCGGACGGCCTTTGCGGCGCCAAAGGAGCTACGCCCAAGAGCCGACGTTTGCTCCTGGGCGTAGTCTACGCGAGCCTTTGTCCAGAGCGATCGTGATCTCGGCTAGTGCTCTCGACGCTTCCGTGGAACGGCGAGTGCGATGAGCTCACTCCGCGAAAGGACTTTGGACGGCTTCCCCGTTATCTCACCAGCAAGCGCGGCAGCGTCTCCAATGACGTTTGCGCGGATATCATAACGAATCGGGAAAATTTCCCGCACGGAGTGTCCCAGAAACTGGGCGAGCGACTCCGACCCTCTTTGTCTCCCTTCCACATCGTGATACCGCGCCATAGTGAACCATCGGTCACTCGAAAAAACGGACACTGTCAGGAAGTGCTCAGTGAGCTGGGGGCTGGTCGGATCGACATTACCAATAATCCCCCACACCTTTGCTCCGTTGGCCAGCGTAAGCCTCGTGCCTACAAACCGCCCATCGAGTGACTCTACCGGCAGCTCCTTCACGGGACGGACCACGGTTTCGTCCGACCAAAGTTCAAGATTGTTGGCGTACTCCCAGACCGGGTACCGCTCAAGATCAGTCGGCCGTAGGCTCGTTACAGATATAGGCTCGAATCTGGTCATCTGAATCCCTCTCGCCGCGCGGCCTCCCACAGGCGGCTGCCGTACTCTCGATCGAAGGCCCGAGTGTACGCTTCGAAGTCACGGTACACCTGTCGGAGTTGGGCGCGCGATAGGCTCTGATAGTAGCCGCCACCGGCCTGTCTTGGAAGAATCTTGTCGAGACCGGAATGGTAGGCGCTGTGAAGTTCCCGAGGCAAAACTTCGAGAAGCTGTTGATGCGCTCCTCCGAGATACTTAGGCCACGCATGATGGAACGCAACCGCCAAGTCGTCCGCGTAACGGGCAGCCTTGACACCGAGCCTTCCCTCGGCCCCGACGCCTGGCAGCGCCATCGCGATTGCGATCCCGCCCCGAATCGGGTGGCCGCCCGCGATGTCGTCTCCCGCACGACCGAGATCGTTAACTCCGCTGACTTCTCCGACCGCGTTCAGCGCACTTTCAAGCGGCGCGACACGTCGCCCGATGTCGACGAACACGTCGAGGCATGCCGGTGGGCGCGTGGCAAGGCCGAACGGATCGGTGAAGTTCAGACATCTATTACGCGATGCACCCGACCCTGACGCGCTGAGCGCGTCCCGTTCGCCCCGCTGTCCCCGCCCGCGCTATGCTCCGTCGACCTTCAGCCGAGGAGCCGCGCGATGAGCCCCGACGAGAAGTACGCCTACGCCCGACAGTTCCCGGTCCACGTCGGCGTCGACACGAGCAAGACCTTCCACGTCCTGGTCGCCCGCGGGCCCGACGGCCGGCGCACGAAGCCCTTCCGCGCCGACGTCTCGCGCGCCGGCTTCGACCGCGCCGACCTGCACCTAACGACGCTCTTCCCCGAGGTCGCGCGCGAGCGGATGCTCGTCGGGCTCGAGTTCGCCGGGCACCACGGCTTCACCTTCGCCCACGACCTCGCCCGCCGCGGCTACCCCGTGGTGAACGTGCTGCCGGCGGTCACGAAGAGGACCAAGGAGATCGAGGACAACTCGCCGCTCAAGACCGACGCTAAGGACGCCGCCTTGATCGCGAAGCTCACCGGCGACGGCGCCTTCGTCCGTTTCCCGTTCCTCGACGAGCAGTACGTCGCGCTGCGCCTCCTCGCGACCGAGCGGCACCGGCTCTCGTGCGAGGCGGTGCGCTTCAGGAACCGACTCCAGGGGATGCTCGACCTCGCGTGGCCGGAGTACCTGCGCCATTTCGCCGACCTGACGCACCCGACCCCGCGCGCGCTCCTGGAGCGCTGGCCGCTGCCCGAGGACCTGCGCGCCGCCTCGCCGCGCACCGTTAGGCTTCTCGCCAAGCGGGTCTCGCTGAACCACTACGGGCCGGAGAAGGTGGCCGGGCTTCTCGAGTCGGCGCGCGAGACCGTGGCGCTTACCCAGGCCGCCGGCGCCCGCCGGATGGAGATCCTCGCCCTCCTCGCGCGCTGGGCCCTGGTCCGCGCGCAGATCGCGGACGTCGAGGAGGCGCTCGCGGCGAGCGTCGACTCGTGCGCGCCGGCCCGTGCGCTCATGACGCTCCCGGAGGTCAACGCGGTGTGCGCCGCCACCATCGTCGCGGAGCTCGGCACGCCCGAGGACTACGAGTCCCCGCGCCAGGTCTTGAAGCTCGCCGGGATGAACCTGGTGGAGAAGTCGAGCGGCCTGTACCGGGGCCGCACGCGGCAGTCGAAGCGCGGTCGGCCGGAGCTCCGGCGCCAGCTCTTCCTGCTCGCCGGCCGGTGGGTGCGGAAGGACCGCGGGCTCTACCGCGGCTACTACGAGGCGCTCCTCGCCCGAAACGGCGGGCTGAAGACGAAGGCCGTGTGCGCGGTCGCCCGGAAGGTGGTGCCGCTGGTCCTCGCGGTGGCGCAGTCGGGCGAGCCGTTCGACCGCGGGCGGTGGCTCCGGAGCCGGCACCAGCGGGGCTTGGAGGCGGGCGACCTCACCACCTAACGCGAGCCGCCTAACGCGATGTGTCGTACCGGTCCACCCGTGCCGGGCGGAGGGCGAGCCGCCTCGACCGACCCTGAGCCTGCGAGACCCGATCTCCGTCTACAGACCCGTCCCGGGGCTCGCCCGGACCCGAAACGCCCATGAAGATGTGCCGCGCCGCGCGTGCCCCCGAGGCCCTGGAGGCGAGAGCCTGCGCGCGAAGCGCCGACGAGCTGTGAGAGCCGCGTAACGGTCCCGGATGTCCGCTGTAGGCCGGCGCTGTTTGACAACTGATTCACGCGGAGCGAGCATAGGGAGTGCGGCGGGCGAGGCTCGGCGACCCGGGAGACGCGCTACGGCAGCCTAGCGTGGGAGCGACGTTCGAGTTTAGACACGGCCCGCCCGCCGGGCGCACGTCGACGTTTGCGGCTTCCGGGTGACCGCCGGGGTCAGGCCACCAATCCAGACCCGCACCACGAGTGCCGGAGAGCTTCACGGCCAGCCCCGCGGTCACCCTCGCTCAGCGTTAGGCCTCAACATCACGAGCCCCGGCTTGGCCGGGGCTCGCTGGGTGGTGTCAGCTCCGAACCGGCCCGTCGAACGCCGCCGTGAACTCGCCGCTTCCCAACAGGTCGGCCACGGCACGGTCGACGTTCTCCTTCGTTAGGCGCGCGACCACGATCATGTGCGCCGACCACACGTAAAGCCCACCCGCGCATTCACCGGTTTCGCGGTACTTCTCCATTAGCGACTCGAGGTTTCGGACCGTGAAGAAAGTCGCGGTGTACCGCTCGCCATTCTCGAATGACACGGTGACATCGACGTTGTCGTCCTCGGGATCGAAGCCGAAGACGTCCTCCACCCAATGGATCGCGTACGGGATACCTGCGAGTGGGCTCATTTGTAGAGTTGGCGGAGCAGGTTAATGACCTGATCCTGCGTGGCCTTCGTACTCTTCGCCAGGATCTCGATTGTGTTACCGGCCGCGTTACGGAAGTAGACACGGGCTCCGTCGCGGGCCCTGGCCTCTAGGATCCCGTTGAACAGGAAGCGCGTCCCAATGCCGGGGTTTAGGTTGCCCTTCGCGAGTTGGGCGGTCAGCCGATCAATCGATCCCTGGACCTCGCCTTCGAGAGCCGACGCGATGCGCGTCAGCGCCCGATTCTGCCCAATCCGCGATATGAGCTTGACAGCCCCGGCGCCTCCGGCGCGCTCCGGAACCCCGATAAATCCGCCGGCGAGCTGCACCAGGTCCCCGAATCCAGGGTCCTCCAGCGGTCTGTCAAGCCGAAGCAGGCGCTTGTACTCTTCTGAACACCCCTCCCCAGTTTTCTTGTTGCAGTCGAACAACCCAAACGGATCGGAATACGTGACCGGGTCCCCACCCGCGAACCCATACAGGTTTAACCCCCCCCGCGAGGCCGATCGGGTCCTCCTGCGTGAATCGAGCGGTCGCCGGGTCGTAGTAGCGGTTCCGCTTGTAGATGAGGTGAGAGCCGTCCCGCTTCTGGTCAATAAGCGTTCCGTTCCAGCTCGGCTCTCGGTACGTCTTCTGCCAATACGCCGTCCAGCCGTACGGCCAATACACGAGGGCGCATCGACCGGATGACGCGCCGCCGCCCGGAGGCGTCCCGCCGCCACAGGGCGCGCCGCCAGTGCCCGATGCCGTCGTACCATAGTCCGCTTGGCCTCGCTGATTCCAGTGCGGCACGATGGTGAACGGCTCCTTCCATTGCTCGAACTGCCGCTGGATCCCAACGCCGACAACCGCCGTGTCCGCGTAGCCCCAACGCGTCACAGTGAGCGGCTGGTCGAATCCCGGACCATTCGTGTATGCGACGCGACCGTAGAACGGATTGAGGGAGATGGGTGACGCGCTGTTTGTGACGCCGAGGTTCCCGAGCAGCACGGTGTCGTTCTCCTTGAGCGTCGTGGAGTCCGGCATCTGGATCTCGAAGAGTTCCGTCGCCCCGTCCCACACCGTTCGCCGCACGGTGCTCACCGAACACGCGTCAAGGTCGTAGTCGTTCGGACTGCACTCTTGCTGAGTCCGCGTGAGCACTCGCCGGCCGAGCGCGTCGTACCAGTACTCTTCGAACGTGAAGGTGAACGCGTTGGAGCCGTTCTCGCGCGTCCGGTGGTCGGTCGCGCGCAGCGTCCCGTCGGCCGCGAAGTACGACATTCGGTCCTCGCGGACCGGGACGTTGTTCGGCGGCGTCTGCGTGAACTGGAAGCGCACGTTCCCGGTCGAGTCGTAGACCAGACTGTCGGGCCGCGGATTCCCGGCCATCCGCCGCAGGCGCCCGGACGTCGTGTTATAGGCATAGATCCGGCCGGTACTGGTATACGAGTCCTCGATGGCCGCGGAGGAGTTCGTCGTCATCGTCACCGACGTCAGCATGTTGCCTAACGCGTCGTACGTCACGCTGTCCGTCGACGAAAAGTTCTGCGTCGCGCCGCGGAAATCCGTCCCGACATCCTGATACGTCGAGCGGATGACAAAGCCAAGGCCCGAGTACAGGGCCGACAGGTTGTCGTGCTTGAGAACGCTGTTGACGGAACTGGTCACCTTTCCGCGCGCATCCCCATAGACGAAACCCGTCGCTCGGAGCAGCACGTTCGCGGCGTCGCGGATCGTGTCCCCTCTGACCCGCCCCGCGCCATCGTACCCGAAGGACTCTCGCGCGTTGCCCGGCATGTCCAGCCGCGCGAGTTGACCCGCGTTGTCGTAGACGTACCCAAAGGCGTTGCCCAACAGGTCGCTGACCTGGTTAACCTGCCCCGTCTGGCCGTCATACGCGTAGACGACAGAGTCGCGCGAGTTGTTCGGCGACTGCACCAGCTGAGCCGGATAGCGGAGCGCATGCAACCGGCCGTTCAGATCGTACGCGTAGCCTAGCCCGTAGACGTGCTGGGACAGATCACCGCCCGCTACGGTGCGCACGCTGTCAGTCTCGGTCGCGAACAACCCGTTCGGGAAGTACGTCCGCACCACATGCGCGTGGACGTTGCGCGCCGCCGTCAGCAGCCCGAGCTCGTTGTACTCGAACGTTTGGGTTTCCGACGGGATGCTATACCCGTTGGGGGCGTTCGGTTTTCGCGGGTACGGCGGGTTCACATTTGGATCGTTAGGCTTGATCGCTGCGAGTCCGACGGTGTCCTTCTTGAAGAACCGCCCTGACAGTGTACGGGCTGTCAGGCGGTTCAGCGCATCGTAGGACATGGTGAGCGTGTCGAGCCGCCTCGTGATGAGTCGCGTGACGTTCCCCGCGAGGTCGTACGCTTGCTGCTCGGCAAAACCGTCGGGAGCCGTATCCGCCACGAGCCGGTTCGCGAGGTCGTACACGCGTCGGTTTCGCAGCGGCTGGATCGTGCCGTCCGACGGCGTCCGGACGATCACTTTCGCGTTGCCCTCTGCGTCGAAGGTCGTGGAAACGGTCAGGGTCTGGGCCGGCGCGAAACTCACGGCGTCGCCGACCGACCTCACCACCGAGTCGCGGTCCATCACGTCGAACGCTGTGTTCGTGCACTGCTTGGCGCCGCCGACGACGATGTCCGAACACACGGCGGCCTGGCGGCCGGCGGCGTCGTTCGTGTACCGCGCAATACTGAGCACCTGGGCGTTCTCCAACGTCCGGACGAGGGACACGTTCCCGAGCGCGTCGTACTCGACAGAATCCTTGTCGGTTCGGCCGGACTGCACCGTCGGGTACGTCACAGAGCTCAGGAGACGATCCCCCGAACCACCGTTGTTGTACGCGAACCGAACGCGCCGCACGGAATCGGTTCCCGGCTGCTGCCAGAGCCGGTTACCGGTGAGTGTGTCGTAGGCGAACCGAACGATGTTGTTCTCCGGGAACGTGATCTGCGTGACTCGCTCCCACTTCGGATCCCACTCGAAATGCGTTTGGGCGTCGCGGCCCGGACCCAGCGGGCTGTAGTCGACGTGCACGCCGAGCGTCCCGTTGGCGTTGTAGAACGCGTCGTCGGTCTTCCCGTTCTTGCCGACGGTCCGCGTGACTAACCCGGGCAGGCCTCGGTTGCCTCGATACAGGCGGATCCGTTGACCCAGCGGATCGGTCACGATCTTCGGCGCGCCGAAGCGATCGATCTCGATCGTCGTTAGGTCATCATTGCGTGGGCCGTCGACCGTCGTCGTCGCGTCGGTCACCGGCAGTGGCGCAGTCCCGCATCCGCCACTGACCAGGCCGCGGATCTCCGTCGGACAGAACGTGCTCACCGCGGATTCGGTCGCCGACAGTGGCACCGTGGCTTGCACAAGCCGGTTCGACGCGAAGGCGAACGTCTGCGCGACACCGTTGCGATTGGTTCGGCTGGTGATCACGAGTCCGGTCGGGGTGCCGAATCCAAAATTGACGGGAATGCCGTCGGCGTCGGTGATACGCTCGACCCGGCCGCCCGACCCGTGCAGCAGCGTGATCCGCCGCGTGCCCGAGACGGGTGCCGGACCCGTTAGGCTATCCAGCAGCCCGCCCGCGCTGTAGTAAAGGCTATGGCGCGGCTGCGAGGCCGTGGGGTGGATGATGAATTGCAGCCGCCCGGCCCCGTCGTGCTGGAACGTCGTCGGGCTGTTGAGCGGGTCGACTGTGGCAACGTGCCGGCCGCTCGAGTCGAACTGCACCTGCGCGCGATGCCGCAGCATGCGTACGTACGTCGAGCCCTGGAGCGTGAGTGAGTCCGGGCGATCGAGTCCGAGTGTTCGGTAGACCGCCGGATTCGCGGAGTCCGGTGCATAACGTCTCGTGCTCCCGTCTCCGCCAATCCACAGGAAGCTCCCGCCCGCGAGTGGCACGAGCCGCTCGTACCCGGCCAGCCACCAGCCGGCTCCGAACGGACTGGCCTTTCGGTTCACGACGACGAGCGTGTCGCTTGCCGAGATGGCCGGCAGCGGCTGCCCGTCGACGGTCATCGAAACGGTCATCGTATAGGGGTAGATGCCAGTCGTGTCACCTGACGCGTCGTACGTGAGGGCGATCCGCTGCGTCGAGGCGGCGGGCAGCGAGCCAAGCGGCTGCGACGCCACCTGCACGTCGCTGCCGCCGCGACGGACGGTCAGCGTAGCAGTGACGTTTGTGACTGCGGTGGCGTTCGGCGTCGAAACGTCGGCGAGCACGACCGGGCGCGGTTCAGCGTGCGCGCTGTTGTAGAGAAGGACTGGCGTCCGGTCATCGTTCCGAACGCGGAGCGATGGCGCGGCATGCGCGATCCGAAGGTCCCCACACTCGTACGCAGCGTTGGTGGCAATCGCGAACGCGACACAGTGGTCGCGAGCCACCGTCGTGCCCCGGTTGAGGGCCTTCGTTTCGAGCCACGCCTGCTGCGGCACGCGTACGGTGACGGTCGTTCCAGCCTGCACGGTCTGATTGTCGTTGACAAGGGCGACAAACGACACGGTCCCGCTGGACCCGGGTGCACCCGTCGTCACCGTCACGGACACAGGCCGCGACTCGTTGGGCGCCACATCGTCGAGCGAGAACGTGGACCAGACGCAGCTCTGCTCGTGCGGCTGGCACCCCGGCGCGGAGATCGCGACGTCGACCGTCCGATCGCCGGTGTTCGTGACGGAAAAGGTGACGGGGTAGACCTGCGCGTACGGCGGCGCGTCGACAGTCCCGCTACTGGGCGTGACCTGGAGGCTGTCCGTACTGCCAGGGCGAATGAACGGCGCCAGGAACAAGGCGCCAAGGGTGATATATCGGCGAGTCATGAGAAGAACCTTCCCTCGTTCCGGGTGAAGCCCAGTAACGCGCGCACAAGCGACACGCTGCTATCGGCGGCTGAGCTGTCGCGTTAGGCGCGAATGCCGTGTGCCCGGCCCCATTGCAACCGGCGCGCACGAGGCGCAGAGTGCGAGAGTCCCGATTGCCACGCACCGTGGCGGAATCGGGGAAGAACGCCAAGACATGGCACGTGACCTCCAGGCAGAGTGGTGCCGGCGCGACCCGCCACGCGGAGTGCGTGGCTGCCGGCACTTATGCTCCTGCCGGTGTGTCACAGGCCCAGGTGGATCACCTAACGAGAAGGCCACCCGGCTCGGCATGAGCCCGGTGGCCTTCTCCTCGCACCTAACGCCTTTGGTTGTGTGGCGGCGGTGAGCAGCGAACCACTACCTCGGCCCGCTCGATGGTCAAGGCAATGCCAATTACGCCGTCCCGCGATCCTGCTGATGCGGACACCAGCGCAGCACGACAGTGCCGAGGACCAGGGCAGCGTCGTTTGGTATGTCGAGCGTCGGATAGTCCGGGTTGAGGGACTCCAGTTCGACGTGCGCCGGCGTCATCCGGCCAATCCGCTTCACGACGTACCCGTGCTCCGGATGGCGTGCGACAATCACTTGGTCGGCCATGAGCTCTCGGCCGAGCCTGACGAGGATCGTGTCGCCGGTGTGGAGCAGCGGAGCCATGCTGTCACCCGCGACGCTGAGCGCGATGTAGGTTCCGTCGCTGACGTCGTCGGGTAGGCCAATGAAAGCCGCTGGAGGCTCATCCCAGAGCTCACGGCCGCTTCCTGCGGCCACCGCCAGATCCCACCACGGCGTCGTCGGATCGCCCGCAGCGGCGGGAGCGTACTTGTCGCCCGCGTCGTCACGTGCGGCGTATGTGACCGGCGCCTCGTCGATGCATCGCACTCGATGCCGCGCCCCGGACGGCGCTGCCGCGACTCGCCGCATCAGCCGCTCCGCGAATGCGGCAGCTTGACGATCCGTGTCCCGACGCTCGGCCGCTGTCTGGGTCAGCCGGGCCTCCCGCGCCAGCCAGTCGAGGAATGGCGCGTTGCGCGGGTCTGTGACGTCCATGCGCTCGAATGCGCGGCGTCCCACCAGCGCGACCAGGAGATCGACAACGTCCTCGCTGAAGAGGTCTCGATCGTTGCGGTTCATAGGTCCTCTCCACTGTTGCTCGCCCTCCTGGAGGGCGGAACCGCGTCGAGCTGGATGCCTCCGGTCTCGGTGCGGTTGCCGACCGTGTCACGCCCCGTGGCAAACGTTCGGCGAAAGAACTCGGCCAGCTCGGCACGCTCTCTTCCGGTGAATGTCGCCGCATGTTGGAGCGCGACCTCTTTCAGGCGAGCACGAAGGCGCATGACCCGATTGCGCGCGGCGCCGTGGCTGATGCCTAACCACTGGGCGATGTCGCTTTGCGGCACCCACCGGCTTACCCAGGAGAGGAGGAGCTCTTCCTCTCGAGTCAGCCCTTCCTCGACCATGCTGGCCAAACGCTCCAGCGCGGTCGACGTTGGCGTACGTCCTCCGTCAGGTCCGGCGCTGGCGCGAAGCGTGTCCTGCGACAACACGCTGACGAGCGGCGCGGCCGGATCGTTGTCGGAGGTTTCACCGTCGCCTTCGCCATCGGCTCGTCGTCGTTCCTCCCGGCGCAGCGCGAGTCGATGAATGCGAAGTGCGCGAACCAGATACGGCGCCAGTGAGCGCGGGACTGGTGTCGTGTAGCGGCGCAGCCGCATTGCCACGTCATCCAGGCATTCGTCGGCCATCTCCTGACAGAGTGCCGGCTGTACGCGCAATCGCCGCGCTTCGGCGATGAGTAGCGGGCGAAAGCACCGGAAGAACTCCTTGTAGGCCTCGGGTTCATCCCTACGCATGCCTGCCACAAGGTCATGCTCCCAGGTGACACGCCTTCGTTCAATGGTTTCACGCAGCATGGCCGCCCGGCCTCGTTCGCAAGTGCTCGCACCCTCAACTCCGCATCACCTTCTGCTTATTCTCCTGCTGAGCTGTCACACATGGCGCCGCGTCATCGGCAATCACCAGTAGAGAACACGACTGGCGCGGCCCTGCGCCTAACGCGATGAGCGCACGTAGCACCGCGTCGGCTCGCAGACCGCGTTTTCACCGCTGCCGATCGGAGCGTCCGTTCTCGAGGCCGACCTCGAGGGCCACGAGACCTTCTGTGAGCCGAAGCGTGGTTACTGCCGCGCAAGTCATTGTCTGGCAGACACTAACCTGTCTTGAAGGTGACGCGAGCTCCGTCCTTGCTTCGGTGTTTGTTCGGTAGTAATGTATGCTCCTGCCAGCGACCGGGGGACCAGTGCCGAAGCACGAGCTGTTGTTCGATGTTGGGGAGTACGCACCGGTCGCCGACCGTATCACACTGTTCTACGCGCGGTTTCCCACCGGCCGCATCATCACTCGGCTCATCTCGCGCACCGAGCAGGAGATCACCGTGCAGGCGTTCGTGTTCCGCTCGGTCGAGGACCAGCGACCCTCGGCAACTGGCCTCGCGTCCGAGCGCATCGGCGACGGTGACGTCAACACCGTCGCCTGCCTCGAGAACACCGAGACCTCGGCCATCGGTCGCGCCCTCGCGAACCTCGGCCTCACGGCGTCCGCGCAGCGGCCCAGTCGCGAGGAGATGCTCAAGGCGAATCGAGAGCGTGCACTGCGCGTGTCGGAAGCGACGGCTCGGCACCTAACGACAACAGGCTCACCGACAACGAGTGTCGTACTACAGCGGAACGCCAACCGCGTGATGGACGCGCTCGACCTGCTGGCGGTCGCGCAGCGAGCCGGTCTCACACCGTGCCGCGCGCGCCGCCTGCGTGAGACACTGATACGGCCAACGGTGAGCGAGGCTGCCGCGGACCGAGTCGAGCGCATGCTCCGCTCGTGGGTCGCCTCGCGGCACGCGCTGCGTCTCAGGCTGTAACACTCCGGTGTCATTCACTGCGGGAGGACGCGAAGCCGTGTTATCCCGAGCGAAGCGAGGGATCCTCATCGTTCCGATAGAGAGGCCCCTCTGCCGGGATGATGAAGATCCCTCGCTTCGCTCGGGATGACAGTAGGTCGGACCACAGGGCCGGTGTGGGAGCGATGCGAATCGAAAGACGAGCGGATGAGGCGAGCGCCGAGTCGTGGAGCGATCAGGAGCTGCTGCAGCGGATGCGACACGACGAGGCGCTCGCCATTCGCGAGTTCTACCGGCGCTTTAGCCCCGCCCTTTACAAGCTCGCTCGGCAGGCTCACGTGCAGCCGGCGCTCCGCGACGACGTCGTCACGGACTGCCTGAGCGACGCGGCCATTCATCTGATGCAGCCCACGGCTGCCTTTCCTGCGAACCTCACGGGCTACCTCGTCGCCATGTTCCGGCATCGCCTCGCCAATGATCGTCGCTCGACGAAGCGCCGTACCGCGACCGGAACCGCCGCGGCATGGCTCAGCGACGGCGAGCGCGTCGTGCGCGAGGTGGTCTCCGAGGCATCGATCCGCGCGAGCGCCGGACCGGCCGCGGAAGCGCCGCCGCTTTCGCCCGTGCTCGAGCGTCTCTCGCGGATCATCGACGCCGGCATTACCGATGACGAGCGGCAGATCCTGCGCTGGGTGAGCGCGGCCATTCCCCAGCGACTCATCGCCGAGTGGCTTGGGATCACGCATAACGCGGCGCGGGTGCGCGTGCTGAGGCTGCGCGAGCGGCTCATCGAGGTCGCGCTTCGCGACTCGGGCCCGTGGCGCCCCGGCGAGCGCCAGGAGCTCTACGAGTTCTTTCGCCGGAGCGGTCTGTCCGAGCGCGCGCGCAGAGCCGTCGAGGGCTCGCGCGTCGATGGCAGGCCGGAACAGAGCCAGCGCGGCGCTGTTCGCGCGCCACGAAAAAAACGCAATGAACGAAGTGAAGGGGAGGACCAGTGAGATACGACGACGAATCCCTCACCGCCGGAGAGCGCGGGGGACTGGAGCGAACGAAGGATCTGCTCGTGCGGCTCGCCGGCGATCGCGCGATGCGTCGGCTCGATCCACTGGATCCGTCCGAGACGGCGTTCGTCGAGTGGTACGCGCGCGAGGCGCGGGCGACGCTGTCGCTCGCGGAGCGGCAGCGCCTCGAAGCCAACGCCGATCGCTTCGTACGTGACGTGCTCGCGCGGCGCGCCGTCGAACGGTCCCGCGTGCGCGAGGTGGCGGCCGAGCCGGAGATGGCGCCCGCCTGGGAGGAGGGGACGCTCGCGCAGGTGGTCGCCGCGGCCGCACGCGTCAGGCACGCGCCGGCCATGGACCTGTCGGTTGCGGCCGGTGCGGGGCGCGAGCTCTGGGACGAGCCCTGCGACCGCTGGATCCCGCTGCCGGAGAGCGCGCCCGACGGAAGGTACGTTGCGCTGCGCGTGACGGGCGACAGCATGGTGCCTCTGCTTCACGACGGCGACACGATTCTCGTCAAGCTGGGCGATGAGATCGTGCCCGATGCGGTGGTCGTGGCGCGCGTGCCGGACGGTGGCTACGTGGTGAAGCGCGTGGGTGGCGTTGCCGGTTCGCGCGTGGAGCTCGCGTCGCTCAACCCGGACTACCCGCCGATCGTGATCCCGCGCGACCCGTCGCTCGTGTTGGGCACGGTGCTGCTGCGGTGGTGCACGCACGGGGATCGCGTGCACTGAGGCGTTAGGCGGCCGTCGACCGTAACACGCCGGTGTCAATCGATGCAGAGGAGAAGCTCGTTCGATTCACCGCTGCAGTCGAGGTCACCATGCCGGGTCGCTTCATTGAGCTCGCCGTTCGTGCTCGCCGCCTCGTTGCCCCCATGGCTCGCGCGCCACGTACCGCTGGCGGCGTCCGGCTCACCGCACGCCGCCAGGTGGGAGGAGAGCTGACCCAGTTCTCCTTCCGCCTGGCCTTCATGATCGACCTCGCCTACGTGGGGATCGGCGCGTTAGGCGGGGCGGCAGTGGGTCGCGCGTCGGCGCCATCCTCGCCGCTCGGCCAACAGCCGCCTGCGTGCGTGGCGGATGCGGTTCAGCGCCGCCACTGATACGCAAGCTTCACGAAGAACCCGTCACTGCGGCGCCGGAGATCCGAGAACTTCGAAGAATCCTCCGCCTCGAACGTGTCCCGTGTGTCACCATATCCGAAGAACGCCACCGTCCCCGGCGTGGGCTCGTACGACACCAGCCAGTCGGTCTGGAGTGTCCCGCCGTCGCCGCCCGTCACGGGCGACCCGTTCTGCAGGAAGATCTGGTCGCCCGTCGGCGTTCTGAGGCCACTCGTCCGCTGCGCCTGATACTGGCTCACGACTCTGAAGAACAGCGCGCGAGTGGGCTGATACTCGACCTTGAGTCGTGGAATCACCGTCCGCGCGTACTCGGACTCGTCGAAGTCGCGATTGATCTGCGAGAACGTCATCGTCGCCTCGCTGCGCACGCTCTTGGTCGGCCGCAGCGTTAGGCCCGCCGTCGCCCGAAGCTCTCGCCCGGTCGAGCCCTCGGCGAAGATCGCCACCTCGTTGCGCGCGATCGTCGTCGTTGCGTTGTACTTATGGAACGTCGGCGTCGTGACCGTCAGCGACACGTTCTTGAGACCCGTGACTTGGGTCTCGGGCGGGAGGTACGGCTGCAGGCCATCCGGACCAACGATGTACAGTCCGTCGTACGCGTTGGGATCGAACGTGAAGAAGTTGCGCGACATGTTGAGCGACGTGTTCCATCCGCCGCGCAGGCGGAACATCGCGTTGCCTGACTCCTGACCCTCGTATGCGTCGCCCGGCGCGAAGTTGTCGTACTGCCAGATCCGCGTCGGTCCGAAGAAAAAGGTGAAGTTCTCGAGCCGCGCACCAGGCTTGCCGTAGTACGAGAAGCGGTTGAAGCCGTGAAACGTGATGAGGCCCGTGCGCGGTACGAAGCCCGAGCGACTGATGAAATCCTCGCCCAGACCGTTGAAGAGGTAGTTGAAGCCCCAGATGTGTCCCGTGCGATCGAGCTCCGCCTTCCACACCGGCGACGTCTTCGCGTCCGATGTGCCAAGTCGCAGCGAATCCTTCGTGTACGAGCCGCCGAGCTGCGTCTCGAAGAAGTACATGCGGCCGAACACATAACGCAGATCGCTCGCGATGACTGTGTTCGTCGTGTCGCCCGCACGACGATCCGTCATCGTCAGCGCGATCGTGGAGTTTCCTCCGAAATCGCGCCGGAACCGCGCGACGTTGAACAGCGCCTGGTCACAGTTCTGCGTTGCCGACACGCCGTTTGTGGTAGTGGCGGGACATGGCGTGTCATCCAGTGCAGAGAGGTACGCGACGCTCACCGATCCGAGCTTCCCGGTCACCTTCGCGCCCGCAACCGGCGTGGCGATCTGCCGAGTGTACACGAGCTGGTTCGGCGTGGCGAATAGCTCGATCCCCTCGAGGAAGAACGGCCGCTTCTCCGCGAAGAAGAGTGCGAACCGCTCGTTCACCGTCACGAGCCCGGCGTCCGACTCCACTTGCGAGAAGTCGGGCTTCACTGTCGCGTCGAGCGTCACCGCCGGGAACGCGACCTTGAGGTTCACGCCCGCGTCGGGATTCAGCTCTTCCCGATCGAAGGTGCCGGTGGGCGTTCTCTCGCCATTGAGCTGCGCGGTCACGAACGGCTGCACCTCCGTCGTGATCCCACGCTCGATGTTCGCGATGCCTGTGATCGAGCCGCCCTCGCTCAGGAAGCTCGCCGTCGCCCGTCGCGCGTCGGTCCACGTGTCCTCGAAGCCCGTGGCCTGCACATCGCGCACGACGTTGATGGTCCACGTCTGTGGGTCGCTCGATGGGAAGCGCAGACTCTTGAACGGAATACGAAGCTCGACGACGTAGCCGCCGTCGGTGAGCTGTCCCTTGGACTCGAAGCGGAAGTCGGGGTTCCAGTCGATGTTGCCGCCGAACATGTTGCCCGCGCTCCCAGCGCCCTCCGTGCGTACCCCGTCGCCCTGCGAGCCTAACGGGTTGACCACGAAGAAGTACGCTCGACGATGATCGTTGAACGTGTCGAGGTAGATCGTGATGCGGTCTTCGTTGCCAAGCTTGTCCCGGTCGGCGACGGTGGCGCGAATGGAGGCCGGGTTCTTCGCGTTGGCGATGACCCCGAAATAAATCGCATCTTGCGAATAAAACACCCGCGCCTCCGTCTGTTCGTCGGAGGGCCGTCCGTCGAGTGGCTGGTATTGGTGAAAGCCGGTTAATCGTGCTGCCTGGGACCAGACAGGCTCATTGAGCGACCCATCGACCGCAACGGCGGGGTTGGCGATTCGCGGAATGTGAACGGCGGGACGGCCGGTGCCGTCGTATGATTGACCAGGCGGCGCTGCGGCCTGCGCGGCGGCCATCTGGAGTACCAGGAACGTCGTCGAAAACATGGGCCCAATTTAGTCGGGATTGCACAGCCCGGCTCATCCGAACGATGTGAGAATGATGTGAGACCGTCTGTCATCCCGAGCCTCGTTGTCATCCTGAGCGAAGCGAAGGATCCTCAGGTCGCTGAGAGAGGGCTCTACCGGGACAATGAAGATCCTTCGCCTGACGGCTCAGGATGACTAGCATCTCCCGAGTCCTCGAAGCCTGCCTGTACGCCACCGACCTCGACGCCGCCGAACGGTTCTACGTCGACGTGCTTGGCCTCGAGCGTTACTCGGCCATGCCGGGAAGGCATGTTTTCTTTCGCTGCGGCACCGGGATGTTTCTCGTCTTCAATCCGGCCCGCACGAGCGGCGAACCGTCACTTGTTGACGGCGCCATTGTGCCGGCGCATGGCGCAACAGGTCCGGGTCACGTGGCGTTCGCCGTCCCCGACGCGGACATTCCGGCGTGGCGCGCGCGGCTCGCGACGGCCGGCGTCACGA
>Ga0075434_100001203_pt1 | contig 21514 bp, 23 predicted proteins | sample RhiMethybrSRZTD3_FD_75298 | JGI IMG/M metagenome (GOLD analysis project Ga0075434, IMG submission 75298) | Populus rhizosphere microbial communities from Tennessee, USA - Rhizosphere MetaG P. TD hybrid SRZTD3 | ecosystem: Host-associated > Plants > Roots > Rhizosphere > Soil | place: USA... | reverse complement strand
TGACGTTACAGGTGGAGAGCGTGGGTGTCCACGGGCGCCTCGCGGGCAACCGAAGCCCTGCCGCGGGCGCCGGCCCCGGCTATCCCGAGACCGGGAAGCCAGTCGTGGGGAGACCGATGTCGAGAAGCTCTGAGCGGCTCCGCTCACCAGGTGAAGGGCCACGAGAGGCCCACGACACAAGGAGACCACCATGCCGAAGTACCTGCTCCTCAAGCACTACCGCGGCGGCCCGGAGCCACACCGTCGCGTGCCCCCGATGGACCAGTGGGCCCCCGAGGACGTGGAGGCGCACATGGCCTTCCTGAGGCACGTCAGCAAGCTGCTCGAGGAGAACGGCGAGTACGTCGACGCGCAGGCGCTCACGCCGGCGCAAACCTGGGTGCGCTACGGCGGTCCGGACGCCGCGCCGGTCACCACTGACGGCCCGCTGCCCGAGACCAGCGATCTCGTGGCGGGCTGGTACATGATCGACGTCGAGTCGCACGAGCGGGCGGTCGAGCTGGCGGCCTACGTCTCCTCCGAGCCCGGCCCGGGCGGCGAGCCGCTGTACGAGTGGATCGACGTCCGGGAGGTCATGTCCGAGGCGTCCTCAGCTGACTGACCCGGCGTGATCGACGAGCCGACGCCACGGCTGGACGAGGGCGCGCTGCGCGCCCTCGTCCCTCAGGTGCTCGCGGGCCTGGTCCGGCGGGGCGAGGAATTCGATGCCGCCGAGGACGCGCTCCAGGAGGCGCTGCTTGAGGCGCTGCGGGTGTGGCCCGAGCACCCGCCACGCGACCCGCGCGCGTGGCTGACGACGGTCGCGACCCGGCGGCTCGTCGACGCCCGCCGCAGCGAGGCCGCCCGTCACCGCCGCGAGGAGGCGACGTACGCCGAGCCACGGCCCGCCGCCACGGAGGAGGGCGACGACACCCTCTTCCTGCTCTTCTGCTGCTGCCACCCTGACCTCGTGCCTGCTTCCCAGGTGGCGCTGACCCTGCGCGCCGTCGGCGGCCTCACCACCCGGGAGATCGCCGCCGCCTTCTACGTGCCGGAGGCGACGATGGCGCAGCGGATCAGTCGGGCCAAGCGCGCCTTGCAGGGGCGCCGCCTGGACCAGCCCGGCGACCTCGCCGTAGTGCTGCGCGTGCTCTACCTCGTCTACACGACCGGCCACGCGGGCCGGCCGGACCTGGCCGGCGAGGCGATCCGGCTCGCCCGCCAACTCACCCTCGCCACTGAGGAACCCGAGGCACGCGGGCTGCTCGCGCTGATGCTCCTCAACCACGCCCGCCTCCCGGCGCGGCTCGACTCAGAGGGTCGCATCGTCACGCTCGACCGGCAGGACCGCGGCCTGTGGGACACCCGCGAGATCGCCGAGGGCGTACGGGTCCTGCAGTCGGCGCTGGCCGTTCAGCGCCCCGGCCGCTACCAGGTCGAGGCCGCCATCGCCGCCCTGCACGACGACGCGGCAAGCGCCGAGGAGACCGACTGGCCGCAGATCCTCGCCTGGTACGACGAGCTACTCGCCCTCAGCGACGACCCGGTACGCCAGGACCCCGCCGCCGTGCTGGGCCGCACCGTCGCGGTCGGCCACGTGCTTGGCGCCGCCGCAGGGCTCCGCGAGACCGAGCGGCTGCACGAGGTGCTCGGTGACCGCCACCGCTGGCATGCGGTCCGCGGCTACCTGCACGACCTCGACGGCGATCTGCCGGCCGCCGGCGCGGCGTATGCGGAGGCCGCCCGCCGGGCCACGGACATTGCCGAGCGCGACCATCTGGTCCGTCAGGCCGCCCGCGCGCGGGCCCACATACGATCGAGCGCATGACGATCGAACCCATGGCCCACGTGGGCATCGTGGTCGACGACCTCGCGGCCGCGACGGCGCCCATCTCGCATTCGCGGTGGACGACATCGACGCCGCCGTCGCCGACTTGCGAACTCACGGGGCGGAGCTCGTTGGCGAGGTGGAGAGCTACGAAGACATCTACCGGCTCTGCTACGTGCGCGGCCCGGAGTGGATCAATCGTCGAGCTAGCGGAGCGAACCGGCTGAAGGCGCTAACGGGGTGTGGGCTACGGTCGAGCAGTGACGGTGGTGCTGGTAACCGGAATGTCCGGTACGGGCAAGTCGGCGGCTCTCGCCGAGCTTGCACGCAGAGGGCATCGAGTCGTTGATACCGACTACGGTGGCTACGCGGAGGAAGTACCTGCCTCCGACGCGGGCGGTTGGGAGCAGCTGTGGCGCGAGGACCGGATCGCCGCGCTTCTCGATCAGCACGACGAGGGAGTGCTGTTCCTCGCCGGCTGCGTCGCCAACCAGGGCAAGTTCTATCCACGCTTCGACGCCGTCGTGCTGCTGAGCGCGCCCGTTTGGGTGATCCTCGAGCGTGTGGCCACGCGCGACACGAACGATTTCGGGAAGTCCGAGCGCGAGCGGCGTCGCATCCTGCACGATCTTGCAACCTACGAGCCACGACTTCGCGCAGGTGTCACGGCGGAGATCGACACGCGTGTGCCCCTGGACGAGGTGGTGGACGCCCTCGAGAGCATCGCTGACCGTACGCCACCGCAGTGAAGCGCCGCGTCAGGCGGTAGCGCGAACCGCTGCGCCGGCGTTCAGGAACGCACCTTGACCGGAGTGAGCGAAGAGGCCGCTCACGCGGCCTCTTCGGCTCTTGCGACGGTCGATCCGGCCGAGCGATTACTCGATCGGGATCTCGAAGCGAGCGATGATGCCCGGGTCGCCGCCTTTCGCGAGTAGCTCTGGGTCGGGATCACGAGTCGCGACCCATGCATATCCGTTTTCGGGGTAGGCGACGACGTCCGGGAAGCTCCCGGCACTGATAGCAAGGATCCGAGCGGGTTCTTCGGTGGGGTTGCTGAACGCGTGTAGGCCGGCACGTCCCTCCGGGCAGAAGACGAAGTCGCCGGGAGCCAGCTCCTCTGTGCCCTGTTGGTTGCGGAAGAGGGGACGACCGCTCAGGACGAAGAACATCTCTTCGGCTCCGAAGTGCATGTGCATCCGCATCTCGGGCGCGTCGGGGGCCAGTTCGTACAGCGTTGCTCCCATCCTGGCGTCATCCGGACGCCAGAAGATTCGATGCCGAGTCCGGCCTTCTTCGTCCTTCCCGTCCCAGGCGTCAGAGAAGAGGTTCTGACGATTCATGCGTGGTACCTCCGAGTCGTAGCGGTGGGCGCGCAGCGCTCGAACCCTCGAGTACGGGCCTCGCGGCACTGCGCCGAAAACGCGCGGCTGGTCGCCGCGCCGAACCGCTACCTCGCTGCCGGATCCACGGTTGGATCATGCCTGCTCGGGAGTGTCAGCGGCGGGCCGCTTCGAGGATGTGGTGCGGAAGGCATGAACCCAACGCTCGGCGATCAGCTCGAACGTCGTCTCCAGAATCGCACGGTCGGCGCGGGCGTCCCGCGATCTCCCCATCTGACGCCCGGTGACCGGAGCGCCGGCGAGCTTCTGGCGGCAGATCGCAGCCGGCTAGCTGGGCTTGGCCGGGACGAACCGCTTGACGAAGTCGAGCGCGGTCTGCGCGACCTCCTGCCATCCGTCGTCGATGGTCAGCGAGTGGCCGCGGTTGGGCATCTTCTTGATCTCGGTGACGTCGGGGTTGCGCCTCTGCCGCTTGTAGGCGGCGTTGGCGATCGCCCACGGAACCGTGTGGTCCTTCTCCCCGTCGAGAATCAGCAGCGGGCCCCGATCGAGGTTCTTCGTGTCGACCTTCGACTCGGTCCAGGGGTTGAGGTTGGCGTTGCCCATCTGGGCCAGGGCGATCCCGGACCCGGCCACGTGGTAGGTGTCGTAAAGGAGCTTCGCCTCCTCATCATCGAGGGCGTTCGCCCAGCCGTATTTGAACTGGTCGAAGGTGAGCGTGATGGCGCGGCCGCGCGTACGCGGATTGATCAGGAACGGCCCCACCCCCTTGAGCACGGAGGCCGGCAAAGGCAGGACGCCGCGGAAGACTCCGGGGTCGATCGCCACCGTGGCCGCCGAGAGGCCCCGGCCCGCGAGCATCTGCGCCAGCAAGCCCCCGGTCGAATGCCCTAGTACCGCCGGTTTCCTGTCCAAGGCGTTGATGATCTCAGTCGTGTGGTCGGCCACCTGCTTCAGGGTCTTGTTGGCCAGGACGTCCGGGTTCGCCCGAGCCTCTTCAACCGTTTCGGGATCGTCTGGCCAGTCCGGAGTGAGCGGCGCGTAACCGGCCTGCTTGAAGAAGTCCGCCCAGTTGGCCCAGCTGCTGGGTAGAAGCCAGAGGCCGTGAATGAAGACGACCGGAGCGTTCCCGGAGGCGTTTGCCGCCTCGATCTCGCCGCTCTCCCGCTCTGAAATGGACCTCATGCCGAACTCCTCTCGGTCGCAGTCTTGTCAGGACGGCGATCGCAGCGGGTCGCTACCGTCCCACTCCAGGCTCGCGGCGTGGATCATCGCAAAGAAGTCGCGAAGCCCCTGGTTATCGGCGTGGAGCTCAACGTGGTGGCCAGTCGTGTGCGCTGCCTCGTGGTAGGTCAAGTCGAGCTCGCCCAGGGTCGCGTGCAGGAACGCGGGGAGCCCACGTCGCTCGAGATCCTCGCGCGCCTCGGCGACACGCTCCGGGGCCACCACGTATGCCGTGTGGTGCAGGTGCGGCGGCGGTTGCGAGAACGCCTTGCGGACACGCTCGGGCTCCAGCCGCTTGAGCTGCAGCACCTCGATCGGCACGGCGCCGCACTGCCCGAACGCGCTGTCGTGCTGGAACGTAGCCGCCTCACCGTGCGAGGTCACCTGTTCGAGGGGAACGTCCCGTACCACGAAGAAGGGACCGGCGCCGAGCTCGCCGACCAGACGCTGGATCGTTGACTCCAGATCCTCGACGACGTAGCCCAGGTGGTGAATGGGGCCGTGGAGAGGGTGATCGGCGATGGACACGGTCGCTCCTCAGGTCGGCAGCACTCTGTACGCCACGACCTGCGGGTCTCCACCGCCGCTCCTCGTTCTGGGCCCGCCCGCCGCAACAATCACGGTGTTACCGGCGATGGCGATCGGCGAGTTGGCAGATGTGGGCAGTCGGCGACGGTAGACGATCGCGCCCGTCGTCCGATTGACCGCGACTAGCACACCGTCGTACAGCGTCGTGAACACCAGATCGTTCGAGACCGTGACGGCGCCGAGCGGCAATTGCGGCACCTTCGTGTCCCATTCGACCTTGCCTGTTGCGACGCGGATCGCCTCCAACTCGCCGGTCGCAGACCCTGCCGCCTTCGTCGCAACTGGGAGATGGAATGTCGTATAGGTCAGCGGTAGGTCGATGGTGGCCACGTAGACGCTGTTGCCCGCGACGGCGAGGTCGGTCAAGACGCCGCCGATCGACCCCGGAAGGATCGTGACAGGTGCCTTGAGCGTGCTGCGGTGCTCGAGCGCCTGGAGCGAGTCGTTGTCATGGCCGTTGTGCGCGCCAACCGGGGTCTTCCAGATCAGCTTGCCTGTCCTGGCGTTCATCTCGTAGACGTAGCCCACCTTGCCGCTGCCGATCACGACGGAGACGTCGCCGACGCGCGCCGAGATCGGCGAGACCTGCATGTCGTAGTCCTCGAAGTCGTTGGGCACGCCCTGGTAGTACCAGCGGAGTTTCCCGGTCGCGGCGTCGAGGTTCACGTCGCTGTCGGTGTAGGGGTTGACCCCGGATGGGCGATCGCCGCAGCGGGGGTCTGATAGGGGTTGCCGATCCCATACGTCACCGACTCGTCGCCACTGACAAGCGGCGTTTCCCACGCGCCGCCGGAGCCGAGGCCAAGCGATCGCACGCCGGGCCGCGGACCGACGACCGTGTTGAACCTCCAGAGCACTGCTCCGCTAGACGCGTTCAGCGCGAGAAGCACCCCGCCGCCGGGTCCCGAGCCGTACTGGCTCGCCAGATAGAGCCGTCCGTTGGCTACCTGTGGCTGGATGCCGAAGGTGCCCTGGCCTTTGCGAAGGAGATGGCCGTTGACCCAGATCGGCCGTCCGGTGGTGGCACTCAGTGCGAAGGCCGCCGTCGGAGTGAGCCCGTAAACCTTTCCGTCGGCAAGGGCGACTCCGTTCGGTCCCGGGCCACTCCTCACCGGCTGATTGCATCGATACTCCCACCGGAGCTTCCCGGTCGCGAGCGCGAGCGCGTACACGTTCGAGTGGAGATCCTGGAGATAGACGACGCCGCGCCGCACGCTCGGGTTCGCGGTCAGTGACCCGGATGGGCCCACGCGGCCGCGGCCGTCCCCGTGAGCTTGAACGTCCAGGCCTGCGCGAGCCTCGAGACGTTTGCCGAGGAAATCGTCGACCCGGTGGCGTCCCGGGTGTTCGCGAGGTCGACGTTTGAGTACGGCCACGACCCAGAACCGGCAGCGCTCGAAACGGCCCCGCTCGTGACGACGGTCTTGCATGCAGGGCTCGCGTGCGCTGTCCCATCCCGCCGCAGGACGTAACGACGAATCCCGCCGCGACGAGCAGAACTGCGCTGATCGTAATGCGACCAACCGTGCGCCGTGGGGTCATCGACCTCCAGCAGGATGCCTAGTCAGCCAGGGTTCGTGGCAGCCCGAACTGGGGGAAGAAGCTGCGCTCGAAAAACCAGGTGATCGCGGAGATGCGTTCGCCCTCGAGCGTGAGCACCATCAGTCCGTACGCATGCGCGATCGCTGCTTGGGCGTCCGGGAGGTAGCACCCGAAGGCCGGTTGGCCGTTGGCGCGAGTCGGCACGAGACGGAGGTGCGCGCCGCGCCGCGTTTCGCGGTCGCGCAGGAACTCGCCGATCGCGTGGCCGCCCTGGTACTCGTATGGCAGAGGCGGCATCGTCAGCCAGGCGTCGTTGGTGAGCAGGGACACGACGGCGTCCGTGTCGCCGCGCTCGACCGCGCCGGCGAAGAGACCGACGAGGTCGCGCTCTCGTGCGGAGAGCGCCGCGGGCGCGCGCTCTCGGTCTCGCGCCGGCATGCGGTCGCCGATCGTCGCGCGCGCACGCTGCAACGCGCCTTTGACCGACGCCTCGCTGCCGTCGAGCATCCGGGCAACCTCGTCGGTATGAAAGCCGAGCACGTCGCGCAGGACGAGCGCGGCCCGCTGGCGCGGCGGCAGATGCTGCAGTGCCGCGACGAAGGCGAGCCCCACCGACTCTCTCGTCTCGTAGCGGACGTCCGGCCCGGGTGCGGCTTCCGCAAGCCCCTCGAGTAGGACGTCCGGGTAGGGCTCCAGCCAGCTCGGTTCGGCCATACGTGTGGGCTCGGGCGGCTCGACCATGTGCGCTACCTCCTGTGGTCGGCGTTTGCGATCGCGAAGCACGTTCAGGCAGCGGTTTGTCGCGATCCGGTAAAGCCAGGCGCGCAACGAGGCGCGTTCCTCGAAGCCGTCGAGTCCGCGCCAGGCTGCGAGAAGCGTCTCCTGCAACTGGTCTTCGGCATCCTGGAGCGAGCCGAGGATCCGGTAGCAGTGCAGCTGCAGCTCTCTGCGGTACGGCTCGACCAGCTCTCGGAAGGCGTTCTCGTCGCCGGCACGCGCCCGTGTAAGAGCCGTCTCGCTCACGGCCGCACGCCTGCCTGGCGGTTAGGTCTCGCCTGCATCACCCGTAAGGACACCAATTTCCGGCGAGACGAATCGGCCGGTCCGTTTCCGGCGGCGGCGGTGTCTCAACGAGCACACCCCGAAAGCCGCCGGCGTTTCGGCGGGAAACCACTCTGGAGGAGACAGATGTCAGAAACGACTCCCGCAGCTCTCGATCCCCGCCGCTGGTGGGCGCTCGCGCTCCTCTGCGGCGCGTTCCTGATGGTGATTCTCGACGCCGCGATCGTGCTCGTCGCTCTACCCTCGATCCAGGCCGATCTCGGCTTCTCCGAGCAGGGGCTCCAGTGGGTGCTCAGCGCCTACGCCATCACCTTCGCCGGCCTGCTGCTGCTCGGAGGGCGCGCCGCCGACATGCTCGGGCGCCGAAGAATGTTCGTCGTCGGCGTCCTCCTCTTCACCACCGCGTCGCTCCTCTGCGGGCTCGCCTGGTCGCCGGCGGCGCTCATTACCGCTCGGGTCGTCCAGGGCATCGGTGCGGCGGTCATGACCCCGACCGCCCTCTCGATCATCTCCACGACCTTCCCCGAAGGTGCCGAGCGGAACAAGGCGCTCGGAATCTGGAGCACGATGGGCGCCATCGGCGCCACCGCGGCGTGGCTGATGGGCGGCCCGCTGGTCGACGGCCCGGGCTGGCAGTGGATCTTCTTCATCAATATTCCACTCGGCCTGGCCGCGCTCGTCCTATCGCCGGTGCTCCTCCACGAGAGCCGCGCCGAGCTGACGAGGCGAAGCTACGACCCCGCGGGTGCGCTGACGATCACTGGCGCGCTCGTCCTACTCGTCTACGGAGTCGTCGAGGCGCCCGACGCCGGCTGGGGAAGCCTGCGGACGATGCTCCTGTTCGCCGGCTCGGCCGTGCTCCTTGCCGCATTCGGGCTGATCGAGTCGCGCCACAGCGCGCCTCTCGTGCCGCTCCGATTCCTCCGCTCGCGCATGCGCGTCGGGGCCAATCTCGTGATGCTGCTCTTCGGCGCCGTCGGATTCGGCGTGCCGTTCATCCTCACGCTCTATGCACAGCAGGTGCTCGGCTACTCGGCCGTCAAGTTCGGGCTTGGTACCGCCGTGTTCACGGTCGTGGCCGCCGTCGGGTCGATCGTCAGCCAGGCGATCGTGCTCAAGCTTGGCTTCAGGAGGGTCGCCGCGACGGGCATGGTGCTGCTCGCAGGAGGGGCGCTCGTCTTCACGCAGGTCTCGGTCGGGGGCAGCTACGTGAGCGACATGCTTCTCGGCCTCATCGTCTACGGGGCCGGCATCGGTCCGGCCTTCGTCACCGCCACGGTTGCCGCGCTCGCAGGCGTCGACGAGCAGGAGTCCGGGCTCGCCTCGGGCCTCAGCAACACCGCCTTCCAGATCGGCGCGGCGATCGGCGTCGCCATCGTCACGACCGTTGCCGTCACCCGCTCCGAGCACTACCTGGCGGCGAACGACGGCGGGAACCCGCTCGTCGCCCTCAACGAGGGTTTCCGGTCCGCGTTCCTCGCGGCCGCCGTTCTCGCGGGGCTGGGAGCGGTGCTTGCTCTCGTTCTGCTCGGGCGCCCGCGCGGTGCCGCGCAGGAGCCGGTCGTGCTCGAACCGTCCGCGATACCAATGACCGAAACGGAGACATCACGAGCTGCGTAATCGACTTCAGGGAGGAAGACATGACTGATCACAGGATCGGAACACATGACGAATGGCTCGCGGCACGCGAGCAGCTGCTCCTCCGCGAGAAGGAGCACACGAGGCTCGGCGACGAGCTTGCGGAGCAACGACGCGAGCTGCCGTGGGTGCCGGTCGAGAAGGACTACCGCTTCGACGCGGACGACGGCGAGAAGGCGCTCGTCGATCTGTTCGACGGGCGGTCCCAGCTGCTCCTCTACCACTTCATGTTCGGCCCGAGCTACGAGGCCGGCTGCCCGACGTGTTCGTCGATGGCCGACGGCGTCAACGGCCTGCTCCCGCACCTGCACGCTCGCGACGTGACGTTCGTCTTCGTCTCACAAGCACCGCTGGAGAAGGTGCAGGCCTATAAGCGGCGCATGGGCTGGGATTTTCCGTGGGTCTCGACCGCGCGCACCGACTTCAACTTCGACCTCGGCTTCTCGAGCAGCGAGGAGCAGACGCGCGAGTGGGTCGCGCCGATGCGCGAGCAGCTGCCGCCGATCGCCGCGCACAACGCCGGCTCGTCGGGCACCGATCTCGTCGGGTACCTCACCGAGCTCTTCGGATTCAGCGCGTTCGTGCGCGATGACGACGCCGTCTACCACACGTACTCGACGACCGGCCGCGGAGTCGAGTTTCTGATGGGCTACTACCCGATCCTCGACCGGGCGCCGAAGGGCCGCGACGAGGGAGAGGACTGGCAGGTCTGGATCCGCCGGCACGATGAGTACGACGGCGACGCCGGAAGGGGCCGGCGATGATGCTCGAGGAGAAGGTTGCGGTCATCTACGGCGCCGGAGGAGCGGTCGGCGGCGCCGTCGCACGCGCCTTTGCGGCTGAGGGCGCCAAGCTCTTTCTCACCGGGCGGCGCCGAGCACCGGTCGAGGCCTTGGCCGAGGAAATCGTCGCCGCCGGCGGATTCGCCGAGGCGGCGGAGGTCGACGCCCTCGACGAGGAGGCTCTGGACAGGCATCTGCGGTCGGTGGTCGACCAGGCCGGCCGCGTCCACATCTCGTTCGACGCGGTCGGGATCCCGGCGACGGATCTTCTGGGTGTGCCGCTGGTCGAGTTGGGCCGCGAGGAGTTCTCCCGGCCGATCACGACCTACACGACCGTGTACTTCCTGACCGCGCGCCTGGCCGCACGGCACATGATTCGGAATGGATCGGGGGTGATCATGACCGTCACCACGCTCCAATCGCGGACGGGCTTCGCGACTGCGGGAGGCTTCGGGCCGGCCATGGCGGCAAAGGAGGCACTCACTCGAGAGCTGTCCGCCGAGCTCGCGCCACACGGCATTCGCGTCGTCGGTCTACGACCGCAGGGCATCCCGGGGACCGACTCGCTGAGAGAGGCCTTCGAGCCGCGCGCCGAAGCGTCGGGGATGACCCTGGAACAGTTCCAGGAGTTGGGTGCAAGCAGGACGCACACGCGGCGGCTGTCGACGCTCGCGGACCTGGCGGGCGCGGCGGCCTTCATGGCTTCCGACAAGGCGAGCGGGATGACGGGTACGACCGTCAACCTGAGCATGGGAGGCGTGGATGACTAGGGGAGCTAAGCAGCCGACAGGTTCGCCGCAATCGACCTCGGCGACCTCGAGAGAGGCGGCGCGATGCAGCAGATTCATCATCCACTCGCCGGCATCAACCTGATCCCGCTTACAGTGGACACTGACGATGGCCGTCCACACCGAGCTCACGGCGGCCGAGGCCGCCGACCGGCTCGCCCTGCGCGAGCTGTTCGACGCCTACGCCCGCTGCGCCGACCGACGGGACGCAGAAGGGCAAAAGGCGCTCTTCACCGACGACACACGCTTCGCGGTTTACATGGACGGCGAGGGCAGCGACCCGACGTACGTGCTCGAGGGGCGCGAGGCACTCACCCCGGTGTTCGACGACCTGAATCGCTATGAGGCGACCACACACTTCAACGGGCAGAGCACCGTCACGATCGACGGCGATCGCGCCACCGGCGAGAGCTACACGATCGCGCACCACTTGTTCACTGAAGACGGTGAGCGGAAGATCATGATCGCTTCGCTCCGTTACCTTGACACGTTCGCCAAGATTGACGGGAGTTGGTACTTCGCCGAGCGGAATCTCGTCCTCGACTGGAGCGAGACTCGACCGTCGACGCCGGGGACCTGACCCCGGACGGCACGATCCGTCGGCCTCGGCACGAATCGGTCATGGAGGAACGAACGTGTCAAGACCCGAGAGCCCACTGCTTTCCCCATCGCAACTAGCCGCTCTGGCCGAGGTCGGCGAGGAGCGCTCGGCTCCGGTCGGTGAGCTGCTCTACCAGGTCGGCGATCAAACCTATCCCTTCGTCGCGATCCTCGAAGGGGAGGTCGCGATCATCGACGCGGCCGGGAACGAGATCATCCGGCACGGCCCCTCCCGCTTCCTCGGCGAGCTGAACCTCCTGTCGGGTCAGACGGTCTTCGTCAACGCGGTCGTGACCGAGCCGCTGCGTTACATCGCTCTCCCCCGCAGCACGCTGCTCGCGCTTCTGAACGAGGACGCTCTGCTCAGCGACCTGGTTCTGTCCACTTTCATCTCCCGGCGCGAGGCGCTGCAGAGCGTGCAAGGGATCGGCATGGAGATCGTAGGACCGCGCGGTTCCGAGCCGACGATGCGAATGCTGGACTTCGCGCGCGCGAACCGGCTCCCGTACACGTGGCAGGCGACAGCTCCGCCTGGCGGGGGATCGTTGCCGCTCGTGCGGCTGCCCGGCGGAGGCGAGCTGCACGGCCCAACGACCGGCCAGGTGTTACGCGCTCTCGGGATTGGACTCGAGCTAGCACCCAGGGAGGAGGTCGACCTGCTGATCGTTGGTGCCGGTCCGGCAGGCCTCGCGGCCGCGGTCTACGGCGCCTCGGAAGGCCTCGACACGCTGGTAATCGAGAGCACCGCGCTCGGTGGCCAGGCCGGATCCTCCCGACGCATCGAGAACTATCTCGGCTTCCCGGCCGGGATCAGCGGCAACGAGCTCACCGGCCGCGCAGTCACCCAGGCGCGCAAGTTCAATGCGCGCACCGCGACGCCGTATCGCGCACTCTCCCTCGAGCCGGGGAATGGCCGGCACCTCGTCCGGCTCGAGGACGACCGTGAGATCGCGGCCCGCGCCGTCCTGCTCGCAACGGGCGCCCAGTACCGGCGGCTCCCGGTCGACGGCCTGGCCGAGTTCGAGGGCCTGACGGTCTTCTACGCTGCCGGAGCGCCCGAGGCCCAACTCTGCGCCGGTTCGCGCATCGCGGTGGTCGGCGGCGGCAACTCGGCCGGCCAGGCCGCGGTCTGGCTTGCCCGCGGCGGTGCGCTCGTCACGCTCCTCCATCGCCGGACCGACCTTCGCGAGACGATGTCGGACTACCTGATCCACGAGCTCGAGCGATACGGCGTCGTCGTTCGCGACCGGAGCGAGATCGCGGCGCTCCACGGCGAGGACGGGCGCCTCGCTGCCGTCACCCTCACCAGCGGCGACCAGCTTCCCTTCTCGTTCATATTCCTGTTCCTCGGCGCGCTTCCGTGCACCGAGTGGCTGGACGACACCGTGGCCCGCGACCACAACGGCTTTGTCCTCACCGGTGCAGCAGCCAACATGGATAACCTGCTCGAGACCGACATTCCCGGCGTGTTCGCGGCCGGCGACGTCCGCTCCGGGTCGACCAAACGGTGCGCCACCGCCGTCGGCGAAGGGGCAATGGCGGTCCAGTTCGTCCACGCCCACCTCGCCCACGCAACTACCGTTCAAGAAGCACGATGAGCGACGTCGTTTGCACTCACCTGGACGAGATCACCGTCAGCGAGCTTCCCGACTCAGTCGACGGCTGCGAGGACTGCCTGCGAATGGGCGGCAAGTGGCTGCACCTCCGCATCTGCCTGACCTGCGGCCACGTCGGCTGCTGCGACGACTCACCAAACCGGCACGCAACCGCGCACAACCACGCCACGTCGCACCCGATCATCCGCTCGCTCGAGCCCGGCGAGGACTGGAGCTGGTGCTACATCGACGAGATCGCGTTCGTCGTCGACGGGATCCACGGCGAGAGCCGCATCCCGCCGTCACCGCTCCTCGAGTAGCGCAGGCCGCCGGCGGGCGATCCGGGGCCACCGAGGGTTGCGCTCGCACTGAGCGGACAAGAAAACGAACGAGGGCTCTGATGCTCCGCTCGCTTCGGCCTAGGGTGGGTACGGCGTCAGGTAGCCCGGGCGGTTAGCAGGTCGTCGAGGTCCAATGACTCGGCGTCGGCGCGTCAAGGAATCGACGAGGCTGTACAAGTCTGGATGCGATGAAGGTCGCGATCCTCGACGACTGGTTTGACACGCTGCGGACGCTCGAGTGCTTCGAGAGGCTCGCCGGCCACGACGTGACGGTCTTCACCGACCACGTCCAGGACATCAGTGCCCTCGCCGACCGGCTCGACCGCTTCGACGCGCTTGTTCTGATTCGTGAGCGGACCGAGATCCGCGCGCCGCTGCTCGAACGCCTGCCGAACCTGCACCTGATCAGCCTGCGCAGCGCCTATCCGCACGTCGACGTCGCCGCCTGTACGCGCCTCGGAATCACGGTCTGCTCGAACCTGCACGCCGGCTCGCCGTCGTACTCGACCGCCGAGCTGACCTGGGGGCTGGTGCTCGCCGCGATGCGTCAGATCCCGCAGCAGGTCGCGTCGCTCAGGGCCGGCCGCTGGCAGGCCGGCGTCGGCCACTCGCTGACCGGCAAAGTCCTCGGCCTGTACGGCTACGGACGCATTGCGACGGTCGTGGCCGGTTACGGCGCGGCGTTCGGCATGCGGGTACTGGTCTGGGCGCGCGCCGAGTCGCTCGAGCGGGCGCGCGCGGACGGCCGCGAGACGGCGCCCACGAAGGACGACTTCCTTGGCGCGTGCGACGTGCTCTCACTGCACATGCGGCTCGTACCGGCAACGCGAGGGATTGTCACGGCAGGTGACCTGGCGCGAATGAAGCCGACCGCGCTGCTCGTCAACACGAGCCGCGCCGAGTTGATCGAGCCGGGTTCGCTTGTCGCTGCGCTGCAGCGTGGACGCCCCGGAATGGCAGCACTCGACGTCTTCGAGCACGAGCCGCTGCGCGACCCGGGTGACCCGCTGCTGACCATGGACAACGTCGTCTGCACGCCGCACATCGGCTACGTCACCTACGAGGAATGGGAGCTGCAGTTCGCCGACGTCTTCGACCAGATCAACACCTTCGCCGCCGGCACGCCGACCAACGTCGTGAACCCCGGCGTCACCGCGGGCCGTCCGCGATGACTTCGCGCACCCGGGCCTCCTGCGGCTGCGGACCGAAGTCGGTGAGGATCCAGGTCGCTCCTGCCTCGCGCCACGGGCCGAGCTCGGAGCCGGGATCGAGGTCGATCACGAGGTCGAAGCGCCCCCGATCGTCGCCTCGCTGCTCCGCGACCTCGCCGGCAAGCTCGGCCAGTGCCTCTGGACCAGGGAGGTCGACCGGGAAGAGCCCGTCCCAGCGCGCGGCGCGGCGGACGGGCCGTCGGTAGGGCCAGCGACCCGCGACCCAGATCGGGATCCTCGGCGTCTGCATCGGCGGAGGCTCGAACTCGCCGGCCCAGAACTCGGTGAGGCGAGCGAGCCCGTGGTCGAGTCGCCGCGCACGCTCGCGGGCGTCGACGACCTCGCCGAACGGTTCGAGCTCGTCGTTTCTGGTACTGCCGAGCCCGACGCCGAGAATAAGGCGTCCTCGACTCAAGTGGTCGAGCGTGACGGTCTCGCGCGCGACCTTGTGCACGCGTCGCCGAGAGAGCGGCGTGACGAGGGGGCCGAGCCGGACGCGCTCGGTGTGCGCAGCAATCGCGCCGAGCGCCACCCACGGGTCGGCGACGGCGCGGACCGGCGGTCGGTAGCGGATGTGATCCCACAAGAACACGCCGTCCCAGCCGTGCTCCTCGGCGTGCACCGCCACTCCGAGGAGCGCTCTCGGATCGGCCAGCTCGCCGAATGGCGCCAGATAGAGCCCGCGCCGAAGCCCGTGAGCGTCCGAAGGCACTTATCTCGCCCCGAGCCCTAACACTGCCGCCACGCTATCGACCTCGTGCTGCGTCAGGAGACGCTTGCGCGCTTCAATTAGGCCATGGCTGAGAAGAAACCCGCCAAGAAGCGCGCCAGGAAGACCGAGGGATTCACGGACGAGGAACGCGCCGCGATGAAGGAGCATGCCCAAGAGTTGAAGGCGGCCTCGCGCCGCGGCGGCGCGGACGACGAGAGCGCCGTGCTTGCGAAGATCGCCGAGATGCCGGAACCCGATCGCGTCAAGGCGGAGCGGCTCCACGCGATCGTCAAGGCCAGCGCGCCCGCCCTCGCGCCGAGAACCTGGTACGGGATGCCGGCCTATGCCAAGGACGGCAAGGTCGTCTGCTTCTTCCAGAGCGCGCAGAAGTTCAAGACGAGGTACGCGACGTTCGGCTTCAGCGACAAGGCGAACCTCGACGACGGCGACATGTGGCCGATCGCCTTCGCGCTGAAGGACTTGACCGACGCCGAAGAGGCAAGGATCGCGGCGCTCGTGAAGGGTGCTGTGAGCTAAGGGTTGACCTGGGGGAGCCGGGTCGGCTCCCCCAGGGCTTTGCCTAGGCGGCGAGCTCGAGCGCCGGCTCCTCGTCCTCGACCGCGGCGGTCTCACGCCTGTTGCGGGTCAGGAGCGCGATGCCACCGGCGGCGAGGATGAAGACTGCGCCTACCAGGAGCGCAAGCTGGTACCCCTCGGTCGCCGCGTCGGCGAGCGTGGCGTGGCCGGCGTTCAGCAGCGACGTGGTTCGCTCCGTGGCGAGCGCCGAGAAGATGGCCAGGCCCAGAGCGGCGCCAAGCTGTGTCCCGGTATTGAGGAGACCAGCCGCGAGCCCGGCCTTGTCCTCGCTGATGCCCGCGTTGGCGGCCGTGGTTGCGCCCACGAACACCCCGCCGAGGCCGATCGAGGCGACCAACAAGCCGGGGAGGATGTCCGACACGTACGAGCCGTCCACGGGGATCCGCGACAGCCAGTAGAGGCCGCCGGCCGCGATCACGGCGCCGACCACGATCACCGGCTTGGTGCCGACGCGCGCGAACAGCTGCGACGAGATGCTCGACGCGACGATGAACCCTCCCGTCAAAGGAAGGTATGCGAGGCCCGTCTGTATCGGCGAGTAGTGGAGCACGGTCTGCATGTACAGGGTCAGGAAGAAGAACATCGGGATGAAGCCGGCCGCAGTGACCAGTTGCGTCGCGTCGGCGACGGCGACTCCCTTCACCCGCAGGATCGACATCGGAACGAGGGGGTTGGACACCCGCAGCTCGTTCACGACGAATGCGGCCAGGGCAGCGCCCGCAAGCGCGAGGCCGCCCATCGTGCGAGCCGCGCCCCACCCGACGTCGGGCGCCTTCACGAGCGAGTAGACCAGCAGCAGCATCCCGCCTGTGACGAGGAATGCGCCGAGCGCGTCGAAGTTCGCGAGCCGGGCCGACACTCGCTCGGGCTTGAGCAGCACGAAGGCTCCGACAAGTGCGACGGCGGCGAAGGGAACGTTCACGAACAGCACCCACCGCCAGCCCGGTCCTTCGGTCAGAAGTCCGCCGAACAGGACGCCGGCGGCACCTCCGAGGCCCGAGACGGCCGCCCACGCACCGAGAGCAGTATTCCGCTCGCGACCGGAGCGAAAGATCGTCGTCAGCGACGACAACGCGGCCGGCGAGAGCATGGCGGCGCCGAGTCCCTGTGCGAAGCGCGCGCCGATGAGCAGCGACTCGCTGTGGGCGAGCCCGCCCACGAGGGAGGCGCCGGCGAACACGATCAGGCCGGTGACGAGGACACGGCGACGGCCGAGCAGGTCGGCCACGCGGCCTCCCAGGAGCAGGAAGCCGCCATAGGTGAGGATGTATCCGTTGACGACCCACTGCAGGCTCTCCTGGGTGAAGCCGAGGTCGTGCTTGATCGACGGAAGCGCGATGTTGAGGATCGATGCATCGAGGACGTCCATGAACTGGACGAGACAGAGCAGGATCAGGATCGCGACGCCGCGCCGCGACGAGAGCGACGAGGCGTCCTGAGCTCGGAGGGTGGACACCGATCTCGAGTGCGTCTCTGCAGTCATTGCCAGGGTCTCCTTTCGTCTTGCCTCTGAAGGGAAGACACCCGGCGGCGCGGAAACGTGACGTCACATCTGGGCGCGCTCGCGGGTCTATTCCTGTGAGACGCGACTGAAAGGGAACGCGACATGAATCAGCAGGAATGGCTCGCCCGGGAATTCGAAGATCACCGACCGCACCTCCGCGCGGTCGCCTACCGGATGCTGGGGTCGCTGAGCGAGGCCGACGACGCCGTTCAGGACGCCTGGCTTCGGCTTAGCCGCGCCGACACGAGCGACGTCGAAAACCTCCGCGGCTGGCTGACCACCGTCGTCGCCCGCGTCGCGCTGAACATGCTCCGCTCGCGGAGAACGCGGCGCGAGCAGCCGCTCGACGTGCGCGTGCCCGACCCGATCATCGACCCGGCCGACGGCACCGACCCCGAGCACGAGGCGATGCTTGCCGACTCCGTGGGACTAGCGCTGCTGGTTGTGCTCGAGATGCTGACCCCGGCCGAACGACTGGCCTACGTCCTCCACGACATGTTCGCCGTCCCGTTCGACGAGATCGCCCCGATCGTGGAGCGCTCCCCCGAAGCGACGCGCCAGCTCGCCAGCCGCGCCCGCCGCCGCGTCCGCGGCGCCGACCCCGTCCCCGACGCGGACCTGACCGCGCAGTGGGAGGTAGTCGAGGCGTTCCTGGCTGCGGCCCGGGAGGGCAACTTCGACGCGCTCGTCGCCGTTCTCGACCCCGACGTCGTCCTCCGGGCCGACGGCGGCCTGCGAGGCCTCACGCAGCACCACCGGGGTGCCGAGACCGTCGCCAGCCAGGCGCTGCTGTGGCGACGCGTCGATCTCACGATGCGCAGAGCGCTCATCAACGGCGCCGCGGGGATGGTCACCTACCTGCACGGGCGACCGTTCTCGATCGCCGCCCTCACCATCCGGAACGGCAAGATCGCCGAGATCGACTTCCTCACCGACCCCGACCGGATCGCCCAGCTCGACCTAACAGTTCTCGGCGATTAGCGATGCGCCCTTCCCCAGGGCCGCGTGTACTACTTTCGGCCCCTGGACCTGTTGAGGTCGACGGCGGCGCGAACGAGAGCCTTCAACGCCTTCTCGTCGATCTCCTCGCCCTGGCGGAAGTCGATGGCACGCCGCGTGTTCCCCTCGAGACTCGAGTTGAAGAGGCCCGAAGGATCCTCCAGAGCCGCACCCTTGGCGAAGGTCATCTTCACGACGTTCTTGTAGGTCTCGCCCGTGCAGATCATGCCGTCGTGGGACCAGACCGGAACCCCTCTCCACTTCCACTCCTCGACGACCTCGGGATCCGCTTCCTTGACCAGGGTACGGAGCCGGCTGAGCAGCTCGCCTCGCCAATCGCCAAGCTCGTCGATCCTCGCGTCGATCAGTTGAGATGGATTCCCGGCCGCCACCAGCCGATCGTACCGAAGCTACGCAGACCCGGACGCCCGGGAGAAGGCCAGGGACTTCCACGGGCGCGAACCGGCCCCGGTCGGGCAACGCTTCCCCTTACCCCGCGACTGGAATTGAGAGTTCGGCTCAGCGCCGACGAGAGGAGATCGTCATGAGCAGCACCATCGAGAGCTCCACCGAGGTCAGACCGTTCACCGTCGAGGTTCAAGAGGAGCAAATCGACGACCTGCGCCGGCGCATCGCCGCGACGCGCTGGCCCAGTCGCGAGCTCGTCGCAGACCGGTCGCAGGGTGTGCAGTTGGCGGCGGCGCAGGAGCTCGCCCGCTACTGGGCGACCGATTACGACTTCGGGCGTGTCGAGGCGAGGCTGAACGCGTTGCCGCAGTCCGCCACTGAGATCGACGGAGTGGATATCCACTTCATCCACGTGAAGTCGGCTCACGAGAACGCGTTGCCGCTGATCATGACGCACGGCTGGCCCGGCTCGGTCATCGAGCTCCTCGAGACGGTCGGCCCGCTGACCGACCCCACCTCGCACGGCGGAAGCGCAGAGGACGCGTTCCACCTCGTGCTGCCGTCGCTGCCCGGCTACGGCTTCTCCGGCGAGCCGGCCGAGCTCGGCTGGAACGTCGGCCGCATCGCCAACGCCTGGGCCGAGCTGATGCACCGCCTCGGCTACTCCCGCTACGTCGCGCAGGGCGGCGACGTGGGCGCCTCGGTCACCGACCAGCTGGGGCGGCAGGCGCCCGAAGGGCTGCTCGGGATTCATATGAATCTGCTCGTCACGACCCTGGCGGGCGCTCCTGTGCCGGAGAACACCGAAGAGGAACGCGCTGCGCGCAAGGCGATCAACACCTTCAGGGCGAGCGGCTTCGGGTACTTCCTCGAACAGGCGACGCGCCCGCAGACGATCGGGTACGCCTTGCTGGATTCACCTGTCGCCCTGGCGTCCTGGATGCTCGACCACGACACGGACGCCTACTACAAGATCTCCCGCGCTTTTGTCGACGGCCAGCCTTCGGGCAATCTGAGCCGGGATCACATCCTCGACAACGTCACGCTGTACTGGCTGACGGGCACCGGCGCCTCGGCGGCGCGGTCGTACTGGGAGAACGGGCAAGCGGCAGCCGCCGCGTCCGGCCAGGCTCCTCCTCCGGTCTCGCTCCCCGTCGGCTTCACCACGTTCCCCGGCGAGATCTGGCAGACCCCGCGCAGCTGGGTCGAGGCCTCGTACCCCAACGTCACCTACTTCAACAAGGTCGACAAGGGCGGCCACTTCGCTGCCTGGGAAGAGCCGAAGCTCTTCGCGACCGAAATACGAGCGGCGTTCAGCTTGCTGCGCTGAAAGGACATGGCATGAGCTCGACTTCCACGCAACTGGTTATGGCGCAAGGGCGCGGCTCCGTCGCGGAAGCGCCGAACCTTCCGGAGGGGTTCACAGACACGTTCACGAGCCGCTACGTCGACATCGGCGACCTGCGTCTCCACGCCGTCATCGGAGGCGAAGGCCGACCGTTGTTGCTCATTCACGGCTGGCCGCAGAGCTGGTACGCGTGGCGCATGCTGATGCCGACGCTGGCCCGCGACTTCGAGGTGATCGCGGTCGACCAGCGGGGGGTGGGGTTGTCCGACAAGCCGGCCGCCGGCTACGACACGGCCACCCTCGCCGACGACCTCATCGCGCTGATGGAGGCCCTGGGCCACCAGCGCTTCGCCGTGTACGGAACCGACACCGGGATGCCGATCGCCTACGCCCTGGCCGCGGACCATCCGGGTCGCGTCGAGCGCCTGGCCGTCTCCGAGGCTCCGCTCCCGGGCATCTCGCCCTCGCCGCCGTTGCTCCTCCCGCCCGCGCTCAACCCCCGGCTTTGGCACCTCGCCTTCAATCAGCTCCCCGGCGACGTGAACGAAGCGCTCGTCACGGGGCGCGAGGACATCTTCTTCGGCGCGGAGCTCGACGCCTCGGCCGGCACCAAGAAGCTCCCCGACGAGGTCGTGAGCTACTACATCGACCGCCTTGCCGGTGACCCCGAAGCCCTGCGCGGCAGCTTCGAGCTCTACCGCGAGTTCCCGACAATGATCGCGCAGAACGAGCAGCGAAGGAGCCGTCGGCTGACGATGCCGGTCCTGGCGATCGGCGGTGAGGAAAGCGCCGGCGAAGGGGTCGCCGCGACGATGAGGCTCGTCGCAGACGACGTTCAGGGCGTCGTCCTTCGAGGTGCCGCCCACTGGGTCGCCGAGCAGGCTCCGGAGGAACTGCTGGCCGCCCTCACCGAGTTCCTGGTCCCCTACCGGGACGGAGGCGTCTCGTCGTGAGCCTCTTCGGGCTTCGCCGCCACGCGCCGCTGCCCGCGGAGGGTCACCTGCCCGGTTTCGACGCGGCGACCGGCTGGCTCAACACTCCGCCGCTCACGGCGGACGACCTGCGAGGCAAGGTCGTGCTCGCCGACTTCTGGACCTACACCTGCATCAACTGGCTGCGCACCCTCGCCTACGTCCGCGCCTGGGCGGAGAAGTACAAGGATCGCGGCCTGGTCGTGGTTGGCGTCCACACTCCCGAGTTCCCGTTCGAGCGGGACGTCGACAACATACGCGCGGCCGCGACCGACATGAACGTCTGGTACCCGATAGCGGTCGACAGCGACTACGAGGTCTGGCGCGCCTTCAGCAATCACTACTGGCCGGCGGTCTACCTCGCCGACGCGGAAGGACGGATCCGCCACCACCAGTTCGGCGAGGGCGGATACGAGGACTGCGAACGGGGCATCCAGCAGCTGCTGCGCGAGGCCGG
>Ga0075434_100001201_pt1 | contig 21518 bp, 19 predicted proteins | sample RhiMethybrSRZTD3_FD_75298 | JGI IMG/M metagenome (GOLD analysis project Ga0075434, IMG submission 75298) | Populus rhizosphere microbial communities from Tennessee, USA - Rhizosphere MetaG P. TD hybrid SRZTD3 | ecosystem: Host-associated > Plants > Roots > Rhizosphere > Soil | place: USA... | reverse complement strand
CCGATCTCGAGCAGCGCGACCACCTGCTCCACGCTGATGTCAGCGCCGCCGTTGCGCGCCGCCGCGTTTGCGCCGAAAAGAATATTATCTCGAACCGATAAATGCGGAAAAAGCGCCGCTTCTTGCGGGACATAGCCGATCGCTCGCTCGCGCGGCGGGAGATTGATCTTTCGCGCGGAGGAAAACAGCGTCCGGCCGTCGATCTCGATCTCTCCGGAATCTAAGTTTCGCAGCCCGGCGATGCCTTCGAGCAGCGAGGTCTTGCCCGCGCCGGAGGGACCGAAAATCGCCGCGACGCGGCTCTTCAGAGCGATGTCGACATCGAGAATAAATTCGGACAACGACATGCGGCATTTGAGCAGCATGGGGTTAGATTTTGATTTTCGTCCGGGCGAGCCGTTCCGAGAGCGCGACGGCGGCAAAGGCGAGCATGAGCGTGATGCCCAATAGAGCGAAAGCTTCTTCATCGCGGCCGAGCTGGACGAAGCTGAAAATGGCCAGCGAAAGGGTTTGGGTCCGGCCGGGAATATTCCCGGCGACCATGATCGTCGCGCCGAACTCACCGAGCGCGCGCGAGTAGGCGAGCAGACAGCCGGCGACGATGCCGCGCCAGGCGAGCGGCAGCGTGACCGCAAAAAAGATTCTCGGCGCGGCAGCTCCGAGCGTTGCCGCGATCTGTTCGAGGCGCGGGTTCACCTCGGCGAAGGCTGTCCGCGCCGAGCGCACGAGTAAAGGAAACGACATCACGGCCATCGCGACGAGCACGCCCTTCCAATTGAAGAGAATCTCGACCCCGCGATCGTAGAGCCAGCCGCCGAGAGGGCTCCGCCGCCCAAAAATTTTCAACAGGATGAGGCCGGTCGCCACCGGCGGGATCACCAGCGGCAGCATGACGACGGTCTCGACGATGGTTTTGCCCGGCCAGGTTTTGCGCGCCAGCAGCCACGCCATGAAAGTGGCGAACGGCAGGATGATGATCGTGCTCGCCAGCGCGACCAGCAGCGAAAAAAAGGTAATCTGCCAGATGGACTCGGACAACGGACCTCCGGATGGGTTCGTCTATCTGACCCTACAGCCGCATTTCTCGCATCGGCGCTTTCTCTCCGACCTAAAGACGTCCCCCGCTGGTCCCCTCATTCGGGAAGGCCTTCGGCCGAAAGCTTATCGAGCAACGCCCGGTCGCCGTCGAGGAAATCGAAGTTTTTCAGCTCCGCCGTCTCGACCCAGCGGACGTCCTGAAAGATTCGATTCCTGATCGCGCCGCAGTATTCGTCGACGCGAAAAAACATCAGATCGAGCTCTCTTCCCCCCGAGTAGCGGTGCCGGCTGCGAAAGACTTCCCGGGCGGCCGAGACGTCGATGTCGAGCTCTTCTTTGAGCTCTCTGAACAGCGCCCGGTCGACCGCTTCCCCCGCCTCGACCTTTCCTCCGGGGAATTCCCATTTCGCGGCGAAGGGGCCGCTTTTTCGCTGACAGATGAGAAGCCGGCCGTCTTGAATGATGAGGGCCGCCACCACGCGGATTGCATTCAAGTTAGCGCTCCGCGCTCGCCGTCGCCAGGTCGCGCTTCAAGACAAGACAGCTGCCGTGCATGATGCTTTGTGTCGAGCAGACGAGCTCCCAGCCTTGTTTGCCCAAATCGTTCAACAACGCCTCCGACAGGTCGGCGGTGACGAGAATCCGATATTCGAATTGGCGCATCGAGGGCTCCTTTGCTTTCATCCCGGTTGAGCGGGCTATCTAATCACCTTGTCGGCTCGCTTTAACACTTCCGGCGGAACTGCGATTCCAAGCTGCCCTGCCGTTTTCACATTGATCACCAGCTCGAATTTCTCCGGCTGCGCGGCAGGCAGCTCGGCCGGCTGGCCGGATTTCGGCTTGCGCATCTTGAAAATGCGGTCGATGAGAACCGCCGTATGACGCCACATCTGCTCGGCGCTGAGGCCGTACGAAGCGAGCCCGCCGGCCGCGGTGAATTCCTCCACGCCGGACACCGAGGCGAGACGCGCTTTCATCGCAAGCGCGAGCACCTCACCGAGCCGACCGGTGAAAAGAAGCTGCGGCTCGATGATAATGCCGTCGTCTTTGTTACGGGCCATCGTATCGAACGTCGCTTGTAACTGGCCCGACATCTTTACCTTGTGCGGCTCTATGTCAACGCCGAGCGCCTCCGCAGCCTTGCGCACCTGCTTCAGGTAGGCCGGCGGAACCGGGTTGACTTCGTGCCAGAGAACACCTACGCGAGCAATCCGCGGCGATATCTCCTTGACCAGTCGGAGGCGCTGGACCCCTAAGTCCGGCGAGATATTCGTCGCACCGGTGACATTGCCCGAGGCCTTGATCGGCTCGATGCGCGAAGCCACGACGATGGGAACGGTTCTCGTCTGCCGCCGCGCCGCCTGTCCGGCGGATATCCCCTCCGCGACGATGAGGTCGACTTTCCGGGCGATAATATCGGCGGCCGCCTTGTCGATCTGTTCGATACGACCGTTGGCGCCGCGGCTTTCGACGGCGAACGTCTCGCCGTCGACATAGCCGAGCTCCGCCAGCGCTTTTTTAAACTGACCGACGCCGGCGGAAGCCGCATTGCCTTCGGTCAGAAATCCAATCGTGTGCAGCTTGACAGCCGGTGCCGCGGCCTCGACGATGCTCGTATAGGCCATGCAGCAAATCGATAGCACCAGCGCCAGAGACTGAGTCATATAACAAGTCGAAGGCTAAAGATGAACCAAATCCCGTGTCTTTTCAATTATACCGCGAATAAGCGCGGCGCCTTCTTGCAAGCTTAAAGCCGCGGAAATAACATTCGATTCCATGCTGCTCACCGAAATTCTTCCGCGCGCGGCGGCCGAGTACCCCGAAAAAACCGCTGTCGTCTGCGGCCCAAGCCGGTTAACTTACCGCGCGCTCGCCGGCAGAGTGGGACGCCTCGCCGCGGTATTTGGCACGTATAAGGTCGGCCCGGGCGATCGCGTCGCGCTGCTGCATCGGAACTGCCACCGCGCGCTCGAGGCCTATTTTGCCGCGGCGCATGCCGGTGCTGTTCTCGTGCCGCTCAATTACCGGCTTACACCGCACGATCTCGCCTATATCCTGGACGACACTGAAAGCCGGCTGCTGATCGCGGACACGGGCTGGCGCGAACTGGCCGAGGAAGCGGTGGCGCGAAGCGGCCGTCCCGTCCAGGTCATCTGGAGCCGCGTCGACGGCTCCGAACCGGCGGCGCCGGATGATTACGAAGCGAGCCTCGCCGCCGCCGCGGACAAGCCCCTCGATGAGCCGCGCCGCGGCGAGGATGATCCGGCGAATATTTATTATACGAGCGGCACGACGGGTCATCAGAAAGGCGTCGTCCTCACACACCGCAATATTTACAGCCACGCGCTTTCGACGATCGCCGAGCTTAAGCTCGTGGACAGCGACGTCTGGGCGCATATCGCGCCGATGTTTCACCTGGCCGATGCGTGGGCGACGTGGGCGGTGACCTGGGCCGGCGGGCGCCATGTCATGGCGGGACGGTTCGAGCGCGCCTCGGTGCTGAAGCTCATCGACGGCGAAAACGTGACGCTGACGAATTTGATCCCCACGATGCTGAACGATCTCGTCAATTGTCCCGACGCCGGGGCTTATCGCTACGGCGCGCTGCGTCTGGTGATGAGCGGCGGCGCGCCGATCGCGCCGAAACTGGTGCGGCGCGTCGTCGAGACCTTCGGCTGCGAATACGTTCAGACCTACGGCCTCACGGAGACGAGCCCCTATCTGACTTTTTCCCTTTTGAAGGAGCACCTGCGCGCTCTGCCGCCCGAGGAACAATTCGTTTATCGCGCCAAGACGGGGCGCGCGGCGCTGGGCGTCCGGCTCAGAATCGTGGACGAGCGCGGCGCGGACGTACCCGCCGATGGGCGCGCCGTCGGGGAGATTCTGGCGCAGGGCGATCGCATCACGCCGGGTTATTGGAAATTGCCCGAGGCGACGGCCCAGGCGTTCACCGACGGCTGGTTTCGTACCGGCGATCTGGCGACCATCGACGGCGAGGGATATCTCAACATCGTCGATCGCAAGAAGGACACCATCCTGACCGGAGGCGAATTGGTCTACACGACGGAAGTCGAGAATGCGTTGTACGAGCATTCCGGCGTCCTCGAGGCCGCGGTCATCGGCGTAGCCGATGACCGCTGGGGAGAGCTCGTCAAGGCCGTGGTTGTCTTAAAACAGGACAGCCAGGCGACGGAAGCGGAGATCGTCGAACACTGTCAGGCACGCCTCGCGCGGTTTAAATGCCCGCGCGTCGTCGAATTCATCGACGCCCTGCCGCGCACCGGCACGGGAAAAATTTACAAGAAGGCCTTGAGAGACAAGGAGGACCTGGACAAGAAATAAAGAACTCTATCGATGCACCGCCATAAAGGTAAAGACCTTCGCCGCCTCGAAAACGCTTTGAACGGGCACGATGTCGTGGTCGGTGTGCTGAAAGCGGATGTCGCGGGAGCCGTAGTTGATCGCCTGTATCCCCTTCGCGTTTAGGAAGCCGGTGTCGTTGGCCGCGGTGGAATAGCTGTATTTCGCCTCCCGTCCGAGCATGACCTGGATCGCCTGAGTCAGCGCCAGGACCGAGTCGGCGTCCTTGGCGACCTCGCTCGGGAACATAAAATCTTTTCGCTGGATCTCGACGGTAAACGGCTCGAGCGGGCCGATCGCGCGCTTCATCTGCTCGATCGCCTGGTCCGGATCGTCGCCCGGCAGAAGCCTGCGGTCGAAGACGATCCTGCACTCGCTCTGGATCGTGTGTGTCGCCTTGGGAAAGCTCTCGATCGACGTGGGCGTAAGACTTACCTTGCCGAGCTCCGAATGCGTCCGCTCCGACGGATACGGCATGAGCGGCCGGATGCGCTCGAGCAGTTTGACTGCGCCCTCGACGGCGTTGATCCCATCCCACGGCCTGCTGCTGTGCGCCTGCTTCCCGCGCACGACCGCCTGGATATCCACCCGTCCTTTATTGCCGAGCTGGATTTCCGGCGGTCCGTCTATGATCGCCCAATCCGCTTTGATATTGCCCTGCGATAGGATGTGCGCGAGCGAGTCGTGCCGTCCGGTCTCTCCCGCGGTGCTGACGACGAAATAGAGGTCGGCGGGAAGCTCCACCTTGCTCTCGCCGAGCAGCTTGACCGCCGCCATCATCGCAGCGAGACTGCCCTTCTGCTCGCACGCGCCGCGCCCCCAGACACATTCGCCCCTGAGCCCGTACTCGCCGCCATCGACGACGGCGCCGGAATAGGGGTCCTTCATCGTGCTTGGCGCCGCGTTCATCGCGTACGCCACAAGCAGCAGCCGGCTCGCGTTTCCGTGTCCTTTGAGGGAGACGACAAGGTTGCCCATCGAATCGATGGCAGGGCGCAGACCGGAGCGCTCGAGCTCCGGCTTGACGACTTCGCGGATCAGCGCGAGGACCTGCGGCTCCGCTTCGAGGTGCTGGGTCTGCGGGCTCGGGGTTTGCACCAGCTTGATGAGCAGGCGCTTGACCTCCTCGTAGCCAAGGTTTTTTTCGATCAGTTTTTTTACCGTGCCGGCATCCATGATTCAGCGAATATTCCTATTTAAAGTTCTACTCCCGATCCTGTTCTTCCCAAACGGCGGGCGATGACGATGAGCATAAGGCAGATCACGCTCACGATCACGCCGAGCGAGCACATCGGTCCCAAATTACCGTCCACATAAAAATGATACAACAGCGGACCGACGGGCTCGGAGCCCGGGGAGTAGAGAAAAATCGACGTGCTGAACTCGCGCAGATAAATCGTCGCCAGGATGATCCAGCCGGCGATGAAGCCGGGCCGCAGAAGCGGCAGGATAATGCGCCGGAAGGTCGCCCAAAACCCCGCGCCACAGGTGAGCGACGCATCCGGCAGATCGTCGTGCACTTGAACGACCGTGCTCGTCATCGTGCGCAGCCCGTACGGCAAGAAGCGCGTGATATAGCCGATCAGGAGGATCCACAACGTGCCGTAGATCGGCAGCGGAACGTAAACATACGTCCAGAGAAGGCCGATCGCGAGCGCCGTGCCGGGAAACGCCCAGGGGATGAAAGTGAGGGCCTCGATAATCGAACGCCCGGCCGCCTTGGTCTTGGTCGTCAGGTAGGCCGTCACCGAAGCGAGCAGCATGCAGAGCGTCGCGCCTCCGATCGCGAGTACCAGACTATTCTGCAAAGCGCGATACGTGCGGCTGTCCGTCAGATTCGAGCGATAATGGTCGAGCGTCAGTAATTCCCACGTCTTGGCTCCGGGGACGTGGAGATAGCTGACGAGCGACACGAAGAGCAGCACGGCGAAGGGCAGCACGACAATGAGGAATAAGATCAGCGCGGCGACCGCCGAGGCGGCGTAGCGCCACTTCCCCAGCTCGATGATCATCGGACGGTAGCCGCGGCCCGTAACCGTCACGTAACGCTCGGACCTCGACGTCAAGCGCCGGTAGAGATAGACGAAGACCATGGAGATCAGCAGCAGAGAGACGGCGTACGTCGCGGCGATGTTCTGGTTCGGCGGAAAGGCCCCGATCGCCTCGCGATAGATCTTCGTCGTGAAGACCTCGATGCGCGCGGGCAGCGCGATGATCGCCGGGGTATCGAAGCTCTCGATCGCGCGGACGAAGTTGAGCGTCAGCGACGCGAGCAGCGCGGGACGCACGATCGGCAGCGTGATACGCCGGGCGATTTGCAGATTTGTCGAGCCGGCGACGCGCGCCGATTCCTCCAGCGACGGATCCATCGAATGGAGCGAGGCGGAAACGATCAAAAAAGCGAGCGGCGTCGTGATCAACCCCTCGACGAAGATCATGCCCCAGAGCGAGTAAATATTGAGCGGCGCCTCCGCCAGGCCGAAAAGCTGCATCGCCAAACGGTTCAACAGTCCCGTCCGCGGGCTGAGCAGCGCGCCCCACGCGACCGCGAGCATCACGGGCGGGAAAATATTCGGCACGATCGCCGTCAGCTGAAAGATTTTCCTTAGCGGCGCGTTGGTGCGGACCGTGATCCACGCGACGACCGTGGCGAGGGACGTCGCCAGCACCGAAGAGCCGGCGGCGAAGATAAACGAGTTCAGCAGGAGCTGATATGTCACCGGATCGCTGTAGGCGCGGACGTAATGCTTCAGCGTAAACGTTCCGGGAACTCCGAGCGGCTTGCTCAGGAAGCTGCCGTAGAAAAGCATGAGCGTCGGCGAAAGGCTTAAGTAGGCGATCACGACGCCGACGAGCACGAGCACCGCCGTCTGCGGATCCCGGCGCACCGCGCGCATCGGCCGATCGAAGGCCCGGGTCAAAACGGCTGTACCGTTCATTGGCGCTGGAGCGCCGGAAGACGCGATCGTCTCTCCGGCGCTCGCAAGGGAGGCGGACTTCTATTGACCGAAAAAGATCTGCCGGAATGTTGTGTTCATGAGCTTATTGAACTCTTCCTCGGAGGGATTGTCCATAAAGACTAATCCGGGAACCACTTTCTCCGCGTCTTTGATCGGCGGCACGATGCCGGGAAGCATCGGGAACTCCCCTTCTTCGGCTGTCGCCTTTTGCCCCTCCGGCGAGCAGATGTACTCGATGTAGAGTCGAGCGGCGTTCGGCCGGGTCGTCTTCGCGCTGAGGCTCATATAATTTGGATCGGTGAGATACTTATCCATCAGGACGTAACTCACCGGTCCCTTGTATTGCTTCACATACTTGATGTAGGCGATGCCGACCGCGGCCTCGCCTTTAATGATCGTCGTGGTGACCGGCGCGAGCGATTCGACGAGGATCGGCTTCTGTTTCGCAAGGGCCTTCACGTAATCGAGCCACTTGTCTCCTTTGAATTTGCTGAGATTCCACAAAAACTGGGCGGTCGTGGTATGGCGCGTCGGATCCGGCATGCTGATCTTGCCGGTCCATTTCGGGCTCAAAAGATCGTCCAGCGTCTTCGGCGTCTCGTTCGGCTTCACCATCTCGGTATTGTAAAGAATGCTGATCGGCAGCGCGCGCCAGGGCGTGATCATGCCGTCTTTTTCTTTGAACTGCGCCGGGAACTTCTCCGATGAAGGCGGAACATACTTCGCGAACAGGCCTTCGTCCCTCATGATGAGTTGGACGCCGCGGTTGCCCTCGACAACGTCGTAACCGGGCTTGCCGGCGCGAAATTCGCTCAGCGCCCGCTCCGCCACTTGAGTGGACGAGCCGCGCCAATAATCGACCTTGATGCCGTATTTTTTCTCGAAGCCTTTATTGACGCCTTCCATCGCCTGCGGCACCTGCGCGCCGTAGACGACGACGCGGCCTTCCTTCTTCGCCGCGTCGATGTTCGCCTGCTGCGCAGCCGCCGATACGTTAAGGCAAAGAATCGCCGCTAGAATGAAAAAACCCGAGAGGAGCGTTCCCCCCATTGTGCGTCGGTTCATTAAAACCTCCATAGATTTAAGCATGTAGTCGTGAACATTATTATAGGCTTTTCGCCAGTTCAACCGCCCGCTTTCTGGCTTCCGGCGTTCCCATGGGCAACAGGATCGGCAGATCGAGGCCCGCGGCGACGAAGGCCGCGACCTGCCGGACGCATTCCTCGGGCGTGCCGGAAACCGAATGCGCGCGAGCGACATCGTCGCTGATGAATTTTTTTGCGCCTTCCCAATCGCGCCGCGCGATGGCGGCCGCGAGGCCCTCTTGATCGACGGCGCCGCCGCCGGCTCGTATATTCTCCGCGTGATGTTTGTTGCGAAAAATGTAAGCGAGAAAGCTCTTGCTCGCGTCGAGCGCCGCGCGGGAATCCGCGGAAACGGAGGTCGCGATGAAGCCAGCGATGTCCGGCTGCTTCAAGGACGGATCGCGGCGCTCGGCGCCGCGCCGGACCTCCGCCGCGCAGCGCGCAATGTAGCCGGGCGCGCAGCCCGCGGATAACAACGCGCCGTCGCCGATCTCGCCCGACAGACGAAGCATCCCGTCCTTGACCGCCGTCATATACACCGGCAACGGCGTAGCAGGCGCAAAGCCCATTTTGGCGCCGTTCACGTCGAACACCTCGCCGTGGAATTCCACCGTATCGCCGCTCAAGAATTTCCGCAGGACGGTCATGTACTCGCGCATCGTCTTCAGCGGCCGCGTCACTTTCATGCCGGCCTCGGCGAGGGCGGCGGCATTGCCGGTGCCCGCCGTCGCCCACACCCGGCCGGGAGCGAACTCGTCCATCGTCGCCAGCGCCATCGCGGAGATGATCGGGTGCCGCGAATAGGGAGTGAGCGGCGCCGGCACCACAAGAATTTTCTCCGTCTTCGCGAGGAACGCCATCGACGAGGTGAGCGAATCGCGGAAGCACAGATGGTCCGACATCCAAATCGAATGCATGCCGATCCGATCGGCGAGCCGCGCAAGCTCGACCATCTCGACTATGGAGTAAAATCCGTCAAAGCACAGTCCGACTCGCATGTGCTCTCCTCTTCAGAAACCTTGGTGGAGCATCGTGGCTAAATCTTTCTGCCGGAAGCCTGCCAGCCCCATCTTTTCGAGCGTCAGCCCTTCGCGGCGATAATCGATCGCGTTCATCGCCGAGGCACTGGCGATCAGCTCATCCATCACAGGGGTTTCAATGTCCAGCGCCCCGGCGAACTCAGCCATCGGCACTAGACCATAGCCGACATCCTCGTGAACGTAGCGATGGTCGAGCGTCCGGGGCGCTTTGATGGCGCGATTCGGGGCGCTTTCGCGTATCGCCTGATACACCGAGCCGGAAGCGCGGGCGCTGTCGGATGTCAGTCCGGCGCGATGAAAAAGCTCGACGAAGCTCAAAGGCGGTAGACCGATGCGCTCGACGATGCGCAAACGCTCGCGGTCGACGCCCTCGATCACGCGCGCGATCGCCGGCGTGATGTCGCTGTAAAAGAAAAAATCTTCCCCGGCCTCAATTCTGCCGGCGTTGGCGATCATTCCCGCCGGATGCATGATCGCATTGATATTGGAAAACCCGGTTTCGAGGACGTTTTCCGCCGGCACGACCGCAGGATAGAGCTCGGAAACCGCGCGCGTCAGATCTTCAGTCGCTTTCCCCGGAAAGCCCGCGAATCTAAGATTGCTCGTGCGCCGGTAAATTTCGACGGCTGCTGGAGCGACCGCACGGCAGATGTAGGTTAGAGTTACGGTCTCGCAGATTTTCGCCTTGACGCCGAGCCCGCGCAAAACGCTCGCGACGTGGAGCGACCCTCCGGTATGACCCGGATTCAGCAATAATATCTGCTCCTCGTTCATGAGCGGCGCAAGCGCTGCGGCCAATCCGGCATGCGCTACCGCCGGCGCGACGATCATGACGACATCCGCGCCGGGCACGACCTCAGCGATGCGCGTGCTCGCCGCGGATAGCTCGGCGAAACTCTTCTTCTCCCCCTCGATGAGCTCGATGCCGCCGCGCTCGCGGATCGGCTCAAGCGTGCGCTCGGAGCGCGAATAGAGCCGCACGGCATAGCCCTGAAGCGTCAAATCGGCCGCAGCGGCGAGGCCGCCGTTGCCCGCTCCGAGAATCGCGATCGTGCGGATGGTCATGAATCAGCTTCGGATCGGTCTTTTCCTCACCGCAGACGGTAACGCTCGAGCTTCTTCTCGTCGACTTCGATCCCCATTCCCGGCTTGTCGGACACGACGACATAACCGTCTTCGTACTCGAAAGGCTCCACGATCAGATCGTCGCTGTAATAGATGCCGGCGATGCCTTTGGCCCTGCCCGCGGGCGTCGATACGGGAACGACGCAGGCGAGCGACGCGACCGCGGTGGATGCCGCGAGATGGAGGTTCGCCGCGTTGCCGACGCCGGTCTCGACCGAGCCGTTGACGTTGCAGCGAAGCCCCTCGGCTTCGGCGACCGCCGCGACGATCTTCGCTTTGTAAAGGCCGCCGGGCTTGGTCGTATACAGCGAAATAATATCCGCCGCTTTCTTTTGCGCGAGCTCGCGCACGTCCTGCGGCGTCCAGGCGCTCTCGTCGGCCATGATCGGCGTGCCGACGCTCGCGGCGACCTCGGCCATCGCGTCGATGCCCTCGACCGGCTGCTCCATGAAATGAATGCCGTACTCTTCCATCGCGCGGATCGCGCGGATCGCCGTCTTCGGCGAGTCATAGCCCTGATTGGCGTCGACGGTGATCAGCGTGTCCGCTCCGACGGCGTCTCTGATGCGCCGGACCAGCTCGACGTCGCGCTCGGGCTTTTGCCCGCCTTTGAGCTTGATCGTTTTTATCCCTTCGGATGTTACCTGTGTCGCCTCATCGACGGCTTTGTCGATCTCCATGAGACCGATACTGTGCGCGACCGCAATACGATGACGGTAGCAGCCGCCGAGAAGCCGATAAACGGGAACGCCGAGCGCCTTGCCGGTAACATCATAGAGCGCCATGTCGAGCGCCGCCTTGGCGTAAGGATAGCCTTTGATCGCTTTATCCATCACGCCATGGAGCAGGCCGATCGCGCCGGGATCCTGTCCGGCGAGCGCCGGCGCAAGGATGTCGTTGATGACGTGAACGGTCGTCTGCGGCGTCTCGCCGTAATATTTCATGTAATCGCCGCCCCAATCCTTGAGCGCGGGCGACTCGCCGTAGCCGATAAGCCCCTCGTCGGTAAAAATTTTCACGATCACGTAAACGCCGATGGGAGTTGTCAGACTGGACCACTGGTGGACTCGCCGCGTGGGCAATCGGATCGGGACCGTTTCAATGCGCGCGATCTTCATCTGGTTCAACTCACATTATTGCGTGCGGATGAGCTCGTCGGTGTTCGTTTGGTTCGACAGCAGCTCGCATCCGGTTTTGGTCACGACGAGCATATCTTTATTCTGCATTCCGAAGCGACCGGGGATATAAACCAGCGGCTCGATGGCGACGACCATCCCCTCTTCGAGGATCTCGTCGCCGTAGCGGCCGAGATAGGGCTCTTCGTGGAGCGCGAGGCCGATGCCGTGGCCGACGAAGCTGATCGGCTCGAAACCGAGCGCGCTGAAGCGCTCCAAAAATTTGCGATAAACTTCCTTGCAAGACGCACCGGGCTTGATCATATCCATCACGAGATATTTGCACTCGACCAAGTTGTTCCAGATTTTCTCCTGCTCGGGAGTCGCGCGGTCGACGATCGCCGTACGGCAGATACCGGCGAGATAGCCGTGTTTCTGGCCGAAGATCTCCATGCGTATCAAGTCGCCGCTTTTAAGCGCCCGCTCGGTCGGCCCGACGTTCGGATATTGGCTGCGCTCGCCGGAGGCGACGATCATGAGCTTGTAATTTTCCGCGCCGCCGGCAAAGAGCCGTCCTAGAAGACCGCCGGCGAGCTCCATCTCGGTCATCCCGGCGCGCGCGCCCTTCAACGTCTCGCCGATCGCCCGATCGGTGATGCGGCTGAGCTCGCGAAGCAATTCGATTTCTTTGCGGCCCTTAACCTGTCTAAGCTTGGAGAAGATTGCGTCCGCGGCGACGATCTTCGCGTCCGGCAGACGACGCTGGAGCGTCAGGAAACCTTTCGCCGGCAGATAATCGAGCTCGACGCCCACAGCGCCGCGTGCGAGACCGAGCTCGATCAACAGATCCGCCAATTTCTCGATCGGATCTTCGACGAACTCGCGGTACACGCGCACATTGTGGATCTCGGGATCGCTCCGAACCGTCGTTTCTTCCATGTCGATCACGAGCATCGCGTTGCGGCCGTCGCCGGTGACGATCGCGACCGCATGCCGCCAGCGCATCAGCGGCTGCGACGGCACCGCGATGTCCGTCGTATAGACGACGTTCTCGGGGGAAATGGCGATCAAGGCGTCGAGTCCCGCGGCGGCGAGCGCGCGCCGCTGCCTTTCGACCGCTTCGCGGTTCATGCGTGGTATTTAACATGGAGAGCGAATCGAATGCCATGGCCGCCCGCCTTGACATCGGACGGGGGCACGATTAAGTAGTCACAGACCTCACCGGGCCGGTGAGTTTTTCAGGTTAAATGGCGGGCGTCGATCTAACCGCGAACGAATTAGCAGCAGCCGAGCGCCGGGGGCGAAGAAGAGCCGTCGTTTCCATCGTGGGCGGGCTCATTCTATGGGAGGTGCTCGCCCGCACCGTGCTCACGAACCGCCTCGTGATCGTCCCCCTTTCGACGGTCCTGGAGGCGCTCTGGATCTCACTGCGCACGGGCGAGTTGTGGAAAAATCTCTACGTCAGCCTGCTCGAATTCGTCCTGGGCTTCGGCCTCGCTGCCGTCGCCGGGATTTTTTTAGGCTTTCTCACCGGTACCATCAGGACCATTCGCGAGCACCTGGAGCCGCTGATCTCGGCGCTTTACGCGACGCCGCTCGTCGCGCTGATTCCATTTTACATTCTGATTTTCGGCATCCAGCTCGCCTCTAAAGTCGCTCTGGTCTTCACGATTGCGGTCTTCCCGATCATGATCAATACCCAGGCCGGCCTTCTCGGCGTCGAGCGTAACCTGGTCGAGGTCGCCGCGTCGTTCCGCGCGACGCGCCGGCAAATCTTCCTCAAGGTGCAGCTCCCGGCCGCAATTCCCTTTATCGTCAGCGGTTTGAGACTCGGCGTCGGCCGCGCGCTCACCGGCGTCGTCGTGGGCGAGCTTTTTTTCGCGACGGCGGGACTCGGCTTTATGATCTCGATCGCCGCGCAGGGGTTCGATACGGCGAAGGTTTTATTGGGCGTTTTGCTTTTCGCCCTCGCGGGCGTTTTGGCGATCGCAATACTTGAAGCCTTCGAGAAACGCATGGCTCCTTGGCGGACGACTTGATCGAGTGAAGCGTATCGACAAATACGCGTCTAATATTTCAGTGCGGGCTCTCTTAAAAGAGGGGGAGGACACATGACACGAAGCATTAAGTTCTCATTGGCTCTAGCTTTCCTGGCTGTCCTTGGATTCGCCGGCTCGACCGCCGCGCAGGAGCTGAAAAAGATCAAACACGGCTATATCGCCGAGCCGGGCTACTACTGGGATGTCTTTCAGGCCCAGGCGAATGGATTCTTTAAGAGCGAGGGGCTCGACGTCGATTCGACGCGATTCGACGTCACGTCCCAGGCGGTCACCGCGCTCGTGACCGGCGCGGTCAATGTGGCAAGCCCGACGCCGGATGTCGCCCTTCTGGCCGCGATCAAAGGCCAGGGCGATGCGATCATCGTGAGCAACGAGATCCGGCTGCCGACCTGGGATCTCATGACCCAGCCCGACATCAAGTCGTATGCCGACCTCAAGGGAAAAGTGATCGGCGTCTCGCAGCTCCAGTCGGCGAGCACGCTCAACCTCCGCCAGCTGCTGCGCAAACACAGCCTCAAGGACAGCGACTATACCGTTTTACAGGTCGGCGGCTCCGGCAAACGCTACGCCGCGCTGCAGTCGAAGCAGATCGCCGCGTCGCTGATCACCGAGCCGGTCAACTTCGAAGCGATGGACGCGGGCTTTAAAAAGCTCGGCGGCGTCTATGAAGTTTCGATCGTGCCCAGCGCGGTCATCGTGGTCTCGCGCGCCTGGGCGCAAGCGAACGAAAAGGTTCTCGTCGATTTTCTGCGCGCCATGTATCGCGCTCAAGATTGGATCAACAATACGAAAAATAAAAAAGGCGCCGTGGACCTCATGGTCGAGCTCAGCAAGGCGCAGCGTACTTCCGTGGAGCGGACTTACGACAAATACGTCTCGGACCTTAAGGTCTACAATCGCGGCGACATCAACGCCGATGTGATCCGCAAGACCCTCGAGGATATGGCCGAGATCGAGGCGATCTCGAAGCCGATCCCCGACGCCAATAAATTCATCGACCTGAGCTACCGGCAAAAAGCGCTGGCGAAATAACCGGCGGCTTCGATCGCGAAACGCCATGCTGGAAGCGCAGGCAGCCGCGACGCCCGCCGCGGCAGAGTTCCCCGACGGCTTTTATCGCCGCCATCGCGCGCGCATCCGCGGCGCGGTCACGTTCCTCTACGTGATCGTTCTCTGGGAACTCGCCGCGCGCTACGTCGTCCGCGACGAAAGAATTCTGGCGCCGTTCGCCAAGGTCGTCGTCGCTCTCGGACATCTCTTCCGCACCGGCGAGATATGGAAGCACCTGTCGGTGAGCGGATACGAATTCGCCGTCGGCTTCGCCCTGGCGGCGGTCGTCGGCATCGCGACGGGATTTCTCATGGGCACGGTGCGTTCGGCGCGGGAATATTTGGATCCGTGGGTGGCGGGACTTTATTCCGCGCCCCTCGTCGCGCTCGCGCCGTTCTTCATCATGTTTTTCGGCGTCGGCGTGGCCGCCAAGGTCGCACTCGTCTTCAGCGTCGCGGTCTTTCCGATCATCGTCAATACTTTTGCCGGCGTCTACTCCGTCAATCCAGGATTCATCGAGGTCGCGCGCTCGTTCAACGCGAGCCGCGCGCAGATCCTTTTGAAGGTTCTCGTCCCCTACTCCCTCTCGTACATCGTCACCGGTCTCCGCCTCGGCGTCGGCCGCGGTCTCACGGGAGTCGTGGTCGGCGAATTCTTCTTCGCCAACGCCGGTCTCGGGTTTCTCGTCGCGCTCGCCGGGCAGACGTTCAATACCCCGCTCCTCTTCGCCGGCATCCTCGTCTTTGCGGCGACCGGCGTAGCGATAACCGGCGGGCTCAAGCTGTTGGAGCAGAAATTAGCGCCGTGGCGGGAGCTGCAGGAGGAATAGAGCGACAATTCTTTCAGTCCGAGTGGGCGACGGACTCCAGCACATCGGCTTCAATCAATTTCCAGATCTGCCCGACATACGCCAGGAACTCCGGCGTTCGTTTGACGTCGAGGCTGCGCGGACGCGGGATATCGATCCGAATATCGGCCTTGATCGTCGCCGGGCGTTGCGAGAAGACGATCACGCGATCGGCGAGATAGACGGCCTCGTCGATCTGATGCGTGATGAAAAGCACCGTCTTCTTTCGGCTCCACCAAAGCTTCAGCAGCTCGCGCTGCATGACCTCGCGCGTCTGCGCGTCGAGCGAGGCGAACGGCTCGTCCATGAGAATGATCTCGGGGTCGACCGCGAGCGCGCGCGCCAGATTGACGCGCTGGCGCATGCCGCCCGAGAGCTCGTGCGGGTAATGCGACTCGAAACCGGCGAGTCCCACCAGCTGAATGAGCTCGCGCGCCTTCGCGTATCGTTCAGCGTTATCACTGCCCTTGATCTCGAGCCCGAGCACGATGTTGTCGATGACCGTGCGCCAGGGATAGAGGGAGTCGGCCTGAAAGACGAACGCGCGGTCGTAGCCGGGACCGGAGATCGCGCGCTCGTCGATGAAAACCTGGCCGGACGACGGAGCGATAAGGCCGTCGACGATCTTGATGAAGGTCGTCTTGCCGCAGCCCGAGGGGCCGACGATGCAGGCGAACTCTTCCTGGCGGATGTCGAGATCGATGTCCCTGAAAACGGTGATCTCGGCGCGAGTCCGGCCCGCGTACGACTTCGACAACTTGCGGACGGAAACTTTGGGCTGGGACATTTCGGCTCTCTTAAAGCATCTGGCAATAACCGATACCTGCGCGGCTGTCAATCGAAGACGAGAAAGCGCGCGCCGCCGACGTTGTCAGCGCGCAGGTCATTTGGTACTTTATGCTAAAGTGAAAACATGAGCGCGCAGGACAAGCTTAAGAAAATACGCGAGGAGCTGAAACAGATGTTTTTGGAGCGCGGCGAGCTGATCGACGGCTCGCTCTCGGCGCTGCTTTCCTCGCAGCATGTGCTCATCATCGGTCCGCCGGGCACGGCGAAGTCGATGCTCGCCGACGAGATCTGCCGCCGCGTCGAGGGCGCGAGCTACTTCCAGTGGCTGCTCACCCGCTTCACGACGCCCGAAGAGGTGTTCGGCGCGGTCAGCTTACGGGCGCTCGAGCAGGACGACTACCGCCGCGTCACTTCGCGCAAGCTGCCGGAGGCGCACATCGCATTTCTCGACGAGATCTTCAAGGCGAATTCGTCGATCCTGAACGCGATACTGACCCTCATCAACGAGCGCCTTTTCCACAACGGCAAGGAGATCGTGCCGGTGCCGCTGCTCACGCTGTTCGGCGCGAGCAACGAGCTGCCCGAGGACGACGAGCTGCTGGCGCTTTACGATCGCTTCCTGCTGCGCTTCGTCGTCAACTACATCGCCGAAGACTTTCGCTTCCTGCGCATGCTCGAGGCCGGTCCGCCGCCGGAGCGTACCTCGCTCTCGCTCGAAGAGCTCCGGGATATGCAGGCCGAGGCCCGCGCGACGCCGATCCCGACTTACATCTACCGCGCCGTCGCCGACATTCGGCGCGAGCTCAAGCGGAGAAATCTCGAAGCTTCCGACCGGCGCTACCGCCAGTCGCTCAATCTGCTTCAGGCGCACGCCTACCTTTCGGGACAGTCGGAGGTCAAGGAAAGCGATCTTTATTTTCTCGAGCACGTTCTCTGGCGCGATCCGCAGGAGCAAACCGAAGTCCGTGCTACGATCCGCGAGCTCCTGCTCGGGTACGAAGAGGAGATCAAAGAGCTGCTTTACGAGTCGCGCGAGGTGCGCGACTCCGCGCTGCGCCCCTGGGGAACGAGCGATGAGCGCGCCCGCGCGCTGATCGAGGTCCACACGAAGCTTAAAAACATCCTCACGCGCGTCGATCAGATCATGGACAAGGCGAAGCAGATGGGGCGCCCTCTCGACCGCGCCGGCGCCATCAAAGAAGAGATCGAAGGCATCCAGAAGGATATGCTGAAAGACTTCTGAGTGCTGGTGCTGAGTCTAAAAAGGCTCTTTCCCCCTCAACGCTCAGAACTGATCATGCCGCCTAAACGCAAAAAAGTCGCTCCCAAGAAGCGGGTCGTTCGGCCGCTGCCGCAAAACTCGCGCTGGATCGACAGCGACGCCTACGATCGCCGCGTCTTCGGGCAGCTCCTCGCCGATTCGCCGTCGCTCCGCGCTATCGAAGAAACCGGCGCGACGTTCCTGCCCCACTTCGACTCCCTGCTGCAAGATATCTTTTGCGTCCTCTTCAAGAACAACATCGTCTTTAACGACGCCCGCGACATTCCGCCGAGCGCCCAATTCAATCGTTTGTTCCTGAACGCGCTGCGCCAGGGCGAGCTTTATCCGATCCTGCGCGCGATGACCACGCTGGACGAGGCGAAGGCCGGGCTGTGCACGTTGCTGCTGGGCGAAAGCCTGATCGGCCTGCTCAAGGCCGAGAAACTCTTGACGCGCCGCGAGATGCTCGATCTCTGGGACATCGAGAAGCAGCAAGATATTTTTACCGAGAAGCAGAACGAGTTCACCGAGTCGGAAAAGCTCGCCGAGGAGCACGGCGCGGAGAAAATCGGCAAGCTGCTCGAGCGCGCCAAGGAAAAGATCGAAGGCGAGATGGACGGCGCCGAGGCGCTGCTGCGCCAGAAGGCGCAGCGGCTTCAGGAAGAACTGGGCCAAAAAGAGACGGAGGTCGGCCGCCGCTTCCAGGCGGAGGCGATCAAGGCGGCGGAGCGCCTCGAAGAGGCCGCCGAAGAGGCGGAGCAATGGGGCACGAGCCTCGGCTCCGGCTATCGCTCGCCGCCGGGGCAGAAACTCGAATTGGGCAAGCGGCTCGCCGGCAACGAGAAGCTCAAAAAATTGAGCCGCATGATCGGCCGTATGAAGTTCAACGCCCTCGCGCTCCGAAAGAAAATCTTCGAGCGCGCGAGCGAGGAGATTCTCGAGGTCGAGCGCGGCGACGCGGTGCATCGCCTCCTGCCTCCGGAGCTCTTGAGCCTCTCGCATCCGCTGCTGCGGAAAGATTTCGCGCGCCGCTTTCTCGACCAGGAGCTGCTCCAGTATTCGCTCCGCGGCGTCGAGGAGAAGGGCAAGGGACCGATGGTCGTCTGCCTCGACGGCAGCTCCTCGATGGCCGGCGACAAGGAGATCTGGTCCAAGGCGGTCACGCTGACGCTGCTCGAGATCGCCCGCCGCCAGCGGCGGCTTTTTCGCTCGATCTGCTTCTCTTCCGAAGACATGCCGCTGCAAGTCCTCGATCTTAACGTCGGGAGCCGCTACGAATCCGAGACGCTGAAGGTGATGGACCTGGCCGAATATTTTCCCGGCGGCGGCACCGATTTTCAAAAACCGCTCGACGCCGCGCTCGAATGCCTTAAGCGATCCAAATATAAAAAAGGCGACATCGTTTTCATCACCGACGGCGAGTGCCAGGTCGCGGCGGAATGGGCGGAAAATTTCCGGAAAGAAAAAGAGCGGCTGGGTTTTTCCCTTTATTCTATCCTGATCGACGTTGGTCCGAACTCGCTCGGAACCTTGAAGGAGTTCAGCGACCGCATCACGACGATCAAACAGCTCACCGGCGACGAGGTCAAAGATATTTTCGTGAAAATGTAGGCGGCGGGCTTACTGCGTGAGCACGGACTTGAAGGTCTGGAACAGATCGCTCAGATCGACGGGCTTGCTCAGATAAGCGGCTGCTCCCCGATTGTGCGCCGCGGCGCGACTTTCATCCGTGGGATAGGCCGTCACCATGATCGCGCGGATCCTCGGCTGGCGCCGTTTGATCTCCGCGAGCAAGTCGATGCCGTCTGCGGGGCCGAGCTTCAGGTCGAGCAAGGCGAAATCGAATAGCTCTTGTTCGAGCAGCTTCAGCGCCTCAGCGCCGTTGGAGGCGGTGTTGACGTCGAATCCCCGCTTCCCCAAAGCGGTTTTCATCAGCTCCAGGAAGTTGGGCTCGTCGTCGACGACTAGAATGGGAATCGCCATGATATACTTAGCTTAGCGGCAGATCGATATTATACAGGCCTCTGGCCGCGCAAGACTTTTTTTCCGCCGTTCCGGCGGTTATCCCACCGCTCGCTCCGCTGTTTCCTGAGCTGCCGCCCGGCTTACCGGAAGGTAGATGCGAAACGCCGTACCCTCTGCCGGCCGGCTCTGGACCTCGATCCTGCCGCCATGGTTCGCGATAATTCGGCTGCAGATGGGAAGCCCCAATCCGAGCCCGCTTTTCTTCTTGGCGCTGAAGAACGGCTGGAAAATCTTCGCCAAATCATCCTTCGCGATGCCGATTCCGGTATCGGTGACGGCGATCTCCAGGGCATCCTCGGCGGACCGGCGAACGGAAACGACGAGGTTGCCTCCGTCCGGCATCGCGTCGATCGCATTCAGGCACAGGTTCACCATCACCTGCTCGATCTGCTGCGGATCGACCTCGACCGGCGGCAGCCCGGACTCGACATCGAGCTGGCTCGCGACCTTGTGCTTGTGAAAATGATTATTGATGAGCATCAAGCTCTTTTTGACGACTTCGCCCGCATCGGTGTAGCGCTTCTCGATGCTGCGAGGCCGGGAATACTCGAGCAGGTCCTGGATAATCTTTTGGCAACGCTTGGTCTCCTCGTGAATAATCTTAAGCGCCTGATGATCGGGGTCTTCCGGCTTTCTTTCACTCAGCAGCTCCTCGGCGAAGCCCAGCACGATGCCGAGCGGGTTGTTGAACTCGTGCGCCATGGACGCGGTGATCTCGCCGAGCGAGACGAGGCGCCCCGAGGCGATGAGCTGCTGCTCCAGTTCCTGGGCTTGCCGGCGGAGCTTTTCCTCGCTCTCGCGGAGTGCTTCCTCGGCCTGCTTGCGCTCGATCAAGTCGGCTGCCTGCCGCGCGAGAATGTCAAAGAGGCGAAGATCGCGCTCGGAAGGCGCATACGGGCTGCGCCAATGCGTCGAGGTCATCCCCACCACCCTGCCGCTGCGCGAGAGCAGCGGCGTCGACTGCACGGCACGAATGCCGTTCTGGTGGTACATCGCGAGGTCCTCGGCGCCGATGAAATCGCACCGCTCGACATCCGGCACGACGACTCGCGCGCCCGTGCGCAGCGCGGCGCCGCAAGTGCCTCCGGAGTCCGAACCCACCCATTGCCAAAAGCGCGCGCTTTCCGGGCTGAATCCGCGGAAACTTAATAACCGCAGTTCGCCGCCGGGGCCGCGCTCTGGATAAAGCATCTGCATGCTCGCGAAATCCGAGTGCATAACGCTAACCGCCGCATCGAGGATCTTCTTGTAGAGATTTTCGGCGTTCTCCTCGTGGACCAGCTCCGCGCTGATGCCCTGCAAGAGCTTGGTGTCGCTCAGCTCGGCCGAAAGCTGCGTTTGGCTGGATCTGAGCTCTTCCTCCGCGTTTTTCAGCCGCGTGATGTCGGTCAGGGTAAATACACACCCGAATTGCTGATCTTTGGCGTCGCGCAACGGCCCCGCGCTCATCAGCAGATCGAATTTCCTGCCGTCGCCGCGGTGAAACTCGACTTCGAGACCCTGCACCGTGCGGCCGTCGACGCAGCTCGCTACCGTCGAGCGGGTGTGTTCGACGCCATCGTTCTCTTCCACGCAGCTCATCGCTTGGCCGTCTCGAAACGTGAGCGGGAAAACGCTCTCGAACCGCTGGTTCAGAACCGCGCTCGTGCCGGCGAGTTCGTGAGTCGCGCGGCTCGCGTGCGTGATGTTGCCCTGTTCATCGCAAACGACTATGACGTCGACGGCCCGCTCGAGGATCTTGCGAGCCAATTTTCCCGAGGCGA
>Ga0075434_100001197_pt1 | contig 21544 bp, 14 predicted proteins | sample RhiMethybrSRZTD3_FD_75298 | JGI IMG/M metagenome (GOLD analysis project Ga0075434, IMG submission 75298) | Populus rhizosphere microbial communities from Tennessee, USA - Rhizosphere MetaG P. TD hybrid SRZTD3 | ecosystem: Host-associated > Plants > Roots > Rhizosphere > Soil | place: USA... | reverse complement strand
GGCTCGGCGCCGGCGAAAAGACGCTCGTCGAGCTGATCGGAGACCCCGACGCTCCTCCCCGCCCGCCGGGGACCACCGGCCTCTTCCATCTCGCGATCCTGACGCCCAGCCGGCTCGAGCTGGCTCGCGCCCTGCGCCGGGTGGCGGACGCGGGCTGGCGGTTCACAGGCGCCTCCGACCACCTGGTGAGCGAGGCGCTTTACCTGAACGACCCGGAGGGCAACGGCATCGAGATCTACCGCGACCGGCCGCGCGAACAATGGCGCTACACCGATGGCCGGCTCGAGATGGCCACGCTGCCGCTCGACCTCGACGACCTCATGGGCGAGCTTGCCGGCGCGGAGTCGGATCGGACGCCGATGCCCGCTGACACCCGTATCGGTCACGTGCACCTGAACGTCGCGGAACTCGACTCGTCGGAGCGCTTCTACGACGGCGGGCTGGGCCTGGACGTGACCGTGCGTGGCTACCCCGGCGCGCTCTTCGTCGCCGCCGGCGGCTATCACCACCACGTCGGCCTGAACACCTGGGCCGGCGAGGGCGCGCCTGCGCCGCCGGCGGGCGCGCGCGGTCTCGCCTGGTTCGATCTCGTGGTGCCGAACGAGCATCAGCTCGAGCGCATCGAGCAGCGCATGCGCGCGGCCGGTTTCGCCTCCGAGCGCCGTACGTCCGGCCTGCTGGCGACCGATCCTTCGCAGAACCGCGTACTGACCCGCGCTTGAGCGCTCCTCCACGTCGGCGCCTCGCGCGGCGGCTCGTGCTCGACACGAGCGCTCTGCGCGAGTCGCGCGACTTCCGGCTGCTGGAGCTCGGCTCCTTCCTCACCGGGATGGGCACGCAGGCCGGCCTGGTCGCGCTGCCCTATCAGACCTACCTGATCACGCGGTCCCCGTTCTTGACCGGCCTGCTGGGCCTGGTCGAGCTCGTGCCGCTGATCGCGTTCTCGCTGTACGGGGGCGCGATCGCCGACCGCCTCGACCGGCGTGTGCTGCTGGCCGGCAGTCAGGCGGCCCTCGTCTGCGTCTCGGCGGCGCTCTCGATCGGCGCGTTCGCTCACACGCAGGAGGTGTGGCTGCTCTACGTGCTGGCCGGGCTGCTGGCCGGGTTCGGCGCCTTCGAGAGCGTCGCCCGGCTGGCGGTGGTCCCGAACGTGGTGCCGCCCGACCGTGTCCGCTCGGCGCTGTCGTTCAACTTCGGCCTCCAGCAGCTCACGCTCGTCATCGGCCCTGCGGTGGGCGGCCTCGCGATAGCGGCGTTCGGGGTCGGCAGCGTGTACGTGGCGGACGGGGTCACGTGCGGCGCGATGGCGGCCGCCGCGATCGCGATGGGACCGCAGCCCCCGCCCGTGCCGGAGGGCGGTGACCATCCACCCGTGCTGCGGTCGGTGGTGGAGGGCTTGCGCTTCGTGCGCGGTGAGCAGGCGCTGCTCGGCAGCTTCGCGATCGATCTGCTCGCGATGACGTTCGGCATGCCGCGGGCGCTCTTCGCGGTGCTCTCCGTCAGCGTCTACGGCGCCGGCGCGACCGGCACCGGCCTGCTCTACGCGGCGGTCTCCGCGGGCGCCACGGTCGCGGCGCTGACGGCCGGCTGGATCGAGCATGCGCGCCGCCTGGGCCGCATCGTCGTGATCGCGGTGTTGGTGTGGGGCGGTGCGATCGCGGTCGCGGGCCTCTTCACGACGCTCTGGCCGGCGCTCGTCCTGTTCACGGTCGCCGGGGCCGCCGACAGCGTGAGCGCGGTCTGCCGGACCACGATCAACCAGACGATCACGCCGGATGCGATGCGCGGTCGCATGTCGTCCGTCTTCATGCTCGTGGTGCGCAGCGGCCCCCGCCTTGGAGACGTGGAAGCGGGCGCGGTCGCGTCCGCGGCGTCGCCGCGCTTCTCGGTGGTGTCGGGCGGGCTCGCCTGCATCGCCGGCGTGGCGGCGATCCTGCTCGCCTTCCCGGCACTCGCGGCCTACGGGTCCGAGGAGGACCCACGGCAGGGCGAAATTCAATCCGCAGTTGACCCCCTATGACGTGGTCAAGTGCGGGAGGAATGTTGTGACACGATTCGAAGCAGCGAGCACGTGAGAGGATCCCGGTATGGCGATCGAGGTCACGTACTTCTCGGACCCGGGATGCCCCTGGGCCTACTCCGTAAGCCCCGCGCTCACCGTGCTCCGCTGGCGCTACGGCGACCAGCTCGACTGGCGCCTCGTCACGATCGGCCTGACCGAGGATGCGGAGCAATACGTGCAGCGCGGATACACGCCGGTGCGCTCGGCGCGCACATACATGTGGTTCCGCCGGTACGGAATGCCGTTTGCCACCGAGCCGCGTCCCCGCATGGTGGCCACCGCGCCCGCGTGCCGCGCGATCGTGGCCACCCGGCTCGACTTCCCGGGCAGGGAGTTCGAGGTGTTCCGCGCGCTGCAGTTCGCCTGGTTCACGACGCCGCTGGTGCTCGACGAACCCGATCAGATCGCGAGCGCGCTCCAAGCGGTCCGGGACCTCGACGTCGACGCGGTGATCTCGCGCCTCGGCGATCGTGACGTGGCCGACGCCTACGAGCACGATCGCGCCGAGGCCCGCGCGGCGGCGGGCAGCGCGACCGAGCTCCAGGGCAAGGCCGCGGCCACCGACGGACCCATCCGCTACACCGCGCCGTCACTGGTCTTCAGCCGTGACGGCACGCGGCTGGAGGCGGGCGGGTTCCAGACGATCGAGGCCTACGACGTGCTGGTCGCGAACCTGGACCCCTCGCTGGCCCGGGTGGGGGCACCCGACGACCTGCTGCCGGTGCTGGAGCGCTTCCCGCAGGGGCTCACCACGCAGGAGGTGGCGGCGGTGATGGCACGCGGCAACCTGGACCCCGACCGCGACGCGTCCGAGTCCGCACTGGTCGAGCTGGTCGCGAATGGCGCGGCGCGGCGCACTCCACTGGGCGACGACGCGCTCTGGAGCCCACGCGCGCCGGTGGCCATGGCCGCCCCTGTGCCGCAGGCCGCCTGACGGTGAGCGAGCCCGGCCCCGCCGGTGTGCGCAGGCCGGCGACACTCGACGAGGAGCTCCTCAACGCGGAGTCGCGAGCGGTCGCAGCGACGCAGTCCGAAGAGGCCCGCTTGGAGCGCATCCAGCGCGAGCTGGCAGACGGGTTCTCCGCACTCGGGGGGATCGGCCCGGCCGTGTCCGTATTCGGCTCGGCGCGTGCGCACCGGCACGACCCGGAGTACGAGCTCGCGCGGATCACCGCGCGGAAGCTCGGGGAGGCGGGGCTCGCGGTCATCACCGGGGGCGGGCCCGGCGTGATGGAGGCCGCCAATCGCGGCGCCCGCGAGGCCGGTGTGACTTCCGTAGGGCTGAACATCGAGCTGCCCTTCGAGCAGCAGCGGAACGAGTACGTCGATCTCGGGCTTCACTTCCACTACTTCTTCACCCGCAAGGTGATGTTCGTCCGCTACGCGTGCGCGTTCGTCGTCTTTCCGGGCGGCTTCGGGACCCTGGACGAGCTCTTCGAGGCGCTCACGCTCATCCAGACCGGGAAGGTCCGGCATTTCCCGGTGGTGCTCGCGGGGTCCGAGTACTGGCGCGGACTGCTCGCGTGGATCGAAGAGCGCCCGTTGCGCGAGGGCAAGATCGGCCCGGCCGACCTGGAGCTGTTGAGCCGCAGCGACGATCCCGACGAGGTCGTCGAGATCGTGCGGTCGGGAGCATCGCTACAGGCGGTGCTCGGCTGATCGACATACACACACTCGACGACGGCGGGCAGTCGCCCCTCGAGGTGGCCGGCCGCCTGGCTCGTTTCGTCGACCGGGCGACGGCGACGCTCGACATCGCCGTCTACGACTTCGACCTCGCGCCCGACACGGCGGCGGTCGTGAGAGGGGCGATCGAGGGAGCGGCCGGTCGCGGAGTGGCGGTACGGCTCGCGTACAACGTCGATCACGATGCGCCGATCCCCGTTCCGCCGCCACCCCGCACCGACCCGGACACGGTCGAGACGATCGAGGTGCCGACTGCCGCGATCCCGGGCATCCCCGATCTCATGCACCACAAGTACGCGATCCGCGACGGATCCTCCGTTTGGAGCGGCTCGACGAACTGGACCGACGACTCCTGGTCTCGCGAGGAGAACGTGATCGCGCTCGTCGAATCGCGCGCGGTCGCCGCTGCCTATACGGCGGACTTCGACCGGCTGTGGCGCGCGCGCTCGGTCGAGGGCGGCGGCGGCGCACCGCCGCCGAGGCCGCTGGACGCGGGCGGCACCGAAGTTCAGGCTTGGTTCTGCCCCGCCTACGGCCGCCGGCTCTCGCACCGCATCGCGCGTGCGATCGGCGATGCTCGCCGGCGCGTGCGGATCGCCTCGCCCGTGATCACCTCGGGCCCAGTCCTGGGCACCCTTGCCGAGGTCGTGGCAGACGGCAGGATCGACGTCGCGGGAGTCGTGGACGGCACCCAGATCGAGGAGGTCTACGGCCAGTGGCGCGCGAAGGAGGGCACGCGCTGGAAGCTCGCGTCACTGGCGCAGGTGCTCCGCCACGGGAACTTCACGGGCAAACGCTCGACCCCCTATGCGCCCGGCAGCGTCCACGACTACATGCACGCAAAGGTGACCGTCACCGACGATGTCGCGTTCGTGGGCAGCTTCAACCTGTCGCACTCGGGCGAGCTGAACGCCGAGAACATGCTCGAGATCTCCGACCGCGGCTTGAGCGACCGGCTGGCCGCGTTCGTGGACGAGGTGCGCGCGCGCTATCCCGCCGCACCGCTGCCGCGATGATGCGCTAGTCTCCCGGCGAGCGCGCGCCCCAAGGGGAGTGGGCGGCGCACGAAAACTCAGGGGGGTAGTTCGTTGAGGGCTTTCGCCAAAGCGCTGGTCGTCGTCGCACTCGTCTACGTCTGCGCGGTCGGCGCGCAAACCGCCGCCGCCGCAACCGGGCAGATCGGATGTGATCCGCTCGACCCGGCCGTGTGCCTCCAGCCGTTCCCGAACGACTACTTCACGGTCGCCGACCCGAGCACCGACACCGGCCGCCGGGTCAACTTCGACGTCACCGCGATGCCGCGGAACATCTCGGGCAACCCGATCCGGCCCGACGACTGGAACCGCGCGGACGGCTTCAGCCCCGGGCAGGAGTTGATCACGAAGGTGCCCGGTCTCGACACGCAGCAGGCGCTTCAGAACACGGGAGCGGTGCCGATCACCGACCTCGCACGTACCTACGACCCCGGTCAGCCGGTGGTCGTGATCGACGCCGACACGCTTCAACGCCACCTGATCTGGACCGAGGTGGACGCCAACCCCGCCGATCCGGCGAACGCCAACCTCATCATCCGGCCGGCCGTCAACTGGAAGGAGGGCGGTCACTACATCGTCGCCCTGCGGCGCCTCAAGGACTCGAGCGGCAACACGATCCCGGCGCAGGCACCCTTCCGCGTCTACCGGGACCGCAAGCCCAGCTCGGACCCGGCCGTAGAGGCGCGCCGCCCGCACATGGAAGACATCCTGATGAAGCTCCGGCAGGCCGGGATCGGGACCCGGGACCTGTATCTGGCGTGGGACTTCACGGTCGCCAGCGAGCGCAACCTGAGTGAGCGTGCGCTCTTCATGCGCGATCAGGCGTTTGCGGCGCTCGGCGACACCAATCTCGCCGACATGCAGGTTCAGGGCTCGGCGCCGCAGTACGTGGTGACCGGCACGACCGACTACACCCCGTGCGGCACCGACGGCTGCCAGAGCGGCGAGAGCGACCAGATCGCGCGCGAGGTGGACGGCAACTTCACGGTCCCCTGCTACCTCGACACCGCCGGCTGTCCGCCGGGCTCGCGCTTCGCCTTCGTACCCGGGTCGTCGGTGCCACAGCCGATTCCCGGCAACACGATGGTGGCGAACTTCAAGTGCCTGATACCGCGCTCGGCCGTCGACGGCGCGACGGTGCGGGCTGCGCGGCCGTCGCTCTACGGGCACGGGTTGCTCGGGAGCGCCAGCGAGGTGACCGCGGGGAACGTGGAAGCGATGGCCAACGAGCACAACTTCGTGTTCTGCGCCACCGACTGGAGCGGCATGTCCACGCAGGACCTGCCGAACATCGCCTCGATCCTCGCCGACCTGTCGAACTTCCCCTCGCTGGCGGACCGCGCGCAGCAGGGGTTCGTGAACTTCATGTACTTGGGGCGCCTGATGATCCACCCGGCCGGCTTCGCCGCCGACCCGGCGTTCCGATTCGTGAAGAACGGCTTGTCTCAGCGCGTGATCGACACCCGGCGGCTGTTCTACGACGGCAACAGCCAGGGCGGCATCATGGGCGGCTCGCTGACCGCGCTCGCGCCCGACTTCAACCGCGCCGTGCTGGGCGTGCCGGGCATGAACTACTCCACGTTGCTCCGGCGGAGCGTCGACTTCGACCAGTACGCCGTGGTGCTCTACCAGAACTACCCCAACGAGCTCGAGCGGCCCTTGATCCTGTCGCTCATGCAGATGCTCTGGGACCGTGGGGAGGCCGACGGCTACGCGCACCACATGACCGACGACCCCTACCCGAACACGCCGGCGCACACGGTGCTCCTGCACGAGGCGTTCGGCGACCACCAGGTGGCGAATGTCGCGACCGAGGTCGAGGCCCGCACGATCGGCGCCTCGATCCGGACGCCGGCGCTCGACCCCGGGCGACACAGCTCGGTCGAGCCGTACTACGGCATCCCGGCGATCCCGTCGTTCCCATTCGCCGGCTCGGCGCTGGTGGTCTGGGACAGCGGCTCGCCCACGCCACCGACCACGGAGACGCCGCCCCGCACGGGCGCGGACCCGCACAGCCATCCGCGCAACACCGCCATCGCCCGGATGCAGAAGAACCAGTTCCTGCGGCTGAACGGCAAGGTGGTCGACGTGTGCGGGACCTCGCCCTGCTACGCGAACGGCTACACCGGGAACGGGGGCTAGCTCAGCCGCCGGATTCGGAGGCCTGGAGTGCGGTTTCGGTGTCGCGATAGAACCGGATCCGCGACACCAGCCCGTCCCGGAAGTCGCACAGCCAGGCCCCCGGAGCTGCCACCTCGACGCCGCTGCCGCGGTAGCGGATGTGCAGGACCGCCTCGACCACTGCCCGGCCGGACGGGAGCGCGCGCACGTCCCGGAGCTCGACACGCTGGTGCTCCCAGTCCTCGGTCATGTCGGCGATCCATTGGCGAAGTCCCTCGTGGCCGGTATAGGTGGTGCCGTCGTGGACGGCGCGGAGCGGCTCCAGCCGGACGTCTGGGTGAAGGATCGCGAGCATTCCCTCGACGTCGCGGCGGTTCAGAGCTGAGACACCCGCGTTCAGCTTCTTCAGGTTGTCCGCATCGGTCGTAGGCAAGGCTCACCGGGCAGTATCGCGCCTTTAGAAAGCCATGGAAAAGGCCGAGAAAAGCCAGAGAAAGGGAAAAAACGGAGTCCCGCAGGGGTGGCGTCGGGAAACAAACGACGCTACGATTGATCTTGCGGTGGGGTTTCCGGCTGCCGCGCCAAACGAGCAGGGGACGCGAGCAATGGGATGTCCGTCCAAACTCGTGTCAGATAGCCCGAAATTGCTACCCTAAGCGGCGCCCTCCGATTCTGGTTTCCGGGGCGTTTTCGCGAGGGCTTGCGGGAGGGACGCAGGGATTTTCAGCCTCGATAGGCATCGAGTTACGAGGGCGAGCCAAAAGTCCGCCATCGCCGCGGTTCCCTCGTCCGAGCGTCCCAGAGCGCACGGAAAGTCGCTTTTCATCGGCGACGAGAAGCTCTACGTGCGTGGGGTCACGTACGGCACCTTCCGCCCGGACGACGAGACGCAGGACTTCCCGCGGCCGGAGGCGGTCGCCGAGGACTTCGCGGCGATGGCCGCGAACGGGATCAACGCCGTCCGCGTCTACACGGTCCCGCCCCGCTGGCTGCTCGACCTCGCGCTCGAGCACGGGCTGCGGGTGATGGTCGGGCTGCCCTGGGAGCAGCACGTGACCTTCCTCCAAGACCCGGCTCGCCGCCGGTCGATCAAGCAGCGCATCGCGGCCGGGGTGCGCGCCTGCGGCCGGCATCCCGCAATCCTGTGTTACGCGATCGGCAACGAGATCCCGTCTTCGATCGTGCGCTGGCACGGGCGGAACCGGATCGAGCGCTTTCTCGAACAGCTCTACCAGGTGGCCAAGGACGAGGACCCCGAGGCGCTCGTCACGTACGTCAACTACCCGAGCACCGAGTACCTGCAACTCCCGTTCGTGGACCTCGTCTGCTTCAACGTCTTCCTGGAGACCGGCGCCCAGTTCGAGTCCTATCTCGCGCGGCTCCAGAACATCGCCGGCGACCGGCCCCTGGTGCTGACCGAGACCGGCCTCGACTCGCTCCGGAACAGCGAAGTCGCACAAGCGCGGGCGCTTGACTGGCAGGTCCGCACGGCCTTCGCCGCGGGCTGTGCGGGCACCTTCGTGTTCGCATGGACCGACGAGTGGTTCCGAGGCGGCTTCGAGATCGACGACTGGGCGTTCGGGCTCGTCGACCGCGACCGCCAGCCGAAGAAGGCGCTCGAAGCTGTCGGCCGGGCCTTCGCGGAGACTCCCTTCGCGGCCAGCGCCTCGTGGCCGAAGATCTCGGTGGTGGTCTGCACGTACAACAACGAGGCCACCCTGCGTGACTGCCTCGACGGCCTGCGCCGGATCGAGTACCCCGATTACGAGGTGATCGTCGTCAACGACGGCTCGACCGACGGAACCGACGACATCACACGCGAGTACGGCTTCCACCTGATCAGCACGGAGAACCGAGGCCTGGCAAACGCCCGAAACGCCGGCCTCGACGCGGCCAACGGCGAGATCATCGCCTACATCGACGCCGACGCGCGGCCGGACCCCTACTGGCTGGCGCATCTGGCGACCGCCTTCCAGAAGAGCTCGCACGTCGGCATCGGCGGCCCCAACATCCCTCCCCCGGGCTGCAGCGAAATCGCCGACTGCGTCGCGAGCGCGCCCGGAGGGCCGATCCACGTGCTGCTGTCCGACGAGATCGCCGAGCACATCCCGGGCTGCAATATGGCCTTCCGCAAGTGGAGCCTCGAGTCGATCGGCGGCTTCGACCCGCAGTTCCGGATCGCGGGCGACGACGTCGACATCTGCTGGCGCCTGCAGGAGCAGGGCTGGACTGTCGGCTTCAGCGCCGGCGCCGTGGTGTGGCACCACCGGCGCGAGAGCGTGCAGGGATACCTCAGGCAGCAGTTCCAGTACGGCAAGGCCGAGGCGCTCCTGGAGCACAAGTGGCCCGAGCGCTACAACCGCGCCGGGCATCTCGCCTGGGCCGGCCGCGTCTACGGCAACGGCAGCTCGAAGGCGCGCGGCCTGCGCCGCTGGAAGGTCTACTACGGCACCTGGGGGCAGGGCCTGTTCCAGTCCGTCTACCAGCGCACCCCCGGCATCCTGGGCTCCCTCCCGCTGATGCCCGAGTGGTATCTGGTGATCGCCGCGCTCGCCGCGATCTCGGCGCTGGGGATCGTTTGGACACCGCTGCTGCTGGCTCTCCCGCTGCTGCTGGTCGCAGTCGGCGCGCTCGTCTATGAGTCGGCGCTCGGCGGTCTCCGCGCGTCCGTCGCGCCGCGCCATCGGGGCCGCTCGAGACGCGCCCGAATGCGGCTCATGATCGCGCTGCTCTACATGCTCCAGCCGGTGTCCCGGCTCAGCGGGCGGCTGCGCTTCGGCCTGGCGCCCTGGCGCCGGCGGGGCCGGCACCGCCTCGCGCTTCCGGTACCGCGCACGAGCAGCGTGTGGAGCGAGCAATGGCGCTCGCCCGACGCGCGCCTGCGGCGGATCGAGGGCGAGCTACAGCAGCGCAAGTGCGTGGTCGGCCGTGGCGGGGACTACGAGCGCTGGGACCTTCAGGTGCGCGGCGGCGGCCTCGGCACGGCGCGGATGCGCATGGGCGTCGAGGAGCACGGCGGCGGCAAGCAGCTGCTTCGCTTCCGCATCTGGCCGCGCTGCTCGCGCATCGGGCTGGGGCTCGTGGCCCTGTTCGGCGGACCCGCGACGGTCGCGGCGATCGACGGCACGTGGATCGGCGCCATCCTGCTCGGCGCCGCCGCGGGGTTGATCGCCGGTTCCATGGCGCACGACTGCGCGGCGGCGATGGGTCTCATGGTGCCCGCGGTCGCGCACAATTCGGACGACACTCCGCCCGTCCCCGAGGCGGAGCGCGCGCGGAACGGCGCCATCCCGGCACCGGCCACGCAGCTGGTTTCGCACATCACACCCAATGGCAGCGCCCCGAACGGGTCCAGCCCGAACGGCGATAACGGGTCGATCGGGCCCACTCCGCTTCGCCTCCGTGAGGTCGAGCTCGGCCTGAGCGAGCACGAGGACTAACGGTGTCCGTGCCAATCGTCAGCGGGTACCTGGAGAGACGCCGCGAGCGCAAGGCTCGGGCGGAGGGCGCATGGTCGCAGTGGAAGGCGGCGCCGAAGGTGCTGCCGTTCCTCAAGCCCTACCGCGGGATGGTGGTCTTCTCGTTCGTGCTGATCGTGTTCTCGTCGGTGGTCGCGATCGCCGAGCCATGGCCGCTCGCGTTCGTGATCGACAGCGTGCTCGGCACCCACCCGCCGCCCGGCCCGCTTCGCGACTGGTTCGGCACCAACCCGGACCCGTACCGCCTGCTGATCTTCATCGTGTTGATGGGCTTCCTGATCTCGTGCGCAAGCCACGGCGTGCGGGTCATCAGCGACTACGTGAACGCGAAGGTCGAGCAGAACATGGTGCTGGACCTCCGGGGCAAGCTGTTCGCGCACGTCTCGTCGCTGTCCCTGACATTCCACGACCAGCGCCAGACCGGCATGCTGATGAGCATCATCAACCTCCAGGCGGCCGCGGTCGGGGCGATCGTGATGTCCTTCCCACCGCTGTTCGAGAGCTTCCTGATGCTGATCGGGATGCTCATCATCGCGCTCTTCATCGACTGGCAGGTGACGCTCGCCTCCCTGCTGGCCGTCCCGATGATCTATTACGCGCTCGCGATGTACGGCACGCGCATCGTGCCGCGCGTGATCAAGGTGCAGCAGCTGGAATGGCGGTCGCTGTCGATCGTGTTCGAGGCGATGTCGATGCTGCGCGTGATCGTGTCCTTCGGGCGCGAGCGCCACGAGCACCGCCGGTTCCTCACCCAGGGCAAGACCGCGGTCGACGCGCGCGTGCGCCTGACCGTGTGGCAGACGCTCTTCTCACTCGGCGTCGCGACCGCGACGGCGGCCGGCACCGCGGTGGTGCTGGGCTTCGGCGCGTGGCACGTACTCCAGAACAAGATCACACTGGGTGAGCTGACCGTGCTGATCACCTACATCGCGGCCGTCTACCAGCCGCTGGAGTCGATCAGCAACACGATCGGGCACCTCCACCAGCAGTTCGTGTTCTTCAACGCGGTGCTCAATACGCTGAACACGCAGCCCGAGATCAGGGACGCGCCGGACGCGATCGACATCGGCCGCTCGAAGGGCGAGATCGAGTTCGAGGACGTGTCCTTCGCCTACCAGAGCCGCGTGGAGACGCTCCAGAACGTTTCGTTCAAGATCCCAGCGGGCTCGCGCGTGGCGATCGTGGGCCCCACCGGGGCGGGCAAGACGACGCTCGCGAGCCTGCTCGTGCGCTTCTACGACCCGCAGCAGGGCGCGATCAAGTTCGACGGGCACGACATCCGCAAGATCAAGCTCCAGAGCCTGCGCAACCAGCTCAGCCTGGTGCTCCAGGAGCCGATGCTGTTCTCGGGCTCGATCGCCGACAACATCCGCTACGGCCGGCTCGGGGCCTCGCTCGACGAGATCGTCGAGGCGGCCAAGGCCGCCAACGCACACGACTTCATCGAGCGCCTCCCCGAGGGCTACGACACGGAACTTGGCGAGGGCGGCAGGCAGCTGTCGGGCGGCGAGCGCCAGCGGATCTGCGTCGCGCGCGCCTTCATTCGCAACGCGCCGATCCTGATCCTCGACGAGCCCACCTCGTCGATCGACTCGAAGACCGAGCAGGTGATCCTCGATGCGCTGGACCGCCTGATGGTGGGCCGCACCTCGCTGATGATCGCCCACCGCCTGTCGACGGTGCGAAAGGCGGATCTGATCGTGGTCGTGAACCGCGGCCGTGTCGCCGAGGCGGGCCCGCACGACGAGCTGCTCGTCAAGGGCGGCCTCTACTACCAGCTGTACGAGGCGCAGAATGGCGAGATCGCGAAGATCGAGGCCGATCACCTGCGCCGTGTGCAGAACGGCGAGGTGCTTGCGCCGGCCGGCAACGGCGGCGTCAACGGGAATCCGCACGAGCTCGACCGCGAGGTGCTCGACAGCCTCGCGCGTGCGGTCAGGCGGCGAATTCGTGCATCGCTCGCGAACGGGACCAACGGCGGGAATGGCAGGAACGGCGGGAACGGGCACCTGCCGGACGGGAACGGCAGCGGGGCGGCGGACGGCCACGCAGCGGGCGGTCAGACACCGCCTCCGGAGGTCGACCGTGGGCCGACTCCCTAGCGACTGCAGCACGCCGCGCGCAACGCGCTGGAGGTGAACTTGCTCACAGGGCCGAGCAAGAAGATCGTCCTGCTCGGGATGATGACTCGCATACCCGTGGCGGGCGTGGTCTGGCAGACCGCGCACTACATGGTCGGCCTCGAGCGGCTCGGCTACGAGCCCTATTACGTCGAGACGCACGCCCGTACGCCGTCGATGCTGATGGAGCGCGAGGAGGACGACAGCTCTGCGATGGCGGCCGCCTTCATCGAGCGCGTGATGCGCCGCTTCGGCCTCGAGCATCGATGGGCGTTCTACGGGCTGCACCAGGACAACCGATGCTTCGGCATGTCGCTCGGCGAGCTTCGGCGCCTGTACGACTCGGCGCTCTTGATCATCAACCTGCACGGGGGCACCGAGCCGCTGCCCGAGCTGTATGCGACCGATCGCCTCGTGTATCTCGAGACCGACCCGGTGCAGCTCCAGGTCGAGCTTCAGCAGAACGTGCAGGAGACCATCGACTTCCTCGAGCCGCACTGCGCTTACTTCAGCTTCGCCGAGAACTACGGCAGCCGGGACTGCGGCCTGCCGGTCCAGCACTCATATCCGCTGCTGCCGACCCGCCAGCCCGTGGTGCTCGACTTCTGGGAGGGCCGTGACGGCGAGCGCGCGGATTTCACGACGGTCGGCAACTGGAACCAGCCGTGGCGCGAGGTGACGTTCGAAGGCGAGCGCTACACGTGGAGCAAGCACTTCGAGTTCATGAAGTTCATCGACCTTCCCTCCCTCACCGACCAGTCCTTCGAGCTGGCCCTGTCGAGCTACGAGCAGGAGGATCGCGAGCTGCTCGAGCAGCATGGATGGGGCGTGCGACACGCGCTCGACATCTCGACCGAGCCCGATCCGTACCGTGACTACATCGCCGGCTCGCGCGGCGAGTTCACCGTCGCCAAGGACCAGAACGTGCGGCTGCGCACGGGATGGTTCAGCGACCGCAGCGCCACGTATCTCGCCGCGGGCCGCCCCGTGATCTGCCAGGAAACCGGCTTCAGCAACGTCTTCCCCACCGGGCAGGGCCTCTTCGGTTTCTCGACCATGGACGAGATCCTGGCCGCGGTCGAGGCCGTCAACGGCGACTACGAGCGACACGCGCGCGCCGCCCATGACATCGCGCGCGAATATTTCAGCCACGACGTGGTGCTGGGCTCACTGCTGGAGCGCGTGGGGGTCGAGCGGCCGCTGACGCATGCCCGGCGGGCCCGACGGGCAGTGGCGGACCCGTTTCCAGGAGGGATCGTGCTGACGCCGGTGTCGCGTCGACCGACGCGATTGCCCGACGCGACGCTCGCCGCCGTGATGAGCCAGCCGCTCCCCGAACCGCGCCGGCCTGCCCAGCACGACGCTGCGCCGATGCCCCGCGCGAGCGTCGTGGTGGTCACGCTCGACAAGCTGCCGTTCAACCGCATGTGCCTGGAGACGCTGCTGGCCCACACGCAGGAAGAAGCGTTCGAGCTGATTGTCGTCGACAACGGCTCCGCCGACGGCACGCGCGAGTACCTGTCCGGGCTGGCCGAGCGGGACCGGCGCGTACACGTTGTCCTGAACCCGGTCAACGCGGGCTTCGCGCGCGCCACCAATCAGGGGCTTGCGATCGCCCGCGGCGGCGTGCTGGTGCTGCTCAACAACGACGCACTCGTTCCATGGGGGTGGCTGGAGCGCCTCTGCGAGGCGGTCGCCGACCCGAGCGTCGGCCTGGTCGGCCCGGTCACGAACCGCATCGGGAACGAGGCCGAGGTGGAGGTTCATTACGAGACCTTTGCCGGGTTCATCGACGCCGCCGCCCGGCGTGCGCTCGAGCACGCCGCGGAGATCTCCGAGATCGACACCGTCACGATGTTCTGCCTCGCGATGCGACGCGCGGTGTTCCAACGCCTCGGGCCGCTCGACCAGCGTTTCGAAGTCGGCATGCTGGAGGACGACGACTACTCCGAGCGTGCGAAGGAGGAGGGGCTGCGCAAGGTCTGCCTGCGGGACCTGCTCGTCCACCATTTCGGCGAAACCTCGTTCGGGGAGCTCGTCTCGAGCGGTGAGTACGGCCGCATCCTGGAGGAGAACAAGCGGCGCTTCGAAGAGAAGTGGGGCCGGCCCTGGCGGCCGTACCGGCGACCCTCCAAGCCGGAATACGAGCGCATGATGCATCGGATCCGCGAGGTCGTCGGAACGTCGCTGCCGCCCGAGGCGACGGTGCTCGTGGTAAGTCGCGGCGACGAGCGCCTGCTCGAGCTCGACTCGCGCCGCGCGCTGCACTTCCCGCCCTCGAAGGAGGGCAGCTGGGCCGGCCATCACCCGGCTTCGAGCGAGGAGGCGGTCGCCCAGCTCGAGGAGATGCGCGCCGCCGGCGGCCAGTATCTGGTGCTCCCCAGCACGGGGCTGTGGTGGCTCGACTACTACACCGGTTTCGGCGACCACCTCGAGCGCAACTATCCCGTCGTGGTGCGCGAAGCCGATACCTGTGTGATCTACTCGCTGAACGGCGCCGGCGGCTGACATGAGCGGCACCTCGGGCCCGCGGTGCTCGATCGTGATCCCGGTCCACGGCCGCGCCGGGCTCACGCGGCAGTGCATCGACGCGATCCTGGCGGAGCCGCCGGGGGCGAGCTTCGAGGTGATCGTGGTCGACGATGCCTCCCCCGACGACACGGCCGCCGTGCTGCACGGCTATGGCGACGCCATCCGGGTCGTGACGCGGGGCGCGAACGGTGGCTTTGCGCGCGCCTCGAACGACGGGGCGGCGGCCGCCGAGGGCGAGTACCTGGTGTTCCTGAACAACGACACGATCCCGCTCGCCGGCTGGCTCGACGAGCTGGTCGCGACCGCGGACGCCGATCCACGCGTGGGCGTGGCCGGCAGCAAGTTGCTCTTTCCCAACGACACGATTCAGCACGCGGGCGTGGTCGTGTGCCAGGACGGGAACCCCCGTCACATATATGCGGGCTTCCCGGCCGGCCATCCGGCCGTGGAGAAGGATCGCGCCTTCCAGGCGGTGACGGCCGCATCGATGCTGGTCAGACGCGACCTGTTCGAGCGCGCGAGCGGATTCGACTCTGACTTCCACAACTCGCTCGAGGACACGGACCTCTGCATGCGTGTCGGACAGCTCGGCTACGAGGTCCGGTACTGCCCCCGCAGCGTGCTCTATCACCTGGAGTCGGTGTCCCGCGGGCGGAACTCCAAGGAGATCGCGGCGAACACGCGCCTCTTCAAAGAGCGCTGGGGCGACAAGGCGGAGCGGGACGACCTGCGCCGCTATGTCGAGGACGGCCTGCTGCGCGTGCGCTACCGCGAGATCTATCCGATCGGCATCGAGCTCGCGCCCGAGTTGGCCGCCGCCATCGGCCACGAGGGCGATCGGTTCGTCGAGCTTCAGTCCCGTCAGGTCGCCGACCTGCTGCGCGAGACGGTGCGCCTCACCGCGCACGTGGCCGATCTGGAGCTGGGCACCCCGCCGGGGCCCACGTCCACCGCGCCGGCGCCGTCCCCGTCTCCCGAGGTCGCTGCCGAAGGCCTCGAGGGCCTGGTGGCGGACGCGGACCGGCTCCAGCTCGACATCCACGCCTTCCAGGCCCGAATCGCGGCTGCGCTCGAGCGTGGAAGCGCCGCGAACGGCGGCCCGCGCTTCGCGCCGGGCGACCGGCTCGCCTATCTCGAGCTGAAACAGCGCATCGCGCCCGTGATCGAGGCGACCGTGCCACCGGGCGCGGAGGTGCTGGTGGTGAGCCGGGGCGACGAGAGCCTCGTGGCGCTCGCGGGCCGCCGAGGGCTTCACTTCCCGCAGGAGCCCGACGGCGCCTACGCCGGCCGCCACCCGGCGGACAGCGCGGAGGCGATCGCGCAGCTGGAGGAGCTGCGCGAGCGCGGCGCGCGGTATCTGGCGATCCCGGCCACCGACGCGTGGTGGCTCGATCACTACGTGGGCTTCGGGCGGCATCTGAGTGAGCGCTACGAGGCGCTCACCCACGCCGGTGCGCCGTGCCTCGTGTTCCGTCTCGACCGAAGCGCGGGGTGAGCCCGGTCGATCACGCCGCGGCGCTGCGCGAGGAGGTGATCCGGCTCGGCCCGTGGCACATCGACATCGAGATCACGCCCGAGGTCTCGACCGGCGACTGCCTCGACGCGGCCCCGGGCACATACTCCACCGAGCACGGCAACATCAGTTTCTACAGCCCGCGCACCGGTTTCCTGCGCCGCCTGCGGCGCGCTTTCCCGCATGGGCTCGAGGGCCGTAGCGTGCTCGACTGCGCCTGCAACTGCGGGGCCCATCTGTTCTATGCGAAGGAGGCCGGCGCCGGCCGCTGCTTCGGGTTCGACGTGCGCCGGCACTGGATCGACCAGGCGCAATTCCTGGCCGAGCACCGCACCGCACCGGCGGACGGGATGCGGTTCGAGGTGGCCGACCTGTACGACCTGCCGGCGCTCGGCCTGCCCCGTTTCGACGTCACGTTCTTCTTCGGGATCTTCTATCACCTCCCAGACCCGGTCACCGGGCTAAAGCGCGCCTGCGATCTCACCGATGAGGTCCTCGTGCTGAGGACGGCGACGAAGGCCGCCCGCCGGGACGGCTCGCTGGTCGCGCACGACGAGTCGGCGACGCATCTGATGTCCGGTGCCTACGGGCTCGGCTGGTTCCCGACGGGCCCGGACGTGCTCTCGCGGATCTTGAAGCACTTCGGGTTCGCCGAGGTGCGGTGCTCGCTGTGGCGCCACCCTCCCAAGCAGGCGGCCGGCCGGGACCTGCTCGAGCTGTTCGCCGCCCGCCGCCCCGGCTGGTTCGAGGGGTGGGACGCCAGCCGCGCGGATGGAGCCGAAGGAGTCGCGGAGGCGATCGAGACCCGCGTGCCCCCGGGCGCTACCGTGCTCGTGATGGGCGACCGCGCGCCGGACGTGCACAGCAGGAGGACGATTCCCTTCACGGGCGGCCGCGACGAGCTCACGGCGGGCTGGGCCGAGGGCGCGCGCTGGATGGTCGACGCCGACGGCTGCGTCCGCGAGCTCGAAGGACCCGGGTCGTCGTGAGCAGCCCGTCGCGCGCGCTGACGGCCACCGAGCTTCGCGAGCAGGTGATCAGGCTCGGCCCATGGCACATCGACGTCGAGATCACGCCCGAGGTGTCGACGCGCGCATTTCTCGAGGCACCGCCCGGCACCTATCCGGACTCCCTCGGAGGCGTCGCCTTCCACGACCCGCACGACGGCTTCCTGCGGCGCCTGCACCGCGTGTTTCCACGCGGGCTCGAGGGCCGCACCGTGCTCGACTGCGCGTGCAACTGCGGGGCCTATCTGTTCTACGCGAAGGAGGCCGGCGCCGGCCGCTGCGTCGGCTTCGACGTGCGCGAGCACTGGATCAGGCAGGCCCGCTTCCTCGCGGAGCATCGCCGCCAACCGTCGGACGGCATGAGCTTCGAAGTGTTCGACCTGTACGACCTTGCGAGCCGCGACGTCGGGCGGTTCGACGTGACGTTCTTCCTCGGCATCTTCTACCACCTGCCCGACCCCGTGACCGGATTGAAGCTGGCGGCCGACCTGACCGACGAGCTGCTGGTGCTGAACACCGCCAGCAAGGCGGGGCATACCGACGGAGAGCTGGTCGCGGACGAGGAGTCGGAGACGAAGCTGATGTCCGGCGCCTACGGCCTCTGCTGGTACCCGACCGGCCCCGTGGTGCTCACCCGGATCCTGAACTGGCTCGGCTTTCCCGAGGTCCGCTGCTCGGTCTGGCGCCACGCCCCGCGCCAGCGCGCGGAGCTCGACCGGATCGAGGTGCTCGCCGCCCGGACCCCAGGATTCTTCGACGACTGGGACGCCGGGGTGGCCGCGCACGAGCAGATCGCCTCGCTGCTCGCGACCCGCACCGCGCCGGGAGCCACGACGCTCGTGATCGGCGAGGCGGGCGACCTGAGCGGCGTCAAGGGACGATCGCCGGTCGCCCTCACCGCCACCAGCGACGATGAGCTACGCGCGGCGATGGAGGGCCGCGACGCGCGTTACGTGGCGCTCGCGGGCGGCGCGGCGGCCGCGGATAGCGCGGAGTACGCCGGGCTCGCACCGTACCTCAACGAGCGCGGCAAAGTGGTCTTCGAGGAAGCCTGCCTGCGGCTCTGGGAGCTCCACGAAACACCTGCGGGCGCCCAGGGCGAGGGCTAGACTGGTTCACGGGGACTGCATGGTGATCGTATGGTGATCGGGGAGCGATTCGCCTGGGCGCATCTGCCGAAAACGGGCGGCACGGCCACGCTCGAGCTGTTCCGGTTGTTTCCGGAGCTGATCGTGTTCGCGGACTTCGACGACTCGAACGCCAAGCACACCCTGTTTCACGAACGCGAGGAGCAGGTGCGCGGCAAGCACTTGGTGATGAACATCCGGCGCCTGCCGTTCTGGGTCCTGAGCCGCGCCCAGCACGTCGCCCGCTGGGGCGTCTATCCGGACTACGAGCCGATCCCGATGGCGACCGCCGAGGAGCTGTCGGAGAGCGACTTCCCGGACAACCGCCTCGCGATGTTCACCGACAACGGCCGGTTTCAGGTCGACACCTGGCTGCGCATGGAGCATCTCGCGGACGACTTCCTCACGTTCATCTCGGCGTACACGAGCGTGAACGACGAGCACCGCGCCGCCGCGCACGGGTTGCCGATGCTGAACAGCCACGATTACGATCGGGAGCTGGTGAAGTGGTTCTCGGCTGAGCAGATCGACCGCCTGTACGCACGCAATCCCGCGTGGGACGAGCTCGAGCGTCGCCTTTACGGCGATCGTCTGTCGCTGGGAGCGGTCCGCTCCGGAGCCTCGCTGTGAGCAGAACGAAGGTCCTCTACATGCTGCACAACCACCCGACGGTCCGACCGGGCGGCGGGGAGATGTACGCGCTCGAGCTGTTCGAGGCGCTGAAGGCCACGCGCGAGATCGAGCCGCTGCTGGTCGCCCGGATGCCGCCGAACCCCGGCCCCCAGCCTTCGGGGCACCCCGGCACGCCGTTCAAGACGATGCCCGATGACCCCAGCCAGTACTTCGTCGTCACCGAGGAGGCGGGCTTCGACTACTTCCTCGGGACCGCGCGCGACAAGTCCATCTACACGCGGTACTTCGACGAGTTCCTGCGCGCGCACCGGCCCGACGTGATCCATTTCCAGCACACCCAGTTCATCGGCTACGACGTGATCTCGCTGGCCGCGAGGCTCCTTCCCCGGGCGCCGCTGGTGTACACGCTGCACGAATACCTCTCGATCTGCCATCGCGACGGCCAGATGCTGAGGATGAACGGCGATCTCTGCACGCACGAGTCGCCCCGCCGTTGCAACGAGTGCTATCCGCACTGGTCGCAGCAGCATTTCTTCCTGCGCAAGCAGCTGATCCAGACGCACCTCTCCCACATCGACCTGTTTCTGGCGCCGAGCCGCTTCCTGCTGGAGCGCTATGCGGACTGGGGTATCCCGCGCGAGAAGCTGCGTTTCGAGGACTACGGCCGGTTGCCTGTCCGGGACGCTGAAGGCCACGACGCGCGCGACGCCGGTGCGCGCGCCGATCGCCCGCGGAACCGCCTCGCCTTCTTCGGCCAGGTCAACCAGTACAAGGGCCTCGACGTGCTGCTGCGCGCGATGAAGATCGTCGCCTCCGAGCATCCGGATGTCCACCTCTGGATCCACGGAGCGAACCTGGAGATGCAGTCGGACGCACTGCAGCAGGAGTTTCGCCAGGCGGTCGAAGACCTCGAAGGGCATGTCACTTTCGCAGGCCCGTACGACCGGGAGCGGCTCCCGGAGCTGATGGCGGCGGCCGACTGGGTGGTGGTTCCCTCTCGCTGGTGGGAGAACTCGCCGCTCGTGATCCAGGAGGCGTTCCTGCACGGGCGCCCCGTGATCTGCAGCGATGTGGGCGGCATGGCGGAGAAGGTCAGCGACGGCGTGAACGGCCTCCACTTTCGCATCGGCGACCCGATCAAGCTCGCCGAGGCGATCGGCCAGGCGGTAGGGACGCCGGGCCTCTGGGACCAGCTGCACGCCGGGGTCCCCGAGATCTTCTCGATGGATGAGCACATCGCGAACCTGATCCGGATCTACCACGACCTGATGGAGAGCAAGTCTCCGGTCCGGAAGCTGCCGGCCCCGGCGGTGGTCGAGGGTTGAGCCCACCGCCGAAAAAGCGGAGCTCGAACGGAGCCGGTGCGAAGCCGTCCGTCCACTGCACCTGGCTTTCCGGGGAGCTGCTGATCGTCTCGCGCCTGCCGGCCGTGCAGGGCTGGAAGGCCTTCGTGCGCGCCGGCACCGACGAGGTGCAGACGGACGCGGCCGGCGTCAAGTTCGCCAGAGCCGGCGAGCCGCCTGGGGGGATCGTGCTCCTGCGCCTCGCGGGATTCAGCCGGGCCAACCCACCGGACGCGATCGTCCTCAGGGCCGCGAGGCACACGATCGAGCTCGATCCGGCGACGCTGGCACAGGACGAGGTGTCGCTCGGCGAGCTGATCTCACGTGATCTCGCCGGGGGAGACGCTCCGTCCCGGGCCGCTCTGCGCGAAGCGCTCCTGGAGCTCGCGCTGCCCGCCCTCGAAGGGCCGGGCAGGATGGTGCTGGCCAACCGCCTACGTGACCTGCGGGACGCGCTGCGGGATCGCTTTCCCGAGCTGATCTCGGTGCCGAACAGCTCGCAGGCTGCGAGCGTCGACCTCATCATGGCGGTCGACGAGCGCTCGTTCTGGATCGTCGGATGGCTGCGCGACGCGGACGAGACCATGGCCCACCTGAGCTTCATGACGCCCGAGGGCGGGTGCGCCGGCCTTCCCCGCGATGCATTCCGCTTCCCGCGTCCCGACGTCCAGGAGGTTTACGGCGACCCGCCCGAGCACCGCCACGGATTCATCGCGTACGTGCGCCTGGAGCACACCACCCTGCTGGACAGCGGGTGGTTCGCGGTGGTCGAGCGGACCGACGGCTCCGCGCTCGAGCTCGCCGTCCCACCGGTGGTGCGCGACCTGCACGCCGCGCGCGTGCGGATCCTCGACGAATTCGGCAAGCAGTTCCCGGACCGCGAGCGG
>Ga0075434_100001195_pt1 | contig 21555 bp, 17 predicted proteins | sample RhiMethybrSRZTD3_FD_75298 | JGI IMG/M metagenome (GOLD analysis project Ga0075434, IMG submission 75298) | Populus rhizosphere microbial communities from Tennessee, USA - Rhizosphere MetaG P. TD hybrid SRZTD3 | ecosystem: Host-associated > Plants > Roots > Rhizosphere > Soil | place: USA... | reverse complement strand
GACGAACGAGCGATGAACGTCGGTGCGGAAGCGGATGGATCAGCGTCGGCCGCCGGACCCTCGCCCGTCGACCCGCACGCGGAAAGCGCCAGCGCCACGCCGACCGCCAAGAGCGCGGCGGACGCCACGGTCGTCGTCGTCGTCGTTCCTTTCCGTCGGTTCATCACCGGCGACCGTCGCCCGAGGTGCTCGCAAACCGCTTGCAGATCGCTCGAACCGCGGCTTCTCGTTTGCGAGGAAGCGGTCTACGCTTCGGCTGCATGCCCTGCGCCGGCCTCGTCGAGTTCCTCGTGCTCGGCCCGCTCGATGTCCGCATCGACGGGCGCTCGATTCCGCTCGGCGGCGCGAAGCAGCGGGCGATCATGGCGCTTCTCCTGCTCCGCGCGAACGAAGTCGTGCCGATCGACCGGATCGTGGACGAAGTCTGGGGCGACGAACCGCCGCGCTCCGCCCGGCACACCATCGAGGGTTACGTCTCGCGACTCAGGCGCGCGATCGAGCCGGACGGCCCCGCGATCGCTCGCGAAGGAGACGGGTACCGGCTCGACCTCGACGGCGCACGGCTGGACGCCGAGGCCGCTCGCGAGCTTCTCCGCTCGGCCGACGCGGCCTCGATCTCGGGTGACGGCGAGAACGCCGCCGCGCTCGCGCGTGAGGCGCTACGGCTCTGGCGCGGGGGTGCGCTACGCGACGCGCCGCTGCACGGCGCGGCCCGCGCGGAAGCGGAGGAACTCGACGAGCTTCGGCTGCGCGTCATCGAGCGGCTGGCCGAGGCCGAGCTCGCACTCGGGAGGAACGACGACGTGGTCGCGCTGATTCGGCCGCTCGTGGACGAGCACCCGTACCGGGAGCGCTTTGTCGCGCAACTCATGCTTGCCCTCTATCGCTCCGGCCGGCCCGCCGCGGCGCTCGATCTCTACGAACGCACGCGCCTGACGCTCGACCGAGAGCTCGGCCTCCGGCCGAGCGCGGAGCTGCAGCGCCTTTCCGGCGACATCGTCCGTCACGATGCGCGGCTTGCGTCGCTCGTGGAGGCCGAGGCAGCGGCCCCCTCCGACGCGTACCCCGCGGCTCCGCGCCGCCTCACGCCGGGCCGAGCGGCCGCCGTCGCGGCCGTCGTCGTGCTCGCCGCCGGAGCTGTGATCGCGGCGCTCACGTTGACGCGCGGCGAAGCGGCTCCGCCCAGCGTGCTGGCGAGCAGCCTCGTCCGGCTCGATCCGCAGACGCTCGACGTGACGAAGGTGATTCCGGTCGGCCCGAGAGCCGACTTCGTGGTCACCGCCGGAGGCTACCTCTGGGTCACGCACGGCATCATCCGCCACACCAACAACGGTGAGGGGCTCCGCAACGCGGGGGACCGGACACTGACACGCGTCGATCCGGAAACAGGGAACGAGAGCGTGGTGGGCCAGCTCGCCCCGTGCGGAATGACCGCCGATCCCTCGGGCGACGTCTGGGTGGCCAACTGCTACGCATCCGCCCCAGCGAACGTCGTGCGCGTCCGTGCGAGGACGCTGGAGTTCGGGCCGTGGTGCGCGGCCTCGACGGGCTCGGGGTACTACAGGGGGATGGCATACGGCGGCGGTTCGCTGTGGGTGACTGACGCGAACGAGACTCGCAGACTCACCGAGCTCGACCCGCGCACGTGTGCGCGGCACCCGATCCATTTCGATCGTCCGCCGGGCCCGCTGGCGTGGTCGGAGGGCTACGGCGACCTCTGGATGGACGACTTCAACGGCGGAAGCACCTCGCGAATGGACGCGGGAACCCGGACGGTCACGAAGACGTACCGGTCAGTGGCCAATTACCCGGGCGTCCTCGTGGTGCAAGGCGATGGGGTCTGGGTCGGAGACTGGGACATCGCCCAGGTGGTGCGCCTCCCCGCCGTCGGGTCAGGTACACCACGTCATCTCCACCTGCACGTCCGTACCCATCCCGCGGGCGTCACGGGCATCGCCGCCGGCGCCGGCAGCATCTGGGCGACCCTCCCCGAGGATCACGCGCTGTTCCGAATCAACCCGCGGACCGGCAGCCAGAAACGAATTCCGTTCCGGTACACCCCGTGGGGGGTCACCGTTGCCGACGACGGCGTCTGGGTGACGATGCGGCCGCGCGGCTGAGCCGCTCAGTCGCGCGGGAGGAAAATCTCGCGCGCGATCACGAGTCGTTGGATCTGCGACGTCCCCTCGTAGATCTGGAACAGCTTCGCGTCGCGCATGAGCTTCTCGACGGGGAACTCCTTGATGTAGCCGTAGCCGCCGAAAACCTGGACGGCATCGGTCGTCACCTTCATCGCTGTGTCGGCGGCGAACCGCTTCGCGAACGAGGACTGGAGGGTCGAGCGCCGGCCCTGGTCGAGCATCCAGGCGGCCTGCCAGCACAGAAGCCGGGACGCCTCGATCTCGGCAGCCATGTCGGCGATGGGGAAGCTGACACCCTGGTTCATCGCGATCGGCTGGTCGAACTGAACCCGCTCGCGCGCGTACTCGACCGAATACTCGTACGCGGCCCGCGCGACGCCGACGGCCCCCGCCGCCGTTCCAGGACGCGTGAAGTCGAGCGTCCGCATCGCGATCTTGAACCCTTCGCCCTCCTCGCCCAGCCGGTTCTCGGCCGGCACCCGGACGTCCTGGAAAGCGATCGCCGAGGTGTCCGTCGCCCGCTGCCCCATCTTGTCCAGGTGCCGCTCGACCACGACGCCGTCGGCATCCATCGGGACGATGAACGCGGAGAGCCCGCGGTGCCCGCGGCTCCGATCGGTGGATGCGAAGACGACTGTCCACGCTGCGTGTCCGGCGTTCGTAATGAACATCTTCGAGCCGTTCAGGACGTAGTCGTCCCCAAAGCGAACGGCCGTCGTCTGGATGCCCGAGACGTCCGATCCGGCGTTGGGTTCCGTCAGCGCGAACGAGCAGAGGATCGGCTCGTCGATCAGCGGCAGCAGCCAGCAGCGCTTCTGCTCCTCGGTACCGGCGAGGATGACCGGGGCGGCCCCGAGGGTGTTGGCGATGATCGAGACGGTGATCCCGGAGCAGCCCCAGGCGAGCTCCTCACCGGCCAGGATGCCGTCGAAGACGCTCAGGCCGAGGCCGCCGTACTCCTCGGGAATGTGGAGATTCATCAGCCCGACGTCGTGCGCCCTCGCGATGACGTCGGCAGGGTGCGTCGAATACTCGTCGTACTGGGCCGCCCTGGGCCTGATCTCCTTCTCCGCGAAATCGTGCGCCAGCTCGCGGAGCGACTTCTGCTCGGCGGTGAGCTCGAAGGAGATCCCGCCGACTGCTTCGCGGATCGCGGTCATTGCCCCTACTTTGGCGTTGACTGACTAGTCAGTCAAGAGTACTTGCGATTGCGCGAAGCCAGCGCGGAGTCGAGCGTCATCGCGCCGTAAAGGGTGCCCGCGAGCGGCAGTGTGCCCGCTCGCCACGCCGCCAAACGGAAGTACCGGAGCGTCGGCAGATAGAGCAGCGCTTGCACGGCGAGCGCGACAGCGCCGGGCACCCCGGCGGCCAGCGCCCAGGCCAACGCTCCTGCGGCGGCGAGGCCAATGGCAGCGGCGACGAGCAGCACCGGCAGGGCAAACACGACCAGTAATGCGGCGAGCGCCACGCCGAGACGGCTCGGCGAGTAGCGCAGCTCGGCGTACGCCGTCCGCGCCACCATTCGCCAGACGGAGCGCAATCCTGCGTGCTCCCGCAGGCTGACGACGCCCGTCTCCGCGAGCGCGAGGCGGAGCCTGCCCCCGATCAGACGAGCGAGGGCGAGGTCGTCGATGACGGCGCCGCGGATCGCCCGAAAGCCGCCGGCGCGCTCGAGGGCCGCACGCCGCACGAGCATGCACCCGCCGGCCGCCGCCGGGCGCCGCCCCGCGTTCGCCCACCGCATCGGGTAGAGCAGGTTGAAGAAGAACAGGAAGGCCGGGACGAGCAACCGCTCCGCGCCGGACTCGCAGCGAAGGCGAGCCATTCGGCTGACGAGGTCGAGCCGTGCTGACTCCGCCTCGGCAACGAGGCAGCGGATCGACCGCGGCGCGTGCCGGATGTCCGCGTCGGTGAGTAGCAGGTAATCGCCGCCGGCCGTGCGCGCACCCTGCTCGAGGGCCCAGACCTTCCCCACCCAGCCCTCCGGGAGCGGAGCGCCGTGGACGACCGCCGCGCCGGCGGCATGCGCGACCTCCGGGGTCCGGTCCTCGGATCGATCGTCGACGACGGTCAAGCGCCACTCACCCGGGTAGTCCTGGGCGCGCAGCGCCTGCAGCGTTCGGGGAAGCAGCTGCTCTTCGTTCCGCGCGGGGACGATGACGTCGACGGAGGGCCATGCCTGCGGATGCGGTTCGTGATCGTCGGAGCCCTCGCGCGGTTGCAACGCCCACGGCCTCGCTGGGTGCAGCGCGACGCTCAGCCACGCGAGGGCCGGCAGGAGCGCAAGAGCCAGGATGAAGAGCAAGAAGAGGGAGTCTGTAGGCTCTTCGACATGGACTTCGAGCTCACCGACGAGCAGCGGCTGATCCAGGACACGGTGCGTTCGTTCGTCGAGGATCGCGTGCTCCCGAACGCGATCGAGAACGACATCGAGCACCGCCTCGACCTCGGCGTGATCGAGGGCATGGCGGAGCTCGGGCTGCTCGGGATCGTGGTTCCCGAGCAGTACGGCGGCTCGGGGCTGGACTTCGTCTCCGAGGCACTCACGTGCGAGGAGATCGAGCGCGGCGAGGCCGCGTTCCGCACGCTGATCTCGGTACACGTCGGACTGAACTCTCTGTCGCTGCTGAGGTACGCCACCGACGAGCAGAAGCAGCGCTGGCTCGTTCCGCAGGCAAAGGGCGAGAAGATCGCTTGCTTCGGATTGACGGAGCCGGGGGCGGGATCCGACGTCGCGTCGATGCGGTCGAGCGCGCGCCGCGAGGGCGACGTCTACGTCCTCAGCGGCCAGAAGAACTGGATCTCTTATGCGACCGTCGCCGACCACGCGCTCGTGTTCGCGAAGACGGATCCCGAGGCGCGGCACAAAGGCATATCCGCTTTCGTCCTGGAAAAGGGGATGCGGGGCTTCACCGCCGCCGAGACCGAGAACAAGCTCGGGATCTGGGCCGGGTCGACCGGCGAGCTCTTCTTCGAGAACGTCGAGGTACCCGCCGAGAACCTGATCGGCGAGGAGGGGCAGGGCTTCGAGATCGCCATGTACGGCCTCGATCAGGGCCGGTTCACGGTCGCGGCCGGCGCGTGCGGGGTCGTTCGCGCCTGCCTCGAGCGATCGGTCGAGTACGCACGCGAACGGGAGACGTTCGGGCAGGCGATCGGCCGCTACCAGTTCGTCCAGGACATGATCGCCGAGATGGTGCTCGGCTACGAGACCTCGAAGCTGCTCGTCATGCAGGCGGCCTGGATGAAGGACGAGGGGCGGCGGAACACGCGAGAGACGTCACTGGCGAAGTGGCACGCGACCGAGTCGGCATTCCGCGCCGCGCACCTGGCGATCCAGGTCCACGGCGCCTACGGCTACTCCGCCGAGTACGGGATCGAGCGCTACTTCCGCAACGCCCGCGCGCCGATCATCTACGAGGGCACGACCCAGATCCACAAGCTCATGCAGGCCGAGCACGCGCTCGGCTTCCGGCGTCTGAACGGCCGCGACGGCGACATCTCGCCGCTCGCGGCATGGGGGCCGGCGCTACTCGCTCGGGGCGAGTCGCCCGTGCCGGCGCGCTAGTTCTCAGGCCGGGCCCGAGTACTCGAACGGGCCGACGGCCGTGTAGTGGTCCGGGTAGTCGAGCTCGATCCCGTTCCTCACCTGGAACTGCTTCGACGAGCCAAAGTCGGGACGCTTGAGGATGATGCCCTGGGGCAAGACGGCGCCGGGACGGACCTCGGCGCCGGAGACAGGGTTGCGGATCGGCTCCATCGCGAGCTCGAGCCACTCGCCGGCACGAAGTCGCGTGTTCACCCCGTCGAGCTCGAGCTCGTAGCTGGCCGCATGCGGTCCGTCGATGGTGGGCCACGTCCAGCCCAGCACGCCCCAGGGGCCGCCGGCGCCGCCGTCGATCAGGGTCTCGATCGCCTGCCGCTGCATCCCGTCCGCCCGCTCGTCCAGGAGGATCAAAGCATGGCCGTTCCCCTCGTGAATCGGTCCCGGCCACTTCACGTAGACGCTGAAGTTGAGCCCGTCGAGCGCCGTCTCGCCGTAGCGGCCGGTCTCGACGTGCCACGTCCACCCGCCCTCGCAGTAGCCCTTCGTGGGGAGCGCGTTGAAGTTGCAGGGGCACCCGTAATCGCAGTTGCACGCGATCAGCACGGTCCCTCGCAGGTTCCAGGCCGGCGTTTCCATCCGGCGGACTCTACTCCCGTCCGCCGCCCTCGAGCTCGCCGACCAGCTCGCCGGCCCATCCCTTCGCCGCTCCGGCACGGCGCAGGCCGAGATCGAGGACCCGAAGCGGAAACCTGTTGCGCTCCGAGCGCGAGAGCGTCCGATCGAGCTCGCGGTAGCGGTCGTAGTCGGCTGCGAACCGGTCGCGGTACGCCTTCGCCTGCGCGAGCGCGGCGCCCGCGGGGGCGTAGCGGCCGAAGAAGATCTTGAGGAGGTCGACGTCGGGCTCTTCCTCCGGCTCCACCTCGCCGAGCCACAGCTCGAGCGCGCGGCGGCCGTCCTCAGTGAGCCGATGCAGCTGCTTGTCGGGACGTTCCGCCTGCTCCACCGTCCTCGTGCTCGTCAGGCCGAGCGCCGCCAGCCGCGTCAGCACCTTGTAGATCTGGCTCCTCGCGGGGGCCCAGATCAGACCGACGCTGCGGTCAGCAAGCCGCCAGAGGTCGTAGCCGGAGCGCTCACCCTCCGAGTACGCGAGCAGCCCGAGCACCGCGAGGTCGGAGGCCGACAGCTTGTCGGCGGTCACGTGCGCGCCGCGAGAAAGGCAAGGATCGCGTCGTGAACCGGATCGGCCGTCGGGCCGGTCAGGAGGTCGACGCCGTGGGCGTCGCCCGGCACGACCACGAGGCGCTTCTGCAGCGCGGGGCAGGCGGCGTAGAGCTGGGGCGTGTCGCTCTGCGAGTACGGGTCGTCCCGTGCGGTCACGAAGAGCGCAGGCCGGGAGAGCTTCCGCGCGGACGGCAGCACGTCCGTGCCGCCGAGATATCGCTCCGCCGAGAGACTGACGACGCCGTCGACCGGCGTCGCCGGCCGCGCGGCGGCGATGATCGACGCCTTGGCGCCTTCGGACGCGCCGACGAGGGTGACCGAGCGTGCGCCGAGACGGCGCAGCTCGGCAGCGGCGGCCGCCGCCTCCACGTCAGCACTCGCGCGCGCGTAGTCGTAGAGCAGAACGCGGTAACCGCCCGCGGTCAGCGTTCGGGCGAACGGAAGCCACGAGCAGAGGTTGCGGTCGCTCTGGTTCGAGAGCACGAGGCCGGCAGTTCCCCCTCCGAGGACGGCGGCGCGGATCGAGTCCTTGCGGCCTGCGGCGACCCGGACGATGCGGGTGTCGCTGCCGGCGCGGACGCATCCGTCGAGCGACGGGAGGCGGACATGCGCCTGCAGGAAACGGATCAGCCTGCCGGCGAACGCCGACCACGAGCCGTCCTGGCGCTGCAGCAGATCCCAACCGTGTCCCTCGGTCGCCGGGAGGATGCTCAGCGCTTTCCCCCGCGCATGGACATGACGGTAGAGCGAGCGCACCGAGGAGACCCGAACGTACGGATCCGCCCTGGCAACGGCGAAGAGGACCGGTAGCCGGATGCGTCGCGCCGCCTGGTTGGCCGTGAGCCGATGACCCTTGCGGCCGAACGGAGCCGACAGCTCGTCGCCAGACAGGTCGGTCACGGCCGCCACCTTCGCGACGCGGACGCCCGAGACGAGCGCGATCGACCCACCCATCGACGCCCCGACGACCTCGACCGACGCGGCGCCGAGCGCGCGGAGCTTCGCAGCTGCGGCGGCGACGTCCGCTACGTAGTTCGACCGCTTCACACCACGCGGGCACGCCGAGAAGCCGAAGCAGCGGAGGTCGAAGAGCAGCACGTGGAAGCCCTGGTCCGCCAGCCGGACGGCGAATGGCCACCAGCCGCACAGCGCCTTGCCGCCGGACTCGTGGACGAGGACGACGCCCTTCGGGCCCTCGCCGACCTGCGCGGCGTCGAGCCGAACACCGTCGGCCGTGCGCAGCGTGAGGGTGTTCGCCGCGCGGTCGGGCGCCCCGCAGCGCTGTGCGGGCGGTGGCGGCGCGGCGGTGGCGGTTGCCGGCAGGGCGAGCGCTGCTGCAAGGATGGCCGCTCCCAGGAGCATAGTCTCCTGGAGACTATCCAATCGAGGTGACCCTGCTTACGGCAGAACCGGTTCCGGCTCGCGCTTGCCGACCGGCTCGACCCGAATGAGGCTGCGGACGAGCGGGATCACGAGCAGGATCGGAACGCCGCAGATCGGCCACAGCACCTGGTAGCCCTGGGTCGCCTGCAGGTACGGGGCGAGGACGTCGATCGCGACTCCCGCGGTTAGCGGGCCGACGATGAGGCCGAAGCCCTTGGTCGTCGTCGCCAGCCCGGCGATCGCGCCGCGCTGCTGGGACGGCATCAGCTTGAACAGGAGCCCCCACGCCAGCGTCATCACCGTTCCGCCTGCGGCCGCCACCGGGAAGATGACCGCCAGGTACCAGTCGTGCCACTGCTGAGCCACGCCCGCGGCGATGTACCCACCTCCGTAGACGACCGACGCGAGCGCGATCACCCGGGCGAGCCCGAAGCGGTCGCCGAGCGGCCCCGAGCCCAGGGCCGCGACCAGGTAGCCGGCGGCGACGACGGTAAGCAAGGTGGCGGCGACGTCCCCGGACTGGTTCAGGCCGCGAGTGACGTAGAGGACGACGAATGTCCTCGCCGCGGCGAAGCTGCCCTCCCAGGCGGCGTTGGCGATCAGGAACCGCCGGACGTCGACCTCGGTTCGAACGATCGCCAGGTTGGACGCCAGATAGGCGCGGACACCTCGGAACACGCGGGTGGCGCCGCCGCGCTCGCGCACGAACACGACGCAACTTCCGCACGACAGCGTCGTCACGACCGAGGCGAGCAGGAACGGCGAGGGCGACCACACGTGGAAGAGGAACCCCCCGCCCACAAGCGCGCCGCCGAGGGCCAGCCCGCGGAGCGCGTGCTGGACGCTCTGCGCCCGGCCGTAGGTCCACTGCGGCAGCAGGTCGGGGTACAGGCCGCGGTACGGCGGCTCGTACAGGTAGTACGCGAAGAAGAACGCGAAGACGACGAGCGCCGTCAGCCAGAAGTTCGGCATGAACGCCATCAACACCAGGCAGAAGGCCATGGGCGGCAACGCGGCGGCCATGAAGGGCCGGCGCCGACCGATCGGCGTCTGGAAGGTGTCGCTCCAGGGCCCGATCACGAGCGGCAGCGCAATCGCGAAGATCCCCTCTGCCGCGAGCACCGCGGCGATAAGCGACGTCGAGTCGGTGAAGCGCCCGAGCAGCGGCGGAAGGTAGGCGGCGGTGGTCGTGATCGAGAAGGCAAGGCCGAAGGCGCCGAGGCCGAGCCACCAGAAGAGCACGCCTTGCCCGCTCGGCATCGGGAGGAGCGTCCGAATCGAGCGGAGCGCGCTCACACTTGCAACCCGAGGGCTTCCGGGAGCGCGTACAGGTCGGTCAGCCTGCCGGCGATGTCCGGGTGCTGGCCTTCGCGGTCGATCAGCATGGCGCGAATCCCGACCGCACGGGCGCCCTCGATGTCGTCCTCGAGTGTGTCGCCGACCATGATCGTCTCCTCGGCGGCGACGCCAAGGCGCTCGAGCGCGGCCAGGAAGATCGAGGGATCGGGCTTCACCTTTCCGTGCGTGCGCGACCCGACGGCGGCGTCCACCGTGAGCCCGTGATGACGAACGAACTCGTCGATCTCGCGTGCGCCGTTCGAGACCAGGCCGATCTTGAGCCCGTTCCGACGGAGCTCGTCGAGCACGGGCACAACGTCCTCGTAGAGATCGAAGTTCTCGGACACCTCCCAAGCGCGCTCGATCTCGACCGCGATCTGCCGCGCGGCATCGGAGTTGCCGCCCATGCCGCGCACGATCCGCTCGCTGAATGCGATCCAGATCTCTTCGTCGTGCAGGAGCTCAGGGTGCCGCCGCAACGTTTCGAGCGCCTTGGCGCGTGCCTCCGCATAGCTCGACGCGTCCAGCTCGAGACCATGACGGCGCGCGAGCCGGACGTATCCGTCCGGGCCCAGCTCCGGCCCAGGCCGGACCAGGGTGAAGTCGACGTCGAAGAGGACGGCTTTCAGGGTCACACCGGAGTGGGCCAGCGGTAGGCGCTCGGCTGCCGGCTCGCGAGGGACGGCAGGCGCTCGCGGACATCGAGCAGCCGCGCGCGGTCGACCTCGGCCACGATTACCGTCGTCTCGTCGGAGGCCTGGGCGACGACGATGCCCCATGGGTCGGCGATCAGCGAGCGTCCGTAGCTCGGCCTTCCGGGGCGCGTCTCGCCGATCTGGGCGGCCGCCGCGACGTAGGACTGGTTCTCGATCGCCCGACAGCGAAGCAGCACGTGCCAGTGGTCCTTGCCCGTATAGAGGGTGAAGTTCGCCGGAACCGTCAGCAGCTCGGCGCCCTCGAGCGCGAGGATCCGGTAGAGCTCGGGGAAGCGGAGGTCGTAACAGATCGAGAGCCCCAGCTGCCAGCCTTCGGCCTCCACGCAGACGGCCTCGTCTCCGGCCTCCTCTGCCTCCGACTCGCGGTAGACGAGGCCGCCGACCTCGACGTCGAACAGATGGATCTTGCGGTACACGGCCAGCGTCGAGCCCTGGGGGTCGAGGACGAGGCAGGTATTCGAGAGCTTCTCGCGCCCGTCGCGGCGCTCCGTGATCGAGCCGCCGACCAGCGTGATGCCATGCCTCCGCGCCCACGACGACATCGCCTCGACCGACTCTCCGCCGTCGAGCTGCTCGGCGGCGGCGTGCAGGGTCTCCGCGCCGCCGATCGCGTTCCACTTCTCCGGGAGCACGACGACGTCGGCGCCGCCGGAGGCGGCGCGCGCGACGAGCCGTTCGGCCTGCTCGAGGTTCGCGGCCTTGTCCGCCCGGCTCGTCATCTGGACGCAGGCGACGCGGAGGCGGTCGGACACCGATTTGAGGATAGCCCGGCGCGGGGCGGTCAGAGAGCGCCCCGGAGCACCTGGGCCACGTGCAGCGCCTGACGGCCCGTTCCGTGAGCGATCTGCTCGCGGCAGCTGTACCCATCGGCGACGACGACCGTGCGGCCGCCAGCGGCTCGAACAGCCGGAAACAGGACTCGTTCGCCGCACGCCATCGAGACCTCGTAGTGGTCGGCCTCGTAGCCGAACGAGCCCGCGAGGCCGCAGCAGCCGGCATCGAGTACCTGCACGTCGAAGCCGAGCTGCTCGAGCGTCCGGAATTCGGATTCCATGCCGAGGAGGGCCTTCTGGTGACAGTGGCCGTGGATCAGGGCCGTTCCCTCGCCGCTGAGTCGCTCGACGAAGGCAGGCGCCTCGCGCTCCAGGAAGTCGGTGAGCAGGAACGTCTGCTCGGACAGCCGCCGCGCGCGGTCGTCGTCGCCGAGCAGGTTGAGCAGTTCGTCCTTGAAGACGGAGAGGCAGCTGGGCTCGAGCGCCACGACCGGTAGGCCGTCGCTGAGCTCCGCGGCGAGGCCGTCCAGGCAGGCGCGGAGCTCGCGGCGGGCGAGCTTCAGCATCCCGAAGTCGTAGAGCGGCCGTCCGCAGCAGAGCGGACGCTCAGGAAGCCGGACGCCGAAGCCGGCCGCCTCCAGGAGCTCCACTGCCGCGATGCCGACCTCCGGCCGGAAAAGGTTGGTGAACGTGTCCGCCCAGAGCACCACGGGCGGGCCCTCGCTCCGACGTGTGCGACCGCGGAACCAGTCGCGGAACGTCTGCCTGGAGAAGCGCGGCAGGGCGCGCTCGGGTGCGAGGCCGAGGAGTGATCTCGCGGCGCCGGCCAGGCCCGGTGCCTGCGTGAACGTGTTCGCGAGCGTCCGCGTCCGAGTGCCCGCCCGGCTCCACCAGTGCACGAGCCCGAGCGCGTACGCCGCCGGCGGCCTGAGTCGGCGCTCGTAGTAGTGCGCGAGGAATTCGGCCTTGTAGGTGGCCACGTCCACGTGGACCGGGCACTCCGCCTTGCATCCCTTGCATGACAGGCAGAGGCCCAGCGCCTCCTTGACGGACTCGTCGCGCCAGCCGTTTCGCCCGATGACCTCGCCGCGCATCAGCTCGAAGAGCAGGTGCGCCCTGCCTCGCGTCGAGTGCTGCTCCTCGCGCGTGACCATGTAGCTCGGGCACATCGTCCCGCCCTCCGTGCGGCGGCACCGGCCCATGCCGAAGCAGCGCTCGGTCGCCGCCGCGAAGCTGCCGGCGTCCTCGTGGAAGCGGAAGTACGTGCGGACGCTCCGCCGCGGCTGGTCGGGCCCGAGGCGCAGGTTCGTGTCGACCGGATCCGCGTCGATGACCTTCCCCGGGTTCATCTTGTTGCCGGGGTCCCACGCCGCCTTGAACTCGCGGAAGCCCTCCACCAGCTCGTCTCCGTACATCGTGGAAAGGTGGTGAGCGTGCGCCTGGCCGTCGCCGTGCTCGCCCGACAGCGAGCCGCCGTACGTGACGACGAGCTCGGACGCCTCGTCGAGGAAGCGTTTGAAGACCTCGAGCCCGTCGCGTGTCCGCAGGTCGAAGTTGATGCGGCAGTGGACGCAGCCCTGGCCGTAGTGGCCGAAGTAGACGCACCGGTAGCCGTGACGATCGAGCAACGCGGCGAAGTCGCGCAGGTAGGCGCCGAGCTTCGCCGGGTGCACGGCCGCGTCCTCGAACGAGGGCCACGTCTCGAACGTGCGCGGGATGCGACTCGCGCCCAGCGCCGACTCGCGGACGAGCCAGACCGCCGCCTGCTCACGGGCGTCGATGAAGACGCGGGCCCCGGTGATCCCGGGCCGGTTGCGGCAGCGCTCGAGGAGCCGCTCCGCCTGCTCGCGCGCGTGATCCGCGTCGCCGCCGCCGAACTCCGCCAGCAGCCAGGCGCCGCCGTCGGGCAGGAGGGCGCGCTCGCGACGCAGCAGCCCGAGCCCTTCCATCGTGTCGGTCGCGCTCACGTCGAAGCCTTCGAGCCCGACCGGCTTGTGGTCGAGGATGTCGAGGACGTCGTCGGCTGCAACGAAGTGGTCCGGGTAGCCGATGACGGCCAGTGCGCGGGCCGGCGGGCTCTCGACGAGCCGCACCGAGGCTTCCAACACGAAGGCACAGGTTCCTTCCGTGCCGACGAGCGCCCGTCCGACGTGAAAACCGCGCTCGGGAAGCAGCTCGTCGAGGCTGTAGCCGGAAACGCGCCGGGGAATGTCCGGAAACCGCTCGCGGACGAGCTCACCGTAGCGGTCGCGGATCGCACGGAGCCGGCCGTAGAGCTCGGCCTTCGGCCCGCCGCCCGCGACGATCGCCTTCAGCTCCTCCTCCGTCGTGGCACCGACCGAGAAGCGGTGACCGTCGTAGGTGAGGACCTCGAGCTTCTCGACCTGGTCCGACGTGCGCGGCCCCTGGCCGTAGAGCTCGGTGAGGACGGAGTGGACGCCGCAGGAGTTGTTCCCGATCATCCCGCCGAGCGTGCACCAGGCATGCGTCGCCGGATCGGGGCCGTACGTGAGGCTGTGCGGCGCGGCGGCGTCGCGCAGCCGGTCGCAGACGACGCCGGGCTCGACGACCGCAAGCTTCTCTTCCGGGTCGAGCTCGAGAATCCGATTCAGGTACTTCGAGCAGTCGACGACGACGGCGACGTTCGTGCACTGCCCGACGAGGCTCGTGCCGCCGCCGCGCGGGAGGACTGGAGCCTCATAGCCTCGGCAGACGTTCACCGTCGCGATGACGTCTTCGACCGTCCGCGGCACCACGACGCCGATCGGAACCTGTCGGTAGATCGAGAGGTCGTGCGCGTACAGCGCTCGGCTCCCGGGATCGAACCGAACCTCGCCCTCGACGACATTCTCGAGCTCTCGTACCAGGTCGGTCGACGCCTCGGTCACGGCGGAATACTGGCGAAGGCCGGCTCTCGGCGTAGACAGGAGCCGCTACGCTTGGGCAGACCGCCGGGGTGTGGCGCAGCCTGGTAGCGCGCTCCGTTCGGGTCGGAGAGGTCCCCAGTTCAAATCTGGGCACCCCGATAGAAGCGTAGGGATAGCTCGGCGGGCGGAGGGCCAGCCCTCAGCCGCCGAGCTTGACCCCTTATGCAGGAGGCGGCCGATCGAGGACGTCGCGAACTCGCTGCAGCAATGCTTCGGGCTCGAACGGCTTCGTAATCACGTCCTCGTTCTCCCTGCCGAGCTCTCTGTACCCGGTCATCTGGATCACGCGCGGCTGCGGCCGGATGCTCTGCAGCCGCCGGATGAGCTCGGCTCCGGAGACGCGCGGCATGATCGAGTCCGTCAGCACGAGGTCGACGGTGCGGTGCTCCGCGAGCAGCGCCAGCGCCTCCTCGCCGTTCCCCGCCGCGAGGACGCGATACCCCGCCTCCGTGAGGATGAGCTCGACCAGCGAGCGGAGCGCGTCCTCGTCCTCCACGACGAGCACCGTCTCGGTCCCGCCGGGTGGCGGCGGCGTCCGGCCCGCTCGGACATGATCCGGATCGGGCGGATGCTCCGGCTCCTCGGAGACGCACGGCAGGTAGACGGTGAACGTCGCGCCCTCCCCCGGCTCGCTCTGGACGTCGACGCCGCCGCCGAACTGCTCGACGATCCCGTAGACGATCGACAGGCCGAGGCCGGTGCCCTCACCCTGCTCCTTCGTCGTGAAGAAGGGGTCGAAAAGCCGCTCTCGCGCGTCGGGCGGGATACCGCCGCCCGTATCGGAAACGGACAGCGCGACGCAGGCCCCGGCCGGGAGCTGAGGCTCGAGCGCCGCAACCGCGTCCGGCCCGAGAATGTGCGCGGCGATCTCGATGCGACCTGGGCCGCGGATCGCATCGCGCGCGTTGACGACGAGGTTGACGATCACGCGTTCCAGCTGCGCCCGGTCGACGCGGACGATGCATGGCTCGCCGGTAGTGGAGGCGACGAGCTCGATGTCCTCGCGAATGAGGGTGCGCAGCATCGGCTCGACGCCCCGCACGACGCCGTTGACGTCGAGCACGGTCGGCCGTGACGTCTCTTCCCGGCTGAACGCGAGCAGCTGACCGGCAATCTCCACTGCGCGGTCGGTCGCGCCGACGATCTCCGTCAGGTCCCGCCGCAGAGGCTGCGCGGTTGTCGCCTCGAGCGCGTGCCTCGCAAAGCCGCCGATGACGGCGAGCAGGTTGTTGAACTCGTGGGCAATCCCGCCGGCCAGCCTGCCAACGGCCTCGAGCCGCTCGGCCTGCCGGAGCCGGTGCTCGGCCTCACGCCGCGCGGAGATGTCCTCCGCCTGGCCGAGCAGGTGGACGACCTCTCCGTCCGGCCCGCGGATCGGCGAGACCGTGAACCGCACCCAGACGTCGTGGCCGAGCTTGTGCCGGTAGCGCACCTCGCGCTCGTAGCTCTCGCTCTCGCCGCGCAGGAGCTTCCGTACCTCGTCGCGGTGGATCTCGAGCTCGTCGGCCGGGACGACGTCCTCGAACCTCCGGCTCAGGAGCTCGTCCTGGCTGTAGCCGCCGATCCGGCAGAGCGCGGGGTTGACGCGCACGAACCGGCCGTCCAGCGCGACGATCCCCATTCCGACCGGCGAGTACTGGAACGCGCGCTGGAAGCGCTCCTCGCTCTCGCGGAGCGCCTCCTCCGACGTTTGCGGCCCGGTCACGTTTCTCTCCCTGAGGGATTGTCCGGTCTGGCGCGGCTCGGCGCAAGCCCGCCGGGCGGGCCTACGGCGAGACGGACGCAGCAAAGCTCTCGAGGGCCGCCGCGCAAACGTCCGGCCGTTCCCCGATCAGCAGGTGCCCGCAGTCGGCGATCGTGCGCAGCGGCGCCCTCAGGCGGCGGGCGTAGTCGATCGCGTCGGCGATCCCCACCTGGCTGTCCCGGGCGCCCCACAGGACGAGGCATGGGCACCGGACGCCGCCCAGGTGCTCTCGCACGTCGTCGGCTACGAGGGCTTTGGCCGCGGACGCCGTATCGCGGTGGAGCGCCGGGCCGATCAGGAACCGCTCCGCCGCACCCGGCTCGAGCGCATCGGTATCCGGCGATCCCCAGAAGAGGATCGCGCGACGCAGAGCCGGGCGGCGGGCGATCGCTTCTCGATGGGGCGCGAGGTGGCGACCCGGCTGCACGAACGACGTGATCGCCAGCGCCTTCTTCGCCCGGATGCTCGCCGACGAAATGCCCGCTGCCCCCGCGAGCACCACGCCCAGGGCGCTGGACGGCGACCGGCGCGCGAGGCGCAGCGCGATGAGCGCGCCTAGCGAATGGCCCGCGAAGACGGCCGGACCGAGGCCCTCCCGTTGCGCGAGCAGCAGGAGGCGGTCGGCGATCGGGTCGAGCGTCGGGCAGGCCGGAAGCGGCGACGAGCCGCCGTGGCCGGGCAGCTCGGGTACGAGTAACGGGCAGGCTGCGCTCAAAGACTCGACGACGGCCGTCCAGTTGCACGCGGCCCCGCCGAGCCCGTGCAGGAGCACGAGCGGCGCTCCCGAGCCGTCCGAGATGAAGTAGCGGAGTCTGACGCCCTTGATGTCGGCATAACGCTCGTCCAGCCCGGCGATGCGCGTTGCCCGAAGAAGCGCGCGTGGACTATCCTGTCCTGGCATTGGTTCTCGAAAGAGACAGCCGAATCTGGTGAGCCCGTCGCGCGTCATGCCGGCGGGCTTTTTCGTTGCCGACGACGATCGAAGGGAGCATCATGGCGAACCACCTGACGCCTGAGGAACTGTCCAAGGAGCTCGGGATCGACCGTCAGGAAGTGATTCGCGTCTGTATCGACGAGGGCGTCCCCATCTACCAGGGCAAGATCGACAAGACGCTCTTCCAGGCGCAGCTCCAGGCGCTGCGGGCGCCGGCGCAAAAGGCGACGTAAACGCTACTTCGCGGCGGCCTTGCGGCGGCCAGCCGGGCGCTTCGGCTTCGACTCGTCGCCTGCCGGACGCCGGCTCTGCGCGTCGGCCACGCTGGCCTTCAGCGCTTCCATGAGATCGATGACCGGCGCCTCTTCGACGGGCTCCGGCTGCGCGATCTCCTCACCGGCGAGCTTCGCCTCGAGCATGCGGCGCAGATCCTGCCGGTACTGGCTCGTCAGCGCCTGACCGTCGAACTCGCCGACGAGGCTCTCGATCACCTGCCGCGCGAGATCGAGCTCGGGCCCCTGGACATCCGTCTCGCCCACCGCCTCGCTGATCTCCGCTTGCGAGTAGACGTCCTCGGAGACGAACAGCGTCTCGAGCGCGAGCGCGTCGTCCTTGGGCCGGATGAGGCAGATGTACTCGCTTCCGCGGATCACCATCCGGCCAAGGGCCGCGACGTCCATGTCTCGCATGGCGTCGAGAAGCAGCACGTACGGGCGCCGTTGCGCCGGGGCAGGCCCCGGAACGAGGAAGTACGTGCGGTCGAAGTAGACCGGATCGACCTCGGCGAGGTTGACGAACTGGGTGATCTCGATCGAGCGTGAGTCGCTCTGCCGCTCGATCGCCTCGAGGTCGGCGTCCTCCACGATCACGAACTGACCCTTCGCGACCTCCCAGCCCTTGACGATCTCGTCCGGCCCGACCTCACGCTCGTGCGTCGGGCACCAGCGCTTCTGCCTGATCGGGGTCCTGCACTCGCGGTGGAGGGTTCTGAACGAGACGTCCGACTGCCGCGCCTTGGGTTTCGTCGCAGGCGCGAGCCCGACCGGGATGCTGACCAGGCCGAAGCTGATGGATCCGTTCCAAATCGTCCGCATTGCCGCGAAAGCAAGCCTACCGGGACCACCCAAGTTCCACGTGCGGCGCGCATTCCCTTTTCGTCGCGCCGGAGCCGAGCAGGCGCCGGATAAGCTTCCGCCGTGACCGAGGTCGCGTCCGCGCCGCAGCGGGCCGCGGAGCCCGCACACGGGCACCGAACGATCGGCCGCCTGTGGCGGGACGCGCATGCAGCCGGGCGCCCCACGCCCGCCTACGCGATCGAGACCGAAGCCGGCTGGCGGGATGTCTCGTGGGAGGAGGCATCGAGGCGCGTGGACGACCTCGCATGCGGCCTGCTCGCAGCCGGGGTTGGCCACGGCGACGTCGTCGCGATCATCGGGCGGACGCGGCTCGAGTGGACGCTGCTCGACTTCTCGCTTGCGCTCGTGGGCGCGGTCTCCGCAGCCATCTACCCGACGAGCAGCGGCCAGGAGTGCCGGTACCTGCTCGACCACGCGGAGGCCGTCGCGGCATTTGTCGAAGACGAAGAGCTCCGCGAGCGCGTCCGCGCATGCGGATCGCTACCGCGGCTTCGTCACCTGGCGACATTCGACGAGATTCTCGAGCTCGAGGAGCGTGGACGCGAGCACCGGGCGGCTCACCCGGAAGCCCTCCCGTCGGCCGAGGCGGCGGTGCGGGAAGACGACCCTTTCACATACATCTATACGTCGGGGACGACCGGGCCGCCCAAGGCGTGCGTCATCCGCCATCGCAACTACTACGAGATGGCCGCGACGGTCGACCGCCTCGAGCAGTTCGTCACGAGCGACGACGTGCTGCTGCTCTGGCTGCCGCTCGCGCACAACTTCGGGCGATGTATGAGCCTGCTGGGCCCCCACGCCGGCTTCACCGTCGCCTTCTGTCCCGATCCGTATGCGGTCGGCGACGTTCTCCCGCACGTCCGCCCGACGATCCTTCCGAGTTCGCCGCGGCTCTTCGAGAAGGTCCACGCCGCGGTGAAGGCGCAGTTCGACACCGCAACGGGGTCGAAGCGCAGACTCGTCGACTGGGCCCTCGGCGTCGGCTACCGCGTCGGCGCGCTACGACGCGCAAACAGACCGGTTCCCACGCGTCTCGCCTTGCAGCACCGGCTGGCCGACCGCCTCGTCTACTCGAAAGTGAAGGAGCGCCTCGGCGGACGCCTGCGGTTCGCGATCTCCGGCGCTGCACCGCTCGGCGCCGACATCGCCGAGTTCTTCCACGCCCTCGACATCGTGATCCTCGAGGGGTACGGCCTGACCGAGTGCACGACGGCTTGCTCCGTCAACCGTCTCGACCACGTCAAGTTCGGCACGGTCGGTCCAGCGTTGCCGGGCTTCGAGCTGAAGATCGCCGAGGACGGCGAGATCCTGATCCGAGGTCCGACCATCTTCGCCGGGTACCTCAAGGACGAGCAGGCAACGCGCGCGATCGTCGACGACGACGGCTGGCTGCACTCGGGCGACGTCGGTCACCTCGACGAGGACGGCTTCCTCACCATCACCGACCGGAAGAAGGACATCATCGTCACCGCCGGGGGCAAGAACGTCTCGCCGCAGAACCTGGAGGTTGCGCTCAAGCGCACGAAGCTTGTCTCACACGCGGTCGTCGTCGGCGACCGGCGTCCCTACCTCGTCGCGCTGCTGACGCTTGACGAAGCCGAGGCCGAGCGCTGGGCGGCGGAGGACGAGAAGACGGCGCAAGAGGCCATAACCGACGACCGACTCGTGGCCGAGCTACAACGCACGATCGACGAGGTGAACGGCGAGCTCGCCCCGTTCGAGCAGATCAAGCGCTTCGCGGTGCTCCCGCGCGACTTCTCGCTCGATCACGAGGAGCTGACGCCGACGATGAAGGTGCGGCGACGCGTGATCGAGGAGCACTTCGCCGCCGAGATCGACCAGCTCTACCCGTCGTAGTCGAGGCCACGGCGAGGCGTGCGTCCGCGCCCCAGCGGCGAAAAGCCGCCCTGTCACAAGTAAAAGCAATTGCTGTCACAAGCAGCGAAAGATCGCGGAGCCTTTTACGGGCGGAGGCCGGCTTGGCCGGCCTCCGCCACTTCGCGAGAAACGCGTCTATTTAAGGAGGGGCCAAACGGGGGAAACCCGGTTTCCCCCGTGTCGCTAGATGCGCCTCGCGCCGACGTAGACGGAGTCGTAATAGCCGGACAACGATGAGATCTTCACGACGTCGCCGGTGTGCGGTGCGTGGATGAATTGACCCCCGCCGACGTAAATGCCGACGTGGCCTAGGTCGTAGAAGAACACGAGGTCTCCGGGCTGCAGGTCGCCTCGAGAGACAGGCACGCCGTAGCCGTACTGCGCTACGGATCCGTGCGGCAGGGACACGCCGACTTGCGCGAATACGTACATGACGAGGCCCGAGCAGTCGAAGCCCGACGGGCTTGCCCCACCCCAGACGTAGGGGACGCCGAGATAGCGCATCGCGATCGCCACAACCGAGCTCCGGCTGGGCGCGGTGACGCCGGGTGCAGGAGAGGACGAGGACGAGGACGAGCTCGAACTCGAACTCGAACTGCTGCTCGTGCCGGACGAGGAGGAGCTCGAGCCGCTGGATGAGCTGCTATCCGCGTGCGACGCAAACGAGGAAGCAGTTGCGGCTGCGGCCGCGCGCTCGCGCGCCTCGCGGGCGAGCTCGGCCTGGCGCCTCGCTTCCTCGACCTTCATGCGCTGAATCTCGCTCCGGATCGATGACACGAGCTGGCGACGCTCGGCCAGCTGCTGCTCGATCGACTGCTTCTGCGCTGCTCGTTCGGCAACGAGCTGCTGTGCGCGCGCCCGAGCGCGACGGAGGAGCATCTGGCGGTGCTGCACCTCGTTGCGAGCGGTCGTGACCTGCTTCAGTACCGTCGAGTCTTCGTCCGAAACGCGGTTGACCGTCTCCAGGCGGTTGATCAAATCGTCGAGGCTTGTCGACCCGAGCAGCACGCCCAGTGTCGACTGGTCGTCAGTCGACGTGTAAAGCGTCACAAGCCGCTGCCGGAGCGTCTGCTGCGAGCGGTGCAGGGCCGCCTTCGCGATGTGCAGGTGACGCGTATTCACCTGCAGGTCTGAGCGCACCTGCTGCAGTCGCGCCGTCGCCGAATCGTACGCCTGAATTGCGACTTCGAGGTTCCCGTCCAGCTGCTGGATCTGGCCGAGAACGCTCTGGACCTGCGCCTGTTTGGCCTGGATTGCGGCCGATTCGGCATGCGTTTGAGACGCTCCGAGTAGAACACTCGGCAGCGCGAGAATAAGGATCGACGCCCGCCACTTCTTTCCGGTTCGACGTTGTCCGGACGGGCGCCGGAGCAGGCTCCGGTGCGTCACAAGCGCGGCACCCTAGCAGGGACGTCGGATAGGCGCAAGTGCCATTCGCAAACGAATCTGAGCCAAATTTAAAAGATCTTTACAAAAGGCAATCGCGGGGTATTTGGTAGCGTCCCGCACGTGCGCGCGGCCAGGCCGACCTGCGCGGCGCGAATTCTCGTCGCCATTCTCAGCGTCGTTACGGCGGGCGTAGCCGCCGGTGTCGGCGGCGCCGATCGGGCGTCCGAGTTGCGGGCGCGCGCCGACCAGCTTCGAAACGAGTCGTCGCGGCTCGCCGCGGAGTCGCATGCGGCGCTGCTGCAGCTCTATGCACTCGAGAGCCAGCTCGCCACGGCGCGCTCCCAGGTCTCGACATTGGCGGCGCAGCAGGCGGCCGTCCGGAGCGAGCGGGCCGGCGTCCGATTCCGCCTCCGCCTGGCGCGCCGGTC
>Ga0075434_100001194_pt1 | contig 21560 bp, 20 predicted proteins | sample RhiMethybrSRZTD3_FD_75298 | JGI IMG/M metagenome (GOLD analysis project Ga0075434, IMG submission 75298) | Populus rhizosphere microbial communities from Tennessee, USA - Rhizosphere MetaG P. TD hybrid SRZTD3 | ecosystem: Host-associated > Plants > Roots > Rhizosphere > Soil | place: USA... | reverse complement strand
TTCACGAAGAAGAAGGTCGCGTAGAAACGGCCTCCGGGCCGAAGGACACGGGCGGCTTCAGCCACGTAGTGCTCGACGTCATCCGGAAACATGTGCGTGAAGAGCGAATTGCCTACCACCACATCGAACGAGTCGGCCGGAGACGGAAAACGGTAGTCGCGCGCCTGGCCCGTGCCGTTCGGGTTGTAGTTGCCGTTGAACACGTTCGCAAGCTCGAATTTGAACGTCGGATGTCGGGGTGTGAGGTGTGCCCGGCACCACTCCACGGCCTCTGGCACAACATCGAGCCCAACGTATGACGAGGGCTGGAAAGGAGCTCCCGCAAGTGCGAGCGCAAGCCGGCCCACTCCGCAACCGATATCAAGGAGCCGGTCCGCCGTCCGCAGACCGCATAGGTCGACCAAATGGCACGCGACCTCTGCACCCGTCTCGATGAAGTCCTTGCGATCCGCGCTGCCGACCAGCCGGATCAGTTGCTCCGGCGGCACCGGCTTATCGGTGCTTTGCCCGCCGGATGGGATCTGAACGGCTATGGAACGAACACCCCCTCGCGTCTCGGACGAACTGTGCTCGCCCGTCGCGCATTGAAGCCAGCAGCAATGGGGGAGGCAGGATTCGAACCTGCGTAGGCTGAGCCGACGGTTTTACAGACCGTTCCCTTTGGCCGCTCGGGCACTCCCCCGTCGGTTCGGGGGTGCCATTCTAGAGACGCGGCCGCGCTGACTACGAGAGCTCGCGGAGGCCCTGTGCCTCGGGCAGCCGCTGGAGCTTCTTGAGCGTGTTGTTCTCGATCTGGCGGATGCGCTCGCGCGTCACGCCGAAGGCGCGGCCGACCTCCTCGAGCGTCAGCGGCTGCTGGCCGGTGAGCCCGTAGCGCAGCTCGATCACCTGGCGCTCGCGGTCGGGCAGTGCGCTCAGCGCACGCCAGACGTTCTCTCGCTGCATGACCACGGTCGCCGTCTCGAAGGGGCTCGCGGCGGTCTCGTCCTCGACAAAGTCGCCGAGCGCCGAGTCCTCCTCCTCTCCGATCGGCTTCTCCAGGGAGATCGGAAGCTGTGAGATCCGCAGCACGTCGCGCACCTCGCGTGGGCTGCACCGGAGCTCACCCGCGATCTCGTCGGCGCTCGGCTCGCGGCCGAGCTTCTGCACCAGCTGCCGCTCCACATGCACGACGTTGTTCAGCTTCTCGACCATGTGAACGGGGATCCTGATCGTGCGCGCCTTGTCCGCGATCGCCCGGGTGACGGCCTGCCGGATCCACCAGGTCGCGTAGGTGGAGAACTTGTAGCCGCGTCGGTAGTCGAATTTCTCGACCGCGCGGATCAGGCCCAATGACCCTTCCTGGATCAGGTCGAGGAACGTGAGGCCGCGGCCGAGGTAGCCCTTTGCGATCGAGACCACGAGGCGAAGGTTGGCCTTGACCATCTGCTCCTTGGCACGCATATCACCTCGTTCGATCCGCTTCGCGAGGCTCACCTCCTCGCTGGCCGACAGCAGCTCGACCTTGCCGATCGACCGCAGGTAGAGGCGCAGCGAATCGAGGCTGGGCTCGACCGACAGATCGAGCGCCGGTGTCGGGGACACGCTCGCCTCCTCGGCCGGTGGGGTCCCCCCTTCGGCCTCGCCCGTCGCCTCGGACACCAGCTCCGCGGGCAACACCTCGATCCCGTTGTCGGCGAAGTGGGCGTGCAGGTCGCGTACCTGCTCCTCGGAGAGCTCCGCCTCCTCGAGGCGCGCGCCGACCTCCTCCTGCGTCAGGTACCCGCGCTCGAGCCCCTCCGCCAGAAGGTCTTTCAGGTCATCGAGCTCGACTGGCAACGAGGCATCGTGAAGCGGTGCGTCCTCGCGCGGCACGACATTTCCCCCCGTCGATCTTGCAATCGCCGACATCACGGCTCCCAGCCTGGCCCCTCACTGGGCCTTTGCTCATAACGACCTTGTGGTTTCGCGACTTCGCCGCGACGGGCCGGGTCCATGCTGGCAATACAACATCCAGCCTGCCTCTTCAGCCGGCCGGGATTATAGACCCGACTCGGTATTCTCGTGCTCCAAATGAATCCCCGCCGAGAAATGTCAGTTATCGACGTTCCGGACGTCCAGGCGCGCGTTCCGGCAACGCAGGTGAGCCTGTCCCGCGTGGGCGTGACAGGCGTCGAGAAGATCGTCCGGATCAAGGCGAACGGCGAGGAGCATCTGTATCACGCGACACTCGAGTGCTATGTCGACCTGAACCCTCAGCAGATGGGCGTTCACATGTCCCGCTTCGAGGAGATCGTGAACGAGGCGATCGAACACGTCGTGATCGGCGAGGCATTCATGGCCGAGACGCTGGCCGCGCACATCGCCGAGCGCGTTCGCCAACGCCAGGGCGGCCTGCGCGCGGAGGTCACGATCCGTGCCCGCTATCCCGAATACAAGCTGACGCCCGTGACCGGTATCCGCACGCAGGAGCTCTACACGCTGATCGGCACGGCCGTCTCATCGGAGCTGGGGATGCGCCGCCTGGTGGGCGTGCAGGCGCAGGGCATGACCGCGTGTCCGTGCGCGCAGGAGCTGGTCGCCGAGGGTGCCCGCGAGCGGCTGGTGCAGCAGGGATTCACCGACGACGAGGTCGAGCGCGTGCTCGAGGCGGTCCCGGTCGCGACGCACAACCAGCGCGGGATCGGAACGCTCTACGTCGGCTGCCCCGAGGATTGCGACGCAGAGCTTCGGGCGGAGATGCTGCTGGCGCTGGTGGAGGAGTCGATGAGCTCCGAGATCTTCGAGCTGATGAAGCGCCCGGACGAGCGCGCGGTGGTGGAGAAGGCGCACCGCCGGCCGCGGTTCGTCGAGGACTGCGTGCGCGAAATGATCCGCGGCGTCGTCCAGTCGCTACCCGAGCTCGACGACGAGGCGTTCGTGCTGGCCCGGCAGGAGAACCTGGAGACGATCCACCAGCACAACGTCGTGGCAGAGCGCTACGGGCTGGTCCGCGAGCTTCGTACCGAGCTCGACTCGGACACCCACTCGCGGCGGCACGTGACTATGCGCGAGTGGCTCGAGAGTCCCTGCGCGTAGAGGCGCGACGCGCGTCCTCGATTTTCCGGCGCAGGCCGAAGAAGTAGTCCGCCCCCGAGGCGACCGTCGTGAGCACTGCGAAGTAGACGAGCAGATCGACCCACAACGGCGTCGAGGAGACCGCGATCACCGCGAAGATCGCCGCGACCTGGCTGATCGTCTTCAGCTTGCCGAGGTTGCTCGCCGGAATCACGACACCCTGCTCCACCGCGACCATGCGCAACGCGGTCACGGCGAACTCGCGCGCGATGATCACCATCGCCACCCAGGCCGCGATCCGGCCGAGTGAGACCAGCGACACGAGCGGCGCGATGATCAGGAGCTTGTCGGCGATCGGGTCCATCAGCTTCCCGAACGTCGTCACGCTCCCCCGGGACCGCGCGATGTAGCCGTCGAGCCCGTCGGTGAAGGCCGCCACGGCGAACACGACCGCTGCCAGCATGTCCGCGTTCGGCGTCTCCTCGAGCAACGCCACCACGATCACCGGGACCAGCAGGATCCGGACGACCGTCAGGAAGTTGGGAACGTTGAGGGGAACCATCCCCGACGAGCCTACCGGCTGGACCTCTCGCTCAGGCGACGTCGCGGAGCGCCTCGAGCTCTTCCCTGTGGGAAAGGCGCTCGAGCGCCTTGTGCTCGATCTGGCGCACCTCGACTCGTGAGAGCCCGAGCGTGCGAACCACCTGCTCGACGGAGTGCGGCTGCTGGTCGGTGGTGAGGCCATAACGGAGCGCGAGCACCGACCGCTCGGGGTCCGGCAGCTCGGCCACCGCGCGGCGCACGCTCTCGCCCCGCACGTTCGTCTCGATCTCGCGGTCGGGCTCCGCCTCCTCGGACACGAAGAAGTCGCCCAGCGTCGTCTCGTCGTCGTCGCCCACCGTGCGGTCGAGGCTGGTCACGGCGCGGGCGGCGTCGCGCACGTCGCGAACTTGGTCGAGTGGAAGCTCGGCTTCGTCCGCCACCTGCTCGTCGGTGGGCTGGTGGCCGAGCTCGGCCGCCAGCGTCGCCTCCGCGCGCAGGATCTTCCGCTCGCGCTGGAGGATGTGCACCGGAACGCGGATCGTGCGTGACTTGTTCGCGATGCCGCGCTCGATTGCCTGGCGAATCCACCAGGTCGCATAGGTCGAGAACTTGTAACCGCGCCGGTAGTCGAACTTCTCGGCGGCGCGGATCAGCCCCAGCACGCCGTCCTGGATCAGGTCCAGGAGCGATATGCGCTGGCCCTGGTAGTGCTTCGCGATCGAGACCACGAGCCGGAGGTTGGAGCTGACCATGCGGTCCTTCGCATCCTGGTCGCCGCGCTCGATGCGCATCGCGAGGTCGACTTCCTCCTTGGCGGTGAGCAGCCGGTGCCTCGCCACCTCGTTGAGGAACTGGCGGAGGGATTCTGATTCTGGCGTGCGACTTCCGTCCATAACCCAGACTTCCTTATTGCCCAACGTTCGGGGAGCTAATCCGTTTCGCCTTCTGGCTAATACGATCGTCCAATGAGCGCTTTGAAACCACCGCTGATGCCGCAACTTGCGCGATCTCGTGGAGAACTTCCACGTGGAGACGGATGGTCCTACGAGCCAAAGTGGGATGGATTCCGTGCCATCGCCTTCGTGGACGGCACCGAAAGTTACCTCCAATCGCGGAACGGGAAACCTTTGGGGCGCTATTTCCCGGAGCTCGAGTTCCCCGAGGGACGGTACGTTATCGACGGAGAGCTCGTGATCCTGGACGACGACGGTCGACAGGAATTCGACGCACTGCAGCAGCGAATCCACCCGGCGGCGTCGCGGATCGAGCGCCTGGCCAAGGAGATGCCGGCGCACTTCGTGGCCTTCGACCTGCTTTCGCACGACGACCACGTGTTGCTGGAGGAACCGTTCGAGCGCCGTCGCGCGGAGCTCGAACAGCTGGTCGGGAAGTCCGTCCAGCTCACACCCGCCACGCGCGATCCGGCCGAGGCGGAGCCGTGGCTCCAGGGGGCCGAGGGCGTGATCGCCAAGGAGCTCGCCGCGCCCTACCGGCCCGGCGAGCGCACCGGCATGGTCAAGGTCAAGCGCGTCCGCACGATCGACGCCGTGGTGGTCGGCTGGCGGCCCGGCAAGGAGGAGGGCACGCTCGGCTCGCTGATCCTCGGTCTCTACGACAAGAAGGGTGAGCTTCACGTGGTGGGCCACACGTCCGGATTCAAGGCAAAGGAGAAGCGCGAGCTGCCGGCCAAGCTCGCGCCATACGAGACGGGCGAGCGCGGCACCGGCGAGGCCAGCCGCTGGACCGCGGGCCGCGATCTCGAGTGGATCTCGGTGCGGCCCGAGCTGGTGGTGGAGGTGACCTTCGACCACGTCAGCGCCGGCCGGATCCGGCACGGCGCGAAGATCCTGCGTTGGCGCGAGGACAAGGACCCGCGCGACTGCAAGATCGAGCAGCTCGACAGCTAGGGCTGGTCCAGAAGCCCGAGCTGCCGCAGGATCGAGACCGAGTCCGAGTACACGTCCTTGCGCTTGATCAGGCCGTCCTCGAAGGGGATCACGTCCAGCCCGTCCCAGCTGAGCTTGCGATTCGTGGGCTCGGCCACCACCTCGCCCCGGCGCATCGTGCTGGTGTGGGTCGCAGTCGCGGTCCATTCCTGCACGACGAGGCCGTCCCGCACGTACAGCCGGCGCGTGGAGAACTCGATGTCCGGCCAGGTGCGAAAGATCGAGCCGATGTGCTCCCGTACGTCCGCGCCCTCGGCTCGCTCGCCGGCGGTGTGGTTGTGGAACACCATGTCGGGCGCGTGCATCGACATGATCGCGTCGAGGTCGTGCGCGTTCCAGGCGTCGTTGTAGCGCGCGATCGCCCCTTCGAGCGCCTCGGGAGCGTCCTTCTCGCTCATGAGGCCCGCGATCATAATCTGCATCCCCGGTTTCGACGAAAGGAGCATCCGTGGCGGACGAGAGCGGCTTCACGATCGTGCATCGAGACGATTTCGAGCGGGACGGCCGATGGCTGCTGGCACGCCGGTCGCTTGGGCTGCGGTCGTTCGGGATGAACATGGTCGAGATCGCGCCCGGCGACGCGCTCACCGAGCACGACGAGCTCGAGCGGGACCAGGAGGAGGTCTTCATCGTGATCTCCGGGGCGGCGATCGTGGTCGTCGACGGGGACGAGCACGAGGCCCCGGCGGGCACGTTCGTGCGCGTCGACCCCAACCTGCGGCGCAACGTGCGCAACGCGGGCGACGGTCCCGCGACCGTGCTGATCGCCTCGGCGCCGCGCACCAGCGGCTACGAGCCGATGGGCTGGGCTTAGAGGCTTAGGCGCCGGACTGGCGCTCGATCAGCTCGGTCGTGAGGTCGAGCAGCCTCTCTATATAGAGACGGCCGTGCTCGGCGGAGGCACTGGTGGGATCCCCGAACACACCGGTATCGGTGAGGACGTGCACTCCTTCCCCGATGAACCGTTCCAGCCCGCTCTCGAGGTCACCGGTATAGCCGGCCACCGCGCGGTCCATCTTCACGAGCTCGGGCCGTAGCGCCAGCATCATCGAGGTCTCCCACTCGCCGCCGTGCACCCCGCCCTCGGAGGCCGGCACGCCGAGCTCGGCGCCCAGCCCGAGCGTGGCTTGCATCAAGAGGCTGAGATCGCCGAGGCCGATCACCGTCACACCGTCGAGGGGCCCGAGCTTCTCGAGCGCTGCGGTCAGCGGCGCGAAGTTGCCGCCATGCGTGGGCAGCACGACGATGCGGCGAAAGCCATGGGCCGCCCAGCCGCGCAGCAGGTCGCCCACCATGCCGTGAAATGTCTCTTCCTCGACCGACATGGTGCCCGGGAACGCGAGATGGTGGCGGGAGCAGCCGACTCGAACCGTGGGCGCGCGGAACGCATCGAGTCGCTCCGCGAGCCGGCGCGACAGCTCGTCCCCGAAGATCGCGTCGGTCCCCATCGGCAGGTGATGGCCGTGCTGCTCGACCGCCCCGAACGCGACCACGATCGTGTCGCGGCCGGCTTCGATCTCCTGCCGGACCTCGGGCCAGGTGAGGGTCTCGAGCTCTAGCGCCGTCATGACGCACTTATATCTGGAAACGAGCTCCGCTAGATACGAGCGCTCAAGAGCGGCTGCGTGGTCGGCTGCCGGCTTCCACCGGCCGGCTCCGAGGTAACCATCACCTGCGTCGAGTCGTCGAGTCCGTTCGGGATGCCGGCCGCGCCCGTCCCGTCCCGGTTCACCTGGAAGAGCGTGGAAGGCAGCGGCTTTCCGTTCTGCACGAGCCACACCTCGTACACGCGGCCTCGGCGCTGCGGCAGGTTCGCCACCCGCAGCACGCCGACGTCGCCGCTGCGAACGAGTGTGCCGGTCGTCTGGGGCGCGGCGGAGGTGCCCGTGGCAGCGATCTTGGTCGTGCTGGAACCGCCCGTGCCGATTGCATATCCCACGACCCCGGCGGCGAGGATCAGCACGGTCGCGGCCAGCGCCGTGGCCGGCCGTAGCGCGAAGGACCCGAGCCACGCTCGCAGCCCGGATGCCGGCCGCGCGGAAGGACGCGGGCGCGGCGAGTCCTGCGACGCGCCCGCCTCCTGCCATACGACGTCCATGAGCCGCCCGCGCAGAGCCGGCGGCGGTTCGAGCTGCTCGACCGCCGCGGGCAGGACGTCGACGGAGGCGCGCAGCCACCTCTCTCGTTCCTGGCAGCGCCGGCACGACGTCAAGTGCTCCTCGAACACCGCGGTCTCGCCGGCCTCGAGCGCACCCAGCATGTAGGCGGCGAGCTCGTCCTCGTAGCGCTCGTGGCCGTTCGAGTTCATCGCACGCCCTCCGCGAGCGCCGTCCGGATCTTCTCCATCGCAAGTCGCATACGGCCTTTCACGGTGCCCAGGGGCATACCAAGCGCCTCGGCTATCTCGGAATGACTGAGCCCGCCGAAGTAGGCCAGCTCGATCACCTTGAGCTGGTCCGCTGGAAGCATTTTGAGCACGCCGCGAACCTCCCGCGCCGCCTCCTGGCGCAGCGCCTCGGCGTCGGTCAGCTCGGTGTAGGGACCCTTGTCGGGCAGTCGCTCCAGCTCGAGCTCGACGGTCGGTGCGCGGGTCGCCTCGCGCCTCAACGAGTCGATCGCGCGGTTGCGCACAACGCCGAGCAGCCAGGTGCGGACGCTGCCGCGCGCACGGTCGTACTTCGCGCCGGTTCGCCACAGTGACAGGAACGCTTCCTGCGTCACGTCCTCCGCCGCGTTCCGATCTCCCACGATCCGGTAGGCGAGCGAGTAAGCGGCGCCGCCGTGCCGGTCGTACACGAGCTCGAACGCGGCCGCGTCCTTGCGCTCGACGAGCGGCATCAGGTCTTCGTCTGCCAGTCGGTGAAGGACGTCTTTATCCAAGCGATCCCCTCCGCCCGTTTCGGCGGTTGACCGTCACTACGCACATGGCCGCAGCGCGGATCAGCGTAGTGATCCAGTCGACGGGGCCTCGCGTAAGGGCAGGTCGAGGACGGTCGCCCTACTGAGAGGTTGGCCGTCTGTGGATAGGCAGACGTCCTAGATAAGGAGGGGACTGCATGAAGAGACTCGCGATCGTCGCCGCGCTCGTGGCGATCGGGGTGGCCGTTCCGCTTTCCCTCGGCTCCAGCCACAGGGAAGCGCCGCTCACCTCGATCGACCCGACCGCCGACGACACCGACGTCTATGCGTTCACCGCGCCGGAAGCGCAGCACTCGCTCACGGTCGTGGCGAACTGGGTTCCGTTCGAGGACCCGGCCGGCGGGCCGAACTTCTACAAGTTCGACCCCAAGGCGCGGTACTACATCAACATCGACAACAACGGTGACGGCAAGCCGGACGTGCGCTACCGCTTCACGTTCAAGGACCACGTGCGGAACCCGAACTCGTTCCTGTACGCGTTCCCCGGCGTGAAGTCGATCACCGACCCGAACCTCAACGTCTACCAGACCTACGACGTGGACCGCCTGGTCTACGGCAACGGCGGTAATGACGATCGGTCGGCGGGCGATTCACGTAAGCACCGGAAGGGCCATCACAAGGGCCGCCACCACCGCAAGGGCAAGCACCACCGCAAGGGGCGAAACCACCTGCGCGGCGGCGTGCGCTCCTCGCGAGAGGTCGTCGAGGACGCCTTCGTAGCACCGAACAACGTGGGGCCGAAGACGTTCCCGAACCCGCCCGATGGACCGGGTTACGAGGCGATCGCCAAACAAGCGATCACCCCCCTGCCGTCAGGCGGAAGGGTGTTCGCGGGACAGCGTGACGACCCGTTCTTCGTGGATCTGGGCGCGACGTTCGACGCGATCAACATCGACAAGCCGGGCCGGCAGGGCAAGGTCGTCGACGACCTCGCCGGCTATGGGGTCCACTCGATCGTGCTGCAAGTACCCGAGCGCGACGTCACCAAGGACGGTGAGCAGGTCGACTCCGCGAACGCAAAGAACGCCGTCGTCGGAGTCTGGGCGTCGACCGAGCGCAGGCGCGTGCAGGTCGCCGGCTCGAGCTCGAACGACGACCACGGCAGCGGGAACGACTGGGTCCAGGTCTCACGGCTGGGAGAGCCGCTCATCAACGAGCTGCTGATCCCGCTGGGGGACAAGGACTACTGGAACACCCAGCAGCCCTCGGGCGACTCGCAGTTCGAGAAGTACTACGAGTCACCGGAGCTCGCACGGCTTCTCAACGGGCTGTTCGGGCTCGGGGTTCAGGAGAACAACCGGTCGGACATGGTGACCGCGTTGCTCACCGGTGTGCCCGGGCTGAACCAGCAGGCCAGCAAGCCCGTCGACACGATCAAGCTCAATCTCGGGACAGATCCGTCGCCCAATCCGAACCGCCTCGGCGTGCTCGGCGGCGACACCGCGGGCTTCCCGAACGGGCGTCGACTCACGGACGACGTGGTCGACATCGAGCTCCGTGTCGTGGCCGGCGCGTTGATCGGCAAGGACATACCGCTCGGTGACGGGCCGGTCGCGAACGACAAACCGTTCTCCGACCAGTTCCCGTATCTACCGCCGACGAATTCGGGCTTCGACTCGAAGATCCCGAAATAGCAACCGGAGCGAGAGAGGGACTCCGCCTTGGCGGGGTCCCTCCTCGTCTCACTCGAGGACTCCCAAGATGACACTCAGCCGCCCCCTCATCACAAAGCTTCTCGTTCCGCTCGCCGCATTCGCGGCGACGCTCGCGCTGATCATCCTTTTGAACCGCTCGTCGAACCCGTCGGGCGAGCCGAGCTCGTCGAGCAGCGGCGTGCTCGTCGCGCCCGGCGCCTCGACCGACCAGCAGATCGCGGCGCTCGAGCACAATCTCTCCCAACACCCCGGTGACAGCGAGCTCTACGCCGCGCTCGGCAACGCGTTCCTCCAGAAGGTGCGCGAGACCGGGGACGCAAGCTTTTACCCGCGTGCCGCCACCGCCTTCAAGCAGGGGGGTCGTCGGAACCCGCGCGACGCGGGGATCCTGACGGGCATGGGTGCCCTGGCGCTCGCACGGCACGACTTCAAGGGGGGCCTCAGCTACGGGCTCTCGGCCCATGCAGCGGCCCCCCAGGTCGTGCGTCCATACGGCGTGATCGTCGACGCGCAGGTCGAGCTCGGCCGCTACCGCGACGCCGCCCGCACGCTCCAGACGATGGTCGACCTGAAGCCGAATCTCGCCTCGTACTCGCGTGTCTCGTACTTCCGCGAGCTGCACGGCGACCTGCGGGGCGCACTGGCGATCATGCAGCTCGCCGTGTCGGCCGGCGGCGATGCGCCGGAGAACCTGGCCTACGTACAGACTCTGCTCGGCAACCTCGAGTTCGAGCGTGGAACGCTTCACGAGGCGGAGATGGCATACCGGCTCGCGCTCGCCCGCTTCCCGGGCTACGCGCCCGCCGAGGCCGGGGTCGCACGCGTGGAGGCGGCCCGCGGGCGCCTCGGACCCGCGATCCGCCGCTACCAATCGGTCGTCGCGCGGCTCCCGCTGCCCGAGTACGTGATCGCGCTGGGCGAGACGGAGCTGGCAGCGGGCCGGACGGCAGCCGCGCGCCGGGATCTCGCGCTGGTAAGGGTGGAGGAGCGGCTGCTCCAGCAGAACGGGGTCAACACGGACACGGAGCTGGCGCTGTTCGAAGCCAACCACGGTAACCCCGCACGAGCCGTGACGCTCGGCCGCCGCGCTTGGGCGAACGCGCCGAGCGTGCGCTCCGCGGACGCGCTGGGGTGGGCCCTGACGCGCGCGGGCAACCCGGCGGCCGGCTTGGGGTGGGCGCGCAGGGCGCTCGCGCTCGGCTCGGTCGACCCGGCGTTCCTGTACCACGCGGGGATGACCGCCAGGGCGGCCGGGCGTCCCGACCTGGCGCGCCGCTGGCTGACGCAATCGCTGGCAAACAACCCGCGGTGGTCACCGCTGTACGTGCCCGCGGCGAAGCGCGCCCTGATGGGAGTGCGTTGAGAGCGCGCCTGTTCGCGGTGGTGGCCGCGCTCGGGATCCTGGCGGCGATCGCCCCCGTCGCCTCCGCGCATCCGCTCGGCAACTTCTCCATCAACCATCTGACGCAGGTCCGGATCTCGGCCGACCGGGTCGAGGCTCTTTACATCCTCGACCAGGCCGAGATCCCGACCTTTCAGGAGCGCGATCTCTCACCGGCGCAGGTGCTCGACCGCAAGCGCGCCGAGATCCTCAAGGGCCTCCGGCTCGAAGTCAACGGGCATGCGGTGCCGCTCAGGGCTCAGCCCGGCGCGCGGCTGACCTTTCCGCCCGGTCAGGGAGGGCTGAAGCTGACGCGCGTCGAGCTCCGGCTGAGCGCCGCCGTCAGGAATCCGCGGCAGGTGGTGTTCCGCGACGAGACCTTTACGGATCGGATCGGCTGGAAGGCGATCCAGATCCTGCCCGGGAAGGGCACAGACGTACGCGCGAACGTGTTTGCGCAGGACCCGACCAAGGGCCTGCGCGCATATCCGAAGAACACCCTGTCGAGCCCGCTCAACCAGCGCGACGCGACCTTCGCAGTGTCGCCCGGCGGCGGAACGGTGACTGCGCCGGAGCCTCCGCCCGACTACCGGACCACCACCACGGACCGCTCCGGCGACGGCTTTGCGGGCGTGTTCGCCGACGCCGCGGCGGGCAAGGGTGTGCTCGCGCTCCTGCTGCTGGTGGCGTTCGGGTGGGGGGCGCTCCACGCGCTCTCGCCGGGCCACGGCAAGGCGATGGTGGCCGCCTACCTGATCGGGACGCGAGGCACGGCCCGCCACGCCGTCGGGCTCGGAGCGATCGTCACCATCACCCACACGATCGGCGTCTTCATGCTCGGGTTCGTGACCCTGCTGCTGTCGCAGTACATCCTTCCCGAGGACCTGTATCCGTGGCTCAACCTGGTGGCCGGCCTGCTGGTGGTCACCGTTGGCCTCGGGGTACTCCGCGCGCGTGTGCGCGCCGCAAAGGCACAGCACCATCACCATCACCACGATCACGATCATCATCACGAGCACGATCACAGCCACGGGATCCCCGACCGCGTCACCTGGCGAGGCCTCTTCGGGATGGGGGCGGCCGCCGGCCTGATCCCGTGCCCCTCGGCCCTGGTGGTACTCCTCGGCGCGATTGCCCAGCACCAGGTCGGCCTCGGGCTGGTGCTGATCCTCGCTTTCAGTCTCGGGCTGGCGACGACCCTCAGCGGCCTCGGTATCGCGGTCGTCTATGCGAAGCGGGCGCTCACGCGCGTGCGCGTTCCGAGCCGCCTGGTGACGGCGCTCCCGGCGGCCTCGGCCGTGCTGATCGTGGGCGTCGGCCTCGTGCTAACGGCCCAGTCGATCCCGAAATTCTAGGTCCCCGAGGACGCCCCTTCGATCCAGTCGAGGGAGCGCTTGCAGAGACGATGGGCCTGGGCCGCGGGCAGGTAGGTGACCTTCTGGTCCGCGGTGCTGGTGCTGAGCACGAGCGGACCCACGCCGAATGGCTTGTGCGACCGCTTCGACACGCCCCGATCACCTTCGCTGGTGAGGGGAAGGATCGCGTCCCCGGCGCTCCCCGGGCGGAGGTTGGGGCCGTCGTAGCGAAGCTCCACCTTGTGCCGGCCGGCTGGGAGCGGGATGCTGCCGAGCTCGTCGTACTGGCCCTTCGAATAGTTGAGCTCGCCGCGCGCGGAGCCGGTTCGCCGGCCGTCGACGTACGCGGTCATCTTTCCCCGGAAGGACCCCCCGAGCCACACCCCGTAAGTGCCGGCCCGCGGCACCTCGACGATCGCCGTCAGCGACCCCGAGCCATTCGGGTAGAGCATCGCCGGATCGGGACCGCGCTCCCATTCCTTGGAGGCTGCGACCCCCCGGCCGAGCGGCACGACGAGCGGAGGCTGCCTGAACACGGTCGCGAGGCGAGTGACGCCGCCGAGGGCGAGCTTGCATGGGCCCGGTCCGACCGGCGACGCGCCCTTGCCCAGCGGCAGGTGCGGCACGTTCGGAGCCGGTCCGGCCGGCCGCTGCCACACCTCGTAGTAGTGACCACTCCAGGTCAGCCTGTACGGAGACGGAGGACGGCTCGCGAGCGGTGAGCGGCGCAGCACCAGCGTCCGGAACGCGAGCACGCTGGGGGTCTGAAAATCGTCGATGTCGAAGAAGAGCCCCTCGGGCGGCGGTCCTCCGGCGAGGGAAATGCCGGGTGACGTGTCCTGAGCCGGGGAGCGCTCGAACAGCACGTTGGGGCGGAGCAGGACCACCTTCCCGCTCAGCAACGAAGCGCCGTTCGGCTGCGCATCGCGCAGGAAGTGGCGCACGCCCCAGAACTCGTACTCGGTGGTGAGCGTCGGACCCTCGCCCTTGATGCGCTTGCCGATCGTCTCCAGCTCCGCAAAACGCGCGTGCGGCGCCAGGTCGACTTCCCGGTACGCAAGTGCGTTCGACCACAGGACGCCGGCGCCGATTGCCGCAATCGCGAGCGCGGCCACCGGCACGCGCACGCGCTCCGAAAGGGCCGGATCCGTCAGCACGCCGACGGCACCGATCAGCGCCGCGAACACGAGCGCCGGTGAGGCCTCGGCGAGTGCCTTGGACACGACCCAGGGGGACCCCTCGACCGCGATCAGCAGGCAGCCGACGGCGGCCGCCAGGACGAACGAGAACACGCCGTAGACACGCCGTTGCCACGCGAGCGCGACGCCCGCGATCGCGAAGCCGCCCACCAGCAGGATCAGGATTCCCGGCACCAGCATGCTGCCTGGTGTGGTCCGGAAATCGCCGCTCGGCCAGATGCCGAAGATCTGCAACAGATTGAGCGGCTCGATCAGGTTGCCGAGCTCGCCGGCGCCCGTGAACGAGTCCTTGCCGGAGCTGAGGAAGTTCAGCAGGCCGATCGTCGGTGCCGCGAGCACGGCGCCCAGAATCAGGAACGTGACGGCGCCGCGTACCGCGACCGCGCGCCCGCGTTCCTGCACGATCAGCCAGAGGGCCGGTATCAGCAGCGGTGCCAGCCATACGCCGCCGCCGATGCTCAGGCTGGTGATCACCGCGGCACTTCCCACAGCGATCGGCAATAGGCGCCTGGCGGTGAGGTCCTGCCTGAGCACGCTCGGCACGAGTGCTGCGACGAAGGCGAGCAGCGCCGCCGTGGCGGGCTCCTTGATTGCTCCCCAGAGCGCGAAGCCGAAGAGCAGCGCGGGCTGGGCCGCGATGAAGGAGATCGCGGCACGAAGCGGGCGTGACCCCACGAGCGGCGCACCCAACTCGTAGAGCGCGAGCGCAAGCGCCGCCCCCAGAAACGCGATGTAGGGCTGCAGCAGCCAGGCGAGGTCCTGGCCGACGAGCTGCTGTCCCACCCCCCACGGCAGGAATGACCCCAGCGGATAGTCCAGCCCGAGCGTGCCGCGCAGGATCGTCTCGTAAGAGGAGGGCGGCAGGTCGGCGAGGTTGCGGCCGTGGTGCATCACCTGGTCCGTGATCGTGGCCCAGGTGGCCGTGTCCTCGATCTTCAGGTAGCCGGCGATGGTGTTGTCGCCTGAGAGCACGATCGGTGCCGCATACACGGCGAACGCGCCGAGTCCGGCCGCCACCGCCCAGCCGTCGAGCCGCGGCCGGCGCGAGCGCGCAAGCACGAACCCAGCGATCGCCAGCACCACGACGAGCGGCGTCGCGAGCTTGGCGGTCGCATCCCAGGTCGTGGGGAACTGGGCGGCCACCATCACGACCGCCAGGCCGGCCGCCACCAGGAGAGTGCCGGGCAAGCGCGTACCGGCGGCGGCCTCGAGCAGCAGACCGCAGCCGAGCACGAGCACGAGCAGCACCACCGGGAACACGATCCAGGCCGCGATCACGGCTCTCTCCGGCCCTCCACCATGGCGGCAAAGAATGCCAGCCCGATCCCTGCTGGGTGCCGCGCGGCGTTAGGCTGAGCGCGCCAACCACCGAAGGAGACCGTTGGTGAGCAGTCGCATCAAGACCATTGCACTTTCCACCGTGCTCGGCGGCGGCTCCGCTCAGATCCTCGGGATCAAGTAGCGGCGGCTTGGCTGGTTACTCGAGTACACCCCTGCCGAAGAAGCTCGGAATAAAGGCCGGGGCGCGGCTGGCGTTGGTGAGTGCGCCCGAGGGTTTTGGCACAACTCTGGGCGAGCTTCCGGAGGATGTCCAGGTGAAGCGCAGCGCCCGCGCGCAGATGGATGTGATCGTGTTCTTCACGACCTCCGCCGCGGAGCTGCGGCGGCGCTTCGACCGCCTCGCGGCCGCCCTCGACCCCGCCGGGGCGCTGTGGGTCGCGTGGCCGAAGAAGAGCTCCGGTGTGAAGACCGACCTGACCGAGAACACGGTGCGCGACGTCGCCCTGCCCAAGGGCCTCGTCGACAACAAGGTGTGCGCGATCGACGGCACCTGGTCGGGCCTGCGGCTCGTGATCCGCAAGGAGAACCGCTGAACGGGCCGGAGTAGGATTCCGCGACCGTTGGCTGACCCCGTCTTCCTCATCACGGGCGCCTCGAGCGGAATCGGCGAGGCCACCGCGCGGCGCGCGGCCGAGGCCGGATACCGCCTCGTGCTGAGCGCGCGCTCCGAGGACAAGCTGGCGGCGCTCGCCAAGGAGCTCGGCGGCCCGGAACGGGCGATCGCTGTGCGATGCGATGTCCGCGAGTGGGACGACCAGCAGGCGCTGGCCGCGGCCGCGCTCGATTCGTTCGGCGGGATCGACGTCGCATGGGCGAACGCCGGCTTCGGCGCGCCGCGCGGCTTTCTCGATTCGACGGTCGAGCACTGGCGGGACATGGTGCTGACGAACGTGTACGGCGCAGCGCTCACGATCCGCGCGACGCTGCCGGCCCTCGAGGAGTCGCGAGGGCACCTGCTGCTGACCGGCTCCGTCGCGGGCCGGCGGGCCCTGCCGGGCTCGCTCTACTCGGCCACCAAATGGGCCGTCACCGCGATGGGCGAGGCCGCCCGCCTGGAGCTCGACGGAACCGGGGTGCGGGTGTCGCTGATCGAGCCCGGCATGACCGACACCCCCTTCTTCGACAACCGGCCGAGCGACGCCCTCGAGCCCGACGACATCGCGCGGGTCGTCATGTTCGCGATCGCCCAGCCGCCCCACGTGGACGTGAACGAGGTGCTGGTCCGCCCCACCGCGCAGAGCGGCTGACGAAGCGCTCGCAAGCGCCCAACTGAGTATCAAGCGGACGGCCCTCCGGGCCGATCGTTCTTCCATGCCAAGACGGGCACGGATGCCTGACCGGTGGGAGGCGCTGACGACCGCGCGCCGGCTTGTCGCACGCGGCGATGGTTACGACGCGATCGTATGGCGGCTGGTGTTCGACCTCGGCCTGGACGAGCGCTCCGCCCGGGCCCTGACGGCAGAGGCCTTCCGGCCGGTGCCCGCCTCCTATCCGACGCTGCGGTCCGAGCTCGACCTGATCACCCGCAGGCTGGACGCGGCACGGCGGAACGGATAGCTACAGCTAGCTGGTCTTCGACTGCGTCCGGTTCGAGTACGGGATCCGGTCCCGGAGCCAGCGGTAGAGCTGAGTGGTCTTCGTGTCGCGGTGAACCTCGATGCGCGGCAGGCGCGCATGGTCGGAGTCCGTAGTGCTGTAGTTCGACGGCCAGGTGAGGAACACCGCGCGGAACTGGCCGCCCAGGAACCCGCTCAGGAAGGCGGGGATGCGGGGGTCGTTCGCCTTGGTCGTGTCACCGAACGGCACCGCGAACGCCCACGGCGTGTAGCCGGGAATCTGCTCGCTCAGCGTCTGCTTCGCCCACATGACGTCACCCGTCACGCGCTCTTTGTAGGCAGCGAAGCTCTCCATGCGGCCGCTGTCGAGCATGCGGCGGTAGGAATACGCGGGGCCCTTGTCGCCGGCCTTGTCGTAGCGAACGTCCACGTGCTGCACGCCGGCATGCTCTTGGATGTCCCAGCGGCCGCTCTGGGCCATCGTGCGCAGCTCGTTCCAGTTGAGATAGAAGCGGGTGCCCTGCTCGACGGATCCCACGATCGTGAACATCGTGGCCCGGAACCCGTAGGCGGCAAGCACCCGGTCGGCCCCGCGGTACGAGTCCAGCCGGCTGTCGTCGAAGGTGATCAAGATCGGCCGGTCCGGCAGGCCGGTCGTGTCTCCCGCCAGAAAGCGACCGTACTGCGCGATGCTGATCGTGTGAAAGCCGGCGCGACGCAGCATCTCCATCTGCTTCGTGAAGACGACCTGCGAAACCGAGTAGTGGTCCGTCCCGTCCTTGATGCCGTGGTAGCAGAGCACGGGCACCGCGTCCTTGTACGCGAGCACCGTCCGAAACGAGTTCAGCTCCACGTTCGAGAGATGGATCTTGGGGACGTCGAGCGGGCGCCGCTCCTGCGGCGGGGGCTCCGCTCCGGACCGCAACTTCGGCACCGCGAAGTAGAGCGGCACGAGTGACACCGGCAGCAGCAGGAAGGCGGCTGCGCCGTTCAGCGCTTTGCGGGCGTTCACGGGCGGGCGTGGGCGGCGGCCTGCGACGGTCGCGTGCCCCAGCTGGGATTGCGCGACGTGAGCACCGCGTAGTAGGTCTGCCAGATCAGGAACGCGAGGTAAAAGAACACGAACAGCACGCCGAACACCCACAGCGTGTCGTAACGGCCGTGCTGAAGCCCGTAGTAGAGGCCGTAGATCATCGCCATCGCGTAGATGCCCACCATGTATATGACCGGTGTGCCGACCCCACCAACGACGGGCAGCCACAGGAGCGCGCGGCACGCCACCACCGGCGCGATCAGCGGGAGCACGATCCCGAGGTATGCCCAGATAGCGGCGAGCGGGTGCTTCCGCCAGATGAACCGGGCGGCGATCAGCGATTCGCGCGTCCAGCTCCGCTTCCAGCGAAGCTGCTGGCGAAGGAAGAGGCGGAAGTGCGCGGGCACGATCGTGTGCGACAGTGCCCGCGACTCGTAGCGCACCTTCCAGTTACGCAAGACGTAGTTCGTGAGCGAGCGATCGTCGCCGTAGGTGGCCGGATGGCCGAGGAAGGTCTGGTGCTCCCAGGCCTCGAGCGCGGGGATGATCGCCGCGCGCCGGTAGGCCGAGAAGCATCCGGAACAGCACGTCACCGCTCCGAAAATCGACTCCGCGGCCTTGCACACGCGAAAAGCGACGAAGTACCGGACCGCCTGCATGCGCGTGATCCACGACTCGCGCGCGTTCAGGACCTCCGCGTGGCCGGCGATCGCGCCCACGCGCTTCTCGCCGAAGCCCTGAACGATCAGGCGCAGCGCGTCGCGCTCGAGCACGCTGTCCGAGTCAACGAACGCGATCACCTCCGCGTCAGTGGCCCTGATGCCGGCGGCCATCGCGGCCCGCTTGCCCCGGTTCTCGGGGAAATCGATCACCTGCACGCGCGGCTCGCCGTCGGCGACCATCAGGATCTCGCGGAGCGTGGCATCGGTTGAGCCGTCGTTGACGACCACGACCTGCAGCTTCTCGTCGGGGTAGTCGACTGCAAGCAGCGCCCGCACCGAGTTCCCCACCGCGCCTTCCTCGTTGAAGGCCGGCATCACGACCGCAACCGTGGGCTCGAGCTCCATCTTCGAGTGGGCGGCCGCCGAACGATGGAAGAGGCTGAAGCCGAACCTGCTGAGGATGAAAACGCACACGACGATGCTGTACGCGCCGAACCACGGCACGCTGAACATCGCCTCCAGGAAGGCGGCCTTGTAGAGGATCACCCCCGCGACCACCGCCGACAGGTAGAGCGCGCACACGCCGCGCAGCGCGTAGTTGAAGAACGATGGCGTGGGTCGCGCGGAGAACCGCGCGGTCGCGGTGGTCATGACTAGACGATCGCCCTTTGCGGACCGGCCACCGTGCGGTAGGTGCAGTCGAGCGTCTCGAACCGCTCCAACCACGTGTAGTCGAAGTCCGGGTGGACCGTCAGCACGATCGCGAGGTCGAAGTCGTCCGGCTGCGGCTCCGCAACCGACAACATCGCGCCGCTGTCTCCGAGCGGCAGCGTCTGCACGAGCGGATCGTGGTAGGCGACCGACGTCCCCAGCTCCCACAGGCCGCCGAGGATCTCGAGCGACGGCGACTCACGCGTGTCCTGGATGCCCGGCTTGTACGCCATGCCGACCAGCAGGACGCGTGCGCAGGCGACGTCGATCTGCCGGCGATCGAGCAGCTCGGTCGCGCGTGCCACCACCTCACGCGGCCGTGCAGCGATCCCTCTCATCGCACGCTCGAGCACCGGCGCCGTCGCCTGCGCGTCGCGCAGGCCCCAAAGCAGGTAGTACGGGTCGCACGGGATGCAATGCCCGCCCACCCCAGGGCCCGGATAGAACTTCATGAACCCGTATGGCTTCGTGCCGGCGGCCTCGATCACTTCGAGCGGCTCGAGCCCGAAGCGCCGGCCGATTCCGGCCATCTCGTTGGCGAAGGCGATGTTGACCGCGCGGAACGAGTTCTCGTAGAGCTTCGTCAGCTCGGCCGCCTCCGCGGACGACACCGGATGCACGCACGCTGCGATCTTCTCGATCAGCCCCCCAGCCGCGTGCGTGCAGGCCGGTGTTACTCCTCCCACTACCCGTGGCACCGCGTCTTGGCGCCAACTCGTGTTCCCGGGATCGATGCGCTCGGGCGAGAACGCCACGTGCACGTCGATCCCAGGCTGGAGCCCCCTCTTTGCGAGCGGCACGGCGAGCAGGTCTCTGGTCGTGCCGACGTAGCTGGTGCTCGTCAGCACGATGAGCTGTCCTCGCCGTGCCTGCTCGACGACGGTCTCGCAAGCCGACGCGAGGAACCGCAGGTCAGGACTGCGGTCCTCGTCCACCGGGGTCGGCACGCAGACCAGAATCGCGTCGGCATCCGCCAGGAGGTCCGGCGCGCAGCTGAGCGTGAGCTGCTCTGCCGCGAGCACGTCCGCCAGACGCTCCTGGTCGTCCTCGAGCAGGTCGGCACTGCCCTCACGGATGTCGGCGAGCCGCCGCTCGCTGACGTCGATGCCGACGACGTCGAGACCCGCGCCCGCGAGCGCGATGCCCGTCGGCAGCCCGACGTATCCGAGGCCCACCACCGCGACGGTCTTGATCGCCGTGGGCACGCGGTCGGCGGCCGCCTGCGCCGCCGGAATCGCGGCCCCTGCGCCGGGGGCGTCGAACATGCGGGCACCCGGCTCGATCGTTGTAGGCGTGTCAACCATCCGCTCGTGAACCTCTCTGACGCAGGCCAGCTCGCCCGTGCGGTCCGCTTCCCATGGCGCGCGTCGTTGGAGTTAACGGAGGCCCGCGCGGAAGCTCACGCAACCGGCGCGCGACTAATCACGTGTCCGATAGGAGCTTGCGCAGCCGTCGAGAGGTGCGCCCTCGATGCAACGCCACGTCGTCCCACGTCAGGCGCACGACGCGGTAGCCGGCGAGCTCGAGGTCGGCGTCGGTCGCGGCGTCTCGCTCGCGATCCCGCCGGGTGCGGTGGTAGGCAAAGCCGTCGAGCTGGGCGACGAGGCGGCGCCCGGGCCAGACCGCGTCGACCTCGTGGAGGTCGCGCTCGCCATCGACGAGGACGTTGAAGCGCGGGCTCGGAATACCAGCAGCGTTGACCAGATCTTGAAACCGGTCCTCCAGCTCGCTGCGAGTCTCTCGCGGCTGCCAGGCATCCAGGGTGCGCTGCAACAGGCCGATGCCGCGGTGACCCGAGGCTCGTACGTAGAGAGCCTCGATGGCCGTCGCGTCGAGCAGGTCCAAACGTCCGGCCCGGTCCACGGCGCGACCGAGCTGGACGGGAGTGAGCACGGGCGCCATGTCGAGCAGGGTCCTCGGAACGCTGGTCAGGGGAATTCCATCCTGTACGCGGATGTCTTCTTCGGTCAAGCGCCGGCAGCGATGGACCTCCAGACCGGCGGCTCCTGCCCTCCCGCGAGGAACCGTTACCGCGATCGAGGTGTCGCAACGCCTGATGCCCCAAAGGTCGGCTGCCGAGCGGTGGCTGAGCACCGCACCGCGACCACAAGCGAGCACGGCCCCCATGTAGCGGCCATGCTTAGTGGTCGACGTGTGACCCACCGCATAGACGCCGCGATGAAGCCGGTGGAGCCGGCCGCCCTCGACCTGACGCCGCACCCA
>Ga0075434_100001192_pt1 | contig 21573 bp, 12 predicted proteins | sample RhiMethybrSRZTD3_FD_75298 | JGI IMG/M metagenome (GOLD analysis project Ga0075434, IMG submission 75298) | Populus rhizosphere microbial communities from Tennessee, USA - Rhizosphere MetaG P. TD hybrid SRZTD3 | ecosystem: Host-associated > Plants > Roots > Rhizosphere > Soil | place: USA... | reverse complement strand
CGACCGACATCAGCGTCAACAAGGGCGGCGTCGTTCACTTCAAGGTGTCGACCACCGCGTCGAGTTTCCGAATCGATATCTATCGACTCGGATATTACGGCGGGATGGGCGCGCGCAAGATCGACACGATCCCGACCGTCGCCGGCAGAAATCAGCCGGCGTGTCTCACTAACGCGCCGACGCTGCTGGTCGACTGCGGCAACTGGAGCGAATCGGCGGCGTGGACCGTTCCGACGACGGCCGTGTCCGGGATCTATGTCGCGAAGCTGTCACGCAGCGACACCGGCGGCGCCAGTCACATCGTCTTCGTCGTCCGCGACGATGCGAGCACGTCGGAACTGCTGTTCCAGACCTCCGACACGACGTGGCAGGCCTACAACCAGTACGGCGGGAACAGCCTGTACATCGGGAACCCGCAGCCCGCGTACAAAGTCAGCTACAACCGTCCGATCAGCACGCGAAGCCAGACCGGCGGCTTCGGCCCGTGCGACTTCGTGTTCTACACCGAGTACCCGATGGTGCGCTGGCTCGAGGCCAACGGGTACAACGTGTCCTATACGACCGGCGTCGATACCGATCGATCCGGCGCGTTGATCAGGAACCACAAGGTGTTCCTGTCCGTCGGTCACGACGAGTACTGGTCGGCGCAGCAGCGCGCGAACGTCGAAGCGGCGCGGAACGCCGGCGTGCACCTCGCGTTCTTCAGCGGCAACGAGATGTTCTGGAAGACGCGGTGGGAAACGAGCATCGACGGCAGCGGCACGCCGTACCGCACGCTCGTCACGTACAAGGAAACGAAAGCAACCAGCCCGATCGATCCGGCGGATCCGCCGACGTGGACGGGCACGTGGCGCGATCCGCGATTCAGCCCGCCGGCCGACGGCGCGCGCCCGGAGAACGCGGTGAGCGGCCAGCTGTTCACCGTCAATCGCGGCACGGCGGCCATCACCGTCCCGGCCTCGTACGGAAACCTCCGCTTCTGGCGCAATACCGCCGCCGCAACGCTCGCTGCGGGACAGACGCTGACCCTCGCGGCGCAGACGCTCGGCTACGAGTGGGACGAAGATGTCGACAACGGCGCGCGTCCCGCCGGGTCCATGCAGATGTCGTCGACCTCGTTCGTCGTCATCGACCACCTGGTCGATTTCGGCAACACATACGTCAGCGAACCGGCGACGCATCATCTCTCTCTGTATCGCCACGCGAGCGGCGCGCTGGTGTTCGGCGCGGGCACCGTGCAGTGGGCATGGGGTCTCGATCCGAACCACGACACCGGCCCGGATACGGGATCGGCGACAGCGGATCTGAACATCCAGCAGGCGACGATGAACATCCTCGCCGACATGGGCGCGCAGCCGCAGACCACGCAGTCCGGATTGATTGCGTCGAACGCGAGCACCGACCTCAGCGCACCGACATCGGTCATCACTTCGCCCGTCTCGGGCGCCAGCATTCCGTCCGGCACGCCGGTGACGATCACGGGAACGGCCAGCGACACCGGAGGCGGAGTGGTTGGCGGCGTCGAAGTGTCGGTCGACGGCGGATCGACGTGGCGGCGCGCGAACGGACGCGAGTCGTGGAGCTACACGTGGAGGCCCGGCACGCTCGGTGCGGCCAGCGTCATGAGCCGGGCCGTCGACGACAGCGGCAACCTCGAGCAGCCGACCGGCGGCGCCTCGGTGACCGTTGCGCCGGCCAATTGCCCGTGCCGCATCTGGGACAACTCGGTCGTGCCGTGGAACATCGACGGCGCTGATGCGAACGCGATCGAGCTCGGCGTCAAGTTCCGATCCGAGGTGAACGCGCCCATCACCGGTCTCAGATTCTATAAATCGGCGGCGAACACCGGGACGCACACCGGTCATCTTTGGAACGAAGCCGGCACGCTGCTCGGAAGCCTGACGTTCACCAACGAGTCGGCATCCGGCTGGCAGGAGGCGAGCTTCGCGTCGCCGATCCCGATCACCGCGAACACGACGTACATCGCGTCGTACCACACGAACGCCGGCCACTACTCGGTCGATAGCTTCTACTTCGGGCGCTCCGGCGTCGACATGTCGCCGCTCCACGCCCTTCAGAACAACGGCGTGTCCGGCCCGAACGCCGTGTTCGTCTACGGCGCGTCCGCGTTCCCGTCACAGACCTTCCAGGGCGAGAACTACTGGGTCGACGTCGTGATGGGTCCCGCCGACACCGCCGCGCCGGTCGTGTCGGTCACCGCGCCAACAGCCGGTACGACGGTGACCGGCACCAGCGTGACGGTATCCGCGACCGCGACCGACAACATCGGCGTCATCGGCGTCCAGTTCAAGGTGGACGGCGCCAATCTCGGCGCCGAGGTCACGTCGAGCCCGTACTCGGTGACATGGAACACGACGACGGCGAGCAACGGCAGCCACTCGCTCACAGCCGTCGCGCGCGACGCGGCCGGCAACGCGACGACATCCGCACCTGTCACAGTAACGGTGTTCAACCCCGACACGACGCCGCCGACGGTGTCGATGACCGCACCGGCGGCCGGCGCGATTGTCGCCGGCAGCGCCGTTCCGGTGTCCGCGACCGCGACGGACAACAACGGGGTCGTCGGAGTGCAGTTCCTGCTCGATGGCGCAACGCTTGGCGCCGAGGTGACCGCCGCGCCATACACGATCAGCTGGAACACCACATCGGTGCCGAACGGCTCCCACACGCTGAGCGCACGAGCGCGAGACGCGGCCGGCAATACGGCGACGTCCGCGACGCGCACCGTGTCGGTGACCAACGGCACACCGCTCGTCGACGTCACGGTGTTCACCGACCGTTCTTCGGCGACGGCGACCATCGCATCGCCTGCGTTCTCGACGACGGCGGGCAACGAGCTGCTGCTGGCGTTCGTTTCGGCTGACGATCTCTCCGCGAACCAGACCGTCAGCGGCGTGACCGGCGGCGGCCTCACGTGGCAGCTCGTCAAACGCACGAACGCCGTTCGCGGCGACGCCGAAATCTGGCGCGCGTTCAGCGCGGCGCCGCTGACCAACGCGACCGTCACCGCGACGCTTGCGCAAAGCGCAGCCGCGTCGCTGACGGTCGTCACGTTCACGGGTGTCGACACGACGGGAACGAACGGATCGGGCGCGATCGGCGCAACGGGTACAGGCAGCGGCAATTCGGGCGCGCCAACAGCTTCGCTCGTGACGACGCGCGCCAACTCGGTGGTGTTCGGCGTCGGCAGCGACTGGGACAGCGCGACGGCCCGGACCGTTCCCGCCGGACAGACGATGGTTCACCAGTACCTCGCCACCGTGGGCGATACGTTCTGGGTGCAGCGCGTGAACAACCCGACGGCGACAGTTGGATCAACGGCGCGGATCAATGACACGGCGCCGACCGCGGATCGCTACAACCTGTCGATCTGCGAAATCCTGCCGCCGGCGAGCGCGACCTTCTCCGCGTCGGGCACGGTGAGCCCGGCGGCGAGTGGAAGCGGCACCACGCTGACGCTGAGTGGCGGCGCAACCGGCACGGTCACGGCCGACGCGTCCGGCAACTTCACGTTCAGCGGTCTCCCGAACGGGACCTACACGATTACGCCGTCGAAGACCGGATTCACGTTCACGCCGGCGAATCAGACGGTGACCGTCAGCGGCGCGAATGTGTCCGCCGTCAACTTCACCGCGGCCGCAGTCCCCACTTTCTCCGTGTCGGGCACGGTGAGCCCGGCGGCGAGTGGAAGCGGCACGACGCTGACGCTGAGCGGCGGCGCAACCGGCACGGTGACAGCCGATGCTTCAGGCAACTTCACGTTCACGGGCCTGGCGAACGGCACCTACACGATCACGCCGTCGAAGTCCGGCTTCACATTCACGCCGGCCAATCAGGCGGTGACCGTGAGCGGCGCGAACGTCACCGGTGTGAGCTTCACGGCACAGCCCGTTCCGACGTTCAGCGTCTCGGGCACCGTCAGCCCCGCGGCCAGCGGCGCCGGCACGACGTTGACGCTCAGCGGCGCCGGCACCGGAACGGTGACAGCCGACGCATCCGGAAACTTCACGTTCACGGGCCTCGCAAACGGCAGCTACACGATCACGCCGTCGAAAACGGGCTTCACCTTCACGCCAGCGAACCAGGCGGTGACGGTGAGCGGCGCCAACGTGACCGGCGTGAACTTCACCGCGCAGGCTGCGGCGGCCGGCATCACCATCAACGCGAACGTCTCGAAGGATCAGAACGCGGCGTCGACGACCATCGTGTCGCCGGCACTCTCGACGTCGTCGGGCAACCAGCTGCTGCTGGCGTTCGTGTCGGCCGATTATCTGAGCGGACCGCCCACCACCGTGACCGGCATCACCGGCGGCGGACTGACATGGACGGTCGTCATCCGCACGAACGCGCAAGCCGGCACTTCGGAGATCTGGCGCGCGTTCGCGACGACGCCGCTGACGAACATCGCGGTGACGGCGACGCTGTCACAGTCGAGCGTCTCGTCGCTCACCGTCATGAGCTTCTCGGGCGTCGACACGTCGGGTGTCAACGGCAGCGGGGCGATCGGCGCCGTTGCGTCGGCGAATTCCATCAGCGGCGCGCCGAGCGCGACGTTGACGACGACGCGCAACAACTCGTGGGTGTTTGGCGTGGGCAACGACTACGACAACGCGACCGCGCGGACGCTCGGACCGAACCAGACGATGGTGCATCAGGCGCTGCCGTCGGTGGGCGACACCTACTGGGTGCAGCGTCAGAACGCGCCGACGCCGGTGAGCGGCACAGCGGTGACGATCAACGACACGGCGCCGACGAGCGATCGATACAACCTGAGCCTGGTCGAAATCCTTCCGGCGCCTGGCACATAAAGGCGGCGAAAGGATTTCGTCCTCGGCTTTCGCTGTTCGGTTCGGCAACACGATTGCATCGAGACGCGCAGGTCATGCTGTATGCATGCGCCTGCGCTCAAGGATTTGATGGATATTCGATCGCCTGACGGTGTTGGCGCGAGTCGCAGGGTGAGGGTAGGGCCGTGACAGCAACCACAATCGGCAAACATGTGCTTCTGGTCGATGACGATCGGTCGCTGCTCCGGCTCGTGTCGGAATGGCTCACCGGCGGCGGATTCTCCGTCGTCGCATGCGACTGTTTCGAGGACGCGAAGCAGGAGCTCGCCAGCTGGGAGCCCGACGTGCTGCTCACCGACCTGCGGCTGGGGGCGTTCAACGGCCTGCAGCTGGTCATCCTCGCGAAGCAACAGCATGAGCACACACGCACGGTCGTGATGTCGGCCTTCGACGACCCGACGCTGCGGCAGGAAGCCGCGCGGTGCGGCGCGCGCTACGTGCTGAAGCCGTTCTCGAGCAAGGCGCTGCTCGACACGCTGCACGACTCGCCGCCCGCCTGAAGCAGGGCGTGACAGGGCGCCCTTCGACAAGCTCAGGACCAGCGTGCGCGCACATCTGCGCCGTTGCCGGTCGCGGTGCGTGCGCGCTCGCGCAACGGACGAGCATCGCGTGAGTGCACAGAACTGCACGACCGCGTAAAAGCGTAAGTGCGTGCAAGAACCGCGGACACTGCCTTTGCGATTTTCCGTGTGTTTCCGAGCGGCGGCGTGGTATTTCACTTGCCCATCTGTGTCACGTGCCGAAACGGCGCCGAGGCATGCGTGCACAGCGGTTTCCGCTTCACGCCCCCGTCCGATATCGCGCCGATGACGGAGGCTGGCTGATCGGCACGACCGAAAACATCAGCCGCACCGGTCTCCTCCTCCACGTCGACGAGACGCTCGAACTGAACACCCCCATCGAAATGATCGTCGAGCTGCCGACGGTCACAGTCGAACGGAACGGCGAGGGCGAAGGAACCGAGACCGCCGTCCATCTCGTCTGCCACGGCCACATCGTGCGAACCGCCGCATCGCCGAACGGGAACCCGGGTGCGATGATGGCCGCGACAATCGCACGATACCGTTTCGCTCGCGAGGAATAACGAACGATACGGCGAGCGCAGAGGGAACCACAGGGCGCAAAGGAAAATCTCTCGAGGAAAATTATTCCTTTGCGCCCTTTGTGCCCTTTGTGGTTGTGTCCTTTGTACCCTTTGTGTCCTTCGTGTTATTACTGACTCGTCTTGCGCGCCTCGCTGTCGGGCAGCGCGAACGCCAGGTACTCGCCTGAGTAGTTGCCGCCGCTCACGGCGACGATGATGTACTGCTTGCCGTTCGCGAGATACGTCATCGGCGATCCGCTCTGCGGCGCCGGCATGTAGATCGCGCCGACTTCCTTGCCGGTCATCTTGTCGTACGCGTGCAGCATCGCACCGCGCGGATGTTCTGGCGTGGTGGTGACCTGCGGATCGCCCATCACGACGAACGACTTGGTGACGAGCAGTCCGACGCCGGCCGTTCCGGCCTGTCCGGTCTTCGGGATCGTTTTGCCGCGCAGCGCGGCGTGATTCCGGACCGCATCCGGCGTGTCGCCATGCGGCGTCTGCCACATCAGCTCCCCGCGATCGAGGTTGATCGCCGCGATCAGTCCGTACGGCGGCTTCATCATCGGCAATCCCTGCACGGTGAGACCCGCGCCGGCCCCGCCGCCCGGCGGCGGCGTGTTGCTTGCCGTCGGCGCCTGCGCCGGTGCGCGCGCTTCGCGGGCGCGTTCGGCGGTGCGTGGTGAATCGGCCGCGCAGCAGTCACCGGGTCCAAGCACTTCGCGGAACGGTTCGCCGGCCATGCCGGCCACGTATCGGATGTCCGAGAATCCTGCCGGCGGTTCGACGAGCGAGCGCGATCCAGGCAGGTTCCCGGCCGGCGCGAACGCAATGTGATTTTCAGGATCGTACCCGCCGCCGGGCCAGTTCGTCGCGGTGCCCACGGTGATCGCGCCGTAGAGCGGTCCGTTCGCGCTGCCGACAATCCCCGGGTTGAACGGCGTGTCAGCCCACTTGTAATGCTTCGCCCGCTCGACCGCTTCCGCGCGCAGCTCCGGCGTGAAGTCGATCAGGTCGTCCGGCACCTTGAACGAATTGCGCGCGTACCGGAGCGAGTCGGGCGGATGCGGCTGCGTCGGCGACGTCTTCTCGTCGGGCACGTCGGACGCAGGCACCGGCTTCTCGACGATCGGCCAGACCGCTTCACCGGTGACGCGATCGAACACGTACAGCCATCCCTCTTTGCTCGGCACGGCGACGATTTTCCGCGGCCGGCCGGCGACGGTCACATCCGCGACGAGCGGCGCGGACGACATGTCGAAGTTCCAGATCGGATGATGAACGAACTGGAAGTACCACTTGCGCTGGCCGGTCTTCAGATCGACGCACACGAGCGTTTCGGCGAACAGATTGTTGCCAGGCCGATGTCCGCCGTAGTAATCGGATGAAGGCGTCTCGACCGGCAAGTACACGAGACCGAGATCTTCGTCGACGGTGATCTGCGTCCACACGCCGGTATTGCCGTTGATCGCCCACGATTCCTTTTCCCAGGTGTCGTTGCCGAACTCACCGGGACGCGGAATCGTGTTGAACTGCCAGAGCTGCTTGCCGGTTCGCGCGTCGAACGCGCGCACGAGGCCTTTCGTGTTGTTGTGCGTCGAAACCGTGGCGCCTTCGCGCATCGCGGATCCGACGATGATGGTGTCCCTGACGACAGCCGGCGTCGAGTGCACGCCAATCTCGCCCGTCTCGAGATCGATCTGCTCGCCCTTGCCTTTCACCACGCCGACCTTCAGATCGACGATGCCGTCCTTGCCGAACGTGGGCACGGGCGCGCCGGTCTTCGCGTTGAGCTCGACGAGGCGATAGCCGGTCGTGACGTACACCACGCGTTCGTCGCCCTTGCCGTCAGTCCAATACGAAACGCCGCGGCCCGACAGCTGCCGTGGCGACACGGCCGCGCGCTTGCCTTCGCGCATGCTGTGGACCCAGATCACCTCACCGGTCTTGCCGTCGAGCGCGATGACATCACGGCGCGTGCCCGCCGTCGTGTAGAGCACGCCCTTGATCGCGAGCGGCGTTCCTTCGAGTTTGTACTCGGGGAACGTGCCGAAGTTGTCGGTCTTGAACCGCCAGGCAACCTCGAGCTTGTTGAAGTTGGATGCGTTGATCTGATCGAGCGGCGAGTAGCGGCTGCCTCTGATGTCAGCCGTGTAGTGAGGCCAGTCGCCGTTCTTCGTCGAGGGCAGGTTCGACGACTGCGCCTGAAGTCCGATGACGACGACGAGGGTGACGAGCGCCACGACCAATCGGCAGACGGATCTCGACATCGCGCCCTCCTGGGTGACTGTTTGTGGGGCGTACCTTACACGAAAGTGGGGTTCACGGCACGCGCGATGCGGTGTAGGCCGCGATAGCGATCATGTCGTCGACATTGAGGTTCGCGACCGACGCCTTCATCAAATCCGACCAGACGCCGTGGCGCGATCCGTGCTGCAGGTCCCACAGCTGACGGACGACGTAGCTCGGCGATCGTCCGGCCAGACCGGGAACGGGGCCGAGCCCTTTCAGTTCGGGGCCATGACACGTCGCGCACGCGATGGTCTTCCCTCCCCCGCCACGCGTGACGAGCGCTTCGCCGGCCTTGATGCTGCCGGGTGGCACGTACGCGACGAACCCGGAGGCGGCGTCGCGCAGTTCCGTCCGCTCGCGGTCTTCGGGCATCTCGATGATCCGCTGGCCGATCGGTTCGCTGCCTCCTTCGTCGAGCGCGACGAGCATGCTGCCGGCCACGCGCGTCCTGGGGACAGTCTCCGCTTCGACGACGCGAATCCATCGCTTGAACGGAAACGACGAAAAATACGCCGCCGCCGCTTTCACCTCGTCGTCGTTTGCCGCCTTTGCGAGCGCAAGCATCGCCGCCGGCGGACCCATCTTCGGTTCCGAGCTCGTGCGCAGTCCGTTCTTGTAGTCGGCCATCTGCTGCATGATGTAGGCCGCAGGCAGGCCCGCAACGCTCGCGTTCTCCGGGCGGCCCTGCCCGTTTGGCAGGTGGCAGTATCCACAGCCGCGCACGTCGGGGCGACGGCCGTGCGCGACGATGTCGGGCATCGGCGGGTGGGCGTCGGGACGCCAGTCCGGCACGTTGAAGCCGTCGCGCGTCTGAGCGACGGTGAACGTGACCTCCGTGCCAGGCAGCCGCTTCGGTCCGGGATCGCTCTGCGGCGCCGCCGCGCCGGCCGGCGCGGGCGGATTGACTGGAAAGGCCCACGGGGGCGGGACGTCTGCGGCGGTAACAACGACCGAGGCAGTCAGCGCGAGCGCGGTGGTGAGAAATCTCATAGGATGTCTCGGCGGAGTCGACAGTCGACAGTCGACAGTCAAGAGGACATAGGATATTGCGCATGATAACGAAAGATGTGGCGGTGGTCATTGCCGATCGTGTCCGCGGGGCGTATGCGGACGTGTACACCGGAGAGACCGTCGCGGCGCTCCAGGCGCTCGCGCCGCTCGACGGCGAGCGCGAAGCGGTGATGGATGCGCGGCTGCGCCGGCGCGCCGATCGCGCCCGCAACCGGCAGCACATTGAATTCCTCCCGCCGACTCACGAGCTGCCTGGCGCCGGCATCACCGTCGACGCCGCGCGGCGCGGCCAGTTCGTCGGCAGCGAGATTGCTCACGATCTGCAGCGGCAATGGATCCAGGGCACAGGTCCCGCCGCGAAGCCGAACAGCCCGACCGAAAAAAGCATTCGCAACATCGCCTACGCGTTGTTGTCCGGCGCCGACGGCTGGATGTTCGACGGCGAGGATGCCCTCGGTCAACTGTCGACGATGGCGCTGGACAACCAGCGAAATCTGAAGCTGGCCTTCGACCGCTCGCCGATGTTCTTGAAAGTCGCTGAAGACGTCTCGCGCGAGATGAACGCCTGGGCGCGCGGCTTCTTCAAGAAACCCATCATCGACGACTGGGAACGTCAGCTGCAGTTCACGACGAGGATCTTCCGGCCGCGCGGCCTTCACCTCGACGATCGACACGTGCAGCGCGCCGACGGCCGGGGCTTTTCGGCGTCAATCGTCGATACGGTGCTGTACGTGGTGAACAACCACAAGAGCCTCAGACGCGAGAACCGGTCGCTGGTGCTCTACCTGCCGAAGATTCAAACGGCGGACGAAGCCGCGGTGTGGCATCGTATCCTGCTGACGCTCGAGCAGCACGTTGGTTTGCCGGAGAACGCGATCAAGGTGTACGTCCTCGTCGAGCAGCTCGAGGCGGCTTTCCAGCTGATGGAGATCCGCGCCGTGTTCGGCCGCCGCTTCATCGGGTTCAACACCGGACGCTGGGACTACATCAACAGCGTCTCCGACGCGATGGCGTGGGATTCCGGTTTCCTGAATCCCAACATCGATGCGATCACGATGACGTACGGCTACATGCGGCACTACGAGGATCGCGTGCGCCGCGCCGTCAACACGCCCGACGCCAACGGCAACTTCGCGTTGTGGCAAGGCGGGATGGAGCCGCAGATTCCCGTCGGATCGGAAGCGGGCGTCAGCGCGGCGATGAAACGCGCCGTCGCAGGCGCGGAGCGCGAACAGACCGAAGGCGCCAGCGGCAAATGGGTCGCCCACTGGAAGATGGTCCACATCGTCCGGCCGGTGTGGGAGCGCGTCGGCGCCGCGAATCAGCTTGGCCGCAGATTTCCGCCGCTCAGCCACACGCAGAAGGACGCCGATGCGCTGATCGAAATCGAGCCCGCGCCGCGCACCGTTCGCGGCGCGCGGGATCTGATCAGCGTGGCGCTGCAGTACGGCAACGCGTTCGGGCAGGGATTACAGGCGGCGGCGCTGAAGCCGGCTGATTTCTTCAACAACGACGACGTCCTCTATCTCATGGAGGACATGGCGACCGGCGAAATCCGCCTGAGCATCGCGTGGGAATGGGTTCACAAGCGCGCCCGGTTCACAGCCGACGATTCGGAGGTCGGTGTCAAGGCCGGCGACCTGTTCACGATGGAGCTGTTCGCGCGCGTGCTGGAAGAGGAATACGAGAAGCTGCGCCGCGCAAGCAACCGCGACGTTCACGACAACTCGAAGAACACGACGCTGCCGGTTGCGAGGGAGATCGTCGACGCTTACATCCGGTCGAACGTGAAGCTGCCGTGGTACATCGATCTGCTGAACATCACGCTCGGCAGAACGGAGCTCACTGAAGCACGGCGGCGGATCGCGCTGCTGGCTGAGACGTTCCGCGACCGCGGGACGAGGCTGACCGCAAATCTCGACTGGAATTCATCGCAATGAAGGTTTCGACCAGCTCGCGATCGGCCCAGCCGCCGTCGGCGTCGGCGCGCATGATCTTGTAAGCAGTCTCCGCGGTGAGCGCGGCGCGATACGGCCGATCGGTCGTCAGCGCATCGAACACGTCGACGACGCTGACGATGCGCGCGAGGAGCGGGATGTCGGTGCCGGCGAGGCCGTCGGGATAGCCGCGGCCGTCGAAGCGCTCGTGATGGTGCCGCACGATCGGCCGCACCGACTCGAGCGAGCGCACCGTCGCGCACAGCTCGTCGCCGATGCGCGGATGCTGCTTCATCAGCTCGTATTCCTCGCGCGTCAGCTTTCCGCGTTTCAGCAGTACGCGATCGGGAATGCCGATCTTCCCGATGTCGTGAAGGAACGCACCTCGATGGAGCGCATCCAGATCGGCGCGCTCGAGGCCGAGGACGGCGCCGAGCGCCGACGCGTAGGTCGACAGCCGATCGCAGTGCCCTTCCGTGCAGGGATCGCGCGCTTCGATGATCCGGCCGAGCGTCAGGAACAATGATTCCGCCGATTCGAGCTCGTCGGTGAGCCGCTTGATCCGCAGCAGCGAGCGCACGCGGGTATACAGCTCCTCGGGATCGACCGGCTTGCTGAGGAAATCGTCCGCTCCGGCGCCGAGCCCTTCGAGCTTCGTCGTGCGCTCGTGCGACGCGCTGACGAGCACGACCGGCATGAGACACGTCTCTTCGACGTTCTTCAGCGCGGCGCACACTTCGAGTCCGGACAGTTCCGGCATCATCACGTCGAGCAGCACGAGATCCGGCCGCTCGCGATCGACCGCGTGCAGCGCCTCACGGCCGTTCGACGCGCTCACCACGTCGTAGCCGGCGCGCTCGAGCAGCAGTCGAAGCCCGGAGAGATTCGGCTCGTAGTCGTCGACGACGAGAATCTTTGCGGGTCCCGGCATTGGAATGTAGCAGCGTGCGGCTGCAAGCGGAGGACCACGCCCCGTGCCATTCCGTGCGCACACTAAGTGGCGAGCGAGGAAGGGGTTCGGCGGACGGCGAGCCCGGTTACAGAACTGGCGCGATCAATATCGGGACACCAATCACGATCGTTGTGATCGTGTTTCCCGCCGCCATGTGGCTCATTCGAAGGTCACGTCAACACCAAGGACACAAAGGACACAAAGGTTTTATCCAGGGCCTTTTCTGTTTAATGCCTTTGTGTCCTCTGTGTCCTTCGTGTCTACGGCTCTCCCGAATCACCCAGATGCCTCAACGTTGGACAACCTCCACCTTGGCGCCGGCAGGACCCTCGACGTACGCGAAATTCACGGTGGCGCCGCCCGCGAGGCGGAGCGGCCGCGGCTCGGTCGTGAACTTGACGCCCTCTCCTTTGAGCTGCGTCGCGGTGGCGTTCAGGTCGGTGGTCCGGAACCCGATGTGATCGATCGCGTGTCCCTCGCTCGGCGTGGCGTCGCCGCGCTGCACGAGCAGCCAGACGCCGCTGTAGCGGAGACCGTCCAAGCGATCCTTCATCTTCGCCGGTTCGCCGGCGAACCTTTCCTTGTACCACGCGAGCGTCGCCGCCGTGTCGGGCGCGCGCAGGTGGATGTGATGCAGACCGAGCTTCTCGGAATCCTGCACGACCTCGATCCGGGTGCCCCATGGATCCACGATGAAGCCGAGTTTGAACAACCCCTGAACCTCGCGCACCGGCGTCTCGATCTTCACGCCCGCGGTCTCGAGCTCCTTCATCTTCGCGTCGATGTCGGGAACGGAGAAACCGAGGTGATCGATCGCCGTACCGCTGCTCGGCTGCTGCGGCTTCTCGTTCTTGAGAAAGATGAGACGCGTGTCGCCGAACATGAGTCGATCCGGCGCTTCAGTCGTCGGCTGACCGCCGAAGTTCTTCTGATACCACGCGACGCCCTGCGCCTGATCCGGCACGTTCAGGTGGATGTGATCGAGGATCGGCAGAATCTTCCCATCCGCCGCCGGCCGCGCGACAAACGACACACCGGCGAGCAGCACCGAGACCAAGACTCGTGAGATCAATCGCATCTCAAACGCCTCCCGGCCGCATACGGTAACACAGAGACACAGAGACACAGAGGCACAGAGGCACAGAGAAGGCACAGAGGAAAAGAGGGACGGAGCGACGGGGGGTAAGGCGGAGACGCGCACCAGACGCGCGTGCGACGGCGGCCGGCGAAGCCGGCCAGCGCGATACGGAAAAAGGCGGAGGAAACGCAAACGCACATCAACAAACGCGTTTGTGTTTCCGCCGCCTTTTTTCGTATCGCGGCCCGCTACGCGGGCCGTCGCACGCTCAACTCTGTGTCTCTGTGTCTCTGTGCCGTGCCTGTGTGCCTCTGTCCCTCTAGTGTTCGACGCGCCCCCCGTCGGCACGGAACCCGGCGAGCACCCGATCGAGTTCGCGGCTCAGATCTTCGTCCGCGAGCCACGATGTCTTGATCAGGCGGAGCTTCTTCACGCCATGGAGATCGGATTGCAGATTATCGAACAGCGTCGCGGTCGCGCCGCTCGCGCGGGCATCGACGTAGCGCATGTAGAGCGACTCGCACGACAGCACCACCGCATCGGTGCGGTTGACGCGCATCAGCAGGAAATCGCGGCGATCGACAGCGGTCTGCGCCATGGCTACGTGCTCCGGGTTGCGAGTTCGACGAGAGTGCGCCGGACCATCGCCTCGGTCAATGGCACTTTGTAACCATTCTTCGCGAGCGGCCGCGCGCCGGCGACCGCGGAGCGGCCCGCCTGCTCCGCCACGTCCGGCGTGATCGTCTTGCCCACAAGCAGCTTCTCGACGGCGGGCACGCGCCACGGGATCGGCGCCACGCCGCCGAGCACGACGCGCGCGTTCCGGCACACGTCCTTCTCCATCTGCAGCACGATCGCCGCGCTGACGACGGCGTGCGTCCAGGCTTCCCGGTCCATGATCTTGTGGTACGTGCTGCGAATGCCCGGCGGCGGTGGCGGCAGCAGTACGCCTGTGAGCGCCTCATCCTCCGCGAGCACGTTTTCGCGCGCGGCGTTCGTCGACGGCAGCGTGAAGAAATCGGCTGCGGCGACGGTGCGATCGCCGGAGGGTCCGGTGATGCGGAACTTCGCGTCGAGCGCCACGAGCGCGACCGCGGTGTCGGACGGATGCACGATGTAGCTCGGGCCGCCGCCGAAGATCGCGTGGAACTGGTTTTCGCCCGACGCCGAGTAGCAGGTGTTCCCGCCGTTCTTGAAGCACTTGAACCCGTTCCGGTAGTACCAGCACCATGGCCGCTGACACACGTTTCCCGCGAGCGTCGCCACATTGCGAATCTGCGGCGTCGCGACGTCGGCCGCCGCTTCCGCCAGGACGGCGTATTGCTTCCGCACCATCGCATCGCGGCTGAGCGCGTCGAGCGTGATGAGCCCGCCGATCGACACGCCGCCGTTCTCCGCCCGGACCTGATCGAGACCGCGCACCGCCTTCAGGCTGACGAGCACGTCGGGCGTGATGAGACGGTCCTTCATCATGCCGAGCACGTCGCTGCCGCCGCCGGCAATCGCCGCGCTCTTGCCGGCGCGGCGCGTCTGCTGCACGAGCGCCACCGCCTGCTTCACGTCGCGTGGACTCGCGTTGGTGAACGACCTCATAACGCCTCCTGAGCCGCGAACCCCGCGGGCGCCGACGTCGGGGCGCCGGCCGCCGATCCCCTCATGACCGTGATGATCTTGTCGCGCGTGATCGGCAGATCCTTCATCCGGCGGCCGAGCGCGTTGAACACCGCGTTTCCGACCGCGGCGACCGCCGGTACCTTGCTCGCCTCGCCCATGCTCTTCGCGCCGAACGGACCGTATCCGTCGTTCGACTCGATGAACACCACGTCGATCTCGGGCGCATCGCGGTGCGTGAGAATGCGCGCGCCGTAGTAGCCGGCGTTCAACGGCACACCGCTGCGGCCGTCATACAGAAGATCCTCGTGGAGCGCCATGCCGATGCCCATCAGCGCGCCGCCCTTGATCTGACTCTCGGCGGTGAGCGGGTTGATGATGCGGCCGCAGTCGTGCACCGCGAGGTACTTGAGCACGCGCACGCGACCGAGCTCGGCGTCGACTTCGACTTCGACGAAATGCGCGCCGAACGTGTTGCGCACCTTCCCGCCCTGCACCGACGGATTCGGATTCGCCGACGCGATCAGCACATCGTCTCCCGCCGGCATCCCTTTCGATGCGATCTGCTTGCGAAGATCCTGCGCGGCCGCGACGACGGCGTCGCCGGTCATGATCGTCGTGCGGCTGCCCGACTCGCCGACCGAGTACGGACAACGGTCCGTGTCGCCCCACACGACCCGAACGTTCGAGAGCGGCACGCCCAGCGCCTCGGCGGCAATCAGCGCCATCGTCGTCTTTGCGCCGGCGCCGACGTCTGTGACGCCTACGTGCACGGTGTACTGTCCCTTCGAGTCGACGCGAATGACGGCGTTCGATCGGCCGACAGGCGAGCGGAACGCGACGAACGCGACGCCCGCGCCGCGCCTGATCGCTCCGGAATCCGATCCGGGCGCGCGCCAGCGCTTCTTCCAGTCGAACGCGTCCATGCCGCGACGGATGCACTCGTCCAGCGTGTAGTTGGTGTACTCCGCCTCGTCGCGGAACCTGCGCGTCATGTTCTTCAGGATGAAGTCGACCGGATCCATCTTCATCCTGAACGCCACGTCGTCCATCATCGACTGGATGCCGAAGTACCCCTGCGGATACTCGGGTCCGCGGAAGTTTCCCGACACCGTTCTGTTCGTGTAGACCGGATAGACGACGGTTTCAATGTTCGGACACTGATAGACCTCGATCCCGCCAATCGCGCCGGTGTTCTTACGATACGGCCCCATCCCGCTGTAACCGCGCAGCTGGATGGAGGTGAGCGTCCCGTCGTTCTTCACGCCGACCTTGTAGTACTGCGCGGTCGGCCAGCGGCCGTGCATGCCGATCCAGTCTTCCTTGCGCGAGAGCTCCAGCTTTACCGGCGCGCCGGCCTGCCTGGCGAGCACGGCGGCGATGAGATCGGCATCCTGATTCTGATTCTTGTTGCCGAAGTTGCCGCCCATGTACTGGCAGACGACGCGCACCTTCTCGGACGGGATGTCGAGATCGCGCGCGATGTCGCTGCGGCAGTTCGCGATGCCTCCGGTCGGCGTGTACACGGTCAGCTTGTCGCCGTCCCACGCGGCGACCGCGGCGCGCGGCTCCATCTGCGCGTTGTGTACGAACGCGGTCGTGAAGCGATCCTCGAACACGCGATCCGCAGCGGCGAAGCCCTCGTCGACGTTGCCGCGGCGCTGCGCGATCGGCTGCGCCTCGTTGCGGTTGTTCAGCGCCAGGTTGCCGTCCGGCCAGATCTTCACGGCGTCGGGTTTGATCGCCGCTTCGTGATCGAGCACGAACGGCAGCGTGTCGTACTGGACATCAATCAGCTGCAGCGCGTCCTCGGCGGTGTGTCGATCGACCGCGGCGACGGCTGCGACCGGCTCGCCGACGAAGCGGACGGGGTTGTTGAACGCGTACCGGCGCTGCTTCGTGATCTTCTTTACTTCGTCGCTGTACTGCTGCCCGCCGGCAACCGATCCCGCGCCCCACACGACGGTGCAGTTCTCATGCGTCAGGATCGCCTTGACGCCCTGAAGGGCCAGGGCCTTCGTTACGTCGATCCGCGTAATGCGCGCATGCGGATGCGGGCTGCGCAGAACGCGCGCGTAGAGCATGCCGGGCAGCTGCACGTCACCGGTGTAGGTTGCCTTGCCGCTCGCGCGCTCGACGGCGTCAATGCGCGGCGTGGCGCGGCCGACGACGTTCAACGAGGCCCCCGACGACCGTAGCGCGAGGCTTTCAGGCGAGCGATCGGCCGCGCGATTCGGCTCGCCTGAAAGGCTCGCCCTGCGAGCGCTCGCGTTCTCGCCCGCAGCAACAACGGCCGCAACGTAATGGTTGTAATTCGAACAGCGGCAGATGTTGCCGGTCATGGCGCCGCGCACATCCTCGGGTGTCGGATGCGCGTTCGCATTGAGGAGCGCCTTCGCGCTCATCAACTGACCGGACGTGCAGAAGCCGCATTGCGGCGCGTCGCGATCGACGAACGATTGCTGCAGCGGATCGAGCGTGCCGTTGCGCGCGAGCCCTTCGACCGTTTCGACCGAACGGCCCTCCATCCAGACCGCAAGCTGACTGCACGAATACACCGGCCTGCCATCCACGAGCACGGTGCACGCGCCGCACTCGCCCCGATCGCAGCCGATCTTCGTTCCCGTGAGCTCGAGATGATCGCGCAGCAGCTCCGCGAGCGTCCAGCGGTCCTCCACCTCGACGCTGCGCGGCGTGCCGTTCACGGTGAGCGAGATCTTCGTCCGCGCGGACGCCGGGCGTCCGGTGGGGTCCCGCTGGGCCAGGAGCGCAGGACCGGTCGTCGCCACGGCAACCGCGGCGCCGGTACGCTTCATGAACCGCCGGCGCGAAATTCGTCGTGGCATGGCGCGGATTATAATCGCCGCACCCATGATCGATCGCGCATTTCTCGACGACTTGCGCTGCATCGTCGGAGACGACGGGGTCGTCACCGATCCGCTCGAGCTGCTGACGTACGAATGCGATGCGCTGCCCCATCTGCGCGCGTCGCCGGGCGCCGTCGTGCTGCCGCGATCGGCGGCTGACGTGCAGCAGATCGTGCGTCTGTGCGCGCGCGCGCACGTGCCGTTCGTCCCTCGCGGGCACGGAACCGGCCTGTCCGGCGGCGCGCTGCCGGTTGCGGGCGGCGTCGTGATCGCGTTGTCGCGCCTCAATCGCGTGCTCGATGTCGACATTCCCAATCAGCGCGTCACCGTCGAACCGGGCGTCACGAATCTGGAGATCACGCGGCAGGTCGCGCCGTTCGGCTATTACTACGCACCGGATCCGTCGAGTCAGCAGGTGTGCTCGATCGGCGGCAACGTCGCGGAGAATTCCGGCGGCGCGCATTGCCTCAAGTACGGGTTCACGACTCACCACGTGCTCGCGCTCGACGCCGTGCTGGCCAACGGCGATCTCGTCCGCATCGGCGGCACGTTCGCCGACACGCCCGGACCCGATCTCATCGGGCTCATCGTCGGATCCGAAGGCACGCTCGCGGTCGTGACCAGCATCACGGTCCGCATCCTCCGCCGCCCGGAACGCGTGCAGACGCTGCTCGCGGCGTTCGACACCATCGAGGCAGGTGGCGAGGTCGTGTCCGACATCATCGGCGCAGGCATCATTCCCGCCGCCGTGGAGATGATGGATGCGCTCGCGATTCGCGCCGCCGAAGCGGCGGTCCATCCGAACTTCCCGCAATCGGACACGGTGCTGATCGTCGAGCTCGATGGACCGTCGGCCGAAGTCGAGGCGCTCTTCGACATCGTCGAGCAGACGTGCCGTGCGCGCGGCGCGAGATCGATCGAGGTTGCGCGCGACGAAGCGCAGCGCGCGCGGATCTGGAAGGGGCGCAAGGCCGCGTTCGCCGCGATGGGCCGCGTGTCGCCGAACTACTACGTGCAGGACGGCGTCGTGCCGCGCACGCGCCTCCCCGAAGTGCTCAATCGCATCCGTCAGCTCGAAGCGCGGTCGGGTCTGCGGATCGGCAACGTGTTCCACGCGGGCGACGGCAACCTGCACCCGTTGATCTGCTACGACGAACGCGTTCCCGGCGAGGCGGATCGCGCGGTGGAGGTCGCCGCGGAGATTCTGTCGTACTGCATCGACGCCGGCGGATCGCTCACCGGCGAGCACGGCATCGGCGCCGACAAGTCGGCGTACATGCCGCAGATGTTTTCCGCCGACGATCTCGCGTTGATGCAGCGCGTCCGCGCGGCGTTCGATCCCGATGGCCTCTGCAATCCCGGCAAGGTGTTTCCGACGCCGCGGCTGTGCGGCGAAGTGCCGGGTCCGTACCGCGAACATCCGCTCGAGAAGGCTGGTGTCGCCGAACGATGGTGATTGAGGCCGGGACCGCCGAAGACCTCGCGTCGGCGCTGCGCCAGGCTTCGGAGCTCGGACACGCGGTCGTCATCCGCGGCGCCGGCACGAAGGCGGACTGGGGACGCCCGCCGCAGCGCGTCGACCGTACGCTCTGCACCCGACGGCTGAACAGAATCCTCGCGCACGAGCACGGCGATCTCACTGCGACGATTGAAGCCGGCGCGGCGCTCGCCGTCGTCAACGCGTCGCTCGCGTCCGCCGGCCAATGGCTGCCGCTCGATCCTCCGTTTGCGGATCGCGCGACGATCGGCGGCATCCTCGCCACGAACGACAGCGGTCCGCTGCGTCAGCGCTTCGGCACGCCGCGCGATCTCGTCATCGGTGTCCAACTCGCGACCGCCGACGGTGTGCTCGCGCGCGCCGGAGGCCGCGTCGTGAAGAACGTCGCCGGCTACGATCTGTCGAAGCTCGTCGCCGGATCGTTCGGCAGCCTCGCGGCGATCGTCAGCGCGACGTTCAAGCTCGCGCCGCTGCCGAAAACGACGAGGACGCTCATCGCGACGGCACCGGACCTCGACGTCCTCGCACAGATCGTTCGCGACGTGATGGCCAGCCAGCTGGAACCGATCGCGTTCGAGATGCAAACCGGGAACGCCGCCGCGTCGAGAACGATCGTGATGCTGCGCTTCGCATCGACACCCGCGGCTGTCGACGCGCAGATCGCCGCCGCGAGTGGACTTGCGAGCCTCAAGGCATCGGCGCCAGTCGTTATCGAGGGCGACGACGAACCCGCGCGTTGGCGTGAACACGCGGAAGGTATCTGGGATGCGCCAGGCGCGGTTGTGCGCGCAAGCTGGCTGCCAGCCAATGTCGCGACGGTCATGCGCGAGCTGCAACGGATCGCCGGCGAGCGGCGCGGTCTGATCGCGGACGGCGGCACATCGGTGATCGGGCGCGCCGGCGTCGGCGCGGGATTGATTCGCGTCGGCGGCGATTCACGCGATCAAGCGGCGTTCGTCGACGAGCTGCGACGTTCGTCCGCATTCGGCAACGTGATCATCGTCCGTGGCAGCGCGGAGCTCAAGGCGATGATCGATGTATGGGGCGCGCAGGGAGACCGCGAACGGCTGTTCGCATCGCTGAAGCAGGCGCTCGATCCGAAAGGCGTGCTGAACGCCGGACGAGGACCCCTTTGACTCGCCTTCGCTCGCCTGAACAGACCGCGAGCTTCGGCGCAGCAAGCCCGCCGACAGATTCACAGCAGCACAGCGGGAGCTTCGGCGGACGAAGTTCGCCCGCGTTTGACGCGCATCATCCGCCCGATCGCGCGCTCATCGACACGTGCGTGCACTGCGGATTCTGTTTGCCGACGTGCCCGACTTACGTGCTGTGGGGCGAGGAGATGGACTCGCCGCGCGGCCGCATTTATCTGATGAAGAGCGGCGTCGACGGCCGCACGGCCATGAACGGCACGTTCGTCCGCCACTTCGACGCGTGTCTCGGGTGCATGGCCTGCGTCACCGCCTGTCCGTCGGGCGTGCAGTACGCGCCGCTCATCGAGGCCACACGCGGACAGATCGAGCGGCGCTACACACGGTCGGTTGCGGACAGATTGTTCCGCCGCGCGATCTTCGCGCTGTTCCCGTATCCGGCGCGTCTACGACTCGCGCTGATGCCGTTGCTCGTCGTTCAACGGCTGATCCGCGGCCCTGAAGGGACCGGGCCACACAAACTTGCGGCGGCGGAACAGCAGCGTGTTGTCGCGCGGCCCTTTCAGGGCCGCGGCTCCGGTCTCCTCGAGCGCCTGCGCTCCGCCGTGATGCTCGCGCCGCGGATTACGTGGCGCACTCTCACGGCGCGCGTGCCGGCTCACACGCCGGCCGTCGGCGAGCGGCGCATGACGGTCGGTCTGCTCACCGGATGCGTGCAGCGGGTGATGTTCCCCAACGTGAACGCTGCGACCGTCAACGTGCTCGCCGCCGAAGGATGCGACGTCGTCGCGCCCGCCGATCAAGGCTGCTGCGGCGCGCTCGCGCTTCACGCGGGGCGTTTCGACGATGCGCTCGAGTTCGCGCGGAGAACGATTGCGACGTTCGAGCGCGCACGCGTCGACACGATCGTCGTGAACGCCGCGGGCTGTGGATCGTCGATGAAGGAATACGGTCAGCTGCTGGCGGATGACGCGGCGTGGGCCGAACGTGCGCGTGCGTTTTCCGCGCGCGTCCGCGATGTCACCGAGTTCGTCGCGGAGCTCGGATCGCCGCGAGCCGTGCGTCAAGCAATCCCCATGCGCGTGGCCTACCAGGATGCGTGTCACCTTGCGCACGCCCAAGACGTCCGCCAGCAGCCGCGCGACGTGCTGCGATCGATTCCAGGCGTCGACGTCGTGCCGCTCGCCGAACCCGACCTCTGCTGCGGCAGCGCCGGCATCTTCA